>SDBV01005990.1_pt1 | contig 16986 bp, 11 predicted proteins | sample 2277081 | NCBI WGS metagenome assembly SDBV01 (sample SAMN10402039, study PRJNA504765) | marine sediment metagenome | isolation source: marine sediment core GS10_PC15, 223 cmbsf | place: Arctic Ocean: Southern Knipovich Ridge | collected 2010 | reverse complement strand
GATAGGGGCGGTCAATGATCGCCAGCAAAACAGGTTCATCGAACGAATTATCGATTTTTATGATGGGAATCTAGAAGGAAAACACGTGGCTGTTTGGGGCGCCGCTTTCAAGGCAAGAACGGACGATTTGCGCGAAGCGCCGGCATTGCGTGTAATAGACGCGTTGCTTGAAAAGGGCGCGTCTGTCCGCGTTTACGATCCTGTGGCCCATTTGCCGCTTGAGAGGCTGTATGGCGACCGTATCGAGATTATGAAAAAATGCTATGACGTTTTAGACGATGCGGACTGCTTGGTTATTCCTACAGAATGGCGTGAGTTCCAGAGTCCTGACTACGAACGCATGGCTAAGTTGATGAAGGAAAAGGTTATTTTTGACGGACGCAATTTGTATTCTCCAAAGTCCATGGCCGAGCATGGGTTCCAGTACTTCAGTATTGGACGCGCGTCCGTTTGATTGCCGCATAGTGCTCAGAATTTAATCAGTTCATGTTGCTGAAAGGGTGTTTTGTCCCGTAGGGACATTTGGTAATAGCCCAGCAATTTATTGCTGGGATCACGAAATAGAAAATGGAAGTCCCGGAGGGACGGCTGAAAAGCGAGGCATATATTGACACATAGCCGTTTCAGCCGTCCCTCCGGGACTGAAAAGGGGTATGTTTTTTCCCCACCGTTAAAACGGTGGGCTATTTTCGGTCGTCCCTCCGGGACTTCCCCAACGGGAACTAATTAAACCGGGGTAAAACCAGTACTGGAATTTATTTAGTGGGAAAGAACGGTCAAGTTACGCTCACCGCATTGGGTGGCGGAAGTGAAATTGGTGCGAATTGTTTTCTATTGAATGCCGATGGGCACAATATTCTTCTGGATTGCGGTCTGCATCCCAAGAAGGACGGTTTGGTAGCGCTGCCAGATTTCTCTTTTCTCTCCAACGCGCCTGAGGCAGTAATTGTATCTCACGGCCACGTGGACCACTGCGGAGCCGTGCCGTATCTTCTGAAACAGTTTCCCTCAACTCTGCCTTATGCTACGCCGCCAACAGTCCGAATAATGGATCGCATGCTCCATAACGGTGTATCGGTTATGGGACGGTTGAAAGAAGAAAAGGGTATTAGCGAGTACCCTCTCTATTATCATGAAGACGCCGATTATGCGATCAGGCGCGCGTATGGCATCGAACTTGGGATCGAGTTTGCGCCGGTTGCGGATAGCCCGTTCCTGATAAGCTTTCATCATGCTGGCCATGTGCTTGGTTCCGCGAGTATCTTGGTGAAGACTCCGGGGCATACTCTTTATTATACAGGCGATATTTGCGAGAATGACCAGGAACTCATGGGAGGGCTGAATCTGGTCGAGTCTGAGAAGATAGACACATTGGTTATTGAATCGACCTATGGGGCCAATCCGGACGCAGACGGCCATTCGCAGGCGGCGGAGATTGACAGTTTCTCCAAAGAGATTACGAAGGTGATTGAGCGAGACGGGGTGGTGCTGATTCCTGCTTTCGCTTTGGGAAGGACCCAGGAACTGTTGAACATAATAGCCCGGCTTCAGGACTGGAACAAAATTCCAGACGTGCCGGTTTATGCTTCGGGACTGGGACGGGCCGTCTATGAGATTTATGATGCGCACACTCAGTATCTTCGACCTGATGCTACTTTGAGGCCTTTGGGGCAGTTCGGGCGCGTTGGCGACGTGTGGGACCGCCAGGTTGCCAAGAAACTTGTTTCGGAGCCGTGCATAATCGTGGCCAGTTCGGGAATGATGGTTGAAAACACGCCGTCGGCGATGATTGCGCAGGAAATGGTTAAGGAGAAGCGACACGGTATCTTCTTCGTAGGTTATCTCGATCCGGATACAAATGGGTATCACCTGCTCAAATCTGAAGTGGGCGACAAGATTCTGTTTGACCGCGACGGTGAGGCAGAGGAGATCGTGTTGGAGAACATCCGTCGCTTTTATTTCAGCGCGCATGCTCCCCGGGAAACCCTTAAGGAGATTATCAAACGCGTTGACGCCAAGAATGTTGTGCATGTACACGGCGATCCAGGTGCGGTTGGCTGGATGTGCGAGAATGGCCGGAATGATTGTTTTGGCCATGAAGCGCGAATTGGCCAGGCCCTGACCCTGGAAAGCTGAACCATGTCACGCCGCCGCAATCCGCTGATAACATGGACGCTAACCAACATCACCCTTGCATTCGCAAAACTAACACAAATCTGTCCTCTGGCTGTAGACCGCTTCCTGGCGCGCATTTTGGCACGGATTGGCTATTACGCCATCCCCAAGATAAGAAAAATCGGTTTGGCCAACCTCGACTTGGCTTATGGCGACACACTGACCAAGGCCGAAAAAGTCAGGATTCTCAAGCGTTCCACGGAGAGCCTCGTAACTGTAGCGTGCGAATTTTCTCATGTTCCTTATCTTAGCGAGGATTTCATTAGGGAGAACATAAGTTTCGAGGGACTTGAGCATGTGGACCCGTCACAAGGACAACTTTTTATTGGGGCGCATCTTGGAAACTGGGAGTGGGCGGCCTGTGCTATGAGGATAAAGGGCTTTCGTCCTGGGGCCGTTGTGCGGCCATTTGACGATCCGCGGCTCAATGCATATGTCGATAAGGTCCGCGATGTGGGCGGTATGCACGTCATTCCTAAGGCCAAGGCAGCGGGCGGAATTCTAAGTGCCATCCGTGATGGTTATTCGTTGGGTGTGATGGTCGATCAAAGTCCCAGGGAGAATGGTGCGCCGGTTACGTTTTTCGGCCAACCCTGTTGGGGAACCATAGCACCGGTTATGATTGCGCTTCGCGCGCGGATTCCAATTGTGGCGAGCGTTATGTATAGAAATCCTGATGGCCGATACACACTCTCATTCTCAGCTCCGGTGAACATAACGCGCACAGGTGACCTGCGAAGGGACATTCTCGAAAATACTCAGCGTTGTCAGGACATGATTGAAGAGACTATCCGTCGTTATCCTGAACAGTGGCTGTGGCAACACCGACGATGGAAGGCCAGGCCAAAGCTCGAAAAAGAGTGGGAAGAACGCAAGAAACGTGACAAGAAAGAGCCTTCGTTTTAGGCGTGGTATTCAATTTGTGGGTGAGCGAGTGCGGTGGAAAGTAAGGACGGACACGGACACTCACCGACCTGCATGGACATGGGCCTCTCGATACCGTCCTTGTCCGTCAGTGCTGGTCCGTGTCGGTCCAAGCTTTTTCTCGTTTTTCACCGACCAAAACTGCGCGCGTTCAGGCCAACGAGGTAAGAAGGGACTCATGAATTGCAGCCATGACTTGTAAAACGGAACCACTTAGAATCAAAGAGCTGATGTTGCACAGCCTCCTGCTGGTGGCTTTGCTGGCCCTTGCCTTTCCCGCGACATTCCTGAGAGGGGAAGTCCTGGCGCCTGGCTCAATATTGTACGAAGTTCCGCCGTGGATGCACCACGGAGAGCCTGATCCGGAGATGGCTACGAACCGTCTCATGCTAGACACGATTACGGCAATGAACGTGTATTACTCGCTTTGCCAGGGCGCTGTCGAGAACGGTGAGTGGCCGTTATGGAACCACATGGAGTTGGCGGGCATACCTCTGATAGCGAATTTCCAAAGTACGTTCTTTTATTTTCCGAGGCTTGTGCATTTGTTCTTGGACACCTTTGTTGCAACGACGGTCTTCATCCTTCTTAAACTGTGGCTTTGCGGCATTACCATGTACGTTTGCGGACGCCTGCTGGGATTGCGCCGTGCGATTGCGGTTTTCATGTCAATTGGGTGGATGCTGTCGGGATATAACCTGATTTGGTGTTACTGGCCGCTTGCTGACGTTGCTGCGTGGTTCCCAGTGTTGTTCCTGGGAGTCGAGTATGTGCTTGGGAGGCTTTATCGACGTGGTTTCTACGTGATTGCGCTGGGCGGAACACTGCTCTTGCTTGCCGGCCACCCTGAAACGGCGTTCACGATGGGGCTTGGTCTTGGCGCGTACTTTGTGTTCAGGCTGGCTTGGGAAAGGCGGTGGGGAAAAGACCTCTATCAGCCGGTCTTCGTAGCTCTCGGGGCTTGGGGATTGGCCCTTTTGCTTTGCGCGGTACAGCTTCTTCCCTTTGTGGAATATTTCTTCAACAGTTACAGCGTTCATGACCGTGCCATTTTGGATGAGTTTGATCGGGCCGGTCTCAAGCCGAGTTCCGTGGCAGCCTTTTTCGTGCCACGCTTTTTCGGCACCTGGTGCGAGGGTAATTGGTGGGGAGACGCGCGCAACTCGAACGAAACAGGGATGCTCTATGCAGGATGTGCAGTTTGGGTAGGCGTTGCGCTTATGTGGTGTCGAAACAGGGACAGGACCAAAGTCGAATCGGCGAGAATCCATTGCCTCTCCCTCTCTTGCCTTCTTTTTCTGCTGCTGACCTTTAACCTTTCAACTCTGAGCTTCCTTCATGCCCTTCCGCTGTTCCAAACCATACTATCAGAGTATTACATCTCGTATCCGATTTTTGCATTGGTAATGCTTGCAGGATTCGGTATGCAGAGGTGGTTCTCGCAAGACAGAAAACTACGCGAAATGCTATGGGCCACTCCCGTCTTGTTTGTTGGGACAGCTATAGTCGCTTGGGTCTATTTATTCAACCATGATTTGCTCGATGTCATGGGCAACCTGCCATACGTGGCCGGCAAGATGCGGGTTGCAGGCCTTTTTGTACTGGGAACTTTGCTGGTTCTTGCCTTAAACTGCTTTTTTCGGAAGAGTAAGCTGTCGATACTGGTGCTCGCTGCATTACTTGCCTGCGACCTTTTGCTGGCGGTGACTGGCATCAACGCCACTTCTCCGCGTGAGCGTCTTTTCCCGGAGACTGAGCTTACGAACTTCCTTAAAGAACAGGAGCAGCCTTGCCGCGTTAACCTAGGCTTCTCGACGATTCCTTCGGGTCTTTTCACATACTATCGCATTGAAGAGTGGGGGGGCTATGACGGGCTCTATCCTGAACGGGTGATGCGCTTTCAGGAGGAGCTTGGCGTCGCCGTGTGGGCGAGCATGGAACCTGTGTGTTCGATCCAATACTACCTGCACGACGTGCGATTGGATTTCATGTTCCCCCGAGACAAGGAAGGATATTTCACAAGAGTCGCCGCTATGGAGGGGATGGAGGTCTACAGGAACAATAAGGCGTTCCCGAGGGCTTTTCTTGTGGGTGAGGCCCGCTACATCGATGAAGAGGCGGAGATGTTCGAGATTATGCGCAGTGAAGATTTCGATCCCGCTAGTGTAGTGCTTGTGGAACGGCCGCTGCCGGTAAGTTTTTCTGGATCAGGCGGGAAATCGCCGGGAACGGCCAAAGTAGTCCAAAGGAGCGGCACGAGCCTAAGGATCCAGGTCGAGGCGGAGCGGGACTGTGTTCTCGTTCTGTCTGACGCGTTTTATCCCGGCTGGACCGCACGAATAGACGGAGAAACGAGCGACATTTTTCCCGCATACTACGCGTTTCGAGGCGTCGTCGTCCCCGCTGGATCACACACGGTGACGTTTTCTTATTACCCCTGGAGTTTCCGGATAGGACTTTACATTTCCGTGGTGACCTTGCTTATGACTGTCTTGTTACTTGCGCGAGAATTCAGACTCAAGCGATGCGTCCGAAAACGTCAAGATGGCGATCACTCGCCATAGCGACGGTCAGACTTCCGAGTCCGGCCTCATCGAGTTGCTTTCGGACCTCATCGGGGGTGTACGCCGCCAATAGCGACCTGTAGAATTCTTGTTGTAATAAGGGCGACTCGGTCTTGGCATATTCTTCAACAATCTTGGCGGTTGTGCGTTCGTTGAGGGGACGCGCCAAGTCGCGAAGCAAGAGGGTCGCTTGCGGTTTGGCAATCCTCTTTATTTCCGCCCAAAAAAGTCCGACATCTGTTAGATGATGGAGGATACTGTTGGAAAAGATCACATCGATTGACTTCGCGGCCACAGGCAGGCTCTTTGCCTCTGTCTGCAGAGGCCAGATTTGAAGAGGGGGAGCGTCCGGTTCTTTCCGGAGATTGGATTTGGCCATGACCGCACGTTTTAGCATGGGAAACGAGGCGTCCGCGGCCAATATGCGCCAGGCTGGCCGCTCCTTAAGTACGCGCAACGGAATGTCGGCCGGTCCTGTTCCTAAATCCAAGGCGGTCACGCGTTCCATGGATCCGGCAAGTCCGATTAGCCTTTCCACAAAAGATGCGTTTACCTCAGAAAAGTCAGCGTCGGCATAGGCGTCGACTTCATCCTGGATATCCATTATTTCCTCTTCAGGAATTCGCTCTATTTGGCCGTCGGACATTTGAGACTCCCAAAAACAGAAACTCTCGACAGCGACCTAAGCGCTGTCGAGAGCCTCGTTATACCGCAAAAAAACTGAGCAAAAACGGGACTTTTGAGCCTTGGCAAAAGTAGACCCTAGCGAAGCGAGTCTTCGAGCGCAGACGGGTCTGTCCCGTTTCTTGCGCCCCTTGCCCATTTTATATCTATGCCTTTTCTTTCGGTGCGCCAGGCATTGGAACCGGCCCAACTGGGTATTTTTTGCCAAAATCAAGGTCGTCCGGCACGATCTTCAGTCCGGAATTGAGAAGGCTTTCATAGCCCTGCCGCAATCCGGTGTAAGCCGAAATGCGACCCATGATTGCCGTCATGGTGCTTTGTGCGACCTGCTCGCCTTCATGGAGATACTTGTCTTTGCCGATGATGCTGTTGACAAAGTCGATGTGCTCCTGAACTTTCGCGTTTTCGCCGGGTTTGCCCAGAGCGTCGCAGAGAGTTGCGCCTTTTGCACAAAGGGCCTGCTCCATTACGCTGCCGGTGGCATTGTACCAATGCCTGCAGGAACTGAACATGTGGACGTCGTTTTCGTATTCGTAATCGCAGCAGAAGTGATCGAAAATATCGCCGTATTCTTCAGTGTTCGGCTTCCAGGTTCGGCCACCGGATGCCACAACGCTTTTCGGCGGGCCACCCATGATCCAGTTGCATACGTCCAGGTTGTGTACATGCTGTTCGGTGATGTTGTCCCCGCTCAGCCAGCAGTAGCTGTACCAATTGCGCAGACGCCATTCGAGTTGGCTGTATTCGGGTTTATTCGGACGCACCCAGGGCAGCCTGCCGTTCCAATATGCGCGAAAGGCAATGACATCGCCAAGGGCGCCGTCTTGGATCTTCTTGACTGTCTCGATATACTCCTTCTGGTGGCGGCGCTGTGTGCCGGCAACGAAGGACAGGCCCATCTGTTTGTGTTTGGCGGCGGCTTCCAGCACCTGTTTTATGCCTGCGGGATCGGTGGCAACGGGTTTTTCCGCGAAGATGTGTTTCTTTGCTTTGACGGCCGCTTCAATGTGCATAGGACGCGCATACGGCGGCGTTGCGAAGATGACTATATCAATATCGGTCTTAAGGAGCTTCTTATAAGCGTCCAGGCCAACGAAGCACATGTCCTCATCAACGTCGAACTTCAAGCTAGCCACCTTATGCTTCTTGATCTTTGCTATTGCCTTATCGATCTGGTCCTTGAACACGTCCGCCATAGCAACCAGCTTGACGTTGTTGTCGCTGCTGCATATGTCGATGGCCGCGCCGCTTCCCCGGCCGCCGCAACCCACTACGCCCACTTTGAGCGTGTCGCTGTTGGCCGCGGTGCTCGCTTTCGCTCCGATAACAGCGAAGCTGGCCACTGCCGCGGAAGTCTTGGCGAAAGAGCGCCTGGTGATGTCGTCCGACTGTTTCTTGTCTCTAATCATTGATCCTCTCCCATAGCTGAAATACCTAAGCTTACGGTTAAACAAAATGCGGTTGGGAAATGATATCATATTCCACGCCGATGTTCACGCAACAAACCGCTTTTATATTCATGGTGGCTGTGGAGTGGGCTTAACAGGTAGAATATAGGCATTCGGTTTCTAAGTTTTGTGTTCCGGGGACTTGAGAGGGGTAAATCATGATTCAACGAATAGCATACTTGGTAGCGGTCTTGGGGATTCTGGCATCCTGCTCTATAGCCGAAGAACCGGCGCTAAGCGTGGAAGATGCTTCGGCGGCGCTCCACAAAGCGGTCGGGTTTTTTCGATCTGACGTGTCGGTGAACGGAAGCTACCTTTGGAAATACAGCGCGGATCTCAGCCTTCGTGAGGGCGAAGGAAAGGCCACGGAATTAACCGCATGGGTGCAGCCACCCGGAACGCCTACCGTGGGCGACGCATTCCTGCGGGCATTTGACCGGACAGGCGATACTTTCTATCTTGACGCGGCACGCGAGACGGCACATGCGTTGGTCCAGGGCCAGTTGGAATCCGGAGGATGGGATTACCGCATCGAATTTGCCCCCGAACGCCGCCGCAAGTACGCCTATCGGAAATCTCCAAACAACTCGGGCGGCAAAAACGTCACTACCTTGGACGACGACACTACACAGGCGGCGCTACGTTTTCTGATGCGAGCAGACAGGGCACTAGATTTCAAAGACAAGGCTATACATGAAGCCGCGCAATACGCTCTCGAATCTTTGCTCAAGGCCCAATATCCCAACGGTGCCTGGCCGCAACGCTACAGCGAGTTCCCGAATCCGGACGCTTTTGCCGTCAAACGAGCAGGGTATCCGGAATCGTGGTCGTGGACGCATCCGTCGCTGGACTATCGAGCGTATTACACCTTCAACGATAACGCTCTGGCAGATATGATTCGCACCATGTTCGAGGCAGCCGTCACGTACAACGAAAACAAGTATCGCAAAGCCGCCGAACGGGCCGGTGACTTTATTCTAATGGCCCAAATGCCCGAGCCGCAGCCGGCATGGGCACAGCAGTACGACGTAAATATGTGCCCGGCCTGGGCGCGTAAGTTTGAGCCGCCGTCCGTCACCGGCGGCGAATCCCAAGGTGTTATGCGCATTCTGCTGGACTTGTACCGCAGAACGGGCAAGGAGAAGTATTTGGCTCCCATCCCGCAGGCGATCGCGTATTTGAGAAGCTCACAATTGCCGAATGGACGCCTCGCGCGCTTCTATGAACTCGAAACCAATAAGCCCTTGTACTTCACAAAGGACTACAAGCTAACATACAGCAGCGACGATATGCCCACACACTATGCTTTCATAGTCACTTCGACTTTGGACGCAATCGAGAAGGAATATGAGCGCGTAAAGAAACTGAAGGTGCCTGTGTCGCAAGGGAAACAAAGTGTGCCGAAACTTACGCGGGCAATGGCGCAGAAGGCTGTCCGGATAGTCGCCCAACTGGACGAGCGAGGCGCATGGGTCGAGTCCGGCGCACTGAAAAACTACCCTTCCGAGAGGCCGGCTACCCGCATCATTGACTGTAGAACCTTTATCAACAATGTCGATATGCTGAGCATATTCACTGCGGCAAAGTAGCCCTTTTAGCGAGTAGAACAGTATTTCGGCGTTTCTTTTGCTTCCCTTGCCTCCCCGGCCGCCGTGGCGCGGCGCTCTATCCTGTCCATGGCCGCGTTAGCCACGAGAATAAGGACACCGCCCGCAATGGCAATGGAGCTCAGGGTACGGCCAACGAGGAGGAATGCGAAAGCCGCGGCAAAGATGGGCTCGAACAGGTAAATAAGGGCAGCTTGGGTCGGCTCGATTTTGGGTTGAAGATGAAAAACGAGGCCAAAGCTGCAAATCGTGGGGAAGAGTATGAGCAGCGTGAGTGGCTGCCAGATGGCTCTCGTATCGAAGACGCAGCTTTGTATGGAAAAGAAGGGCAAGCCCTGGGACAGGCAGATTACCGCGGCGAGCGCGCATGAGAGAAGACTCACCGTGATGAACTGTCCAAAGGCCATGGCCCAAGGCTCCTCATCCCCGCTCAACCTGTTCAAGGCAATGATGTAAACGGAGAAAAGGACGGCGCAGCATAGGCCGAGCGTCTCGCCCAGGCCAAAACCGGTGGGGGCTGCGCCGGTCAGCAGCCACACGCCCAGCACTGCGATGCCCACCGGGCACCAAACGGCCCGCGGGGGCGCCTTCCGAAGAACGAATACGAGAATCAGCGGGACGAAGACTATGGTGAGACTGGTGAGAAATGCACTCACGGCTTCACTCGTGCGGTCTAGTCCAAGCATCTGCGGCACGAGGCCCAGCCAGAGAATAACCCCCAGCAAGATGGCCTTGCGCAAAGACCTGACTGTCCATCGCCGGCGCACCGAGGGAAACAAAACAAGGCACAGCAATCCCGCCGCGCCAAAGCGCCACGTAAGCACAAGAATGGGGCCGAGGACGGCATGTTCCCCTATCCCCAACGCCAGATTCACGTTCTCGCCGACCGACTTGGCCCAGACAAAGGAGAATCCCCACAACAGTGAGGCCGCGATGAGCCCAATATTCGCTTTCCTTTGCTCCGTCAAGTTTTGTTCTCCTGAATGGTCACCAGGTATCGAACACGTTGCTCGCCAATCAGTGGTGAAACCGTTACGACGATGCGGCAGCAACCCAACACCAGGATTTTTGTGTTCCCGATTGCTCATTAGTCCAACTTCCTATTTTACCTGAAAAAACCGTCGATTAGAACCTTTGATTTGACAAAAATTGCTAATATCTCCTACAATGTGCTTGGGAATTAACCATTATGGCCAAAAAAGATCTCGAAAGTGAGCTGCTTCGTCTATTGGAGGCCGACGCTCGTACCAGCATTTCTGTCCTCGCAGCGAAGTTAGGAGTATCTCGCTCCACGGTACGCAGCCGCATGGAAAAACTGGAGAATGACGGAACCATTCAGGGGTACACGCTCCGATATACCGACGAGTACAAGAAAAACCGGGTGCGGGCACACGTCATGCTCTCCTTTGCTGCAAAAGACTGGAATCATGTAGAGCGGGCGTTGCGAAAACTGATGGGAATCCAGTCCATTTATTCCCTCACGGGAGACTTCGATTTGCTTGCCATTGTCGAGGTGGATAACACCACGATGCTCGACGAGTTCCTCAACGCGATCTGGGCTATAGAGGGTGTGGAGCATACCCTAACCGCGATCATTCTGGCGACGCGATTCAAGCGATAAATCGCCAGAGAGTATGAAAAATCCGGGACAGCCCACGCGCTACGTTCGTTCCGCACTCCGCTTGGGACGTTGGAGCTGTTGAAAAAGTCCAACTGGGCTTTTCATACCTGCCCGCAACTGAGAGTTGCTCTACCAACGAAACAGCGTCCGAGGAGCGGGCTGTTTGCCTGCCTGATACCAAACGTGACATGCTATAGCCTGCAAACGAATAGAAATGGTTATCGGAGGCCCCTTATGTTGAAGGAAAGGTTTTTTACACGGCTCACTTGCTGCCTCGCTCTCGCGTTCGTCTTGCCCCTGACGCCCTTGTTCGGCGCCCCTAATGAGATCCAGAAAGGAGAGATGGCCGGGTACCTGCTCGTACCTAACGAGAAAGTCCAGGAGACGTATAACGCCGGGTTCTCACTGTATGTCGCAGCCTGGCCTTTGTTACAGGAATATCCGGGGCGTCGTTTTCAAACAGGTCTGTTCGGGACGTGGATGCACGCTCAGTATGACGGTCCAAAGCCCGCTGGCAAGGTGTATTCCGATATCGAAGGGGGCCTGGGCTGGTGGCGCGACACGCGCTTCGCCACGGAAACGCCGAAGTTCATTATGGGCGGGGTGGCCCTGAATTTCAGTGAATGGGCCAACGGACCCGGGGCCGGCAAAGGAAGGAGTTGGGATGAACCGAAAGGCAAGTACGGTGTGGCACAACTAAGTCCCTGGTTGCTGTGGCCCCCTGATGGCCTGAATCTGAAACAAGGTACCTGCGGTGAACTGTTCGGCTACGGGTATCTGCCGCTTCCGCTCACCACGGCCAAATCCACTACCGCCGGGAAAAACGTTCCTACCGGAAATAACTGTTGGACCTTGTTTCTAAACACGCAGAACTTCAAAGGACCAGTGGCTTTCTTTACCCCCTATTTCTGGTCCCGCCCAACCATTGAAAACCCTCATCTTGGTGGCATGTTTCTGGATACGCGTCCCTCCAAGCCCAATAGGGCCTTGCAGATGGAAACCCAGTATATCCCCAGCGTCCAGGCCATTGACGAGAAAGGGGACACCTACGCCCGAATAGCCCCAACCTCGTTCCCACGAGGGCCAAAGGGCGATTCGGCGGTTGTACACCGCGTTACCGCATACAACAAGAAGGCGCTCTGGGATGCCGTCGAGTCCTGGTTTGAAGGCGGCCCCCCGGCCAGCGGCGCTATCGACCCCCAGGGGGCTGTTGTACACCGTTTCCCCGGCCGAGGAGCGGCAACCTGGAAGATCTATAAGCCCCCGGTTCCCAGGGAAGAAAAGGTGCCTATTGCCTGGAATTCTTTTGCGAGCCCCGTGGCACTTGATCCGAATACTTTCGGGTTCCGGTGGAACTACCAACTGGTTTCGAGAAGAGAAGCAAAGGATGGTCAACTGGCGACGCTCCCCGAATACTTTCGCCTGGTGAAAGATGATAAAAAGGACCAGTGGGTGGTGGTACAAGCCGAAGACGTTCCGGTTGAAACAGGACTGGCCGGGCATAGCTTTAGTCCACCCGCCGAGGATCCTCCCGAACCCTACGTCACGCCTGACGATGCAGAGAGTTGCTGGAAAAAGCCTGGCCCCGTGGCGGGACCTTTCCAGGCGCATCCGGGGGACGGTAGTGTGGTGGTGTACTACTGGTATCGATTCGCCGATCAGCCTGCCTTACTCAACGCCGATTTAACGGATAACGAGCGGGAGAACCTGCAGGCGCGCGTGGAAAAACTCCACCGCAACTGGAAGAAAGACCGCGACTACCTGCCGCCACCGGCGATTGGAAAACTGGCGGATATCGACCCGGCCTTGATTGTAACCCCGCCGCCAGGCTTGGAGGCAGGGTATGTACCCATCGTCACACGGCAAGCACTGCAAGAAACTGTTATGAATCGAGCACAGCCCTGATTTTTCGCAGCAGGTCGTCGGAGCGATAGGGTTTCTGGATACGCTGCACTCCCTCATCCAGGACGAAGTTGGTGTGAACGGCCTCTGTACTGTAACCGCTGGCAAAAAGTACGGGGATTTGCGGCCTCTTGCCTCGGATATGTTCAAAGACGGCCCCGCCTCCGAGTTTGGGCATGACGACGTCAAGCAAGGCCAGGCCTATCTCGTCCGTGCGTTCATCGAACACGCGTATGGCCTCTTCGCCGTCGCAGGCGCACAACACTGTATATCCCGCCTTCACCAGCAGTCGCTTGGCCAGGTCAAGCACAGCTTCGTCGTCTTCTGCCAATAGTATTGTTTCCGTTCCTCCCGGAGGGGCTTCGAGGATTAGATCGTCACTTGCCGCCTCTGAATTCTCGATCATGGGAAGGTAAATCCTGAATGTAGTGCCCACCCCTACTTCGCTGTATACATGGATCATGCCATCGTGTTGGCGAACGATGCCGAACACAGTTGACAGGCCGAGACCGGTTCCTTTTCCCATTTCCTTGGTAGTGAAGAACGGCTCGAAGATGCGGTTCTTGGTCTGTTCGTCCATCCCGTCCCCTGTGTCCGTGACTGCGAGTACAACATATTTCCCAGGTTTAGCCCAGGTGTTTTCCTTGCAGAATTCCTCATCCATTTCGGTATTGGCGGCATCGATCGTGAGCGCTCCCCCTTCTGGCATGGCGTCCCGGGCGTTAACGCACAGGTTCATCAGAATCTGCTCAAGCTGGCCTTTATCAGCGCGAATCATCTTCAGCCCTGGATCGGAATGAACGGTAAACGCTATGTGCTCCCCTATAACACGCCGTATCATCTTGGATAGGTCTCCGACCACGTCGCCCAGATTCAGGACTTCCAGTTCGAGTACCTGGCGCCGGCTGAAGGCAAGCAACTGGCGAACGAGGGTTGCGGCTCGATCAGCCGCTTTCATCACTTCCTCAAGCTCCTGGTGGCCCTTTTTTCCTTCGCTCTCCTCCAAGGCCATTTGTCCATATCCGGAAATCACCTGCAAGAGATTGTTGAAATCGTGGGCCACGCCGCCTGCAAGTTGTCCGATGGCTTCCATTTTTTGTGCCTGGCGCAGTTGGTCCTCCAAATGCTTGTGCTTGGTAATGTCGCGGAATATCCCACGCGTCGCAATAGGCTTGCCATTTTCAAAAAGGCAACCTGTACTGCCCTCGACAGCGACCTCTTTGCCGTTCTTGGCCACGAACACCGTCTCTACATCATTAAGGTTTTCCCCCTTTATCACTCGTTCGAAGATCTTCATGTAGTGCTTCTTGCTGTCGGGATGGATTATATCCAAGACGGCCATATTCGACGCTTCCTCCGCGCTGTATCCCAGGGTAGCCGACCATGCGGGGTTAACGTAGGCGAAAGTGCCATCCGGCCTGACAGATTGAATCAGGTCGTTGGCGTTCTCAAAAAGATCGCGGAACCGTTCTTCACTTTTTCGCAACGCTTCCTCGGCCTGCTTTTTCTCAGTGATGTCGATGATACTGCCGCGAATGAGGTCTCCTGTTGCAAAGGGAAGAAGTATCAGATGAACCTCACAGTCAATGTCATTACCCACTGCGTTGCGGTGAACCCACTCAAAAACTGCCTCTTCTCCCTTGGACGCCTTGGCGATCATCTCCTGGGCAACCTCGGCTGAAGGTCTTCCGTCCGGCTGATTCGGCGGGCTCAGTTCGACAGGTCCGGTTCTAAGCAATTCCTCGCGGCTGAGTGCGTAGAGACGGCATGCGTTATCATTGGCATCGATAAACTTTCCGGTATTCGCATCGAGCACGACTATGGCTTCCGGGGCATGTTCGACCAGCACACGGTATCGTTCCTCGCTCGTGCGCAAGGCCTTGTCGCTTGCATGCAGGGAATTGATGGAGCCCACAAGGTGCTCATGTAAAATGCCAAAAGCGGTTACAACGAGCGATGTAAGTAGTATGAACGCTACGAAACCCATAGCCCATGTGGTCCAAGAGGTCAAGTACAAACCTGGATCGAATGGGAAAACGACCAAGCCCGAGCAGACCAGGACGCCGAACAAAGCAATAAGAGCCAGACTAATAACAATTGAATAAAGTCCGGCGCGACGTCCTAGAAGTATGGCACTTAGAACAGAGAACATCCCCAGTCCCAGCATTGAATTTCCGGCTACGCCAAAGACGAACAGGCCTTGCACTGCTATTGTCAGCAAAAGGCCCAACAGCACGCCAACACGAAGTAAATAGGGCAATCTGTGTCGAAAAACAGCGGCCGCTACGAGAATAACGGCAATGGTCATTTGCAGATAATAGGTATTGTGCCAACCGTGCTGGACAGTCCGTAGTAGCGAGAAGGTAATGGCGAGCGGCACAACAACTGCAAACACCATGAGGCCCTTGTCGACCATCTGACTGCGAATGGCCTGGATGTCCACAACGTTATTGACTTGCTCACCCGAGGTCTCGGCTGTGATAGACCCGTCACTGCATTTGGCGTTTCCACTTATCAAAGATTTCTCCCTTCTTCTGAGAGCGGCATCCATTGGACACAGAGTGCTCCGTTTCCCCATGACCTCCCCAAACGTGCCTAACCACTTGTCGCTCAAGGGCTTTACTGTACGTCATTATACCCTACAACCTGAAAATGCGCCATTCTTCGACGGCAAATTCATGAGTTGTAGAATTCAGCGGGATATCCCTGTTTTGTTTCCTATCCTGCCCCATCTTGTTGTGGCGGCAGCAAATGCGGCATACTGTGGGCAAGAAACTGGGAATTTGAGGCCAAAATGAACTTTCATGGATAGAGTGGCGTATAACAACAGAATCGGGTCGCCAAGGAGCGAGTTGAGCGACGAGGCCATCATGGCGGCTGTGCAGAATGGCGATACGGCCATATTTGAACGGCTGGTGAGGCGTTATGAAGGTCCGTTGTTCAACTATATCCGGCGATTTGTTGGCAGTTGTGCTGATGCAGAGGACATTTTTCAGGAGACCTTTATGCGGGTCTATACGAAGGCCCATATGTTTGATACTGAGGCAAGGTTTAAGCCGTGGGTGTACAGGATCGCCACGAATCTTTGCAAAGACCACGCCAGATACCGGCGGCGGCATCCGGCTCTTTCTCTTGATGCGCCTGGCAAAGGCGACGGGGAATCGCAGACCTTGTTGGACAAGGTCCCTGGACATGGGGGCGACCCCGTTGAAAAGGCGCGCGAAAATGAAAGCGTGGAATTGTTGAAAAAGGCGGTGGCGGGATTAAGCGTGAAGCATCGCGCTGTTTTTCTTATGTCGCGATATGAAGATATGTCGTACGAGGCGATTTCTGATTCGCTCAATATTCCGTTGGGAACGGTGAAATCGAGGATGAACAAGGCTGTGAAACTGTTGTTGGCAGAACTTAAGGACGCGTTCAATGGCTGACGTGCCCAGAGAATGCAAACATAACCGCAAGTTGCTTGTGGAATATGCCCTGGGTACGCTGAGTGAGTGGAAACGCGACAGCATGACTGCGCATATTGACACGTGCGCCGGGTGCAACGCTGAACTCGAAGCGCACAGGGCGGCCATCGGGGAACTTGACTCGATGGAGGCGGAGACGCCCGGCAGGAACCTGGCAAGCTCGGTGATGCAGATGATCGAGGCTGCGGAAGGGCCAAGCGCAAAGCCGGCTGCACGCAAGCGGCGGCTTTTCTCCGGGGCGCTTGACTTTGTTGCGGTTGCGGCAATATTGGTTATTGTTGCTGCGGTACTCCTGCCTACTTTGAACCAGTCTCGCGAGGCATCCCGCCAGGCGTCAAGCGCAAACAACCTCAAACAGATAGGCCTCAGCTTCAAGATGTACTCGAATGAAGACAAGGACGGAAAGTTTCCGCCAGTTACGCGTTATGAAGGCTTATGGATTCCCGATCTTAAGGCGCTTCATCCCGAGTACCTGAGCGATTTGTCGGTGCTTGTCAATCCTGGTCTTCCTGACGCGAAGAAACTCACTGAAGAACTTGAGAAAGAGGTTAACAAGTCACAGCCGGACTGGGAATACATATCGCGCATACTTGC
>SDBV01005989.1_pt1 | contig 16988 bp, 16 predicted proteins | sample 2277081 | NCBI WGS metagenome assembly SDBV01 (sample SAMN10402039, study PRJNA504765) | marine sediment metagenome | isolation source: marine sediment core GS10_PC15, 223 cmbsf | place: Arctic Ocean: Southern Knipovich Ridge | collected 2010 | reverse complement strand
TTCAAATTCGGGCAATTTGGTTTTTCCAAGCTCAAACTCAAAATTACAGGAAGCAGCAATTTTCTTTGTGTTTTCAATAGCTTCGGGAACATCTTTAAAAATCTGGGCCATTTCTTCCGGAGTTCTTAAAGAAAAATCATCTGCTTTTATTGTTAATCTTTCTGGGTCATTTGGGTCAGCTCCAGTGTTAATTAACATTAAAATATCTTGGGCTTCAGCGTCTTCCGGCCTTAAGTAATGAGTATCATTGGTTGCTACTAAAGGAATGCCGTATTTTTTTGAAATTGAAATTAAGACCTCATTAGTGGTTTTTTGTTCTTTGTTGTGGGGATGATGCTGTATTTCTAAATAAAAGTTGTCTTTCCCAAAAATTTCTTGATATTTAAGAGCTAATTTTTCGGCTTCTTCATATTTTTTTGCCATAATTAAACGGGGAATTTTTCCTGCCAGGCAGGCGCTTAAAGCAATAAGGCCCTCGGAGTGTTTTGCCAAAAGGTTTTCATCTATTCTTGGTTTATAATAAAAGCCCTCCAAGTGGGCTTTTGTAACAAGTTTAACCAGATTTTTATACCCTTTCTCGTTTTTTGCCAGTAAAACCAGATGATATCTTTTGTTATCTATATTTGGTCTTTTTTGCTCCATTCTTTCATTCGCAACATAAACCTCGCAGCCAATTATGGCTTTTAATCCTCTTTCTTTTGCTTTTTTGTAAAACTCAACAGCTCCGTATAAGACACCGTGGTCAGTTAAAGCCACTGAATCCATTCCCAATTCTTTTGTATAATCCAAAAGCTCATCAATCTTTGGCAGACCGTCTAAGAGCGAGTAATGGCTGTGAACGTGAAGATGAGTAAACTTCATTATACTATTTTACTTTTTTAGCAGAAGCAAGTCAAACCCCTCGCCTTTTTTGAAAGATGAAGGGTCAAGCATGGTTTAATATGATAGAATAGAGAAATGAAGCATCCAAATTTTAGAGAAGAAAAAAAGTTGTGGAGAGCGGGACATAAGAGGGTCATCGGATTGGATGAAGCGGGTCGGGGCCCTTTAGCGGGACCCGTTGTTGCCGCTGCTGTTATTGTGCGACAGATTCCGGTTGTTAATTCTTCCGGGCTAAAAAAACTTTTGCAACAATGGCAAATTCAGGGGATTAAAGATTCTAAAAAATTAACTCCCCAAAAAAGAGAAGAGTTTTATAAGATGATAACAAAGCACCCTCATATAGAATGGGGGATAGGGAGAGCTTCAGAAAAAGTTATAGACAGGATTAATATCTTAGAAGCAACGAAACTCGCAATGGAAAGAGCGGTGCGGAATTTAGAAAGGAAATCTTCAGCAGCTAACTTCTTAATTTTAGATGGAAATTTTGAAATTAACACTCAGCATCCCCAAACATCAATAATTAAAGCAGACGAAAAAGTTTTTTCCTGCGCAGCGGCTTCAATTATAGCTAAAGTTTCCAGGGATAGAATGATGCTGAGATATCATAAAAAATATCCCCAATACGGCTTTGACCGACATAAAGGATATCCAACTAAGCTCCACAGAAGAATGCTAAAAAAACATGCCCCTTCAGTTATCCACAGGTTGACATTTAATTTTGTTAAAAAAGTTGTATAATATATTAATGGTAGTTTTGTCAGAGAAAAACCCAAAATTAATTTCTCTAATTCCTTTAATAAAGAAAAAAGGAGTAATTATAAGAATCGTTATCGGAGCGGTTCTTTTGATAGTGGTTGGAATTCTTATTCTTCTTTCCACTCGCATCTGGGACCCTTTATGGAATCCTTTCAGAACTTCTCCTCAAAAAACATTTAGCAAAATGTTAACCAATATGGATAATTTAGAGAGTTTCTTTTTTGAGATAAATCTTGAGAACATGTCAGAAGATATAAAAGACAAATTGGTTATAACTCTTAATGGAAGCTTAGATGAGCTTAATTCTCCTCAGCCAAAATCAGCTATAAATTTTACCGTTTCTGCAGGAAATTATCCTGAAACAGGTTTTGATATAGAAGCTGCCTATAAAGCGGTAAGGGGCGATATTTATTTCAAATTATACGGGTTCAACCTTCCTATGAATCTAATTTTCTTAAATGCAATGGGCTTTAGCCCAAACAGGGTTGAAGGCCATTGGATCCGATTTGACAAGAGGGAAGTTAGAGATATGTTTATGCTAATTAACGGAGAGGTTATTGAAGAACAGAGTAAAATGGAAAAGATAGAAGAAAAACTAAGGACGGGACGCAAACGGATATTTATTAAAAAACTAATTGATTTTCTTAGAAAAGAAGAAAACTATAACATAACACAAGAATTCCCTGACCAAGAAATAGAAGGGAAAAAGGCCTATCATTATTTGATAACTATAGACGAGGAAAAAGCAGATGAACTAACCAAAGAGTTATTCCAATTTAATGCGGAATCTTTTATCAAAGACATAATAGGAGATAAAGCTGAATCGTTGTGGATGAAAAAACAAATCGTTGATTTTGACAATATGCTCAATAGCTTATTTCCAAAAAAAGGAAAAATAATTGTTGAGGTCTGGATTGGCAAAAAGGACAATTTTCTTTACCAGATTAATTTAACAAAAGAATCTAACATTAATTCTGGGACATCTTCTCAAGAGATTTTAGTTAAAGCTTACGCAAAACTTTCCAATTTTGGAAATCCAATAGAAATTAATTCGCCTAAGGGCTTTTCTGATTTTGAAAACGGATTTACTAAATTACTCCGCTTTTTTAAAGATCTGCCTGTGCCTGAAGCTAAACAATAATTTATATGTCAAAAAAGAATCTCATATTGTTTATCATTATATCTCTTTTGTTAATTTCCTCTGCCATTGTGTTTTCATTTCGTTTTGAAACTAAAGAAGCTGATGCTGGTTATCGTCTTATTTGGTATAACCTGGGCGGGTATTACTACTGTAATATTTCAACAGATCCCGTATACACAGGTCAGCCATGTGGTGAATGGTACTCCGATGATGATGGATGGACTTGGTATTCCCCGTATTGTTGTGACAACCAATCTAATGCATATTGCTGTGGACAACAATGTTGTCCATCATCAGAGAGTTGTTATGCGTCTACGTCGATCTGTGACTGCGCGGTAAGTGGTCCTCTTTCGGATTATTACGGATTTTGTGAGCCATTGATAGAGAGTTATGATTCATCAGAGTGTTGTGATAATGCAGAATCTTGCGGTGGAGAATATGATTTGGATGCCTGTATCTTCACCGGCGAGTATTGCTGCGGCAGTAATGCCCGTTATTGCGGCAATGATTGGCAGGTGGTTACTGAAATAGCTCCAGGCAACACGTTTGAAACTACAAGGTGTAAAATTGTCGGTCCAGGATGCGAAATATGTGGTGGACCTGGAGATTGCCCGGGAGGATTTTGTTGTACTGGAAATGAATGTGTTTCAGACGAAATGACTTGTTGTAGTGCGGTAGGAAATTATTGCAATCCAAACACTTGTCCAACGGTTGAATATGATATTTACAATGATGATACCTTCATAAGAACCAGCACAACTGGTACTTGTTGCGATATAAATGGTCAGCCCGAGGATGGAGCCGAGGCCTGTTGTTCTCAAGACAAGCCTTTCTGCGTTAATGCATTTGCTTGGGATGATAGTGGTTGGTGTGAAGCAGATAGGTACTGGGAGGGATATTATGGCTATTATAAAAAGACTTGTGTTGAGTGTACAAGTTCTTGGGGCGATGTTTCGGGTTGCGAAGCAGGAGAAGAGTGTTGTTCTGGCATTTGTTATGACCCTGATGACCCTGACAGAGGAAAGTGCTGCAGTGGTGGCGGCTGCGAGCCAGAGGTTTGTGCCAAGTGTGACACATGTCTTTATGAAGAAATAGAACTAAACAAGGTATTTTGCGACGCAGACGGTTGGTCGTTCGGAGGAGTTTTAACAAAAAACGCAGGATGTGATCCTGATTTTGGTCGTGACGGCTGTCAAGAATGTATAGAACAAGACGATGGATCCTGTATATGGATACCCTTAGCAACAGTTCTTGAGGAAGAACATAAGGATGCTAACCCAGGTGACTATGAGTGCACTATATCTTGTAGTTGTAATTCTTGTCCGGTCTCCGATACCTCTGAGTGCGGCTCAAGAGGAACTTATGGGAGTTGCAAGACGTATGGCACTTTTTCCGATTTCCCAGAGATTCCCGATGGGGATGCCGTTATATATGGAACCTGTTGCTGCTCAAGTTATAGTTATTGTAACCCGGATAGAGCAAACGTAGAGTTCGCCCCCTACAGGACCGATTGTCCTACTCACGACCCTACCAGCGGAGAGATGCTTAGTTCGTGGGCTTACGCATCGTGTTGGTGGGACGGAGGCGCAGGAACCTGCTGTTATTATGGGTCGATGGGTGAGGAAGAGGAAGAGGAAGAGGAAGAAGAAGAGGAGGAGGAGGAAGAAGAGGAAGAAGAAGAGGAGGAGGAGGAAGAAGAGGAAGAGGAAGAGGAGGAAGAAGAGGAAGAGGAAGAGGAAGAGGAAGAGGAAGAGGAGGAAGAAGAGGAAGAAGAAGAGGAGGAGGAGGAAGAAGAGGAAGAGGAAGAGGAGGAAGAAGAGGAAGAGGAAGAGGAAGAGGAAGAGGAGGAGGAAGAGGAAGAAGAAGAGGAGGAGGAGGAAGAAGAGGAAGAGGAAGAGGAGGAAGAAGAGGAAGAGGAAGAGGAAGAGGAAGAGGAGGAAGAAGAGGAAGAGGAAGAGGAAGAGGAAAACCCCATAGCTATTAATCTCTCAGCAGATGCATTAGATTGTTGTTTTCATGATGGTCCCTACGGACGCTTCCAGTGGGAGTTCTATGATGAGAACGATGGAGACACTCAGCTTGGATACTATATCCAAATTAATGAAGAAACAGGCGACTTTAGTAATCTCATAATTGATTATGAGGCAGAAGATTCTGACTCCGAAGAGTTTACCACTCAATGGGCCTATGGCAGACTGATTTTTGAAACTGACTATTACTGGAGAGTAAAGGTTTGGGACAATAAAGGAAATGAGTCTGTAAGCTATAATGATGAGCCATGGTCGTATCCTCCAACACTTGAAGAAGACAAAGACGATCCAACCGCCTCGCCAGGAGTAGAATTCAATACAGGTCCTTTCTGGCCCTGGCCAGATTTTAAATGCGATATTGGAGGAGGACCTCAAGACTGCGAGAGCATTAACCCGTCAGCTCCAATTGATGTTATTTTCGTCAATGAAACTGACTTTATCAAATCTCCTCCTGGCTGTTGTGATTGGGAATGGAACTTTGGGGACAGCACTTCAGAGGTATATGAAGAAGGGCCGACTCATCCTTTTTCTTCAGATGGTGAATATCAAATTACCTTGACAGCAACTGATCCAAACGATTCTTCTCATCAATGCTTTAAAATTCATATACTAACCTTAGGAGCAGGAGGATTGCCTCTTCCCAAATGGAAAGAAGTTCCTCCGTTTTAAAAACTCAACAACTAAAATATTAATGTTTTACAGCTTCAAAACCCCTGTCTGCGACAGAGGTTTTTGGGGTCTATTGAATCTTTTATAATTTTTGTCTAAAGTGTTAAGATAGTAGAATGAAAACAAAAAATAAAAAAATAATTTATGGCGTTTTAGCTGTTTTTGTATTGATTGCTGGGATAATCGGCTATAAAGTTTTATTCCCTGAAAAACAGCCCCTTTCTTTTGTTGAACCAAATGAAGAGGAAAAAGAGTTTATCGGGGATATATTGGTGATTCGTGAGTTAGACAAAGAACTGATTCGTCAGAAAATTAAAGAAGGCAGGGAATATTTATTTAGAGTAATAGATGAAAAAGAAAATGGAGCTCATAAATATTACTATGTGATAAATGATACTTTTGAAAATAGATTGCACACCATATACACGTCTACTCTTACATACACACTTTTAAAACTCTATGATTTTGAAAAAGGTTCTTCGCTTCTAAACCAGGCGCTTAAATGCGGCGAGTATATTCTCTCAATGCAGAATAAAGAAGAAGGAAATAAGGCATACGGCGCTTTTTATTATTCATACTTTTTAGAGAGTAAAGAAAAAGAAAAGAAGTTTGTGGTCGGAACAACATCAAAAACCATATTCACTTTGTTAAAACTATATGAACTGACCAACGATGATAAATATTTAGAATCCGCTAAACTGGGCGCTGATTGGCTGGCTACTATGCAAAAATCAGACGGAAGTATGAAGCCGTATATAAGATATGATGCCGAAGACGGGAAATGGCTTCACGGCACAAAAGAATCGCTCCTTTATAACGGACAGGTTCTTTCCGCTCTTTCCAAAATTTATATAACTACTGGAGAGAAAAAATATTATGATACTGCTGAGAGGATCGCTCAACGTTTTGCCCAAAAATACGAAGAAGCAGGAAGAAATTACATTGTGGGCGAATACCGTTCCAAAAACCCGATTTCAAACTCTTGGATGGTAATGTCCTTTATAGATTTTTACAAAGCCAGTGGGGACAACTATTACAAAGAAGTGATATTTGAATTGAGCGATTTGATTCTAAAAAATCAAAAAACAAATCCAGACAATATTTTAGAATACGGTCAGTGGAAAGGAGCTTATTCAACAAGCGGAATTGGCTGGATAGCAGAAGTAATGGCAGAAGTCCATGAGCTTTGTATGGCAGAAAACAGAAACCCCCGCACCATCCCGCCAAGGCGGGAGGTGCGGGGCATGGATTGCGATAAGTATAAAGAGGGAATAGTGTTGGCAATAAGATGGCTTATCCAAAACACTTATTCAAAAGAGAATAGTTATATGCTTAAAAATCCGGATAGAGCAATCGGGGGAATTTTTTGGAACGAGGAAAACAGATATGTTAGAACTGATTCGGTTGCCCACGGCTTAAACGGGTACATCGGGATAATAAATTACCTAAAAGACGGAGTATTGCTTTCAATTCCAAAAAACCCTTAATTTATTTTTAATAAATAAAAAAAGAAAGTAATTAAACTTTCTTGAACTAGAATTTATATAATTTATATTATTTACTCAAATTTATAATAATAATCCCTGAGATAATTAAAACAGATCCTATTAATAAATTAATAATATTTATTCTCTCTCCAAATAAAAAGTGTGCTCCGACCATAACCATAGCATAGGTCAAAAAGGTAAATGGATAAACATAACTTAGTTTCATTTTCGAAAGAGCCGCAATCCATAACAAAGCCCCGATAAAATAACAAAATAGGCCTATCCAGATAAAATAATTCCGAAGAATTGTCAAAATGTCAGTATTAGAAATAGCCCCTTTTTTTAAAAGCATTTGGCCGATAGCAGCTAAGAAAATAGAGGTTAATATAAAAAGATAATTAATCATTTCTTTATTTTACCGTTTTTAAGAAATTAATAAAAGAGATTTCTTTTCAGTTTTTGAAAATAGAAACCATAATAACATAGCTTTTTTTGATTCATTTTTAATTTTGATTTTTGATTAAACCTTCCAAGGCGATAAAAGGGACATCTTTAAACTCACAAATAAGTTTTTCAATACTTTTTACAAACGGCTTACCAGTGCGAAAATTATAATAAAAAGGCGCGTGTTTGCTTTTCATTTCAATAAACTCCCAGGAATGAACATATAGAATAGGAGTTATATTTTTCCTTAATAATTTTTTACAGCAAGCAATTGTTCTATTTATCCCGAATAATCTTATAAACATCCAGCTAATAGGTAATCTAAGAGGACTAATAGAAAGAGGTATTTCCGTGATATCTCGGTTTTCAACTGGTTTAAAAATCGTAGTTGGTTTACCTAAATTATTGTAGCATCCCGGCAGATATAATGGATGTAATGAACTATCATACTTAAATCCTAAATTATCTAATATCTCAATTAATTCTTTTGAATACTGCAGTTGAGGGGCTCTAAATCCTTTGATATTTTCTTTAGTTATATTCTCAAGAATTTTTTTGGCTTTGATTATATCTTGCTTGATATCTAAACTTTTATTACCTCTGTAATAATGATGATGACCGTGACAGGCTATCTCATGGCCTGCCCTTTTTATCAATTTAATTTGTTCTGACTCTCTTTCGGCAAAATAGCCGGTAACAAAAAAAGTAGCTTTTATATTATATTTATCAAGTAAGTTCAGCAATACTTCATTACCTCTTTTAGTAAAAGAAACATCGTCATTTTCTTCAACTTCTTTTCCTTCCAGCAAGGGGCAGTTCCATTGTTCGCAGTCTATTGTTAGGGCAATCATATTATTAAAAGAATATTTTTAATCCTCTAATAGATTAAAACATACATGTTTTTTAAAATAGCGCGTAGTAGTGACAGATAATAATAGTTTTCCTCCTTCAAAATTCAATTCTTGGTATCTGTTATCTCTGTTTAATATAACCGTTGTATCATCATTTATTTTAAAAATAATATCTTCTGTATTTGTTTCGTCATTTGCCATTGTGTCTACAAATCCAAATATTAATTTTCCAGAAGGCAAATTCTTATATTCAAGCCGTAATTCAGCATAATCAAACGGATGTGCTAAAAGACATTTAATTTTTTCCCCTCCTGCCGTAGTATTAATCACCTTAACTTTTTCCCAATAATTGTACCCGCAATCAAAGTGATCGTCTTTAAATACACATCTCTTAATATTTCCATTCCGAACCACAGATACATTCCCCTCTTTATACAATCTAGTCAAAAAGGGATTAACTTCTTTATAATCGGAAAACTCCATTTTGTATAAATTTATTCCCCCCTCAAAAGTCTTTTTTTCTAGATAGTTTTGTTTCTTACAGGTGCCAAGAATCCAATAGGTATCATAAATAGAAGTTGATTTGTCTGGTTTCTTTTTAGCATCAAAATTATTAAACTTTCCCAAGTGTGACTCTTTAGCATAGTTTAATAGATAGCCGGGACAAAAGACAATTTGTTGGCCAATTTTAGCATTATTATTAAGATAATTTTCTACTGAATTCCAGTAAATATTATTCGGAATTAATAAATACTCATCTAAAAAAAATATAAATATCGTTATTATGATTATTGATATTAAGTTCTTATAGGACATTATATAAACTCAAAAAGTAAATTATTAGTAAAACGAATGGAATGAATCTCAGCCATTTTTTCCAAGCATATAAGAAAGAAATTAGCATAAAAAATCCTGGGCTGATTATATAAACATATCTAATGCTTGCTGGAATAGATCTAAGGTGCTGGGTCATAGACAAAAGGCCCAGAATAATAACCCATATGATTGAAAACTTGAGTAGTTTATTTTTTGAATAAAAAAATAAACAATAGAATAATACAAATAACGATAAAATAAGAGCAAATCTTAAGCAATAATTCTGGAGGTTGTGGGGCCACAAAAATTCTTTTACAAAATCTAATAATCTGTAAAATATGATTGGATGAAACAATGCCCCTCCCTTTAATTGATATATCCATCCCAGCTTATATCTATATATTTGAATTAATGCAAACATTGTGCTTAATCCAATAAAAGGAGCGTACCGTCCGAGCAATTTTTTAATAGATTCCTTGTTTTGTTTAAGTAAACTAAATGAATTATTGTGAATGAGAACTTCGTAACTTGCTAGTATTACAAAAAATGGATAGAAAACCTGTTTGGTTAGACAGCCAGATAAGTAGAAAATTAAGGTTACAAAAAAATAAAGCTTCTTTTTGGTTTTAAGGTAGTGGATAAAAAATAGTAATGTTAGGAGCATAAATAAAACCGTAGGAGCATAAATTATGGAAGCGCTTATCCACCTCATGGTTTGAATATTACCTGGAAAAAATAAAAACAATGCCGATCCTAATAAAGAAGCAAGCTTACTATGTGATAATTGTAAAATTAGAAAAAAGAGTAAAATTGCGTTAAGCGCATGTACTATAAAGCAAAATTTTAAATAGAGTTCGGCATTATCGTCAAAAGATGCCAAAAGAGGTATCCAGAAAACATACATCATAGGAGTATAGTGAGTTGAAATTCCGGCAGCGGCAGAATACCTGTTTATATCAAATATCTGAAGCTTATTTTCTTTTAATATATTTGCTTCAGTAAATTGTTCTAAATCATCACCCCCTCTTATTTTTTTATAAAATGTTTTAGAAGTGACATTATACGACAAGAAGATAAGTATAATTAATATACAAATACAAATTATTTTACCTTTTGTATTTTTAATTTTGTTAAACATTTTAATTCTTTTTAATTAGAGTATTTTTTAAAAATCTAAGCTTAGTACAATCTATTAAAGTGCGGTAAATTATTTTTAGTGAGCATTTCGATTTACCCTTTATTCTTTGTTGAACATTTATTGGATATTTGTTTATGGGAATCCCTTGCATTTTGAAACCCAGCAAGGTTTCAATTTCGACCATTCCATAACCAAATCTAAAATTTATGTTTTTTAGATATTTCCGGCTCATTAATTTTAATGAGTTGGCATCTTTTAATTTAAAATTAAATAAAAGCGAAATATAGACATTATAGAAAAACGATAACATCTTTCTGATTGGATTATAATATTTTGTTCTTGTTTTTGGTATTCCAATAACAAATTGAGAATTATTTTTCTTGGCATAATTATACATCTTTAAAAGTTCTTTTGGATGATATTGGAGGTCTGCGTCAATAAAAGAAACATAATCATTTTTAGATTCTTTAAATCCTTCTCTTGCGGCATGAGAATACCCCTTATTATTAGAATAAGATATGTATTTTATTCTTGGATTATTTTTCATCAGGCGGAGAATTTCTTGATGAGAATTATCTGTGCTTCCGTCGTTTACAACAATAATTTCATGGTCGGTGTTTAAAAACACATTGCTTATTTGGTTTAAACATTCTGAAATACATGCTTGTTCGTTATGAACCGGAACGATGATAGAAATACTCATAGAATTAATCCTCTAAAAAGGCGTTAAAGAAAAAATGATTCCAGCGATTATTAGTAGATGTTATGCTGAACACGACACTATTTATTTTTTTATTTATATAGATTTCAAAGTTTTTCCAGCCAGTAGTTGGGATGAATTCGTCCTCATATATTTTTTCTCCATTTACCATAATTGTAAATGTTAAAGTTGCTTCTAAGTTTTTTGAAATCGCAAGGTCGTTCAGGCCGTAGTAACCGGTAATTTTGTCAGTATATAAATTTATATTTTTATATTCTAAGGATTTGGCTTTATCGGTTAATGGATGTATCCAAATTGCTTCTTTAAATTCATTGTCAGCAATAGCATACGATTTTCCAATTGTATTCCAGATTCTGTTTTTTGAAACTAAGTCTTCTTCACAATCCCAACGTTCAAAAATCTTTGAATCTAAAAAGGGAGGTTTGGTTTCGTTATGGGGCCAGATTGAATCAGTTCTGTATATCTCACATAGCTTATTGTCAATTGCGGCTTTGGCATTTTTGAGATTGCGATAAAAATAGTCATTTACAGTTTTTTCATCAACAACTTCAGCATCAAAACAAAAGTGTCTTTTTCCAGCATAGTCAGTGTAGATTATAAGTTTTACTTCTACTGATTTATTTTTATATTTACCAGTATCAATATCTGTTGCAAGCCATCCTTTTATATCCGGCTGTATGATTCTTTTTACAAACTCGTTGTCAATATAAACATCTATATAAATAGGGCTTAAATTTCCAATCACCATATCGTCAGAAATACCGGTAGTAAACCTAATGCTTTCGTCAAGCTTAACATCTTTGTAAATGAGGTTAATTTTTGTATCGTTTCTTGGGTGAACAAACAAACATATTTTATCTTCATCCCCGGAGGTTATTTTATCTATACGAATTCTTTGCCACTCTTTATTATAACAGTTAGAGGTTATTGCGCCGTTTAGAAATTGACAAGTTTTGCGTTCGCCGCCTGTTATTATTTCTACTAAAGGTTTTTTAAAAATCAACTGATTTGCATTGGGCGGATTTTCTCTTTTGGTAAGATGGATTAGAAGCATTGATTGGAAATCATTATATTCCTCAATATCATATTCGCTATAGAGCTGGTAAACTTTATTATAATTGCCGCTTACTCTAATTATCCAGATATCATCAGCAGATAAAATTGAAGGGTCTTCCAGACTTTGTATTCTTTTTACAGGCCTATCCAAATAATAATCCATTATAAACGGACCAATGCGGAACTTGTATATTAATAACAATTGAGAGTCGTCTTTAATTCTATTTTCCAGAAAAGAGGTGGCTCTCTTCCAATCAGCGGGTTGGAAATCTTTTGCTGCTTGAATTGAAGAAAATGCAGTTATAAACAGCAGAGCAATGCCAAGCAGGGGAATATAGATTTTTTTTGATCTGGGAATAATTGCTAAATAGAAAAAGGGAACAGTTAAAGCAAAATATCTAAATCTGACCGGGGTGCGGGAAGCCATAATCATCAATGCTATTAAAACAAAGGAAACAGTTAAAATCAACCATAGTTTTGTTATATAGCCCTTCTTTAGAAAAAACTGAAAAACGATTAAAAATAGGATAATTAAGATTAAGGCTTTAGATAGAAGATTGTAGTCATTTAAATATTTGACTCCGGTGATAATACTTAAAGATTCTTTTATAAAATCAAAACCTCTTGAACTGGTACCCCAGTTCATATCAGCTGCCTGGACTTTAAATAACTGATTTTCTGCCCTATTGAGATAAAAATAAAGGGGTGAGGCGAATACTATTAAGATGACAAGAAAGAGAATAAAGGGCTTGTAGCTTATCTTTTTTGAAATGACATTAGCTAATAAATAAATTATTAGAGTGAAGAGGTAGATTAAAAAAATTAAATTTGAATAAACCCCGGCGATTATTGCCAGAATTAAAAACAGAAAATATCTTTTCTTCTTTGTAATCTTAAACTTTTCAAAATAATAAAGAGCTAACAAACAAGTTAAAATTAAAAAAGACCAATGTTTAAAAACATAGGCCGTGTCTACAAGTAATAACGGGTTAAATAAGTATAAGGCAGGAATTAAATATTTATTTACTTTATAAACCTCGCAAAGTTTATAAAGAACGAAAGCAGATAAAAGAAAAATCAGAATAGTAAATATTCTAAGAGCAATTTCTGATTTCCCAAAAATAGAAGTATAGCCCTTTACCAATAGAAACCAGAGAGGCAGTTGGTCGCCATAATTTTGAAAAACAATTTTATTAATACTTTCTCCGGATAATCTTAAATAATCAAAATCTTGGTTGTCATACGATTTATTATAAAAGCATCCGAAAGTTGTTAAGAGAAATATCAAAAAAATAACTAAGATGCCATATTTAGTCAAGAATTTTTTAATATAGAATATACCTTTCATTAATTTTTCTTGAACCAATTTACGGTTATTTTGAGGCCTTTTTCCAAAGAACATCTTGGTTTCCAGCCAAGTTCTTTTTTTGCTTTTTGAAAATCAAGACAGCTTCTTTTTAGCTCACCGATTTTAGCTGAAGCGTGAATTTTTTTACATCTTGAACCGGTTATTTTTTTTAGTTCATTGAAAATAATGTTGATATTAGTTTCTTTTGCTGTGCCGATATTAAAAACCCCAATTTTATTTTTTTTCATTGCTGAAATATTTGCTTCAATAACATCATCCACATAAATAAAATCTCGAGTTTGTTTGCCCGACCCATTGATTTTTGGTTGTTTGTCTCCAAGCATTTTATCACAAAAAATAGCTATTACTCCTGCTTCTCCTTTTGAATTTTGACGAGGTCCGTAGATATTGGCGCATCTAAAAGAGACAAATGGCAATCCAAAAACCTTATAGTAATAATCCAAATATTTCTCTATTGATAATTTGGTAATGCCATAAGGAGAAAGAGGGCTAGTAGGATGGTCTTCTGAAACAGGAAAGACGTCCGTTTTCTTATAAATCCCTCCGGTAGAAGCAAAAATAAATTTCTTTATTCTGAACTTACGACAACTTTCTAAAAGATTTAAACTTCCTAAACTATTGATTTTAGCATTACCAACAGGATCATTTATTGACTTTTGTATATCTGCTTGAGCAGCGTAATGAAAAACTATTTTTGGTTTTTCATCTTTAAAAACCCGATAGATTTTCGGACTGCAAATATCAATCTTGCAAAACCTTGCCCTTTTATTTAAATTTTCTTTTCTTCCGGTAGATAGATTGTCAACCACAACCACTTTGTTGCCATCTTTTATTAATCTGTCTACAAGATGAGAGCCGATAAATCCAGCTCCGCCGGTAACAAGAATTTTCATATTTATGTTGTTAATAATCGTAATTGCTTTTGTTTATTATAGTATTTAATTAATTATAATTGCAACTTTGCCCAAAGGACTTGCCCTCACGACCAAACGAGGACAATCCCCGCCAAGCGGGGGAAAATGGCAAAGCCAGTCCTCGTTATGGTGTGAGGGCTTGCCCCGTAGAGGAATTTCGAATGGAAAATTTCTAAGAAATTTTCCTTTACCCCGAAGGGATTTTTCGAAATTCTCCTACGGGACTTGATTTTTTAAAAAAACAATGTAACATAAAAACATATGGCCGTTCCAAAACAAAGAAAAACAAAATCAAGAAGAGATCAGCGAAGGATGCATATTTTCCTGAACAAGCCCACCCTAACGTCTTGCCCAAAATGCGGTAAGCCGGTTTTGCCTCATACTGTTTGCCAAAACTGCGGGTATTATAAGGGAATAGAAGTGATTGATGTTTTAAAAAAATTGACCAAAAAAGAAAAAAAGAAAAAAGAAAAAGAGATAGCATTAAAGGGAGAAGAGAAAAAGAAAACAAAGCCAATAACCATGGAAGGATTATCAAAGAAGTAATTATGGCCAGCAGACACTTATCACGTTCAATAGTAATGCAAAGTTTATACGAATGGGATTTTTCTGGTAAAAAACCAAAGGATTTGGAAGAGATTGTTGAAAAAAATATTAAAGAATTTGGGCCCGGGCTTGAAGATAAAACTTTTGTCTGGCAGTTGGTAAATGGCGTTGTTTCTAAGCTCTCTGATCTTGATAAAATTATCGAAAAAGCAGCTCCTGAATGGCCAATTGACCAAATAACTATTATTGATAGAAATGTTTTGAGAATCGGGCTTTATGAGTTATTATATGGGAATAAAGAAGAAGTTCCTCCAAAAGTAGCCATAAACGAAGCAATTGAGTTGGCTAAAACTTTCGGAGGAGAAAGTTCGGGCAAGTTTATAAACGGAGTACTTGGAACAGTGTACAAACAAATAGAAGAATAATATGAAAGATTTTTCACAGCTTGAAAAGAAATTAGATTTTAAATTTAAAAATAAAGATTTATTGACCCAGGCCTTTGTCCATCGGTCTTTTTTAAATGAAAATCCTGATTTTAAGCTTTTTCACAATGAGAGATTAGAATTTTTGGGAGATGCGGTATTGGAGCAAGTCGTTACAGAATACTTATATCGGAATTATCCTCAAAAATCGGAGGGCGAACTGACCAGTTGGCGGGCAGCTTTGGTAAATGCTAAGATGCTGGCGAAAGTTGCCGGAGACCTGGGCTTCAATGACTTCCTTTTGCTTTCCCATGGAGAATTAAAAGAGGAAGGGAAAGCTCGCCAGTATATTTTGGCTAATACCCTTGAGGCGTTTATTGGGGCTTTATACCTTGACCAGGCATTAGATCCTTGTAAAGATTTTATTGGAAGATATTTAATAAAAGAGCTATCTCATATTGTTGAAGCAGGCCTTTTCAGAGATAATAAATCTCAGTTTCAAGAGAAAGCTCAAGAGAAGACAGGAATTACGCCTGTTTATAAGGTTTTGGAAGAATCTGGACCAGATCATGTCAAGTGCTTTGTAACCGGTGTTTTTCTAAATAAAGATTTAATAGCAAAAGGGGATGGTTCTTCAAAACAAGAGGCAGAAGAAGCAGCAGCCAAAGAGGCCTTGGAAACAAAAAATTGGTAATAATTTTAATATAAACTATGCTTTGTATTCGTTTTTTCAGAGTCGGTAAAAAAAAGCAACCTTCTTTTAAGATTGTAGTTACTGATAAAAGAAGGCCGCCGAGCGGTGGTCGTTTTGTGGAAGAAGTTGGATTTTTGAATCCTATTACTAAAGAAAAAAATCTGAAAGCAGAACGAATTAAATATTGGATTTCAAAAGGGGCTAAGCCGTCGGACAGCGTTTACAACCTACTGATAAAAGAAAAAGTTTTAGAGGGTAAAAAAATCCCCGTTCACAAAAAGAAAAAAGGGGAAAAAGGGGTAGAAAAAGTAGCTAAGGAAGAAATTAAAAAGCCCAAAGAAGTCAAACCTGAAGAAAAGAAGGAGGAGGTTAAAAAAGAAGTTAAGGAGGCAGAGAAAGAAGAAACTAAAGAAAAAGTCAAGAAACCTGAGGAAGCAAAACCTGAGGAAGTAAAAGAAGAGACAGCAGACGAAAAACCCAAAGAAACAACTTAAGGGTTGACCCCCCACTTTTCTAAAAAGTGGGGGGTTGACATAATTTTTAGGAAGAGTATAATAGAAAATAGTAGCTTTTATTCTTGTTAAAACCGGTTCTCTGAATGATAGAGAATTAGGCCCGCCTAAGTTTTTCTGAAGAATTTTGGAGGGCAGGTGGAAAGAAAGGTCGGGCTACTGTTAAAAAGAAAGAATGAAATCTTCAAATTCGCTTTGCGAATTTGGAAGAAGATATTTATGGCAAAAGCAGATAGTGACAAGGAATTCCTTGAGTTTATTATTAAAGCGCTGGTTGACCACCCAGAAGACGTCAAACTTGACAGAAAGGTTGACGAAATGGGAGTTTTACTTACTTTGAAGGTAAACTCCGAAGATATGGGTCAAATTATTGGTCGAGCCGGTTCAACTGCCAGGTCTATCAGATCTTTAGTTCGAATAGTTGGCTTAAAAAATCATGCCAGAGTGAACTTAAAGATTGAAGAGCCAGAAGGTGGAAGAGTGACTCAAGAAGATAAGAAAGCTTCATCTGAAGGATTAGAAGATTTAAAGCTATAATCC
>SDBV01005988.1_pt1 | contig 16989 bp, 39 predicted proteins | sample 2277081 | NCBI WGS metagenome assembly SDBV01 (sample SAMN10402039, study PRJNA504765) | marine sediment metagenome | isolation source: marine sediment core GS10_PC15, 223 cmbsf | place: Arctic Ocean: Southern Knipovich Ridge | collected 2010 | reverse complement strand
GTCCTAGTGTTACTTGAGCATCAGTAGCGCAGTGCTGTGCCACAGCTTCCTTCGGCACATCTAACATAGACTTGGTATTGTACTCAGCTAGGAGGTCAGCTGCTGGCTGCACCTCCCTGTCTACTTCAGGTGCCAGGTCTGTTACTCTGGCCCCAGTCCTTCCCAGTATCCTAGCCATTACTAGTACATCTATGATATTAGACTCGTCGAAGGAGAAGTGAGGGAATAGCAGCTGCTGTACCCTGATGTCAAACATGACGTTAGCGTAGACCTTGAGGATACTAGGATTACACATGATGTTCTGGAGTAGCTCAATCTCCACGTCACGCTCAGGTAAAGTATTAAACCACCAAGCATCATGAGGTGAAGTGGCTATGGCGAAACCAATAGGAAGCTTCTCCTTTAGGTCTATTGTTTCAGTGTCAATAGAAATAATTGAAGGAGGAGAATCTACTAGCTGTCTGTAGAATAACTCCTTTGATACTTGTTCGGGGCCGTAGTATGAAATGCTCATGCTGGCTTCTGAAAAACAATCATATCTTCATCCATCACTGTATCCAATCCTGCACTCCTGTTAATGGCAGCATAGCCTCCACCCCTAGCAAACCTCTTAAATCTAGCATGGAGTGTAAAGCCTATACGCAAGCAGTCTCGTTCTGTCCTGTCTGCTTGCATCACACGCTGACCCTTCTCCATCTTGTCCTTGATTATCACTGTCATCGTGCCGCCAGGCTTAATAGACTGAAAACACTTCTTATAGAACTGCTCAATCTTTTGATGATAGATAAAGCTGTTCATGTTTGTGAAGTTATCCATCCCCTCGCTGTACTCAGTTGTCTGCACATAGCCCAAGTCCTGTGAAGTCTTGTCCATTGCGCCCTTCTTCTTCAGCCCCATAGGATAAGGAGGACTGAATATGAAGTGGTCAGCTAGGTCAGGGATAGGCAGGATGGAGGCAGCATTACCCTGTATTACCTGTACCCAGTCCTCAATGTCAGGAAAGGTTTGTTTCATTCCTAGTATGTTTAGTTCAATTGTTTGGTAGTATGTGTCGGATAGTTCAAGTATAACGATTCGTCTTTGCTCTGGAGCAGCTACCATGATAGTACCTGTGCCGCCGAAGGGGTCACAGATGGTTTCATGGTGTTCTGATACATACATAGCTAGCTCATACACTTGATGCATGTTGGCCTTAGCGTTGTGTTCGCTAGCTTCAGTGTACGGGAAGAGCTGGTTACGTAGCTTGGAGTCACTGCCAAAGTCTACCCAGCCTTCCGGTGTGCGAGGATATGAGGGAGCAAATAGTTTCATCTTCCTATTGCCTCCCACAGTTCTGTAAAGTTCATAACAAACAAATGCTCTGCCTCTACATTAGTCCACAGGTGTAGGTTAAACTTTAGCTCATTACCCTGGTCTGCCCAGTCTACATTCCACAGTCCTAGTTGTTTAGCTTCCGTGATACACAGGCGTCTGTCAACGTCCGTGATGTGAGCCCAGTCCACTCCACTATCATCTTTACCTGTCAGGTTGAATCGAGTGAAGGTGATGAACTCACTGAGCATCAGATACTTTTCTCTGTACGGAGATGGAGCTCCAAAGAGTGTGTCAGCTGATGTGGGCAATGATGCCTTAATTGGCCTGGGCATATCACCCATGTAAGCTTCAGTTGCATCATGCAGTAGGCCAGCTAGTATAGTTATCTTGTTAGCGAACTGGTCTTCCAGTAATTCAGCTACTATGATAGAGTGTTCAGCTACGGAGTAGAAAGAACTGGTGTGGCCTCCGAACCTGCAGATATGTGACAGTGCTCTCGCTATGTCTAGTATATGTATGTCCTCTACCCTTGGATTGATGAAGTCGAATTGTCGTACTGATTGTGTGCTTATCCATTGCTCTACACTATGTTCCACTTAAATCACCTGCCGCTTTCTTTTCCACCGTACCACTAGGGTCATAGGGTTGAGTCCAGTATGACCTACAGTTATGGCACATACAGAAGTGGTACTTTTTTTCAGGGTGTGCCCTTGACTCAGTATCTCTTGACCCACACTTAGGACAAATCATTCTGCACCTATAGCTGCTAGCAATTTCTCCGCTGTCTTCTTCCCTATTCCATCTACTCGAGTTAACTCTTCCATTGATGCAAAGGCTATATCATACAGGCTGTGATAGCCAAAGTCATACAGTGCAGTAGCTTTCTTTTCCCCAATGTCAATAGAGTAGATGATGGATAAAGCCATGAGGCCACGAATGAAGGGGTTTTGCTTCCTAATAGTAATCCGTTTCTTTGTCTCCTCATCCTTTTCCCCCAGACTAATCCTCGGTATGTAGTAGCGCTGGAGTGTAGTGTGAGAGTCAGGGTCTTTCTGGCAGTTACGATAGATAGCTGATATACACTTGGCAGTAGCCACATAGCTAGAGGAATGAAATGTCTGCACACCACACTCACTCAGTCTGAATAGCCAGGCATAGTACAAGTCCATACCTATATCATAGGAGTGAGGCTTCATTACATAGCCGTTAGCAGCCACTCTATGTGCATACAGTGTGGATGGCCTAGGCTTGTTTCCGAACACTGTAACATCAGGATGAGAGCGTTGTGTTGCCTTGTCAGTACGGGTGAGTGGTGTGTCAGCTATCAGCCCTTCGATGATAAGGTAGTTGTCATCAGCCTCATTGTAGTATCGACGTAGCTCATCTTCCTGACTGTCGATATTACCCAGCAACTCACCAGCTTGCACACGACAGAACTGTCTGATGCGGCCATCCTCGCCAGCAAAATAGTAGTCTGCCCTGCTGCTTTGGTTCAAAGGTATGACCATGACTTCAGCAGTTTGTTTGAGCAATTGCACTATGTCATCCGGTTCGCTAGTATCTATAAGTATCATGCCTTACTAGCCTCCTTAGCTTGTGACATATAGCGCACTCATCATACTCTGCATCGAGTGTTGGTATCCACTCATGCCAGTGTTCCTTACACATTACTCTTCACCCTTTGCCATTCTTTGGAGCTGCATGAGTCCTTCATAAGTAGGCTCAGGTAATTCCATTCCAACTGCAGCCATCCCAAGTCCACTCAAACCACACTTCAATGAGATTTGTGCGTGTGGCTGTGGCTTGTTGTAGTTAGGATTATCTATGATGTCCTCACCATCAGCAATCTTTCTTTCTTTGTCAATTTCTGTGAAGCACCAGATAACTATATCATCTAGGGTGACAGTATGCTTGAACCCATCAGGAGCAACTTCACCTGACTTGTAAGACTCAACTCCATTTGGCCCTACCCTTTCCTTATACACATCACGAGGGTAGTGTGTCATTACCAGATGCTTGCCCATAGACCTGACAGTATAGATGAGGTCTCTCATCCTGTCATTAGGAAACTCCATAGGTTGGAGACGCTCACGAAACTTAGGATGCTCAGGTGGAGTTCCGTTAGCTATCTGTATCTCCTGCTTCTCCTGAAGAAATCCTGTATGACATAACCACCATAGCTGCGTAGCACTGTCAAGGATAATAGACTTAACAGATGGTGTCTGGCCTACAGCTACTATGTCTATGACTACCTGCTGCCATATCTGTTTGATGCCTACTACCTGTCGAGGGAAGCGGACTGATACACCAGTTGCTGTATCAGGTATACCCATCAGCTTGTCTAGTTGTACCGGAGCTAGGTAGGGCTTAGACACTATATCAGCATTCTCCCAGTCTGCACTATTCACATCCTGACCAGGCTCTAGACGTATGATGTTGAGAGGTTTGTTAGCCTTCTCAGCTAGCATCTCCAGTCTCCAGATAGCCCTATCAAATCCTCCTAGGTCAAGGTCAAGGTGGAAGATAGGACGAGGGTAAGATAAAGCTACACTAGATTTCCCGCTGCCTTCCGAACCCCAAAGACTTGCAATCATAGCATTATCACCATTCCAGCAAACTCTTTTAGCTGCTTGATACTAAACCACCCATCTATAACAGCTAAGTTTTCTCCCTCAAATGATACATAGACTTCAGTCTCATTAGTTGCCCAGTCCTCAATCTCTTTCTTTGTCATAGTTTCTTTCCTTCCAGCATTACTATAGCATCACAGATTGTTTTGTACTTGCAGTAGTTACACTGCCACATCTCACATGTAGTGAATGGCTCTGGACACTGCTCATTCTGCAGCGCATACTCGTAGATGTCTCGCCGCTCCAGTAGCCAGTTCCAGTTATCCTCTATCTCATCGTTATCATAGGTCAGTGTCTCGCTGATGATACGAGCAGAGGGTCGTTCGGCTACATAGATAACAGTGAGGTTATACTTATTCTCACCTAGCATATGACATACACCCTTGGTATAAGTTATCCAAGTGTCAGGTAAGCTACCCTCTTGATACCGCTTGACGCCGGAACGTGTAGACTTTATCTCTACCAGCTTAGACTCACTGATAGGACATTGCAGTACATTATCCGGCCTGCATGTTATTCCTTCAACCTCATACACAGGTGTCTCAGCAGTGGAGTGTGTGAGCATAGCCTCCAGTCCATAGCCTGTAGCGAATAGAAGGAGCTCAGTATCAGTGGGAGGCAAAGGACTCATACGCTCCAGGTAGCCCTTGGTCAGGCAATAGTTTAGACTAGAGAGGTGAGTGCCTGTTCTCATGGTAGTGAGGTTGTACTTTTCAGCAAGCGCATCCAGTACAAACCTGTCCATCTCAGGGTTGAGGGTTCGGTTCATCTTGTAACTCCTTTGTCCATCCACACATTAGACATGCCATAAACCAGTGTTTCTCAACGTCCATGTCAACGAAGCAATCTCCATGACACTTGGGACAGGCTTTGAACTTCCATACTACCATATTACTTTCCTCTGTTAGTGCTCTCACTGCAGCCTGCCACCTGAGCCGGAAGGTTAACCCAAGTGACAGGCTGAGGGTGAAAGCGCTAGCTAGATTACCAGTCCTGGGAACAGCAAATTAAAGATGAACTCGTCCCTCCTGCTTGTGCCTCTTCGTTACCTCCGAGGAGACTGGAAGCGTGTTATGCTGGGCGCTGGAACACATCGTCAGAGTCCTTGACTACCTTACCTAGAGCAAGCAGTCCTTGGACGAAACTCTTATCAACGATGGCTCGTTGCACATCATTAGCAGCACGTACCTTGCTGTCAGCCAGTGCCCACTTGTTGAAGTCGCTAACAGTCTTACCGATGAGATTTTCCTCTGCCCATTCAGCAGCGTTTCCACTGTCCACACCAGAACTAGCCCCATCGACAGCAGTGATAATCCAGACAGGTATCGGCTTCATTCCTTCAGGGAATATCTCACCCATCTCTTCCAGTTCTTTCCTTAGATTTTCAAGTGCATCAGCATCCTTTGCTGCAGCAATACTACTTTCAAGAACAAGTGACCGATTGTACCTGTCTTTCTCATCTTTGTTCCAGATGGGCTTAGGTGCTGGTCTACCATCTATACCATCACAGTAAACGAGTGACATCTTCTTACCTGTACAATCCTTGATGTCCTCTCTTCCAGGTAAGAATGGAATAAGTGAATTACCGAAGTAGCCCCACTTACTTTTGTTCTTGTTGGATAGACCAAAGTTAAGGTCAGCAGTGGGGAAATTGTAAGGACTGATAGAAACTATATTATCCAAGTCTGAGAAATGAAGTACTACTCTCCACCCCTCATAGCCCTCAGCTTTTCCCTTGTCATACCCGCCATATGTTCCGTCAAAGCTACGGAGGGGTGAACCTCCACCTTCAATGAGATTTCTAATTGTTACCAAGTCTTCAGTCATCTGTCTTATCCTCCTTTGCGTTCATTGATTCCTTTATTACTTTAACTGCTGCAAGATAACCTCTTGCCACAGCTTCGGGTGACTCTATTCCATTGACTGAAACTTGAGGGTCACCATTCGAGTCAGGATAAATATTTGTCTCCATTCAACTCCTCTCTTACACCAGATTCAATACACCTCCTATCATCATGTAGTTCCATATTACCATATTCAGGGCTAAGTGTCAATACCCCAAATGATAAGTGTTGTGTAATAAATGTAATCAAATATGTGTATAGTAATACTAATGTATGGATTTATTGCCACCATCTACTTTATCATAGTTTAATTCAATCAGGTCACTGGTATCCATGTTACTTAATTTTTTCCTTAGACTATCCAGTTCATTCAATGTTGCTTCAATACTAGATATAAGGTAGTGTCTTTGTCTACTCATTACAACGAGATTTACTAGTCTGTTATCATCTCTGATGCCGTTAATATGATGTACGATTTCATCTCGTCGCAGTGGTCTACCAATGTTTTCAGCAATAATAAGTCTATGCTCTAAGACTGTTCCTCCTCGTCCTTTCCCCCGTTGCGTTTTGCCTAGCCTGCCAGTAAGTCGAGACATACAAAAGTAAGGATGGTCAGGGAAGATATAGAGTACTCGGTAACCTTCACTATAGAATGACATTGTTTTACTCCTATACAAGGTTGACGATTGAGGGTTCAGCTTCATCAGGTATGTCTCTGTCAATTACTACAGGGAGGTACACCTTACCCTTGTCACTCTTACTCGGCCTAGTCCATTCTATTGTCCAGCCAGGATGGAATTGCTCAGCGTTACGATGTTTACCGAAGTTCATCTTAATGTGGTTGCTGCCACTGTAAGGGTTAGATATGCGGAGGCGAAGGATAGTGTCTAGCCAGTTGTTCCAGTAGGATGAGCCCATTATCTCTTCCGCTCCCAGGTCTACCACGTTGCCACCATCATTAACGCGAGTGAGGCGGGAGTGATGGACTATGATGAAAGCTATATTCTGGCCCATGCGTACAGGGTCTATGTTTCGTTGGAACTTGTTGACCTCATATTCGTCAGAGATGTGGCCCTTCATGTAGTGTTTGAGCGGGTCGATGATGACTACGAGAGGGAGGGATGGGTCAGCAGCCCTGGACTTCACCTCTTCAATTTGTTTTGATAACCGGCCCATGTCCATAGTAGTGTCGAGGTATTGAGCATCACCATCTGTTGAGTAGAAGAATAGATTGGGACTAGAGAGGTGGTTGGAGTCAAGGTATCCTATTACTCTGTCGCGTGCTTGGGACTTTGATAACTCTGCCTGATGGCACAGGACAGTGCAAGGTCTAGTCTTGTAGTCGAACCACGGTGTTCCCATAGCTAGGCATGTTGCTAGGTGTATGGCATTGAAGGTCTTGTATGTACCAGCAGCGCCAAACATCATCATGGCGGAGCCAGGGAGGAGGAGGTTGTCCTCGATGAGAGGGTCAGGACGGTATGGTGCTTTCCAGGAGCGGAGCTGGTTGATGTTGTCGATTGTACTCATTCATTACTCTTTCATCTTATTGTTGGTGCATGGTATTGGCTTGCCCTAGACATTAGTGGTATGTAAGGTTATGTTACTAGCTCGGGGTTCTCGTAGATGTTGCCGATAACTTTAAGTTCGCAGATGTTGACACCCTCTTGCCCCAGCCTGTCGAATGACCAGAACCCCCTTGTGAATGTCTTACCGCCATCGGTTATCTCAAGACCGAAGCAACCATCTTGGAAGACTACGGGGGCGAGGTGATTGAAAGGCTCTACGGGGCCGGAGCCATCATCGAGAATCCGCTCCCTGTATTCGTCCGGCAGTAGCACTATGTCCGCCTCATACTTGTCCTTGAGGCCGGTGTATTGCAAGAGGAAATAGTCTTGTGATTCATCTTCCCCCAGCATATCCGGCTCCTTGTAGCCGACATCCCAGAACAAATACCCACCAAGGCTAATCAGAAGATTATCGTTTCCAAACCTCATGCGTCCCTTGCGTTTGTCCCATGCTCTAAACTTTATTTCTCTCATCATCTACTCCTATATTACATCTGGTCTAGTATGCTCGGTGAACGGGCGAGACATCATGCCCTCAATTGTCTTGAATTGTGACATGGAACTTGTATAATCCTTAACAGCTTGCTCCCACATGGCATCACATTCCTCAATAGTCTTAATCCAATCACTGTTTAGAAAGAACTTCTTCCACGCTATGCATCCAATATCTCTTCCATTAGCTAATGTAATGTATGTCTTACCTAGGTCATTAACCCACTCTTTTGGCATGTCATCTTCAGTATACTCTGGAGGTAGTTCAGGAACACAGAATGCTGTGAACTCTTCATCCTCGGGCAAGTAATTCTCAAACTGTCCCCATAGCTGCATACCATGTCGTCCTTGTATTACTTTAGTTATAGTCACCGACATCTTTTTTGCGTTCATTATCTTGTCGCCTACTTCTATCATTCTTCAAACCTCCCAAAGAATTCTGTTTCTCGTATTAGTTTTCTCCACTTGGATACTGTTGTGTAGTTAATGTCAAGACGCTTGGCTACCTCATAGATTGTACCTTTGCTTATGAGGTGTTCGAGTGTATCGTTGTGCTTGAGTTCGATGTACTTCATCAGTCGGGATTTAGGGAATGAGGATGGAGCGTCATCGTGAGTGATGGGCTTGCGCGAGTGAGGAGATAGAGTTATCTTGCGCTGTTTGAGTATGCGTTTGCGTATGTCAGATGGTCTAGTCATTACTCTCTATCAGCGCCACTATTGCCGCTCTCAGGGCTTCTCCCTCTGTCTTCCCGCGCCCTTCGGACATCCCCGCGTGACCGCTGTCGTTGATGTTTGCAACCTCAATCTCACAGATGATGGTTCCGTCGCCCAGATAGTCAAAGGATATGCCCTTCCAGATGTCACCAAACCTGCCGACGCCAGGGATTGAGCCTTTGATTTGCGGCACACACCACTTGAACAGCCAGGTCAGGTCGGTCGTGTCGGGCTCAGCGCAATGCTCTCCGTTCGGGTCGCTCCACTGAAAATAAAACACCTCACCGCAGCGGATGTGTTTACAGACGGTGAACCTCGCAAACCTCAGTATCTTCTCTGTGTCCGTCATACTGCTCCTCTAGAAACTCCTAATAATCCCATAGTATCCAGCGATGAGGATGAGCCAGAATAATGCAAGGATTGCAGCGTGTTTGACTCTTATCACTTAGAGTGTCTCCTCTCGCTCCTGTTGAGTAGTCTTCTTCCTGGTGGTATAGCTGGCATCTTGCACAGTGCGCTGAACATGTGGACATACCTGCCACTGACAGACTCCTTGATGAGTGTGCCGTCAGGCTTGTGGCATAGGTAGCAGGTGATTTGCTTGTTACGATAATTCTTACCCATCATTACTTACACATTCAAAGTGTACGTCTGACTTCATATCTATACTCTTGCCGCAAACAGTACACTCATTTTGATTAAGTAATTCAGCAGCCTTGATAAAGCCAAGTCTCCAAGCTTCCCTGTAAGAGAATAAAGTAGACATGTTGTGCTTTTCTAAGTCTTCGTTAGCCATTTTACCTATGTTCATACTACAATACCATCAGCTGACTCGTTCTCACAGACGACTCTGAACTTAGTAACAGACTCATGGTATTCTTCAAGGTGACATTCAGGTGGTTGGTCAACTCTATATACAGTAGCTGAGACTGTTATGCCATTAAAAATAGCTTTACCCCCGTTGGCCTGCCAGTCTTTACTGTACCCTCCATTACCTCGCTTGAACCCGATGAAACCAATGCGTTGCAGTATTTTGAGTACTTCCTCGCCACCATGTAGTGTGATAGGTAGGATTATTTCATCGTTGTACTCACGTATAGGATACATGAATCCCTCAAGTTCTTGAAGTTCAATTGGCATTTTAAGCAACGCTTTTTTTGTTGCCCTAAGCCTTGCTATCTTTTGCCTTGCCTCCTCAATGTCACTGACTACATCGTCTACTAGGTTACTCATTGTTCTACTCCTTACTCCTTATACGGTTTATAGTTTCCCTTCTTATCTATCACGCCTATTGCCACTGTGTCATAGATTAGCCAGCACATTGAACACCACTTGTACTTGCCCCATTCCTTGGTATGGGGGTGCTTAGCCTTGACGCCAGTCACCACACCTCCATAACATACGGGGCATGTGTGTTCATCACCAGCCTCACGAGTGTTGCTGTCCATATGTTTGGATATGGAACAGGATGTGGCTAGTGGGTCGATTACAAGGGTGGCGTATACTATGGAGGAGTGCGGGTATGCGTCGTCGAGGATATCACCAGCAATAGCATCAATCATCTGCTTTGTCCTTTCCATATGCGAAGTTCGTAAAGCTTAACAAGTGTGGTGCGAATGATTAACTGCATGTTAGGTGTTGGGCCTAGTTCGCCTTGTATCTTTTCCCACGTCTTGATTAGCTTCTCTAGTTCTTGGTCAATCATTAGCGCCTTCCTCTTTATTGTTGATTAGGTCTATGTTGACGTTGATAGCTTTGATGAGTTCACCAGTGGGAAAGAGTGTACCACACTGTCCATCTCTACATTCCCATACCATGTAGGGTGTGTCATATCTGAGCGGGTCACGGTAGCGCATAGTGCTGGCGCAGAAGGGACAATGAGGAGAGAATGTCAGTATCTTAATATGTTCAAGCATCATTCAAACTGCTTCCAGAAATTGATATTATCCTTTGCATGGTGGCCCTTGTGGCACTGCCTGTGTGCTAGTCTTTGATTGCCCTTCTCATTGTTGTAGTGGTTGTGGTCAGTGTGATGGTCGGTGAGCTGGTCACTACCACGACTAGGTAGGATGTCGGAGCGTATGAATGGCTCATCACAGATGATACAGTTGGGCTGGTGCTCAACTATCATTAGCCAGAGGAGTTCTTTGAGCCTTGACTTCTCATGTGATAGGCTGCCTCGCTTAGGAGTCATGTGTAGGCTTGACCCAGTAACCATGCATTGCTATGAGGTGTCGCTTAATCTTAGACGGTGTTGCTTTATTTAGACTTGAGTATAGTAAGTTACAAGTAAGACAATCGTCATTATAGATATGTCCGTATATCTTTTTCCACATCCAGTCTAGTTCAGCATTGCTAATCACCATATCCTCCAATTCTTTTATCCCCGTATTGTACCTCTCGCAGGTATCCGCGGAAGTAATCACACTCCAGGTCAGGGTCACCAGCACACGGACAGTCACCCAGTTCACACCAGACAACACCATGTTCCAGTTGCTTTGCCTCTGGACATAGGGACATAGAGCTATGGTTATTATCTAGTATGCTACTCATTTTCGTAGACTCCACCTGTATGCATTCTTAGGCTGCAGTGCGGCTATGCTAAAGAATAGTGCCACACCACCCACTGAAACTGGCCCTAGCATTGACAATGCAACATCAAAGCCATCAATGCCTTCATACGTAAGAGGGTAGGATAATTTCCAGTATCCGTTTAGCCATCCAAGTGACAGTAAGCAACATCCACTATAAACTAGAACTCCAAGTATTATCCATCCAATCATTTCTCTTTTTCCTCCACTGTGCCTATTGCTACTGGTCTACCCATCTCATCATATGTAGTGTGGAACCTGTCGATGTGAGATTGTAACTGCTCATATTGTGTCTGGAGATATGTAGGTGGAAAGGGTGTGAACTCGGTGCAGTAAGGACACTTCATCTGTACCACCCAATCTTGGAGAACTTTAGTCTGAACCATGCTGTAATAAATAAAAAGCCAACAGATAGAAAGATAAACCAGATACCAATAAGTAATACCTCATACCACCTACCGTTAGCAAACATATCAAAGAATGTTCTGTCTTCTAGTCTGTCGAAGTAACTATTACTCATCTTATCTTTCCTCTCTATACCTCTCACCTGCACCAATGTTTGCGGACACTGATGCAGGCTAGAGGGGTGAGAAGGAAGCTACTTTTGCACTCCGGCCATGCATTCCCTTCCTAGCGATATAAGGCAGCGAGAGTGCCCTGGGTCTGGAGCATCAGTGAAATTGCATCGTCCACCCTTTAGCCAGAAGTAACACTGGTCACCTGTTGCTGGTCTTAGCTCTTCCTGTCTCACTGCATCCTGGTCTTTGTAGTCGAGATGCTCATTCATTTGTTCATGCTACCTGGCTTACGATAACCCTGCAACGCTCGTGTTGCTTGCATAGTTTTGTTTGCCATGAGCTTGTCAAAATCATCACGCCTACCTTGTAGTCTGGCTACCCTGTTTTTCCATTTCATGTGCTTATCTCCTCCAGTAATCTCTTCACTATCCTTTGCGCGCACGCTTGAGTGGGGTATAGCTCTCGTTCCATCTCTTCCATCACAGCAGCAACGAGATGTTCAGCTATGCCAGTGATAGGAGCAGTAGGCGGGTAATCTACTGGACGTACATCGTCACAGGTGGGGCAGTTACCTCTACCAGGGTATCCGCAGTCTGGGCATTGTACTTCCATTAGTTCTTCCACTCCTCTATCTTCTCTAACCAGTATATCCCATCCCTTATATAGGGGACAGTCATCTTGTTACAGTAATCCACTGCTCGTAGGAATGTGAGGAGTATGTCGCCACTCTTCATCAGTACATCTCCTTCATTAGCTCTTCCATCAGTTGAGTGTGAAGGTCAGCATCAGTATCATCGTCAGGAAACTTGTTCATATCACTGATACCATGCATACGACAGTGGTACAGGTGGTCATACTCAGGGTGAGAAACATAGGTCATGTCATTGTGACAGATAGGACAGTCCATCACTTCACCTCATTGAACTGGTAGATGTATACTAAGTCTTCACCATGCTCAGGAGGGTTGTCGCCACTGCACGACCAGCTGGTCTTAACAGTATCTTCATCTGACTCACATGTCTCGATGAAGTAGAGTGTATGCTTTCCACAGGTAGGGCAGTACTTGTTACCCATTGTACCTTCCTCTATTGTATTGTCTTCAGTGCAGACTTGAGAGCATCTACAGCATTGATAGCACGAGCAATCAGAACTTTACGCTTGACTACTGGCAGTGCTTCGAATCTGATGATGTCGCTGATTGCCCCGTTGACCTTGGCTTGTGCTGCTTCTACGAGAGCATCCACTTGTCACACCTCCTTACAATTCAATCCACAGTAGGTAGCAGGCTATTGGCATCATCAGTATTCGTCAACTGGGGAGCCCACCCCTGTACCTAGCCTCAAGGCCTTGTCCTGCTACCTACTCTAGACTGAATCATCTACAGTATCTTACAATGTACCATCTTCTTCTCACCCTTATTGATACATTCAAAGCCTCCTCGTGCTGTAGCATCTTGACCGCAATACTCAGGGCTGTGAGCAGCGGAGTGGAAGCAATCTCTCTTGCACCAGTTACTTCCTGTACAATGTACAGCGCCCTTCTTTATTGCTGTCCTCATTACTACCACCTCCATGTAGCATTCCCTCTCCCTACCACTGGAACCATACAGTACATAGACTCCAGTGGCGGGGGCAGGGATACTCAACCTGTTCCCCAGCCTAGTACTTGCTCATGTCAATCACCCTCTTTCCTTTTACTGCCGGCGGGTAGTAGCCTCACACTTAGTCTCCGTTCATCACCCGGCGAAGATTTACTACTGTGTCGGCTTGGTTGTTACCTTCCAAGTACCCACCACTAGTAACTTAGTCTATGCGCTTTCTATATATGTGAGCTTGTGCGTGTTGGGTGCAAAGTAAAGGATTGCTACCGTAAGGCGTCATATCCTGAAATGTGGCTGGTCTCTTGCATGGCCGCGTAGTATACCAGATGTTATGCCGTCTTGCGTCCTTTCCACTCCTGGTTTCTATTTTGTGCTCGCAGTTGATAAGCATTGTTCTCGCTCCTCATATACGTGGTCTCAACCATACTCATAGTATATCACAAGTATCCCACTCATGTCAATACCCAGTTGATTGTATCAACCAGCCACTCCCACCCCCAGCCGTGACACACCCAAGAAGTGTGCTGTTACTGACCTAGCCTGACCTATCTTGAACAAAGAGAAAGGGAGCAGATTGGCAACTCATCCACTCCCTTTTCCTTCCTTTGCTTTAGCTGGCCTTCGTCACCCTGCCGGACTCTTTCAGCAGCGCCATCCTGACAGTATTTCTCCAGCCACCATTTGTCGAGTATTTGTACGCCTGATTGAACGTGAAGCCAGCGGGTATTTCATGTTTCTGCTTGTCAATCGAGCGTTCGTCAGCTTCCGCAAACATCACATGCGGGCCCCGGGTTGAACCGGCGCCGTCATCTTCAGCCAGTATGGCATCAGACTTGTCAGGGTGGCTCACATAGCTGCCGCCGCCAGGAGTCGAGGTGCCAGTGGAGGCGCGGCGTGTTCCTTTCTTCAGCCGACACGAGCGGTTGACACCCTTTTCCTTTTTCTCGCCGCAGTCATAGGCGAACCAGATGCCATCGGCCCCGTCGAGATGGCCAGCCTCTTCCCGCTTCATGGCAGTCTTGGTCATCTCGGTCGAGACGTAGGTAGTGACCTCCTGGAGCTTGGCGTCCAGTTTGTCACGCTTGGTCTTGGCCTCGACAGCCTCCGCCTTGGCATGGAGTCCGAGCAGGCGCTTCATGAGTGGGAGTTCCTTGCTGGTATACGCCTTCCCAATGGCCTCCATCAGCTCGTCGGCTGACATACCCTCGTAGTTGATTTCCTCAACCACAGCGGTTTTGGTTTCGTCTGACATATTCAATTGTCCTGAATGTTGTGTTGCCGCTCACCATCCGTTTGTATTTGGCTGGCCCTTCACCAGCCATACCCCATATTACCACGTATGCATGGTGGTGTCAAGTGGTTTGTATAAAGGAATCATAAAGGAAACAGCCACATCTGGTACGGCAGTGCACATCACTACACTAGAACACTTGTACCAATCCCCTGGACGAGAGAGCAAGGGCACATACCAGTCACGCTTACACACCCCCACACTTATCTTACTGGGGAGTACGGTAACACCTTATTGGTATGGATATAATCTTAGGGATGGTCTAACTGGAAATTGGTTTTTCACAAAGTCTTGCTAGTTACCAATGCAGATTGAGCTTACTTGAAACTATTGCTCTCATGTCGGACAAGTGAGTTTTGGTAGCAGTTAACTCTTTATCACTAGCCTTAAGTTCATCTGGCTTAAACCCCGCCTCAACCAACCCTTCAACTAGTCCCTGGAGGAACTGGTGCGCATCACTCCCGTTAAACTTCATTGTAGGCTCAGGTGGCTCAATGTTAGGTTGAATTGACTGGGTAAGAGTTAAGTCAACAGGGTTTACAACAGTTTCTGTTCCGTCAGCTCTCTTATGCACAAGCCAAAGGTTAACACCTCTCCACGTTGGGTCATGCTTTAGTATTACGTTCCATCCTTCATTCATTTTTCCACTCCTCTCCATTCCAAGTCTTATCATGCTTCTCTTTCATCACGAAGGCCAGCCAGAGTTGTTCCATTGACTTGTACTGGCTGAAGATGCCAGCAATTGCTGAGTCTCTAATGAACTCCTGGAATACATGTACTAGTCGAGCAATGGGTAATGTGGCCATCGCCTGCAACTGGTCTTGGCGGGGGAGCCAGATGTGGTAATCATACCACTCTTTTTCTGTATTACCACAGACGCTGTTGAACAGTCCTCGAACCCAGTAAGGAGTCTCATGCCCGTAGCAGCCTGAATCAGTTTCATAACCTGACAGTACAACTACCTGTTCGTCCTCATGGCTTTGCTCCTCACTTTTGCAGTAGCACGTATCCCAGTCTTTTGGAGTCCACGCACTTCTTATCTCAGGACAATCACACATCTTGATATAGGTCTCGCTAGTATCCATCAGTTCCCCCTATACAGTTGTCTGTTATCCGGTGGCCCTGCCTGCCTCACCACTGTACCAACATCCACTTGAATACAATACATTGTGCCACAGTCATAGCAGATGTCCACCGCCCACTTTACCTTTGGCGCTGAGAATACTGGCTTGTCAGGAAGTATCACACTACCCTGTGCAAATATCCATGCACCGAACTTTGCACTAGCCTTCCCCTGCTCAATGAGGTCTGCAGCTATCATCCCAGCTACTCTACGTTCACTTCCACAGTTAGGACATTGCGTGAATACTTTTGGGAATACAGGTTTACTATGATTGTTACTACTTTCACTCATCATTAGCCTCCTTGTATGTTCCCTCTGGCTTGACAGACATAAGTGCATCCATCATACTTTCATATGTAGCTTCCGTTATCTCTTCCTCATTTAGTTCATGTTGGAAGTAGTGGGATAGTTTTAGCCACTCATTATATATGACATCAGGAAAGTTCTCTTCAATATCTTTCCAACAGTTTGTGCATCTCATTGCCATGATTTTGGTACTCCTCCTACCAATTCAATCTCCACTTTCAACTCCTCTAACCTATCCAGCAGTCTCCCCACCTTCCCATAGTCTGTCGGAAATTCATTCATCTTCACATTCAGTCTCTGAACGAATGAAGCGCGACGCCTCAATATCTTTTCCCTCTTTTCCCTATCATCATCAGAAATCTGATTCCTCTTCCTTCCCCTCGTCTCAACAATATGTTTAGTAGACAACTCTGCAACAGCTCTATCAATCCAGCACTGTGGATGAAACAGCATCTTCTTTTGCCATGTCTTACTCCTCACCTTCATGAACCACTGGCATACCACTTGGAACTCGCCAGTCTCCACAGGCTTATGACAGTGGTAGCAGTCTGATTTCTTCCTCGCCTTACGAATCCAAACGTTCACTTGCGTAGATACCTGCGAACACTATACTCAGACATATCCAGCACTAGTGATATGTCTTTAACAGTAACATTGTACTCTCTAAACTTCCTAACCTTAGCCCCTCTCATAATTCCCAACTCTTTCTTTGTCAGTTTCCCCTCAAACACTATACACCTGGGGTAAGGACATAGCGATGCTCGACCAAACAACACCCCCGCACAGAACTCAACACCCTCTTTACTATCAGGGTCAGTTATTCCTGCGCTATCCAATGCATCACAACTAGACTTTGGAGTTATCTGTTTTCCGCCCATACTACATATTACCACATCCAACCTCAGATGTCAAGGGTAGTTAAATATAATTTAGAATGTGTATAGTAATACTACTATATACATTTCCAATTATATACATTGACAAAGCATTGCGCTT
>SDBV01005987.1_pt1 | contig 16989 bp, 12 predicted proteins | sample 2277081 | NCBI WGS metagenome assembly SDBV01 (sample SAMN10402039, study PRJNA504765) | marine sediment metagenome | isolation source: marine sediment core GS10_PC15, 223 cmbsf | place: Arctic Ocean: Southern Knipovich Ridge | collected 2010 | reverse complement strand
GGCCAACGCGAAGCAGGTAGCGGAATTTCTGCGCGAGCGATCCGAGGTGGAGCGCGTCCACTATCCGGGCTTTCCGGATCACCCGGGTCACGAACTCGCCAAGCGCCAGATGCGCGGGTTCGGGGGCATGCTGACTCTCGACCTGGCCGGCGGCGAGCCGGTCGCGAGGGCGTTCGCGGAGAGCACCCGGTATTTCGCGCTCGGTGAAAGCCTCGGCGGCGTGGAGTCGCTGATCGGCTACCCGTGGACGATGAGCCACGGGGCCTTCGAGCCCGAAGCCAAACGCAGCAAGGGGATCACCGAAGCGACTGTGCGACTCTCCGTCGGCATCGAGCACGCCGACGACCTCTGCGCAGATCTCGCGCAAGCGCTGGAGCGCGCGGCGAGCGCGCGGTGAAGCACGCGATCCTGCTCATCGACCACGGCAGCCACCGCGCGGAGGCGAACGCCCAGCTCGATGTCGTCGCCGAGCAGGTCCGCAAACGCGCACCGGATTCGATCGTCGAAGTCGCGCATCTGGAGATCACCAAGCCCGACATCGCCGAAGGGATCGATGCCTGCGTGAAACAGGGCGCGGCCCAGATCGTCGTGCACCCCTACTTCCTCGGACCCGGGCGCCACACCACCGAAGACATCCCGGCACAGGTCGAGCGCGCAGGGGCAAGACATCCGAACGTCCGGATCCGGATCAGCGAAGCCCTCGGAGGTCACGCCGCCCTGATCGACGCGGTTCTCGATCGGGTGAGCGACGCCGGCCACTAACCGGCATCCTCTTCACCGTGCAGCGATATCCCGCTTACGCGTCGATGGGTGCCACCTGGTTCTTCTGCCTCGGCGGACTCGGCGTCTTCTTCCCCTTCTACAGTCTCTATCTTCACGAAAACGCCGGACTCGACGCAACGCAGGTCGGGGTGGTCTACGCCGTGCTACCGCTGATCGGATTGTTCGCACAGCCGCTCTGGGGCCAGGTCGCGGATCGCACGGGCTCCCGATCGCGGATTCTCGCGCTTCTCGCTACGGGCACGGCGATCGGCTACGTGGCGCTCTTCTTCTGCAAGAGTTTTGCAGCGCTGCTGTTCGGCACGGCACTGCTCGCGTGTTTTTCGGCCGCGCTGATCCCCTCTTGTGTCGCGGTCACTCTCGCTCTCACAAGAGACGCCGGCCGCCACGCGTTCGGCATGACGCGAACCTGGGGGACCCTTGGTTTTCTCGCCCTGGTGATTCTCTTCCCACCGATACTCCACTTCTCACAATCGCTCCGCGGCCTGGCGGTCAGCGAGGGGGGGCCTTCGGAACCGGGACTCGAAATCATGTTCGTCGGCGCGGGGCTGATGGTGCTGATCTGCGCATTCTTCGCGCGCCGACTCCCACAAGCAGGCGCCCTTGCGGTTCGCGCGTCACGCGGTGACTGGCGCGGACTCTTGCGCCACGGGCCCTTCGTACGCCTGCTGGTTTTCGCGTTGCTCGCCTACTTCTTCCTTCAGGGTCCGATGATTCTGTTGCCGATCCTTGTGCGCGCGCACGGCGGGAGCCTGGACGCGGTCAGCTGGATGTGGATTCCGATGTTGCTCGTCGAAATTCCGGTAATCGCGTTGCTCGGAGAAACAATCGCGCGCATCGGGGCGCGAGGCCTGCTCGCGACGGGAGTGATCGCGGGAGGTCTGCGCTGGCTCGTGTGCGGGCTGAGTTCGGATCTCAGCTGGATCTTCGTCGTTCAAATCCTCCACGGCATCACAGTCGCGGGCCTGATCCTGGGCGCCCCGTTGTACGTGGATGCGGTGGTCCCGGAACGGCTTCGATCGACCGGCCAGGGGATGCTCGCGATGGTCGGCGCCAGTCTCGGGGGGATCAGCTCGTGTTTGAGTGCGGGCTGGTTGTTCGAAAACGTCGGCCCCAACGCTCCCTACCTCGCGGGGGGAGTCGGCGCGATCATCCTCGGCTGCGCAATCCCGCTGATCATTCCACCCGCCACCCGAGTGGCGGCCGTCGAAGGCGAACCCACACCGGCTTCGAATCCGTAGGATTCGCCCGCCAGACGGGGCCGAACAGGCCCCGGCGCCGCAAAGCGAATCCGCAGGATTCGCGGGCTAGTCGCTGCCCTTGCGGACGCTCTGTCGGATGTAGCGACGACTCATCGGCGAGTTGTCATGCTTTGGCACGATGCACTCGATGATCACGAAACCCTCCGTTTCATGGGCCTCGCGCAGTGCGGCGCGGAGTTCATTGGGGGTCGTCACGCGAATGCCGACGCCACCCCAGGATCTGGCGAGTTCGGCGAAGGGCCACGGGGGCAGATCGAGCAGTTCCTGGTTCGGCGTCACCGGACGGAAGATGCCCCAGCCGGCGTTGTTGACGAGGATGACGATTGGCGAAAGACCGAGGCGCGGCGCATGCGATATCTCCGATCCGGTCATCTGAAAGCCGCCGTCACCGCAGAGGATGATCGGTCTACGCCCGGTTCCGATCTGGGCGCCGAGCGCTGCAGGAATCGCAAATCCCATCGACGCGTAATAGCCCTGGGCGTAGTAGAGACCGCCGCCTCGCGGGCAGACCTCGAGGCCGCCGAAGAGCATGTCTCCGGACTCGGCGAAGACGTCGAAACCGCCGTGCTCGCCGAGAAAGTCGTTGACCTCGACGAGCATGTCGTTGATGGAGAGCTTCTTCTTGGCGCTCCGGTCGCCGCGCTTCAGGTTGTCGTAGTAGATGATCTTCTCGCGATGTTTCGGCAGGCGCTCCGAGATGAGCCCCTCGACAAAATTCTTCAACATCACATCGGTGTAGCTGTGAAAGGATACGTTCACCCGATTCGAAGTCGCCCAGACCGAACGGTCTCGTTCGACTTGTGGCTTGGTGGCGCCGAGGTTCAGATCCGTGAGCTGTGTCCCGAACGCGAGCACAAGATCCGCTTCGCGCACGCGTTGGTTGATCTCCTTTGCGCTGAAGGTGCCCACGTGGATCCCCATGTGCTGCGGGTGATCCATCGGAAAGACGCCCTTGCCGAGAATCGTGGTCACGACGGGCGCACCGAGTTTTTCGGCCAGTTTTTGAAACGCGCCCTCGGCGCGGGCGCGATACAGCTCGACACCACCAATCAAGATGGGCTTCTTGGCACCCCGGATGCGCTCGGCGACATCCGCGACCGCTTCCTTGAGCTTTCGGGCATCGGACTTCGGCGCGGGAAAGCGGCCATTCCATTCGACGATGTGCTTCGGCACGGGAATCGACAGATCCACGAGATCGCGGTGGATCTCGAGGTAGCCGGGCCGACTCTCCGCCCAGATCGTGCCAACCAGCTCGTGGATTTCTTCCGCGACGCGTTCTGCGTGCTTCAGGATCTTCGCCGAGCAGGTGACTTCCGCAAAGATCCGGCACTGCGCCTCGATGTCCTTCACCTGGTGGTGGACGCCGGCGATGCTCGATTCGGCAACACCCGGGCCTCCGGATACGACGAGCAGCGGAACCTGCTCCGCGTAGGCGCCCGCGATCGGATTCACGACATTGTGGCCGCCCGCTCCATAGGTGACACAAACCACCCCCAGCCTTCGGGTGCTTCGCGCGTAACCATCCGCCGCGAATCCGACAGCGGGTTCGTGAGAAAAGGTGACGACATCGAGATCCCGCGCGCGACCGAAGCGGTGAAACAGGCCGAGGACGAGGTCCCCCGGAAGGCCGAAGATGTGGCCGACCCCTGCGCGGTGGAGGTAGGCGACCAAGAAGTCACCCAACGGCATGCGCGAACGCATTGCCGATCGATTCTTCGCTCGTGACGGTACCATCGGATTCGAACCGAACACTAGCATGAGAATCGGCCCGATCGGGCGGAGCAGGCTGCTAGCATGCGCCCGCATCGCGGACGAAGCGGCGCGGCGGCGACCTCACAGGGGCGGTGTCATCTCCGCCAGCCCCGTTGAGGACGTGTCATCGCTTCGTGGCTCTGGGAGCCGCGTGATCGCTGCGCGGCTTCGGGAGGAAGTGTCATCGCTACCGATCTGATCGCGCGGGCCCGCACGAAGTCGACCGGCCAGCTGTTCATGGTTCTGGTCGCGGTGGCCTGTGGGCTCGCGGGCGCCAGCGGCGCGATCCTCTTTCGACTGATGATCCGCTTCTGCCAGGCCGCGTTCTTCGGCGGCCCCGCTGGCGTCGTGGACATGGTCGGTGAGGGCTTGCTCGCGGAAGCCGGCGACCCGCTCCAGGTCGCGAGTTCACTGGCGTGGTATTGGCGGCTGCTGATTCCCGCGGCAGGCGGCGCAATCGTCGGCCCGCTGATCTACTTCTTCGCGCGAGAGGCCAAGGGGCACGGCGTTCCAGAAGTGATCGCGGCCGTGGCTTTGCGCGGGGGCGTCATCCGTAAACGGATCGTCGCCGTCAAGGCATTGGCGTCCGCGATTTCGATCGGATCGGGCGGTTCGGTGGGTCGCGAAGGACCCATCGTCCAGATCGCTTCCGCGCTCGGCTCATCGATCGGACAGCTGCTGAAGGTCCCCGCGAGCCAACTCCGCGTGATCGTCGCGTGCGGCGCCGCCGCGGGAATATCGGCGACCTTCAATGCACCCATCGCGGGTGCGCTCTTCGCCGCCGAAGTCGTGGTCGGCAACTTCGCGCTCGCGCAGCTCGGCCCGATCATGATCTCATCGGTCGTTGCGACGGTGATCTCGCGCTTCTTTCTCGGCAACCACCCGGCCTTCGAAGTACCGGCCTACGAACTCGTCAGCCCGATCGAACTGATTCCCTACATGTTGGCTGGCGTTGTGGCGGGCTTCGTCGCGCTGATCTTCATGCGGACCCTATACGCGAGCGAGGACTTCTTCGATCGCATTCCGATTCCGGATTACACGAAAGCCGCGCTGGGTGGCTTGATGGTTGGCGCGATCGGCATTGCGCTTCCCAATGTTTTTGGCGTGGGCTACAGCACGATCACCGCTGCGCTCCACGACCAGCTTCCGCTGGCGCTGCTCGGGATGCTGCTGGTTGCCAAGATCGCCGCGACGTCGATCACCATCGGAAGCGGTGGATCTGGCGGCATCTTTGCGCCGTCACTCTTCCTCGGCGCGACGACCGGCGGTTTCCTGGGCACGATCCTGCACCAATGGTTCCCAGAAGCGACCGCCACCTCGGGCGCCTATGCGTTGGTGACGATGGGCGCAGTGGTCGCAGCCGCGACGCACGCGCCGATCACCGCAATCATCATGATCTTCGAACTCACGCAGACGATCAACATCATCCCGCCGCTGATGGCGGCCTGCGTGGTGAGCACATTGGTGATCACACTCCTCGAGCGCGAATCAATTTATACGATGAAATTGGCGCGTCGGGGCATCGACCTGCATGAAGAGGACGGACCCAACGTCCTGAAGAATCTCTTCGTCCACGACATCATCGACACCGAGCCCGATACGCTTCTCGCATCCGCAAATCTGCAGACGGTGATCGATCGCGTTCTCATCGGGGACAGCACCCAGTTCTTTGTCGTCAACGACCAGGACGAAATGATCGGAGTGATCTATCTGCGAGAGTTGACCCGGATGCTCGTGGAGCAAGAGATTCTTCAACCGCTGATCATCGCGGAAGATCTGATGAGCACTCGCACGCCAACTCTCAATGAAGACGACGACCTCGACGTAGCAATGCAGATGTTCAGCGGTGGCGCCGGTGATCAGATCGCAATCGTGGAGTCTGCAAATTTCCGGAAGCTCGTCGGGTGCATCCACAAGAACGATGTCCTCCAGGCCTACAACCGGGCAGTGATGCTCCGCGATCTGGCGGGCTCCGTGTCGAGCAACGTGATGGTCGCCAGCAAGGGGCAACAGGTAGCAATCGGGGGGGGCTACGTTTTGCAGGAAACCCTGCCCCCCCACCGCTACTTCGGGAAGACGATTCGCGAACTCGACATCCAGGCGACGAGGGGAGTTCACGTCGTTCTGCTCCGCAAGCGCAACCCCACCGACGGCCGCCCGAAAGTCCGAGTTCCGATCGCGGACGATATGATCGAAGAAGGAGACCGGCTGGTCGTGGCGGGAACCAAGTCGGATGTCGAAGCTTTCGACGCAATCTGACGGCCGCGCTAGAGCACTTCGCCGAAGGCGCTTTTGGACTTCGCCAGGCGAACTAGAGCACTTCGTCGATTAGCAACCTAACGCCGCGATCGCCGGGTGCGTTGGGAGTTTCAGTCGCACCCTGAAGGTCGCCGGGGCTACGGGTCATCGCATTTCCGTCGGCGTCGACGTGAGCGCTAATCCGAATTTCGCCCGCGAACGGCATCGATTGAATCATTCGATCGTCCGGGCCGATCGAAAACCGCACCGGGAAACTCCGGCTCGCGACGCGCACGACCGCGAGCGGAGGACCGACTGGCGTGGTGCGAGCAATGACGAAGAGCACCGCACCCGGCGGAACCCGCCCCACCAAATTCGGCGCGAGTTCGAGCGTTCCCTCGATCGCTCCAGAAGCCACTCCGGTCGCCGCGGCTGACGGCGCAGCAGCGGCGCGCTCCATCTCGGCCGCTGCAGAAGTCGCTCCGGTCGCCGCGGCTGGCGGTGCCCCAGTGGCAGACTCAGCAGTTTGAACTCCGGAGATCAGTACGACGACTCCCCGATCACCGGATTGGTGGGTCTGCGCCGAGGATCCCAGTAGATCACCTGCGTCTCGGGTGGCTGCGTCGCCGTCGGTGTCGACCCGCACCGAAATGCGCAGCGGGCCCGAAAATGAGCCCGCGGCCATCATATGATCCGCGGACCCGATCGAAAAAGCGACTGGAAAGCGCTGGGCGGCGAGACGCTGGGCGGCGACGAGCGATCCGCCGGCTTCACTGTGCGCCATCAGGAACAATACGGCGTTGGGGGGAACGCTCCCCGCGAGCTCGGGTGCGAGCTCGATCACTCCCTCGATCGGTGCCGCGAGTTCTTCGACCGGCGGTGCGCCGCGGCTGGTCGGTGCGCGGCCGCCGGGCGCCGAAGGCATCATGCCAGCGGCGGGTCGGGCAGCTCGATCTGCACCCGCGGGAAAGATCTTCGAGAGGTCGGGAGTCTGGGGTTTTTCACCCGGTACGAAGGGCTCCACCCGTCGATCGCAGCCCCCGGTGGCGAGCAAGGTGATCACCAGAACGATCAGCCGAAAATTCATGCGGAGACCCTAGCACCGGGCAAAGCGCGCTTCGATCTCCCCCGCAATTCATCCATGAAGATCGAAATCAATTCGATTTCGCTAGATGGGCTTTGCGGCACAAAGGATGTGATAGAGTGCGAGAAAATGCGAAGCCTGGGGGTGGTCGGCCAAATCTACGTCGTAGGCCGAGCCTGAGAAAGACCCTTCGAACCTGAACTCGTTCGCACGAGCGTAGGAAACGGCTCATAGCCATTCGGGCACCGCCGCACAAAGCTTCGCCCCATCCCGTTGGGCGGCCAACACCGCCAGCGGAGTCGTCCGCCGCCCCACGCCGGGCTGCGAACGTAAAGGAGTGCCACGCGATGGCCATCGATCCCCAACCGCCCACCTCCAATCAGCGCTACCCGCTGCCAATCGTCGGCGGCAACCCGTCTACGCGCGGCGAAGGCACCACGCCCGGAAGCTTCGCGAACAAGAGCCAGATCGGCGGGCCGCTCACATTCAGCTCTCCGGACACGCCGGGCATGCCCGCAGCGTCGGACAAGACGGCCTGGGATTTCATGCCCGCCGATTGGACGCGTGAAGGCGACCGCTGGGTGGCGCCGAAGGCCTTCGTCCCGGTGACCCAACTCGAACACGCGCGACTCGGAAACGTCACCCCGCAGATGCGCCGGGTCGCGGAACGCGAGCCACACCTCTCCCCCGAGGCGCTGCGCGACGAAGTGGCCGCCGGCCGCATGGTGATTCCCGCCAACCTCAACCATCTGGCCTGCGGGCTCGATCCGATGTGCATCGGCAGGGCCAGCCTCACCAAAGTCAACGCAAACATGGGCGCCTCACCCGTGAGCAGCGGCATCGAGGAGGAACTCGAAAAGCTTCGCTGGGCGCAGCGCTGGCAGGCGGATACCGTGATGGATCTATCGACCGGTGGCGATCTGGACGCGACCCGCAACGCAATCATTCGCAATTCCAGCGTGCCGATCGGGACCGTACCCATCTACTCGATGATTATCGGGCGCAAGATCGAAGACCTCGACGCGAACCTGGTGCTCGAAATGCTCGAACACCAGGCCCGCCAGGGCGTCGACTACTTCACGATTCACGCGGGCGTGCTGGCCGCGCATCTTCCGCTCGTGCGAGACCGCATGATCGGAATCGTCAGCCGCGGCGGCTCCCTGCTCGCGAAGTGGATGCTCCACCACAAGCGCGAGAACTTGATGTACGAGCTGTGGGACGAAATCTGTGCCGTCATGCGCCGCTACGACGTGACCTTCTCGATCGGCGATGGACTTCGGCCGGGCGGCCTCGCGGACGCGACGGATGCGGCCCAACTCGCGGAACTCCAAGCATTGGGAGAATTGACCGAGCGCGCCTGGGCCAACGGTTGCCAGGTCATGGTGGAAGGGCCCGGACACGTTCCCTTCGATCAGATCGAATACAACATGAAGCTGCAGCGCCGGCTCTGTCATGGGGCCCCCTTCTACGTACTCGGGCCGCTCGTGACCGACATCTTCCCGGGCTACGACCACATCACGAGCTGCATCGGCGCAACCGCCGCCGCCTATCACGGTGCGTCGATGCTCTGCTACGTGACCCCGAAGGAGCACCTGGGTCTACCGAAGCGCGACGATGTCAAGCAGGGGTGCGTGGCCTACAAGATCGCCGCTCATGCGGCAGATGTGGCTCTCGGGGTACCGGGGACGCGAGACCGGGACGACGAACTCACGAAGGCGCGCGCGGCGCTGAATTGGGAGAAGCACTTCGAACTCAGCTTCGACCCGGATACGGCGCGCGCCTTTCACGACGAAGACCTCGATGTCGATACCGACTTCTGCGCGATGTGCGGACACGATTGGTGTTCGGTCCGCATCAGCAAGGAAATCGTGGAATTCGTCAGCGGGAAGGACGAAGCATACGCGTGGGACCACGCCAAGGTCAGCGCGGCACTGGCCCCCGAGCAGCAGAAAATCCTCGAGAAGCGCGGCGTGCTGGATGCAAGCGAAATTCACAGACTGGCGAACAAGACCCATTCGGTGATGAAGACCGATCCGGGATCCAAGGCGGCCTGTCATAGCGACTCGACGAGTTCGAGCGAGGCCAACCTGCTGCAGGTCGAAGCGATGGAGCGCGTGGGGCGACCGCCTCCGGTCTGAGCCGTCCAAACAACGAAGTACGCCCCGAGACCAGCGGTCCCGGGGCGCTATGTCCACAGCCTCACCCCCCCCTGGCTTGACTGGAACACCCTACCTAACGACCCGCGGTGCACACCCTTGAGTCTTTTTTGCCGCAGTGCGGGTTTTTTTTGCGGCTCGGATGCGCGCTTGCGAGCGGGCTTAGCAAGGCCTTCGGATGAAATTCATGAGGGGTTTCTCCCTCACTTATCGTTGGCAGCCGCATCCTGGGGTTCGACTTCCAGCGCCCATTCGATCCGGCTGTAATCGAATTTACTGTCTGGAATGAGATTGAACTTCACGATCTGGAAATACGGAGAGAGGTCGAAATCCCGGGGCGCGAGCAGGGTCGGGTGGCGGCGGCGATACAGGCCCAGGTGGTGTTTCTGGCGTCCGCGCGGGAACAGCCACCAGCGTCGCCTGCGGATGGGGGTCTCCTGGACGCCCGGCCCCTCCGGATAGGTGACCGAAGGGAGCACCGGAAAGCCCACCTTGTGAAAGAGCTGTCCGAGCAGACTCGTACAGATCACCTGGCTCGAGGCACCACTACCGAAGCGTAGAACCTTCTCGCGGCGCCACCTGGGCAAGAGCGCGACGAAGGTCAGATGGACCGCCAGGTCGAGGATGTTGCGCAGGTCGTAACGCCAACCGATCGCCGCCACGGCGTCGTCGAGAACGATCTTGAGGTGATCGGATCGGAGTCGATGGGGCCGGCAGAGACGAATGTTGTAGTCGATGTACTTCTCGAGGGGCGACACGACGACGCCGTCGAAGAGAGCCTCTACGATGAGATGCTCCGCGGCATCTCCAAATCTTTCTCGGGCCCGCCGCTCGAGGTCGCCGCCTCGCCGCAGCAACTCGTCACCAATGTAGAGTACGGCGTGTGACCAGGAACTTCGCGTGAGGTATTTGATGACCGCGGAGACGCGCTGATCGCCGTCGACGAGAAGCACGTCGCCCTTGCGAATCGTCGATTTCAGCTGGTCCAAGTCGTTGCGACCGCGCAGATCGTAATGGCTGACGGGTTCGGACATGTAGCGGGTCAGGCGATCGGTCAACCAACCGCGGATGCCCCGGCTGGGCCTGGGCTCCCGCACGCCTTGGTGGGTTACCACAGCGGCCGATCTCCTATCTTCACGCTCTTTACACCGCGCGGGGGCTTGCGGAGAATGGGTGCCATGGCAGATCCGAAACCGACGCGAGGTCGGGCGCCGGGCCAAACCGCGCTGCGCACCTGCCTCTGGCTACTGCTCGGTGGCTGGTTCGGCTCGTACCTGTTCTTTGGTGCGGTGGTCGTCCCGGCCGCATTTGCGGTGCTGCCGTCGATCGAATGGGCGGGCAAACTCATCGGTCCAGTGCTCACGAAACTCCACCTCTATGGCGCACTCGCCGGCATCGCGCTGGCGCTCGTCTCGAAGTCGATCGGCCGCGGGCCCCTGTTGGTGACCGCGCCGATCGCGCTGAGCGCTCTCTGCCTCTACTCTCATTTCGGCGTATCCACCCAATTGGCTGAGATCCGAGATCTATCCTTTGGGCCGGACGCCACCGCGGAGGTTGCGGCGCGCTTTGCCGCGCTCCATCGAATATCGCTCGCCATCTTCATCGGCGTCGGGATCGCGGTCACGGCCCTGATCGGTTTCCACGCGCGAGCAGATTCTCGACCTCTGCGGTGATTACCCTACGTGAAGGGGCGGGAACGCAGAACAATCGCGAAAGCGCGCGATTGCGAGCAAATTTCGTTAGCCCTTTGTAAGGCGCTGTTGTATGCTATCGCCGCTTGACTGAAATGTTCTTTAATTTCAGTAGGTTAGAGCGTTTTTAACAGATTCCGCCCAGCGACTGAAACGTGGGTTGGGGATTGATAGAGGCGGCATTTCGCGGCTGCGCGAAACGGCGGCCGATCGCCGAGAAAGACCGGCGGGCAGAAAGGGCACGGATTCGATGGACGTCAAGATCAAGGCCACCGTGAATTTCAGCGTATCCGACTCGAGTATGGAGGACGCGCTGGCCGAGTACGACGAGCTGACGGTGGAGGGACTGATCCGAGAGATCCTCGACAAGGCAATCGCCTGCGACGAGATCAGCGTGAAGGTCATCGAGGGCCCCAACAACCTCGAAGAGTTCGATCAGCTCAACTCCTGATCCCCGACTTCCCAGCGTCATTTTCAAAAAAGTGAAAGCTGAACCGGCCGGTGATCGACTCTTCTCCGGCCGCTCGCGGCGGTTGCCGGCTGTGGCGCCCCCCGCTGCTCGCTCTCCAACGCATCTTCAGAATTAGAATTCCGGCGGCCGGGGCGGTAGATGGCTTGCTCGCGAGCGAACTCCAGCAGTTCCATGTTGAAGGCTCGGAACCGAACGCCGTGGTTGAAGTAACGCAGGTGCGCGAGTTCGTGGCACAAAGTGCTCACCAAACTGGAATAGCGCAGCGGTTGTCGGGTTACGACGTGGCGAAGCCGGATCTTGATCACGCCATCTTCGTAACAGATGCCATACCGACTCTTCACGTTGGCGCGCTCGGGCTCGATCGACCGGTAATTGAGGCCAAACCGCCAGGCGATTTGCTGCGCGTCTCGGTTGAGGCGCGCGATCAGGCTTCGAGATATTTTGCGGTCTTTCTCATTCTTGCCACGCTTCACGCAAGAAAGTCTTCCGTCGGCAGCAGCCAGCGTCAAGGGAACCCGGTTGCAGCGTCCAGGGAGCCCGGCGACTTTCTGGATCGGATGCGCGGAAACCATCGAACACGGCGCCACTTGGCTGACGGCAGCTACAACATCGTTTTACTTGGCATCAAACGATCTTGCATCAGGTACGAACGGTCCCCGACGGCGACGCGCCTCCGTCGCATCGCCGAGGTCCAACGACTCGAGGAAGCGAATGATTCCGAAGACAGCTCAAAACTTGCACTGCAGCGCGCCCGCGTGGTGGATTTGTTCGGCTCGCAGAGCCCGGCGCCGCGAGAACGCCCCATTCGGGCTCCCTACGCCAATTCGCCGATGTAGTTGAAAAACTGCGAAATTTTAAGCATGAGCTCAAAATACTTAGATTTTACGAGATCCGACTCAGCTCGTTTTCGACCCGCGGCGCGCTCCAGCAAAGCGCGAATGGACCTGAAGGCCGGCCGCGAAGTGCCTGGAATGAAATCGCGATCTCAATTGCAAACAGCGGTTCTCCGTCGGTATCAAAGCGATTCGATCCTACCCTGATTGGTGTAGATGGAGTGGGCGCGATCGGAGTCGGCTGGGATTGCGAGAACCCGTAGAAATTGATTTACTGCGCCTCGCGCCAGGGTGACTTTCTCGGGAATCCCGGCACATTCGTCCTATTAATGCTGAGAATCGGTGGAACATGAGCTCCCCCTCCATGTTCTGGAACGATGTCGTTCGCCGTCTCGAGGCGGAGGTGCCCGCCTTCGTCGTCGATGCGTGGGTTCGACCTCTCATTGCAGAAGCGAACGGCGACCGGATTCGCCTGCTCTGCCCCTCGGCTCTGCATCGAGATCGAGTTCGGGACCGCTTCTTTCGCCAGATCCTGATGTTCGCGGAAGCCGAGGCGGGCAAACCAGTCGAGATCGAACTCGATCTCGCAGCCCCGACCCCCGCGGAGCGAATCTCGACGGCCCCCGCGTCGACGACCCCAGAGCAACGAGCCACGTCGACGCCCGAGCGCCAACCCCAAACGCGGAAAGTGCGCAAACCCGAACAGGACAACCTGCCCTATACGTTCGAGAACTTTGTGGTGGGGGCCTGCAATCGGCTCGCGCGAGAAGCTTCGCTCGCGGTCGCACAGGGCACCCAGCAAACCGTCAACCCGCTCTACCTGACATCGGCGCCGGGCCTCGGCAAGACCCATCTCGCTCGGGCCATCGCCCAGGCCCGCACGCGAACCGATGGTCGCGTCATCTACACGTCGTCGGAGTCCTTCACCAACCAATTCACGGGCGCCATTCGCGATCGCAAGATGGACCAGTTCAAGAGGCGGTTTCGCAACGCCTGCGACCTGCTGGTGGTCGAAGACGTGCAGTTTCTCGGCGGGAAGAAGGCCACCCAGTTCGAACTCTTCCAGACCTTGAGCCACCTGGTCGACATTGGAGCCCGGGTCGTTTTGACCGCAGATCGGCTGCCCAGCGAAATTGCCGGCCTGGACGAGCGCGTGCGTTCCCACATGACAGCGGGCCTGGTCGCGACGCTGGAAACCCCGGACGCACTGGTTCGCCGCGAAATCCTGCGCGTCAAGGCAGCGAGCGGCGGCGTGCGTCTTCCCAATGACTGTCTGGATCTACTCGTGGATGTCGTCCGCGGGAGCGTGCGCGACCTCGAGGGCACCCTCGTACAGCTCGTGACGACCTCGTCTCTGCTCAAGCGCCCGATCGACCTGGAACTCACCGAACAGGCGCTCGCGAAGGTCTCGGCCCTGCGTACGACGAAGCAGTGCCTGGCCATTGGAACCATCATCGAGATCGTCGCGAAGCTCTACGAGACCACACCGGCCGTCCTCGCATCCCGCTCGCGGCGCAAGCAGGTGATGGTCCCGCGCCAGATCGCGATGTATCTATGCCGGCGCTACACCCGCCAACCGGCATCGACGATCGCCCGAGCATTCACGCGCAGCCACCCATCGGTGAGCAACGCAGAGAAGGTCGTCGAGCGACGCGTGCTCGAAAGCGCCCCCTTCCGCTACCGCGTCGAGGCCATTTCAGCCCGGCTGGACGAATTGGAGCGGACGCGGCGCGAATAAATCAGTTGCTGACCGGCAGGAAGCTGTAGTTCTCATCGAACTCGAGCATCTGCCGGGAGAAGTCGTCCGGGTACTCGACTTTTACATCGATGATCTCCCCATCGTATTTGACAGGAATAAGCGTCGGCTGCATGAAGCCCGCGTAGGAAGCAATATCTAGCGGCTCGACGCGCGCCAGCACTTCCTGATGAAGCGCCGGGTCAATTCTTACCCCGTAGTTCTCCACGAGCGCCTTGCCCGCCTCGTAATCTCCCTCGGACTTGATGCGCTGAATCTCGCGCAACAGTTCGCCGAACAAACCTCGCAGGGCATCGTAGTCACGAATCACGAAATACGTTTTGTCGCCGTCCACAACCTTCTCGATGACATCATCCCCACGGCCTTTCTCATAGGCCCAGGCGGCAATGACCTGGCGATTGCGCATATGTGCCTCTTCGATCTCATCGCCAAGTTTGATGCGCCGCAACTGCACCAGAAGGCCATTGCGAATATTGTCGTCATAGACGGTCTTGGCCACGTCCAGCGACGGCATGAGGCCGAGCTCGAGGAGTTTTGGATCCATGATGAAGTAAAGAGCAACGAGGTCCGCGCGCGCCTCTTCGAGTGTCGATGCATAGCTCTTGAGGGTTTCCTTTGGCGTACCGACGCCGGGGTTGATCTGGCCGGACGCGTGGCCGATCACTTCATGCATATCAACGTCGAGCAGCGAAGCGAGGGCGCCGTATTCGTCGTTGCGCGCCTTCCCCTCGTCAGAATAAATGAACTCGTCGCTCAGCCCGCTGGCATCCGACGCGATCTCGTATGATTCCATGATGTTTCCAAGCGTCACTGACTTGGAACCATGTTCCTTACGAATCCAGTTGGCATTTGGCAAGTTGATGCCGATCGCCGATGGTGGTGCCGAATCGCCACCCTCCATGACGACGGTAATCACCTTGGCAGAGATGCCGACGACGTTCTTTTTTTTGTGCTCGTCCATGATTGGAGAATTATCCTCGAACCATTGTGCCTGACTGCCAATCGTCGAGATTCGATGCGTTGCAACGAGGTCACGAATGGAGACAACCGACTCCCAGGAGCCTCGATAACCGAGAGGGTCGCCGTAGACCTCGGTAAAACCGTTGATCGTGTCGATCCGCGAGTCGGCATCAGCAACCCAGGCGATGTTGTAGTCGTCATAGTCCTTGAGGTCGCCGCTCTTGTAGTACTCGACCAGTTTGTCGATCCAGGCCCTTTGCAAATCGTTTTCGGCAACCGCAGAAGCTTTCTCGAGCCAGAAGGCGATCTGTTCGATGGCCGGGCCGTACATGCCACCGATTTTCCAGATCTTCTCGACCACTTCGCCATCGACTTTGACGAGCTGTGAATTCAGGCCCCACGAAACAGGCCGTTCCGCATCGGCATCGGTTTTTGCAGCGTAGAACGAGGCCACCTCGGCTGCTGTGACGTCCCGATAATAATTCGTGGCAGAATTGACGACCTGGTCGACATCAGGGTCGAGGCTGACCCTTTTGGCGGCTGTATCCGGGTCGAAGATGGGTGCCTCCAGAAGCGCCAGCAACTCTTCAACGGTTTGGCCATCGTCGAGTGGCAGCCTGGACAGATCACTCTTGCCAACAAGTTCAGCAAGATCGCCGGGCGTAAATTTCGGCAGCATCTTGTCCATCGAGTAGTGATGATGAATGCCGTTGGCAAACCAGACGCGCTTCGCGTACTCGAGAAGCCGGGTGAAGTCCTCGCGATCGCGATCACCGCTATAGGTTCCAACTACCGCAGACAGTACCCTGCGGATCTGCAGATTGTGCCGGTAGTTCTGATCATAAATGATATCCCTGCCAGACAGCGCGGCCTGCGACAGGTAATACACCAGCTTCTTCTCTTTCAAAGACAGCCCATCGAAACCCGGCACCAGGTAACGCAGGACCTGGACGTCTCCGAAACGATCGGCCTGAACCTCAAACTCAGGCGTGACAGCATGGCCATCGTCTGCATCTGTGATATCAACCGGCGCCTGCTCGTGAGCGCAAGCGACAAACAGCAGTGCCATCGAGACGGCTAGGTACTTCTTCATGAAATCTCCCTCTGGATTGACGGGCTATCGGGCATCCCAATCCAAAACCCGAACGAGAAACGCCCACTTGTCAGCCGCTTCTTCGATTCTCTTGGAAGTCGGCATGCCACCGCCGTGACCAGCCCTGGTTTCGATGCGAATCAGCACCGGTGCGGGCCCCGCTTGAGCCGCCTGTATCGCGGCGGCGAACTTGAAGGAGTGCGCGGGCACGACGCGGTCATCGTGATCGGCGGTCGTTAGCAACAGCGGCGGATAGTGGGTGCCGGATTTGATGTTGTGAAGCGGCGAATAGGCGTGCAGCGCCTCGAACTGCTCGGGGTCATCGGATGAGCCGTAGTCGTCCACCCAGGCCCAGCCGATGGTAAATTTCTGAAATCGCAGCATGTCCATGACGCCGACCCCGGCAAGGCCTGCGCCGAATAGATCCGGCCTCTGCGTGATGCTCGCACCGACGAGAAGGCCGCCATTGGAGCGCCCGCCGATTGCGAGTCTCGGCGTCGACGTGTAGCGATTTGCGATGAGCCACTCGGCGGCCGCAGCAAAATCGTCGAAGACGTTTTGCTTTTCGAGCAGGCGGCCGGCGTCGTGCCACTGTTCGCCGTACTCGCCGCCACCGCGCAAGGTGGCGACGGCGAAGACGCCACCCATCTCCAACCAAGCGAGGTTCGCGACGCTGAACCAGGGAGTGAGTGAAATGTTGAATCCGCCGTAGCCATACAAGTAGGTGGGGTTGGCGCCGTTGCGTTCGAGGCCTTTCTTGTGAGTGATGAAGATCGGAACGACCGTGCCGTCTCGGTTTTTCGCAAAAACTTGCACGGTTTCGTACGCCGCCGGATCGAAATCGACTTTCGGAGCGCGAAACACGCTGCTCTCGCCAGAACCGATGTCGTAACGGTATACGGTCGTCGGCGT
>SDBV01005986.1_pt1 | contig 16989 bp, 23 predicted proteins | sample 2277081 | NCBI WGS metagenome assembly SDBV01 (sample SAMN10402039, study PRJNA504765) | marine sediment metagenome | isolation source: marine sediment core GS10_PC15, 223 cmbsf | place: Arctic Ocean: Southern Knipovich Ridge | collected 2010 | reverse complement strand
TTTGATTATAGTCTAGTAGTAAACGTGAATCAGTGGCACCACATAGCTACAGTCTTCAATGGGGCAGGTATCGGGAACACCGGCCGCCTACAGTGTTACGTGGATGGTGCTCCGGTTACGCTAGCATACGACGGTACGATACCGGCCGCGACCGATGACCTGTCAGGAGTAGACGCAACAATCGGCCGCGGTGCCGCCGCATTCGACGGCCTGCTGGATTCATTCGCCATCTTCACGCGCCCGCTGACCCAGATTCAAATTCAGGATTTGCTTTTGGCTACCAGGCAAGGACGACTATGAGACGCCTCGATATAGACAACGCGACCTTCGTTCGGCTCTACCGGGAGCACAAAAGCTGTCGCGTAGTCGGTTCCTTGCTCGGCTGTACCGGGAAAACGGTGTTGAATCGGCTTGAAGAGGCTGGAGTCAAACCGGGCTCGTTCGGGAAGCCTCCTAGCAGATCGCCTCCGAACAAGCTTGTGCTAGACGAGCAAGCAGTTATCAAGCACTACAAAGGCGCCCGGAACCTACGAAAGACTGCTAAACGGTTCAAGTGTTCAACGCCGACGATTACAAAGGTGCTTGAGAAGCATGGCGTGCCGCGAGATGGCAAGGCAGTCTACACAAAGGATAGCCGCAAGCGCCTTTCGGAAGCTATCAAGCGCACACATGCTGAAGGCAAAATGAGTGGAGAGCATCACTGGGCGTGGCGTGGCGGGAAGCAAATAGCCACCTGTTGCATCTGTGGCAAGAAGACCAAACGGTATAGAATCTCGAAGCGTCCTGTCTGTAGCAGCGAATGCAACGCTCAGCGAGCCTCTATTGACCTTCGCATAGAGGGACTTTCTCCACGAGGTTATCCTGCAGGATGGATAAACACACTCAAGGAAAGCATCCGGGAACGTGACGGGCACGCTTGTCGCCTATGTGGGAAAAGCCAAGAAGACAATGCGCGCCTACTCTCGACACATCATATAGATTACGACAAAGAGAATCTCGACCCCAGAAACCTACTCTCGCTTTGCATGAGTTGCCATTCAAAGACCAACAGGGACCGCGCGAGGTGGACACGCTACTTCAAGACGATGATCGCGGGGAGGAAAGCCGGGTGACCTACATAGCCCTAGTCACGGCGATAGCAATCCTGGCGCTCGGGCTGTACTGGGGCGTGTGCAAGCTGGCGACGTGGTGGGGGAGTAGGACATGAGCAGCTGGCGAATAGCACACCCGTCCACGAGGGTTTCGCAGTACGCCTTCAACGGCAACGCGCTGGACGGCACGGGCCGCTACCCCGGCACGCTCGTCAACGCGCCGACGTGGGCGAGGTTCATGAAGGGGCCGCAGTGCATCGAGCTTGACGGGGACGACGCGCACGTGAACATCGGGGACGTGGCGGAGCTGAACGAGGCAAGCGCGTTCACGATCTGCTTCTGGATGGCGCAGGACGTGCTGGACGTGATAGATCATATCTTTAGGAAGTACATCGCCGCTTCTGACCGTATACATATCTACACCCACATAGAGGGCAATATGTACTTTGTCGTTGCAAATGGTGCAAGCACTTATGGGAGCTTTGACTATAGCACTATAGTCTCAGCCTTGAATTGGCACCACGTAGCAATGGTTTTTGACGGAACGCAGGCTGCCGATGCAAGTCGACTTGTCGTGTACGTAGATGGAAATCCGATAACGTTAGCTTTCACCGGACCGATCCCAATAGCGACAGCCGACTTGGCTGGATATGATGGGTATGTTGGCTTTTCTAATGTCGCATTCGACGGCAAGCTCTACGACTTCCGCATCGCCTCGTGCGCGTACAGCCGAGACGAGGTGATCGCAATCATCCACGAGGCCGTGCCCGTGCTGGCGTGAGGAGGACGCATGCAGGCCCAGCCCCTTGACGTTGCGCCAGACCTGAGCAACACCGACCTGTACCTCGCGGTCCTCAACACCACGGTGCGGGGCCGGACGCTGGGCGTGGACGCGAGCCCGGCTGGCGCTGACATGACGCCCATCGGCAAGCCTACGAACCTCCCGGTCGGGGTGCATCTGGTAGCGGCCGACCTGCAGTATCTTCGGCGCGCAGAAGCAGCCTGGAGACCGGACAGCTTTGGCGTAGTCTCGGCATGGATCAAGCTGGATAGTGTAGGGGTCATTCACCGCATCTTCACGAGCGCGGACGAAGCTGGGGATAACGACTACTGGGCCTTCAGCGTGGACGCGGCGGATCACCTGTGCGTCACTGCGAACATCGGAGGGGTATCCAGGGGCGTGGCTGGCGACAGTATGCTTGTGGCTGACAGGTGGTATCGCGTGTCTGCCATGACGGACGGGGGCACGTGGGCGCTGTACGTGGACGAGGACCGCGAAACCGTGACGCCCGCGGGGACGGGGAATGATGGGAGTTGGCTTTCCGACGTTCCCGACCGGGATAACGTGTGCATAGGGGCGCTGCGCACGAATACTATCCTCGAATACTTCGATGGGTCGATAAAGGACGTGCGCTATCGCGGGCTCACGGTAGATGTCCCGGATGATGTCACGCGCGAGTTCAAGCAGGCGGTTCCCGATAGTAGCCTAGCCTTCTGGACCATAGGCGGGATGACGGACCTGAGCCGGTATTGCCTGCCGCTCACGCTCTGGAATGGTCCAGTAGCCGGGCACGAGATGAGCTTTGCGGGGGGGGTCTTCGGCCAGTCACTGGAAACGACCGCGGTTGAACTCTTGACCGGCGCGGCGGTCTCGTTCTGGTTCAACGCACGCGCCGACGAGGAGGCTGTCCTTTTCAACAATGTAGCCCATCTAAACCGCAGGCTAGTTGTCAAGACCTATGCTGGCGGTGAACTACGTGCAGGCTACTGGCAGGGGGCGGTCTATCGGGCAGCCTCGGGCACTGGGTACGAGATCAACAGATGGCACCATATCTATTGCTCGACGGATACCGATCACACATGCCGCTTGTGGCTGGACGGGACTGAGTTGACTAGCGCGGTCGATCCGTCATCCGGCAATGGAATCAATCTGCGCCTTGCGGCGAGTTCGTCCGGGAGCGGCAACTTTAACGGCAGGATACGTGACGTAAGGCTATGGCAAGCCGACAAGGGTGAAGCGTTTGGGCAGTTGCTTTACAATGCGCAGAAGGTCTACTACTAGAGGGGGCGCGCATGAGTGAGGTTGAATACAGGGTCCGCGGGCTACTGATGCTCGCGCTGTCAATGGCGGTTCTAGTGCTGCTGCTGACAAGGTAGCCGCGCAGACAAAGGAGGCTTCAAATGGCCGATCTCGCAATCACCGCAACGCAGGTCATGCCGGACGCGACAGGGCGTATCACGCTGACTATTGCTGGAGCTATTATCACCGCAGGGCAGACAGTCTATGTCGCTGCGGGGGTTACATTCCTTGCGCAGTGTGACGGAACCGAGGCGGAGGCTGCTGTTTACGGCATCGCCTTGAACGGCGCGCAGATCGGGCAGCCCGTCGCGGTGCAGGAGACTGGTTCGCCTGTGCTCGGAGCCGGGGCTGCGCCCGTAGAAGGCGCAACCTATTCCCAGTCCGATACCGCCGGGAGCATCGCAGACGTTGCGGACATAGCGACGGGGACATGGTATCAGACCACGATAGGCGTAGGCGGGGCCGGAAACACGCTCGTGCTCGAAATCAATGCCAGCGGACAGCAGATACCGTAACCGGGGCGCGCATGGACGAGATCAAACCCCAGATCGGGCCGCAAGAGGCGTTCCTGTCTACACCGGCAGACATCGCTATATTCGGGGGCCAAGCAGGCGGCGGGAAAAGTTTTGGCTTGCTCCTTGAAGCCCTCCGCAACGTTCACGTGCCGGGCTATAACGCGGTCATCTTTCGGCGCAAGCACACAGAGGTAAAGATGGAGGGTGGGCTATGGGATGACTCCCTTGAGATTTACCCCCATGCCCACGGTGTGCCGCGCGAATACAACACAGAATGGCGCTTTCCGCCGAGCGCAACGATCCGGTTCTCGCACCTGGAGCACGAGAAGAACCGGCTGGACTGGATGGGCGCGCAAGTCTGCCTGCTGGGTTTCGACCAGCTGGAGCTTTTCACCAAGGCGCAATTCTGGTACATGCTTTCTCGCAACCGAAGCCTTTGCGGGGTCAGGCCGTACATCCGGGCAACCTGCAACCCCGACCCGGACAGCTTTGTCGCCGAACTGGTAGCATGGTATATCAATCAGGATACGGGCTTTGCCATCCCGGAGCGCTCAGGCAAGCTCCGGTACTTTACCCGGCAGGGCGACAGCCTTGAATGGGCAGATTCGCCCGCGGAACTCAAAGAGTGGTTTCCCGATCTGGACGTTCGGCAGGATGTCAAGTCTTTCACCTTCATCTCGTCCTCGATCTTTGACAACAAAATCCTCTTGGCGAAAGACCCCGGCTATCTCGGCAACCTCAAAGCCTTACCGCTAGTAGACCGGGAACGCCTGCTCAAGGGCAACTGGAAGATACGCGCGATAGCCGGGAACGTGTACCGGCCTAGAGAATGGATGGAGACCGTCAAGGTTGCGCCGAGTGACGTTGTGCGGGTTTTGCGCTACTGGGACCGGGCCGGGACGGCGGAAAAGGTCGGGAAAGCCGAAAGCAGTCAACCAGCCTACACCGCCGGAGTGCAGGTGTCGATTGATGCTAGCGGGATCATGTACGTTGAGCACGTCATGCGCTTTCGGGGGGAGCCGGGCAAGGTCGAGAGGGGTATCAGGACTTGCGCAGAGAACGACGGATTGAACTGCGAGATATACCTGGAGCAAGACCCCGGCTCGGCCGGGAAGATGGACGTAAGCTACCTGATTCGGCAACTGGGGGGCTACAGCGTCCATGCAATCCGCGCGGTCAGTAACAAGGTCGTGCGGGCGGGGCCAGCAAGCGCGCAGATGGAGGCCAGGAATATCAAGATCGTTGTAGGGGAAGGGGCACAACCGTATCCGTGGGTTCGTCCCTTTATCGAGGAGCTAGAGAACTTCCCCGATGGGAAGTTCAAGGACCAGGCCGACGCCTTTGCTGGCGCGGTCAGTATGCTGCTGGCAGGGGCGAACCCGCGCGTGCGGTCGCTCTAGGTGAAAGGAGCCGGAGATGAACCTTGCAACTGCGATGACGATGGAGCTTCGGGGAACCGCAATAGACGCGGTAGATTTGGCAGATACCCAGCCGCGTGCAGTAATACTTGGGCAGTTCATCACTTCCCTTGTAGACGGCACTGGGGCTGGATCGGCGAATCAGGTTTATGCAGACAGCGACACTATAGTTGCCGCCGCCACGAATACGGTAGACCTGTTTGCCGATGTAAAGGACGTTTTTGGCATACTCATCAGCTTCACTCGCATAAAGGGCCTCTACTTCAAGAATACATCGCCTACGGCAGCCGTAATGAACCTCGGCGGCGGGTCGAATGGCGCGGGACTCAATGCATTTGACACATTCCTCACCAGCACCGCAGCCGATGGCAGCGAGGCGATTATCGTGCGCGCTGGCGGGGCTGTCATGCTCTGGACCCCGGACGCGACTGGGTATGTCTGCGGTGCTGGCGATGACATCCTTGGGATCAAAGAAACCGCTACTCTGGCTGGCAGTTACGATCTGGTAGTTGTCGGCGAGGTTTAGCCCCTACATAGAGAGGGGCTTGCGCATGTGGAGTCCCTTCAAATGGCTCTTCGGCCGCAAACAGGCTGAAATGTCATTGTCGCTCGGGCCGGGCAACGCGCAATGGTCAGGGCGAGACTATGGCAAGCTCTCGGAAGAGGGCTACCAGAAGAACATAGTCGCATACCGCTGTATCACGCTCATTGCCCGGTCCGTAGCTTCCGTGCCCTGGACTGCTTTCACCGGGGATCGAGAGGTGGAAGATCACGATATCCTGAAGCTCATTGAGCGCCCGAATCCGCGACAAGGCCGGTCCGCATTCTTTGAGGCATTCGAGTCCTATTACCTCATTGCTGGCAACTCGTACCTGCGCGAGATCGGACCGGATGGCAGGCCCCCGCGCGAGCTCTGGACCATGCGCCCCGAACGGATGAAGGTGCAAACCGGAGAGGGCGGGCGGATCACGGGCTATGAATACCGGGTCAACGTCAAGACTGCGACGTATCCGGTTGACCCGCTTACTGGGCGCTCAGCAATCCTGCACATGAAGACGTTTCACCCGGCGAACGACTACTACGGCCTGAGCCCGCTAGAAGCAGCAGCTTTCAGCATCGACCAGCACAACGCGGCGGGGGAGTGGAACTACAGGCTTCTCAAGAACGGGGCTCGGCCCTCTGGCGCAATGACATACAAGCCGAACGATGTCATGCCGCAGAGTCTTTCGGAGCCCGCGTATGATAGGCTCAAGCGCCAGCTAGAGGAACATTCGGGGCCTCGCAATGCCGGACGGCCCTTGCTCCTAGACGGGGGCATGACGTGGCAACAGATCATGCTCTCGCCCGTAGACATGGATTTCCTCAATGCCAAGAACACGTCGGCACGAGACGTGGCAGCGGCCTACGGAGTTCCGCCCATGCTGATAGGCATCCTCGGGGATGCAACCTTTGCTAACTACCGCGAGGCTCGGCTGGCGCTCTGGGAAGACCGCGTGATCCCGGACCTCGTAAATATCCGGGACGAACTCAATAGATGGCTCTCACCGCTCTTTGGCGAAAACATCCGCCTAGAGTTTGATGCTGACGAAGTGCCTGCACTGGCGGGCAAGCGGCAGGATACGTGGGAGAAGCTTGAGCGCGCGAGCTTCATAAGGATCAACGAGAAGCGAGAAGCGGTCGGGTATGAGAAGGTTGAAGGTGGAGACGTGATCCTTATCCCGGCCATGATGCTCCCGCTCGGCGATGACGTAGACAATGCTGCAGCCGCTATGCCGCCAAAGGAAGCCGCAGAGGTTGGATATGGCATCTCCTAAGCTCGCCACAGCAGAAGACATCCGACAGCGTATTGTGGCGCTCGAAGCCCGATGCGAGGCGGAAGAGGATTTCGGCGAGGAAATGGCGACTTGGGAGCGGTTACAACTATGCTACGCCCACCTTGCGAGGTTGACCGATGGCCACGAGACAGTACGCGCGAAACCTGCGCATCCTGGCCCGCCTGGAGCGTAGCCTGCAACGGCCAATGCGGCGCGAGATTGCGGGCCGGGCAAGCGCGGCTGCCAATGCCTATGTCGAAGACGGTAGCCTAGGAGTTTTCAATGCTCTCAATGGGCACGAAGATGCGGTGCTCCGGCTGCTTCGGGCGCAGTATGCAGCGGCGGCAGAGGTCTTTGGCCAGCAGTTGCTTGACTCGCTCAAAGGCGTAGGCACCTGGGAAAAGAAGGACTTTCAGGATGACCTATTCGAGCAGGAGGTCCGCCAGTTTCTTGACGCTTTCGGAACCGCAAAGATCGTCTCAGACATCAGCGCCAAGACGCGCAAAGACATTCTTGAAGCCATCATGGAGGGCCAAGCCGAGGGCCTGAGCACAACACAGATCGCCAAACTCATTCGCGCCAAAGCTGGAAGACACATAGCCCGCCTACGCTCGCACGTCATCGCCCGCACGGAAACACACAACGCAGCCGGTTTCTCGCAGAACCTAGCCGCGAACGTCTCGGGAGTTCAAGTGCGCAAGCGCTGGTTGACGGCTGGGGACGAGCGGGTGCGGGACGAGCATGCTGACATGAACGGCGAGGTTGTCGAGATGAACGAACTCTTTGAGTTTAGTGACTACAGCCTGGCGTACCCAGGCGACCGAAACGGCCCGGCTAAGGGAGTGATTATGTGCCGCTGTTTCGTCAACTATGAGCCGAAGGAGGTCTAGGATGGAAGCAATCAAAGAGGGCGATGTCATGGTGGACGAGGTGCTGGCAGCGGAACATGGCTGGGTCGAGTGGCTGGACCTCAAGCCCTTCCCGAACGAGCACGCGGCCAGACTCAAAGCTCCTGGAGCATACAAGCGCTTCCGGCGCGAAAACAATAAGTTCGGCAGCGGCCTCCACGCCATCTGGGGCGTGCGCAAGGACAATAACAAGGTCGAGCTTCAAGCCATCCGATTTGACAAGACTAAGTTTTCTGTGGCGCAAGCCAAGGCGTGGCTCAAGGACCACGACTACAAGCCTATCCTCTTTGAACCTGCCAGCGAGGAGGATTCAATGGCAAGCAATGAGTTGGCGTTCACGTCCGAGCAGGTGCAGGCGCTCGCGGCCGGGCTCGATCCCGAGGCATATCCCAAAGGCCCCATGAGCTACAAGACGTTCCCTTTTGAAATCAAAGAGGGCGACGTGAGCGAGGAGGGCATTTTTGAGGGGTACGGGAGCACATTCGGGAACCGCGACCTTGGCGATGACATCGTGGTCGAGGGCGCGTTCGCCGATTCCGTGCGCCGTCACAATGGGCGCGGCCCCACGGTAAAGATGCTCTGGCAGCACGACTGGGAGCAACCTATCGGCGTGTGGAGAGAAATCGAAGAGGACAGCAAGGGCCTCCGCATGGTGGGCCAGCTGTTGATTGAGGTCCAGCGCGCCAGAGAAGCCTATGTCCTTATTCGGGCAAAAGCTCTGGACGGGCTCAGTATCGGGTATCAGACCGAGAAAGCTGAAGCCGATCCACAACATGAGACTGTCCGTAGGCTGCTCAAGCTAAACCTCTGGGAAACGTCCCCCGTAACATTCCCGATGAACCCAAAGGCGCGCGTGCGCCGAGTCAAGTCAGTCCGTGAGCTAGAGCACGTCCTGCGGGATGCAGGGCTTGCCCGGCGTGAGGCGATGGCCATAGCCTCTCACGGTTTCCGGGGCGTCTGCCAGAGGGATTCTGGCGCAGACATCAAAGCCCTGAACGCATTGGCTGAGGGCATCGCAGAGTTGCACAAGGCGTTGCGGTCGAGTGACCGCGGCTAGAAGCTGAAAGGAGCATCCTCATGGACGAGGAACTCAGGAAGGCAATTGAGGAGTCCGCGAAGCTTACGGGCGAACTCAAGACGGACATTGCCGAGTTCCGCAAGACTCAAGAGGACAAGTTCAAGCAGATTGACGCGCATGGCGAGGCTGACGTGAAGACGCAGGCCACGCTGGACAAGCTCGTGCCGCGTATGGACGAGATGGAGGCCGAGAAGGTCGCGCTCGTTGACAGGGTTGACCTCATGGAAACCGCAGCGAAGCGTCACGGACAGGGCGAGCCCGAGAGCAAGGACCGGCCCTTCAAGTCGCTCGGCGAGCAGTTGATCTCAGTCGCCAACGCCGAAGATCGCTCGCTGGAGCGCGACCCCAGGCTGATGCAGGTCAAGCAGTCAGGGCTCAGTGAAGGCGTCGGTGCCGATGGCGGCTTCCTCGTGCAGACTGACTTTGTGTCCACCGTTCTCCAGCGCACCTATGCAACGGGCGAGATTCTGAATCGCTGCGCAAAGATTCCGATCTCGGCCAACTCAAATGGCCTCCGCATCCCCGGTATCCAGGAGACCTCCCGCGTGGACGGCTCCAGGATGGGCGGCATACTTGCGTACTGGAAGGGCGAGGCCGCGGCGAAGCATGCCAGCCAGCCCGAGTATCGTATCGTTGAACTGAGCCTCAAGAAGCTCACTGGCCTTGTTTACGCAACGGACGAACTCCTACAGGACGCCGGGGCTCTTGAAGCGTGGATCATGCTGAATCTTCCGCAGGAGTTGACGTTCAAGGCGGAAGATGCGGTTCTCCGCGGGACGGGTGCCGGTATGCCTTTGGGTATCCTGAACTCTGGCGCCACGGTCACGGTGCTTGAGGAAGCCGGGCAGGCTGCCGATACGTTCATTTTCGAGAACGTCACGAATATGTACGCACGCATGTGGTCGCGCTCGCTCGCGAACGCCGTCTGGTTCGTCAATCAGGACGTTTGGCCGCAGCTGATGATGATGTACCTTCAGACGGGCGCGACGGGGATGCCGGTCTTCATGCCCGCCGGTGGTGTCTCGGGCGCACCATATTCCACGCTGTTTGGGAAGCCCATCATCCCGGTGGAGTACTGCTCGACTGTCGGTGACATCGGCGACGTGATTTTCGCAGACCTGAGTCAGTACCTCGTGATTGAAAAGGGCGGGATTCAGGCGGCAAGCAGCATCCATGTCCGGTTCGTCAATGACGAAAGCGTGTTCCGTTTCGTCTGGCGTATCGAGGGACAGCCGCTCTGGAACTCGGACCTCACCCCCTATCAGGGCAATAACACGCAGTCGCCGTTCATTGTCCTGGAAACCAGATAACGGAGAGGAGCCTGAACTATGTCTAGCACTAGCTTCGGGACTGAGCGTTTTCAAATCGCGCAGTGCATCGCTCCGCAAGACCTCACGGGCGGCGCGGTCATTGCCGGTGACTACGTGAACATGGGACTCTTCAACCGGTGCCTTGTCCTGATTCATTTCGCGGACGGAACAGCCGCGGATGACATCCGGGCCTCTGTGTACCAGGCCACGACCAACGCAGGTGGTGGTGGTGCGCCGGTACTGAACGCCCTGATAACCGGACGCATCTTCGAAAAGTTGGATGACACAACCCTCGAAAACGTCGGCCAGTGGACGCAGGCGGTCCAGGCTGTCGCGGACGAGGTGTACGTGAGTCTGGTTTCTGGCGAGGCAGCGGGTCTCTACGCGCTTGAGATCATGGCAACTGACCTCGATCAGGACAACGACATGGACTGGATCAGGTGCGACGTTCAGAGTGACAACGGTGCAGCGGCGGCGAAGCTGTGCAGCGCGGTGTACCTCCTGCTTGACCCGCGTGACGCTGGACACCCGACCGCAATGCCTTCGGCTCTGTAGCTAGTATAGCTGGAAGGGGGCGGCAATAGGGCCGTCCCCGCCCGGCCCAGACATACGGAAGGAAGTGCTAAGATGGAGGTCAGAGTTTTCACGCAGAACGGTGTCGTCTTGGACTTGCCCGCAGCGGTTGCCAACAACCTGATTCAGCAAGGCCAGGCAGAACTCCCCAGTGACAAGGGGTACGAGAAGCGCGAGAAGCAGAAGGTCAAGGACCGCGAGAAGAAGGCCAAGGACGAGGCCAAGGCCCACAAGGGTGCGCCTGAAAACAAGTAGGGGACAGCATGTCAACACTCCTGCGCGGACTGAGGCTTACCACGCCCCCGGTTGTCGAGCCGGTCCTGTTTGCCGATGTGCATCCCGATCACCTCAAGCTCACGGGCGGGCACGAGCAGACCTATGTCGAGAGCCTGATAGCGATGGCGCGCGAAGAGGCCGAACAGTTCATGCGCCGGGCGCTGATAGACCAGTCCTACACGCTCACCCTGGACCATTGGCCGGGCGGGAGCCGGGACTGGTGGGATGACCTACACACCCCAGCACGGACAGCCTCCGATCTCTACCTGGAGCTACCCTACCCGCCCTTGGATAGCGTTACTTCTATAAATACCTATGACACTGCGGATGCGGTGACGCCCGTTGTGGTTGCGACCGTTTTCTATGTGGACACGAACACCGAGCCTGGGCGGCTTGTTTTGCGTTCGGGCGAATCATGGCCCATTGATACCCGACGTGGAGGGCGCATCGAGATCATCTACAAGGTCGGGTACGGGGCGAGCGGGGCCGACGTTCCCGAGGCCATCAAGCACGGGATCAAGCTGCACGTGGCTTGGATGTACGAGCATCGGGGGGACGGCGCGCAGACTATGGAATCCATCTATGCGTCTGGCGCAGCGGCCCGGTACAGTGGGTATAGGATTATGAGCCTGTGAAAGTCAAGAACATCCGAATCGGCTCGCTAAACCGCAGATTCCGACTGGAGAAGCGGGTCTTGACGGACGCCGGGGGCGGGGGCCACACGCAGAGCTGGGACGAGCTTTCCACAATCTGGGGCTCGTTTACCCCGATCAGCGCGCGCGAACGCTGGAATGCTCACAAGTTGGAGCCGAACGTGACGCATCGCATAATCACCCGCTACCGGCCTGACATCCGGGTCAACGAGGACCAGCACTTGGCATTGGATACTCTACCCGAAAGGCAGTTCAACATCCGCGGCGTGGTCAACATCGAGGAGCAGGATAAGTTCATGGAGTTGCTTGTCGAGGAAGGTGTGGCGCAGTGACGAATCCAACTCGCCACACAAGGTGCCCCAGGTGCGGTGAAGGGAAACCGCTGGAGGCGTTTAGCCCCAACCGCAGCAAAGCAAGCGGGAGGTGTTCATATTGCAAGGTGTGTCAGGCCGCCTATCAGCGCGAATACCGCATGGCTAATCCCGAGAGGGTCAGGGATGCCATCCGTAAGTGCCGCGCAGAACGCCCTGAGAACAGACGTAAGCGTCACGCTGCGCGGTGCAATAATGACCGAGAGTACCGTCTTACTCGCCAGTTGCGAGCGCGCCTACGTAAGGCGCTCAAGCACGGCTATAAGACCGGCTCAGCGGTTAGTGATCTGGGCTGCTCGATTGCAGAGCTGCAGACTCATCTCGAAGCACAGTGGAAGCCCGGTATGAATTGGGCAAATCACGCGCCAAAGGGCTGGCATATTGACCACATCAAGCCGCTTGCCTCGTTTGACTTGGCGGATCGCAAGCAGCTTCTGGAGTCCGTACACTACACCAACCTGCAGCCCCTATGGGCCGCAGACAACCTGCGTAAGGGCACAAAGAGAAACGAAGTGGCGCAGTGAGACTTGGCAAGCGAACGGGGCTAGAGACCGCGGGCACAGAGAGTCTTCTGCGCAAGCTAAAGAAGCTGGAAACCGCCGTGCTGGACCCGATCCAGAAGGCCATCGTCACGAGCGCCATGCTGATAACGAACGACGCCAGGGCCTCCATGCCCCAATCCCGCGGAGGGGTGACACGAACGATCTACCGGGACGGGACTCGGGTAACGCACACTGCTTCCGCTGAAGGCGAGCCCCCGGCAGTAGATACCGGCATGTTGGCTAGTAACGTTATCTTCGATGTTGACACCGATGGCATGGGCGCAGACATCGGGACGAACGTGCTGCACGGGGCCTACATGGAGTTCGGCACGCCCACTGTCGCGCCCCGCCCGTGGCTCTTTCCGGCCTTCGAGAAAAACAAGCGAGGTCACATCGCGCGCACGAAAAAGGCTGTCAATAAGGTCTTGAAAGCGGCGGGCAAATGAGAGACGCGGCCTGGCAAGTCCAGCTAGCCCTCTACAACGCCCTGACCGGCGACGCGGCCCTGGTAGCCCTTGCGCCCGGCGGCATCTACGACCACGTGCCGGGCAGTAATGAGAGCAGCTACCCGCGCATCACCATAGGCGATGACACGCTCCTGGACTGGGACACGGACACGTCCTATGGCGCGGAGTTGACCTGCACGATCCACGTCTGGAGCGTCGAGGCTGGGCGTGAGCAGGCGAAGATGATACTGGCGAAGATAGCCGAAATTCTGCACGACCAGAGGCTCGCCGTGGCGGGGTTTGACGACGTGTATGTCAGGCGGGAGTTTGAGGAAGTGACCACGCTGCAAGACGGGGCGACGCGGCACGGGATCGCGCGCTACAGGATAGTAGTCGAAGAGAGATAGGAGGCTGAGATGGCCGCCAAAAAGGGACGCCTTCTCAAGGTCCAGCGCGATTCGACCGGAGTCGGGGGCTGGGTGGACATCGGGCACATGCGCAGCAAGAGCTACACAGTCGCCAATGAAACCGTCGACATTAGCAACGAGACGGATGGCGTGTGGCGGCAGTTGCTTGAAGGCGCAGGAAACCAGAGCGTGAGCGTGTCTGGTTCGGGCGTGTGGACCAAGGGCACGCACGAGGTCGCCATGAGACTCGCAGCGTTCAATAACACGCACGAGATTCTCAGGATCATTGACGATCACGGCGACTATATCACGGGTTCGTTTGCCATTTCGTCTTTCGGCAACTCTGCCGAGCACAACGCCGAGCAGGCATACGAGATTTCGCTTGAAAGCGCCGGAGACGTAGTCTTGACAACGGTCTAGTAACTGGGGAGGTGTAACGATGCTCGACGCAACCACGTTTGAACTCGGAACCGCTACGTACCAGGTCCGGCCCCTGTTCCCTGCACTGCGCTCCATCAGCGAACGGTATGGTGGAATCTTCGGGGCCGTTGCCCGCGTCGAGTCTTACGATGTTGGCGCAATGGCGCAGATCATAACAGACCTGCTCTCTGCCAATGGCAACACGCTCAGGGTAGAGGTAGTGGGCGAGCAGATGATGGCGAAGCCGCTCTCGTTCTGGGTCGCGCCGATCCTGGAGGTACTGACGAACGCCCTGGGGTCTGGACCGGAGGAGCCGGTTTCGACCGGCGACACGAAAAGTGGCGGAGAGGATGCAGCCGGTTGACTGGAATGAATACGCCCGTATAGCTATGGGCGCGTGGGGCATCCCGCCATCCGAGTATCGCAACATGACACCCGCCGAGTTCTGGTTGATCTATGACGCCAAGGCGCGGCAGATTGAAGCGGCTGGCGGGCCGGTCGGTCCCCCGACGCTGGACGAGATAGTCCTTTTCGAGCGCGGGATAGTGGAGAGACACCGTGGCCACGACGCTTGAAGTCCTGGTAACGCGACTTGAGGCTCAGACAGAGCAGTACGAGAAGGCTCTGAAGAGTGCTCGCAAGGTCACGGACAAGTCTACCAAGGGGATCAATAAGGCCCTCAGGACGATGGCGTTGCGCTTTGTCGGTTTTGCCGCCGTAGTTATGGCAGCACGTAAAGCATACCGCGCGTTTACGGCAGGAATGCGCCGTATTGACGCTCTAGCCAAAGCAGCTGACAAACTCGGAATGACAACCGAAGCATTGGTCGGGCTTCAGCACGCTGCCAAGCTCACAGGCATCGAGCAAAACACGCTGAACATGGCCCTGCAGCGCATGACCCGCCGGGTTGCGGAGGCCGGAATAGGCATGGGCGAGGCGCAGGGCGCGCTCAAGGAGCTCGGGCTTGAAGCACAGGAAATGGTTCGCCTTGCACCCGACGAGATGTTTATGAAAATTGCGGGTGCGATCAAAGGTGTGGAGAGCCCTGCCAACAGACTACGCTTGGCGTTCAAGCTATTCGACTCCGAGGGCGCGGAGTTAGTGCGGACGCTTGACCTTGGCGAAGACGGTCTCCGTGGCATGGCTGCGCAGGCAAAGCGAATGGGGCTTGCGGTCACACGCGATATGGCGAGAGGCGTCGAAAAGGCGAACGACGCCTTGACGGTGTTCAAGGGAAGCATAGATGGATTGACAAATAGCCTTGTGGTAAAGCTTTCGCCCGCGATTGAACACTGGGCTATCGGCGCAACAAACGCGGCAGACAGGGTGCGGGAAGCTCTCAGTGGGGTAGGGGCTGAACGCAGACAACTGCTCGCTACAATGGCGGAGGTCTCCAAAAAGACGTTTGAACATTGGGAGCAAGAAGGTCGAAGCGTCATGGATGTCGTGAGCAAGTATCCGATTCTCACGGCTGGATATGCGTTGTACCTCAAAGAGAAGCGCGATCTTCAGGCGGCAGAAATAGCCGCAGAGGCGGAAAAACAAGCGGCGCTCAATAGTTGGACAAACGCAGGCATCAAACAGCGCGAGGAATGGGAGAAGATGTCCGCGGGCGTGCGGGCGCAGACCGTGCTCGGCCAGTTCCGGGGCATGGTAAGCGCCATCGGCGAAGAGTCTCGCACCATGTTTGAAATCAGTAAGGGTCTAGCCTACGCAGAAGCCGTAGTCAATACAGCTGCAGCTATCACGAAGAACCTTGCGACCTATGCTGGACCGCTGGGCGGGATCATGGCTGGTATTGCTGGCGCTGCTGGCGCGGCGCAAATCGCGGCCATCGCCGCAACCCAGTACCAGAAGGGCGGGGGCGGGGCTGGGGCGGCTGCTGGCGGAGCTGGTGCTGGTGCGGCTGCTGGGGCTGGTGGGGCTGCGCCCGCACAGACACCCCTAGACGTGTCAATCACCATGCAGGGGTCCAGGTTCACAGATTCCGAGGTCCGGGAACTTATCGGGGCGATTGACGGGCAGCTTGCGGATGGGGTCCAGATGCGCTCTCTGAGGGTTAGCTAATGGCTCTTGTCATTTCTCGGGCGCTGCGAGTCGGGCCGGTCGGGGACTACGAGTTGCCGGTCATCGGCTACGAGAATCTGCTGGAATCAGGGGTTGTCGTTGGCGCGCCGGTTGCGGATGCTGCGAACGCATATGACTGGCTGACATACGATGGCTGGACCACAAACGCGGCTGGCGGGACGTTGACTCTGACCTTGACTGGTTCGGAGCCTGCGGACTACTTCGCCTTTTGCGCGCATGACCTACACGACCACGCTGCCACAATCAAACTGGAATACAAACAGGGACTAGGAGCTTGGACGGACGTTCCGGGCACAGAAACGATCCCTGGTGACGCGCGGCCCATTGTCAAGCTCTTCGATCAAATCGCCGCCGATCAATGGCGCGTGACCATAACTACTGGCGGGACAGCCGCGACGCTTGGGGTAGTGTCTTTCGGTCTCAAGCTTCAGCTTCAACGCGGGGCCTATGTCGGCTTCATGCCGCCGCGTTTCGGGCGCGTGGACAAGTACCTGAATGCCAAGTCTCACGGGGGGGAGTTCCTGGGCCGGTCTCTGACACGCACTGGCATGACAGGGACTCTGGCGCTAGATCATCTGACAGCGGGCTGGGTGAGGGATTACCTTGAACCGTTCTTGCTTCATTCGCGCACAAGGGCTTGGTTCCTGCTCTGGAATCCCGACCGGCGACCAAATGAGGCCGCGTATTGCATGACAACCGGCATGCCCCAGCCGACTAATACTGGGCCAAAGCGCATGGGCGTGCAGATCGGCTTTGAGGGGAAGGTTGAATAGGAGTGGCGCACGCAGCAGAAATGATACGCTCTGGGCGCGAGCCGACTTGGATAGTCGAGCTTGACCTGGACCTCTGCCAAGAGGTCTTCAGCGTACCGCCATGTACTGCCGTGCTGGCCGGTGTGGGCTTGGAGTGCTTCAACACGCGCAAGACGTGTCAAGACCCGACAAACTACAACCCTGCTGCGCAGACATATCGCTTTTGCCAGCCTCGGGCCGGGATTCC
>SDBV01005985.1_pt1 | contig 16994 bp, 11 predicted proteins | sample 2277081 | NCBI WGS metagenome assembly SDBV01 (sample SAMN10402039, study PRJNA504765) | marine sediment metagenome | isolation source: marine sediment core GS10_PC15, 223 cmbsf | place: Arctic Ocean: Southern Knipovich Ridge | collected 2010 | reverse complement strand
CGGCCGGGTCTCGAAGTTCTACGACCTGATCCCGGGTGCGAATGCCGACTGGCAGTACGATTGGAGCTACCTTGCCCGGCACGGGCAGAGCCTCATCGGCAGTGCGGTGAAGTCCGGCACCTCGTTCACCGAGTTCTTCGGCGGCGCCGGGGCCGGATGGTACGACTCCCGGAGCGGCCAGGTGACCCACAAGGTTTGCAGCGACAATCTGTTCTCGTTTCAGAAGAATTCGGGCAAGGTTCAATGGACCTACACCGGCGGGCTGATCGTCAATCCGACGATCACGATCGGGGAGGGTCGCATTTACTTTGTCGAGGGTCGCCACGCCAAGGCCGTCGATTCCGACTCCCGCCGGCTGGGCATGCCCGAGTTTTGGCAGCAGCAGTTCCTGGTGGCGTTGAACGTCGAAACCGGCCGGAAGATTTGGGAGGTGCCGCTGGCGGTAGCCCCGGGCACGGTCGTGTTCTATCTGGCCTACGGCGGCGAGCGACTGGTGCTGGTCTCTTCCGACGTGAAGTACCACGTCTACGCCTTCGACGCGGCCAGCGGCAGCGGGATTTGGGACGCCCATTTCGACTGGCCCGGCGACAATCATGGAAAACACATGTCGCGTCCGGCGATTGCCGGCGGCAAGGTCTTCGTGCGGCCGAAGGTGATCGACCTGGCCGACGGGAAGATCCAAGAGACCTCCATGCCCGGCGGCGGTTGCGGAACCTACGCATTGACCGACCGGATGGCGATCTTCCGGGCGGGCAACGTGACGTTGTGGGACCACGAAGGCAACCGGAACACAAGCTGGCCCCGTCTGCGTCCCGGCTGCTGGCTGAGCACGATCCCCGCCGGCGGCATGCTGCTGGCCCCCGAGGCCGGCGGCGGCTGCAGTTGCGGCAAGTGGATGGAGACTTCCATCGGCTTTATTCCCCGCGCCGCACAGCAATAGCCGCTGGCGGCCTTCACACGCAGATGCCACCGTGCTACAATAACGATATGAGTTTATCAGATACGCCCATTCTCGATCGCATGTTGGACCCGGTTGCCCAGTGCTTCACGGTAGAGGTGGCCCAACGGCTGGTGGATCTGCGGCCGGATCCGACGATCCAGACTCGCATTGACGAACTGGCGGACAAGGCCGAGTCGGGCTCGCTGTTGCCTGAGGAGAGGGCCGAGTACGAGGACTACATCGAGGCCGTCGACCTGATTGGGATTCTCCGGGCAAAGGCCGGTACTTTGTTGGCCGAGCGGACGGACCGATCCTAATGAGTTTCTATTGCGGAAAGTGTTGCAGGACGTTTGCCGTTTAGCCGCCGCGGCCACGCGGTGTGAACTGCGGAAAACGCAGCGACAACCAGCACCGCGTGGCCGCGGCGGCTAAACGTTCTTGTGCCAAATCAATTTCCGCAGCAGAAACTCTTGACGTCTTATCCCCCGGTAAACTCGTCGCGAATGAACTTCACGGCGGTGTCCCACTTTTCCACCGCGGCGTCGAAATCGACCTGCATCGCTTTGACGGTCTTTGGCGTCCGGACGCGGACTTCGGCGTGGCAATTCGGGTTCAGCGGAATCTGGGCGCTGCGGCCGGCGGCCAGCTTGGCCTCGACCTTGGCCGAGAGCAGGTAGTCGACCAGCCGTTGGGCGTCTGCGCGATGGGGGGCGCCCTTGATGATCGCCAAGGTGTTGGGGATAAACAGCGTGCCCATGCCGTCGGCGCCCTGGTCGGGATAGATGATCTCGACCGGCATGCCGTTTTCCTTCTCGATGATCGCGTCGTCGGTATCGGTCAGTCCGAACGGCAGTTGCCCGCCCGCCACTTGCACGGCCACCCGCTTGTTGCCCGAGAGGATTTGCACGTCGTTGGCTTTCAGCTTCCTGAAGAACTCCTTGGCCCGCGCGTCGCCCCAGAATTGAAACAGGCAAGCGGCGTGGGTGGCGGTGGTGCCGGCCAGCGGCTTGGCGATCGCCGTTTGGCCTCGCCACTTCGGATCGGCCAGATCGTGAATCGAATCGGGCCGGTCGGCCGGGGGGACCTTGTCCGTATTGACGATCAACACCCGGGCCCGGGCGGCGAATCCGTGCCAGGTCCCCTGCTTGGAGCGGGCCATGGCCGGGTACTGCTCGGCGATCGGCGACCGATAAACATCGAGCAATCCCTGCTGCTGCAGCCGCAAGGTGTTCAGGATCTCGTTGTTCCAGAACACGTCGCACCGCGGCCGGCTGGCCTCCTCGATAATCGCCCGGGTCAGGCCCACCGTCTTGGTCGACTCGGTGTCGAATTTCGCCAGCACGCTGATGCCGGTTTCTTGTTGGAAATCGTCCATGATCGGCTGCGAGAACTCCGAATCGAGGGCCGAATAGACCACCACCTCTGGCCCCGAGGAGGACCAGCACCCGGGCGAGACCAGGCAAACGATCAGCAGAAAAAGTTGTAATCGCCTAGATATCCTCATTCTCAACGCTCCCGCGGGACGGGGGTGCACAAACGACCCCCGTACATTGTACAATAGCCTAGGGCATGTGGGACGGACGTGCAACCGACCTCATAGTAGCCATCTCGCTCCGCGAGATGAAGCTTCGTCTCGCGGAGCGAGACGGCTACTTTGGCGGCTACGTCAGTTGCGGCTCCGCCGCGATTAGGGATCACGACTCGATGTTCAAGCGGATTACGAAATATGGTCTCGCCTGGCTGCTGTTGATCGCTTCGATCGCCGGGTGCAGCCACGCGCCGGAGCCGTCGGGCGAGCCAGCGCGGAAACCGTCTCGGACCGCGAAGAAGTTGCCGTCGTCGAAAAGTCCCGCCCCTGGCTCGCCTCGCACAAAACGGACCGGCGTGCCCGAGCGTTCCGATCCCCGGGAGGACCCGCCGGCGATCCCCGAGAGCCCCGGCGCTGCGCCAGCCGATCCACCGGCCGAGGCCCCTGAGCAGGAACCGGAGCCCAAACCGCGTCGCTCGCTGGGCGATCTATTGAGCCGGCCGGCCGACTCCGCCGCCCGATGGATCCCCGAACTGCCGCGGATGCAGGTCGACGACGCCCGGGCGGCCGCAGGCGGGATTCGCAAGCTCTCGGGCAAGCGTTTGACGCTATACACCGACATGCCGCCGGCCAAGGCGGTCGATCAGCTTCCGGAGGTTTTCGACCGGGCGTTTGTGCAGTGGTGCGAGTACTTCCGCGTCGATCCGGCACAGCACCCGGACTGGAGCATGACGGGATTTTTGATGAAGGAGAAGGCCCGGTTCCAGCAGACCGGCCTGTTGCCCGGCGACTTGCCCTCGTTTAAGAACGGCTACGCGCGAAACTACACCCTTTGGCTCTACGACCAGCCGAGCGACTATTATCGCCGCCACCTGATGCTGCACGAAGGGACGCACGGGTTCATGAACACGATCCTGGGGGCGTGCGGACCGCCGTGGTACATGGAGGGGATCGCCGAACTGCTGGCCACGCATCGCTGGGGTGACGGCCGGCTGAGGTTGAACCACTTTCCCACGGGCCGCGAGGAAGTGCCCTATTGGGGACGCATCCGCATCATCAAGGACGCCATGGCCGAGAATCGGGGGAAACGACTCGTGGGCGTGATCGAGTATTCGGCCAGTGCCCACTTGGAAACCGAGCCGTATGCGTGGTGCTGGGCCGCTGCGGCACTGCTGGACGGACACCCCCGATATCGCGATCGCTTCCGGCAACTAGCCGAGAGCGTCCGCCAGGGGGATTTCACCGAACGGTTCTATCGGCTGATGCACGACGATTGGGATCAACTCTGCGAAGAGTGGCAACTGCTGGTGAGCACCTTGGAATACGGCCACGACGTCGCCGCGACGGCCGTCGACTTCACGCCGGGCGAACCGTTGCCGCCCGACGGCGCCAGCGTGACGATCGCCGCCAAGGGGGGTTGGCAAGACAGCCGGTTGCGGCTCGAGGCCGGCGTCGAGTACGGGTTCACCGCCACGGGACGCTACCAGGTGGACGACCAACCCCAAATTTGGTGGTGCGAGCCCGGCGGCGTCTCGATTCGTTACTACCGAGGCCGACCTTTGGGAATCCTGCTGGCCGCTATCCGGCCGGATCAGCCCGACCCGAGCGGCCTCTGCGGCCTGCTGCGACCGGCGGTCCTGGGGTTGAGAGCCAGTCTGAAGCCCAAGCAAACCGGCACCCTTTACCTGAAAATCAACGACTCCGCCGCCGAACTGTCGGACAACGCGGGGGAGTTGAAAGTGGAGATCAAGATGAATGATGAATGATGAAGAACCGGTCACGCCGCCATCGCCACCAAGACGCGGGCCGCTCTCTATCACAAGAGCGGCCCGCGAAGTCGAAACGAAGTTGAGTACCGTAGGCTGGGTCGAGCGGCACATCACTGGAAATTTCTGCCTATAGTAGGCAATTGGACTTACTATTGCAGTTTGAACTTCGGGAAGCCGAGCGAGGCCCACTTTTATCGGCTCAATTGACGAATCGCCGCGGGTGACCGACAATAGTATGTTTCTGTGTGCCGGGGAACCGGAACAGCGGCCGTTACCCCCTTCATTTACTAACCACTAACCCCCTCCATGAACCAGATCGAACACCAAGATCCCGAACTCTGGGCCGCCATCGTCGGAGAGATCCATCGACAGCAGGACGGTCTGGAGATGATCGCCAGCGAGAACTACACCAGTCCGGCCGTGATGCTGGCCTGTGGAAGTGTGCTGACGAACAAGTACGCCGAAGGCTACCCGGGCCGGCGGTATTACGGCGGATGCGAGTTCGTCGACAAGGCCGAGGAGCTTGCCCGCAACCGGGCCAAGGAACTCTTCGGGGCCGACCACGTCAACGTCCAGCCGCATTCCGGGGCCCAGGCCAACTCGGCCGTCTACCTGGCGGCCATCGAGCCGGGCGACACCGTGTTGGGGTTGGCTCTGGCGCACGGCGGTCACCTCACCCACGGGATGAAGCTGAACAGTTCCGGCAAGTTCTACCATTTCATCAGCTACGGCGTACGTCCCGACACGCATCGGATCGACTTTGACCAGATCGCCGCCCTGGCCCGGCAGCACCAACCCAAGCTGATTGTGGCCGGGGCCAGCGCCTATCCGCGAGAGATCCCTCACGCCCGGTTCGCCGAGATTGCCGAGGACTGCGGGGCGAAGCTGTTCGTGGACATGGCCCATTATGCGGGCCTGGTGGCGGCCGGTCTGCACGACGATCCCGTGCCGGTGGCGGATTACGTCAGCACGACCACGCACAAGACGCTGCGCGGCCCCCGCGGCGGCATGATCCTCTGCAAGGCCCAGTACGCGCGCCAGATCAATCGGGCCGTATTCCCCGGCATCCAGGGCGGGCCGCTGATGCACGTGATTGCCGGCAAGGCGGTCTGCTACGGCGAGGCGTTGAAGCCGGAGTTTGGCCGTTACGTTCAACAGATTCTCGACAACGCCAAGACTTTGGCCGGCGTGCTGGCCTCCGGCGGCGTGAAGCTCGTCAGCGGCGGGACCGACAACCACCTGATCCTGGCCGACGTGACCTCCTTGGGACTGACCGGGCTGGCGGCCGAAGAGGCCCTGGACCGTTGCGGCATCACGGTCAACAAGAACATGATCCCCTTCGACCAGCGGAAACCCATGGACCCGTCGGGAATCCGCATCGGCACCCCGGCGTTGACCACCCGGGCAATGGGCTGCGCGGAGATGCGGACCATCGGCGGCTGGGTTCTCGAGGTGCTCCGGGCGCCGGAGGACGGGGCCTTGAGCGGGCGGATTCGCGGCGAGGTTTCCGAGTTGTGCCGCCAGTTTCCGGTGCCGGCCAACGGCCTGGTGGAAGTCCCGGTTGATAGTTGCTGCGGACAGGGATAATAGTGCGGCGGGCGTGGAATGGTTCGGCAGGTACAAGGAGACCTCTCATGTCCAACAACAGAATACTGATCGCCGACGACAACCTGACCAACGTCGAGCTGTTGGAGGCCTACCTCGGCGATACGGATTGCGAGATTGCGGTGGCTGCCGACGGCCGGGAGACGCTTCAGAAGGTGGTCGAGTTTCAGCCGAACCTGATCCTGTTGGACATCATGATGCCCAAGCTCAGCGGCTTCGAGGTCTGCAAGAAACTCAAGCAGGACCCCGCCACTAGCCAGATCATGGTCCTGATGGTGACCGCACTGAACGAACTGGGCGACATCGAACGGGCGGTGAGCTCCGGGTGCGACGATTTCCTCAGTAAACCGGTCAATAAAGTCGAACTGCTCAAACGCGTGGAAAACATGCTCAAGTTCCACCAGGTGACCGACGAGTTGGAGCGACTCCGCCGTTACGTCGACGGCATGGAAGAAGCCATGCAGCCGAGAGGAAAGACCCGATAGCACGGCGGACTGCTAAGAGCAAACCGTTTAGCCGCCGCGGCCACGCGGTGTGATCTTTCTTCACTTCTGCGGATCCGCGATCTCGATCGACAGAATCTCGATCACCAGGTCTTCCGTTTCGTCCGCCTCTCGCTGCGGTCGGTTCGCGGCGTCGGCCGTTGGCTCTTCTTCCTTGGATGAAGTAATCAACACGTTGGTCGAGCGCCGCCGGCCGGTGTCGCGAAGGATCCGAAGACTTTCCAGCCAACGGGTCTTGTCGATCGGGCGGACCTCGTTCGTCCGCAAGCCCAATTGCCGCGCGTAATAGCCCACGGTCGTGATCAGTCGGTCTTTTTCCTCGATGCGGACATAGTGGATTTCCATTTCGCCGGTCGTGACCCCCGCGAGCTTCTCGGCCAGGTTGCCCGGCCACAGGAGGTGATACTCGGCCGCCGGCTTGGCGCCCGCACGCAAGGTAATCGGCAGAGTCGCCGGATCGGCTTGGGCCTGCGCCGAGGCCGCCCCGCGCAACCGCTCGCACCACGTCCGAACCAAAGCGTCCGAAAAACTCGTCCACTCCTGTTTGACCTGCAAGATCCGGTCCCGGGCTTCCTGGGTGCCGGCCCGGCCGGTGATCTGCCTTCGGGCAAGCACCTTGGCCAACACCAGGAACCCCGGATCGGTTACCACGGCTCTGCCGGTGCCGGTCGAACCCAAGGTCTTGGGACCGTCTTCCCAGTGCTTGCCCAGCGCCTTGACCAGGCCCGCGCGGACCGCGTCGACCGGGACCGTGCGGGCCAAGGCGACGAGGTTCGGCTCTTTTTCGAGCGATTCGAGCGTCGCCAGGCGGCCGGCGATCATCGCCACGGACTCGTCCCCCCAAAGTTGCCGGGCGATACGAAACGGCGCCTCCGGATCGGCCGGTGCGGCCTGGGCATCTTCGCTTCTGGTGGGCGACGAATACCCCGCGGCGCCGCGTCCCGATGCGCCGGTCGCTTGGGCCGAAACCCCCAGGATCTTGGCCACCGTCTGGGAACTGTAAGCGGCGAAGTATTCCTCCAGCTTCGCCTTGGTCTGCTTGGGCGTTTCCTGGCTGCCGTACAAGACAAGTTGGGCGCCCAGATTGCCGGGATGGTCCTGCTGTAGGAACTCACCCAACGTACTGCGCAGTTGCGGCGGGGTGGTCGGCCGGACCAGCCGCTTGGCCAACTCGGTGCGCAACGGTTCCGAGGCGTTCGACTTGACCAACTCGAGCGTCTGGCTGCGCAGCTCGTCGGCCGTCAGTTCTCCCCGGCCTTCCGGGCGCAGCTTCTGGGCCTCCGTCAGCGCGCGAAGCAGGATCGTGTCGTATTGCGGGCCGGGGTGTTCGACCAGGGTCTTCAAGACGGCATCGACGGTGGCCTCGTCGCTTTCGGTGGGTCGCGCGGCGGCCAGCAATTGTTCGAGGATCCTGCGGGCCTCGGCGGTTGCGTTGACGTGGATCGCCTCCACGACGGCTTCGATCAACTGGGGGTTCCCTTGGGCAACCTGCGGCCGGCTCGCTCCCGGGGGCCGCTCTTCGGGCTCTTCTTCCTCTTCCTCCTCCGGACGTTCCAACAGGTTGGCCAACATCCGCGCGGCACTCTCCTTGCCCACAAACCGCTGGCCCAAATGCTTCACTGCTTCCACCAGGCGGGGATCGTCTTCGGCCCGGGCGGAAAAGTAGTCGGCCGTTTTCCAGTCGGCGAGATTCTCCGGCCGTTCGGGGGCCTCTTCCTCTTCCTCTTCCTCCTCTTCTTCCTCGCCTTCCTCTTCCTCGGGCTGGTCGTTGGCCGCTGCTTGGCTGGTGGTTTCGGTTTGCTGGTCGGGCACGCCCGGGTCTGTGGCTGGCTGCGATTCGTTCTCCGCAGGCGCAGCGTTGGCAACAGCGGGCGGTGGAGTCGGGGCTGCCGCGGTGGCGGGCGGGTTCGATGGCCTCGGCCCATTCCCGCCGGAAGAGAGCATCTGCACGGCCACCACGATCAGAAACACCAGGAACAACCCCCCGAACACCGCAAGCTTGACCAACATGGGGTTGTCCCGCGCCCAGGACATCCCCTTTCCCTTTCCGGAGGTTTTTCTTGAAGGAATGTGGCCGTGTGTCGTATCGTCCATCGCAACACCTCCCCGGGCAGTCAGCGAGTCGAGACTCCTCCCTCAGATTTGCCCAGTATGACACGTTTTCGCGAAAAAAGCTACCGCCAGTAGCCGCGGACACGGCGGCTGCGAACCAATAGGCCCGACAGCCCCACCGCACCCATCGCAGCCAGCGGCGGCAGCAGCGCGCCGAAGTAGGCTGCATAGCCAAACCGGCCGACCACCCCCATCAGCGTCAGTGGCCCCAGCAGCCAGCAACCAAAGAACCGCCAGATGGGCGTCGTAGAGTGACCTTGCCGCAGTCCGACCACCACGGCCAGTGCCGCCAGCGGCGTCCAGGGAAGGCTCCCCCATGCCATCAAACCCAGCAAACCCGAAAACGACGTGCGAGGTCCCAAGACGTCGGCCGACAACCGAAACGCCGAGACGCCCGGGCTCGGCAGACCCCCAGGCAACGCCATGGTCAGTCCCATCAGCAGCGCGCACAAGGTGATCCCCAGCGGGTCGGCGAGAAAGCGGATGCCCCGGCTGTCAGCGCAGAGAATCAAGAACGGCACGCATCCGGCCAGGACGAAGGCGGGGCCGATCGGTCCGGCCAGCAACAGGGTCCCGCCTACGGCCGCGTAGAAGGCCCAACGCGTCGCTCGCCGATCGACCAACGGCAGCCGGCCGGGCACGTTGCCCAAGGCGAACAGGCCCATGGCCGCCGTGACGGCGGCACAAAACAACATCTCAGCCGGCCCCCGATGGACCGATCCGAGCGCGTACATGCTGGTCAATTGGACCAGACCAACCAGCACACCCAGCCGGTTTCCCAACCATCGAGCGACCAACGCGGCGATCAGCAGCGCGGCAAGTATTGCCGCCAGGACCGACGGCCACCGCACCGGCGATGGGGCCATGTCGCCGAAGACCAAAACGGCCGAAGCAATCAATAGCCACGCCGCCCCACCACCGACCACCACCGCGGCCGACGACAGCGACAATCGCAGTCCGTCGGGTCCGCCTGCCAGGAATCGCCAGGCGATTTGAGGGGGATGTGATGAAGGGTCCGGCACGTGATGGCTCCCTGCCTCCGGGGCGAAGCTTCATCTCGCGGAGCGAGACGGCTAAATTGCCCCGGCCAGTCAAGTAGGTCAGGGCTCGCCCTGACAGCTCCCAGACCGATGGCATGATTTTGTCAGGGCAAGCCCTGACCTACTCGACTGAATTGCCCCGGGCAGTCGAACCGGATTGTAGCGGCATCGGTCGGTTGGCCCGAGGCCAGTTCGGGTCGGCAGGGTCAAGCGATGCAAAGCGGATTTTTATGCGTTGCGGAAGTATCCTGTGAGAAAAACACTCCGTATAATAATGTGGTAGGATAGCTTAGATCACCGGATCACCGCACTACGGAAAAAGGGGACGGGGGGCTTTTTCGCTCGAAAGCGGTGGAACCACCAACTCGGTTTACGCGAAAAAGCCCCCCGTCCCATTTTTTGGCAGCACAAATAACTCCTCTTGCCCAGGCTATGCATCTTTCCCAGCACCCCGCTCTAGAGAAGATGATTGCCGTGCTACTGGTCTTCGCAGCAGTGACCGCGGCGGTGGCCATGGCCGTGGCCGAACTGCCGGCCGGGCAGTCCCGGCAGCCGGCCGAGTCGATTGACCGGCAGATCCAACGGCTGGTCGAGGAGCTTGGCCACGAGGACTACTTTGTCCGGCGACGGGCCCAGGAGGAATTGGCCAGTCTCTCCTTCGGCGCCTTCGATGCGATCAGTGCGGCGACCACCCACGACGATCTGGAGATCGTATCCCGGGCGAGGTATCTCTTGCGGTTGATGCGCGTTCAGTGGACCACCGAGGATGATCCGCCGGAGGTGAAATCGCTTCTGAAGAATTATCATCGGTTGCAGGATCAGGCGAAGAAACTCTCGGCGATGGAGTCTCTGGCCAGGTTGCCCGACTTCAAGGGAATTCCCGCCTTGTGCCGGCTGGTCCGATTCGAGGAATCGCTGCTGCTGTCGAAGCGTGCGGCGATCGAGTTGCTCCACCTTGCAGAGCCCGGCGAACCGTCGGCGAAAGAACTGGCCGAGTTGTTCAGCCAGAACCTGGTCGGCAGTCGCCGGGCGTCCGCCGAATGGTTGTTGACGTGGATTCGATTCACGGAAGCCCCGCAGCCGACCGTAGCCGACTGGGCGAAACTGGTCGAGGCGGAGCATGCGCTGCTGACCCGCTCTCCCACCGAAACCAGTCCCGACGTCGTAGCCAGGTTGATCCGTTTGCAGATCAAGGGTCTGAAGAGTTGCGGCCTGGACGAGCAAATCACGCCGGCGCTGCAGCGGCTGATCGGTCTGGAGCGCGGCGACCCGGCCACACTGGCCGAGTTGCTCCAGTGGCTGATCGAGGAGCAGGCGTGGTCGATGGTGGACGAATTGTCTGCCCGATTCGCCTCGCAGTTTGCGGCCAACGCCCCGCTGCTGTACCTGGTGGCCGCGGCCCGGGCCGAGCAGGGCGACCAGCAGGGGGCCGAGCAACGCGTCGAGCAGGCGTTGCGACTCAACCCGGGCAGGAGTTCGACGCGCCTGACCGAGCACTACGTCATGGCGGGCGTCCTGAAAGATCGGGGACGGTTCGAGTGGGCCCGGCGGGAATATCGCCACGTGATCGAGTCCAGTCCACCCGGCGGCATCTTCGGGGTGTCTGCCCAGCGTCTACTGGCCGAGATGTTCCACGATCAGGGGCGGGAATTCGAGGCGTTTGAGGAGTCCGCAGAGCTGGCCAATACGCTCCAGGAGCATCCCAATCCGCAAACGTTCTCCCGGATCACGCTGGCGGAGGTTCGTTCACGGATGAACTACTTCCACGCCTGTCACTGGCGAGACCGCAGCGATCCGGCCAAGCAGCGGGAGTGTCTCGACAAGGCGCTCTTGGCCAACGCAGCCGATCTGGATACGCTGATCGCCTGCTATCGGCTCCCTGACCGTGGACACGCTGGCCCGACCCCCGAGTATCGGGCCAGGATTCGCCGGCTGGTCAAGAGTGCGGTGGCCGACCTTCGGCAACAAATCGCCGCCGACCCGACCAGCGCCGGCCCCTACAACCAGTTTGCCTGGCTGGTGGGCAACACCGAAGGAGACTTCGACGAGGCGTTGAAGTATTCCCAGAAGTCGATCGAACTCAGCCCCGGCTACGGTGGCTACTACGACACGCTGGCCCACGTCTACTTCGCCAAGGGCGATTACGCCAACGCCGTAAAGACCCAAACCAAGGCCGCCGAGCTGGAGCCCCATTCCGGCCTGATCGCCAGGAAACTGGAAGTGTTTCGCAAGAAAAGCCAAGAATAGTAGCCGTCTCGCTCCGCGAGACGAAGCTGAATCATTCATGGCTGTAACGTCCTGGCCTGTAACGTCCTGGGCTTCATCTCGCGGAGCGAGATGGCTACTATGAAAGCCGAAATGAAAACACGAACCGTCAACGGCGTCGAACTTGCGTTTGTCGATCGCGGGACCGGACCCCCGGTGATGCTGGTGCACGGCTTTCCGCTGGACCATACGATGTGGGACGCCCAGATCGAGGCCCTTTCGCCCGCCTGCCGCGTGATCGCGCCCGACCTGCGCGGCTTCGGCCGAAGCGGCGTCACCGACGCGGTGGTCACCATGCAGCGCTTCGCCGACGACCTGGCCGCACTGCTGGAGGCGTTGGAAGTCGACGAGCCGATCGTCTTGTGCGGGCTGTCGATGGGCGGCTACGTGGCGTTTCAGTTCTGGCAGCGATACCGGCTGCGATTGCGGGGGCTGGTCCTGTGCGACACTCGGGCAGTCGCCGACACCCCCGAGATGGCCGCCGGCCGCCTCGAGATGGCCGACCGCGTGTTGCGCGAAGGGCCGGCGCCGTTGGTGGAGGCGATGATGCCGAAACTCTTCGCCAAGGCCGCCGTCGAGGAGCGGCCGGAAGTGGTCCGTTGCTTGCGGCGGGTGATGACGTCGAACGATCCGAAGGGGATCGCCGCCGCCGGCCGCGGCATGGCCCAGCGGCCCGACGTAACCGCAACGCTGGGCGAGATCGATTGCCCCACGTTGGTGCTCGTCGGCGAATTGGACGCCATCTCCACGGCGGAGGAGATGCGCCGGATTGCCCGAGCGATTCCCGGGGCCCGGTTCGTCGAGATCGCCGGCTGCGGTCACATGTCGACCATGGAGAAGCCGGCCGAAGTCAGCGCGGCGCTGCTGGAGTTCCTCGGCCAGTTGTGCTACTAACCTCAAACATCGTTGAGTTTTTGACAAAGATCCTTGGCCAAGTGGCCGCAACATGTTGGCTGCAAAGGTCTTAGGGTTCAGGTTGTTAGGAGGTTAGGCTGTTAGGGTTGCGAGGAGAAACCCAATTCCCTAATCCCTAATCCCTAAGATGGCAGCATGACCCACGGGCGTCTCGACGTCGATCGCGTTCTCAGGGAGACCTTTGTCGCCCGGGTCGAATATCATCCGACGCTCGCCTCGACCAACGATCGGGCGGGCCAGTGTGCGGCGGACGGACCGGGCGAACTGCCGCTGCTGGTCGTGGCCGACGAGCAGACCGCCGGACGAGGGCGAGGGTCCAACCGCTGGTGGACCGGCCGCGGCAGCCTGGCCTTGAGCCTGTTGGCCGACGGGGACCGGCTGGGGATTGCCGAACGAAGCCACTCCCCGCTGGTCGCCCTGGCGGCCGCCCTGGCGGTTGTCGAGACGGTGGCGCCGCTGGCGGCGCCGCAGCCGGTAGGCATCCGTTGGCCCAACGACGTGCTGGCCGCCGGAGGCAAACTGGCCGGAATCCTCGTCGAGGCGCTGCCCGACGGGAGGCACATCATCGGCATCGGCGTCAACACGAACAACTCGCTGGCCGAAGCGCCGCCGGAGCTGCGGGAAACGGCCGTCACGCTCTGGGAATTGACCGGAGTGCCGCACGACCGGACGACGCTGCTGGTATCCCTGCTGAAGCACCTGGAATGGGCCTTCGAGGAGTTGGCCGCCGAACCCGACCGGATCGGCACCCGCGCCGACGCGTTGTGTTTGCAGCGAGGCAAGACGCTCACGCTGCAGCTTGGCAAAGAGACGATCACCGGCCGCTGCACGGCAATTGCACCCGACGGAGCATTACGGCTGGACACACCCCGAGGCCAACGGATGTTTTACAGCGGCGTGCTGTGCAAGCCATAGACCCGTGATCGATTGCAATTACAATCGCCGTCGCAGACGCCTTCCACAACACGGTTGCGCTATCGGGAATCTCAGGAATCCTTGGCCGGTTGCTGCGGGGTCCTGGGCTGGAAGAACCGCCGGTCGTAAACGGTCAACGCGTGCAGGGCTTGCATCACCATGCCGATATCCCGCGTCGTCAGCGACGGGACGTTGGTGCGGCTGTAGCGCCCGAGTTCGCCGTTGAGGTACTCGACGGCTCGCAACATGCGGGGGTCTTCCAGGCCGTCTTCGGGAAGCCAGACGGCCAGCCACTGCAGCACGCGGCCGGTAGCCTGCAACTGCGCCGTCTGCATGTAGCTGCTCCGCGAGGTGGTCCGGCGCTGCGGGCCCCAACTGCCGTCGCTGTTCTGAAGCTTCAGCGCGTAGTCGCGGCAGTCGGCCAGAAATTTCTGTGCCCGGAGAAACTGTCCGTCGATCGGTTGATTGCGTTTGGCCCGTCGTGAGACCGCATATCCCAAGGCGGTCAGCCGGCGCGCCGCGTCGCTGCCGAGTCCGGGCATCGGTCGGGCAAGCTCTTCCTTGATGATCTGCTCTAGCGACCACGCTTCGCCCCGGTCGTTTTGCCAGGTGGGCTGGTCGCCGGCGTAGTAACTCAGGCCAATCAGCTTCAGCGACAGATCGATTCCGCTGCGGCAACTGAGCTTCTCGGATTCGACCAGTTCGGCCACCGTGCGGACGTCCTCGCCGACGCGGACGGGGTAGGTCGCCTGGACTCGGGAAAGGGCCAGCACGGACAGCAATTGGCCGTGATGCTGCTGAAGGCCGTAGCCGATCCGCGCGGCGATCCGGCCGTCGCTATGGCCCAACGCCTCGTAGCCGGCGCACGGATAGTTCCAACACAAGCTGGTAATCCCGTTGACCTTCTGCCGGGAAGAACCACCGCGGTATACTTGCGTGTTGCACCCGAAGGCCAGGCAGACGTGCATCAGTTCGGTGGCCGTATTGTCGCGGAGATTCAGCGGCTGGCGATACAACGCGGCCACGGTGTGGCGCACCCTATCCCGCATGGCGGCCTGGGCCGTAGTGAGTTCCGGCGGCGGCTCCGGTTGGGCCTCGGGCGGCGTCTCGGGCGGCGTGGCGTCGGCTGCCTCTTCGTCGGTGGTTTCGTCCGCGGCTTCCTCGCGGGCCGTTTCCGCCGTCTCATCCGGAACACGCTCCGCCGTCTCGTCCGGGACACGCTCCGCCGTCTCTTCCGGGACACGCTCCGCCGTCTCTTCGTCCGGAGTATCCTCCGCCACGTCGTCGGAAGCGTCCGCTTCGGTCTCATCCGCCGGCTCTGCTCCCGTCTCGTCTAGCTGCTCTTCGTCGGCCGGCTGATCGGACTGCGGTGGCTTTTCCGCGGCTTCTTCCATGGCCTCGGGCGCCATAGCCGCTTCTGCCGCTTGCTCGGATGTCTCGCCCGGGCCGGTTGCTTCGGCTTCGTCCGACTCCTGCAACGTTTCGTCCGCCGCCGGTTTCAGACCGGGCGTCGAGGGTTCTTCCTCGATTGCATCATTCAGGTAGGGCGGGTTGACCGGCAGCAAGATCGGGCCGGTCAACTCGGTCTCGGCGGCCTCATTGTGGGAGGCGTCTCTGACGGCGACAACCTCCGGCCCTGCGCGATCGCCGACGGAGTCGCCTCCCACAGTTTGTTCTTCGGCGTCCGCGATTTCATTGTGGGAGGCGTCTCCGACGGCGACAACCCCTGGCCCTTCACGATCGCCGACGGAGCCGCTTCCCACAGTTGGTCTTTCGACCTCCGCGAAGATCGTCGCCTCGCCGCCGGGCCGGGTGATCTGGATCACCGCCACACAGAGCAAGGCGAACAGATTGCAAACCAACAGAGTTCTGGTGGAAGGAAGCATGGCAAAGACTCCTCGGACGAGAGCCGGGTAAAGGCAAGGGCTGCCGTCACGACCCGGTGGTGTTTCGTTTCACGGTTTTCTGGGCGGTTTCCTGGTTTTCGGTTTTCTTGGGGCGATCGATGAGGAATCCGCCGGAGCTGGCGCGGCGGAGGTAGGTGTTGTTTCGGGCGCCGCAACCGTATTTGTCGGTGCCGCCGTAGTCGATCACGAAGCCGAAGTTTCCTCCGCAGTAGGGCAGATCGTGGTAGGATATCCCGCCCGAGGCGCGGCCCTGTCGATAGCCCAGGTAGGCGTCGTTGCCGTCGTAATCGAAGATCACCCCCATCCCGGCCTGGGCCCCGTTTCCTTGGGTGCCGCTGTAGCGGTCGTGGCCGCCGAAGTCGCAGAGATAGCCCACGGCGCAGTCCCAGGCGTACCCCAGGCACATGATCGTGCCGTTGTAGGTGTCGTTGCCCCGGTCGTCGAAGACGAAACCCAAGGCGTAATGGCAGCCGAAGCCGACTCCAAAGCGTTGGAATCGGCGCTGGGTCCGGTTGCCGCCGCCGTAGGCTTTTCGGGTGGCCCCGAGTCGTTGGTCGTTTCCACCGAAGTCGCGGGCGAACCCGGTGCCACACCAGTATCCGCCGCCGTGGGAGAGGTAGTCGTATTCGTAGACGTCGTCGCCGCCGCCGTCGAGGATCACGCCGATGCCGCCGTTGGACACGGCCCGCAGTCCGGCCCCCACGCCCTGGACCCAGCCCTCGTAGCCCGGGGTGGGACTGTCCTCGTCATTGATATAAGAGTTCACGTAGAGGCCGCCGCCGTAATAGTGGTCCTTGCCGTCGAGGTCGTCGAGCAAGCCGAACCCCAGCGGTCCGCCGAATCCCTGGGCCCACATGGCGGCATGGTAGCGATCGTTTCCGGCCCGATCGATCAACAGCCCCACGCCGCCGATGGCCTGGCCCTGGGCGCGGCGTACGGCGATGTAGGTGTCGTCGCCGGCGTAATCGATCAGGATTCCGGCCCCGGCCAGACAGGAGCCCTGGGCGAGGTCCTTGGCCTGGTAGACGTCGTTGCCGGCGCAGTCCAACAGCATCGAGATCCCCATCATCGCTCCGCCCTGCACGCCCGGCTTGGTCCCCCGATAGCCGTCGTTGCCGTCCAGTTCGATCACCACCAGCACGGGCCGTCGTGGAGAAACGGTTCCCTCGAAGTAGGCGTCGTTGCCGCCGAGGTCGATCACCACGTTCACGCCGGGCATCTTGTCCAAATAGTATTCGTTTTTCTCCCGGCCGCCGATCACGATCGACCCGCTGGGCGTGTCGATCCGTCGCAGAATCTTCCCCTTGGCGCCTTCGACTCTCACGCTGCCCTCCTCCGGCAGCAAGCGAAGCTGTTCGAGCAACTGCAGATCGGCAATCGGCATCAGCGCTTCGGCGGCGGCGTGCATCGCCTTGCGGTCGAGCTTCTCCATCAGGTCGCACAAGCGGCGCCCGGTCCCGCGGCTTTGCAGCGTATGCCCCACGCGGTTCTGGCC
>SDBV01005984.1_pt1 | contig 16996 bp, 31 predicted proteins | sample 2277081 | NCBI WGS metagenome assembly SDBV01 (sample SAMN10402039, study PRJNA504765) | marine sediment metagenome | isolation source: marine sediment core GS10_PC15, 223 cmbsf | place: Arctic Ocean: Southern Knipovich Ridge | collected 2010 | reverse complement strand
CTCTGGTCCTTCCCATTCAAAATCTTGTAACCTTAAATTATCAGTTACAGCATAAGTCAACATGACATTTTCATGGGGAATAAAAACGTCGCGCAACTTTATTTTCTTCTCGTATTCAGTTGCGTTACTATCGCTCCCGATCATCTCGGCGCGTCTCTCTCCGTGATCACCAAAGAGTTCATGATCATCAGCACTTAATCTGCTTCTTGCATTTTTTGACAAATCTGCTATATCCATAAACTTATCAAAAGGAAGCCAGTACGTGTTCCCTATGTACTGAATCAGGTCCATTCTCTTAGCTGACATATCCAGAACGATATCATCAAGAGTAACGAGATCAACAAACGGCTCACCGTATTCGTACCCCAGGGCAGTGCCGGTAGTATGCAGTCCAACTTTTAGGAAGCCAACGGAAAATAGAGCCTCCATGATCATCCGCTTCAATGTTTTGGCTAGATGAATTTTTTCTGGTATTTCGTTGACTGCCATTTGAAAAGTCGCTGCCGTAGGCTTCAGTTCGGAGTACTTCGTTGTGATCATGCAGCGAGGATTACGAGGCGACAAAATCCTAAGAAAAATGTCCGTTGCAAGTTTAAGGAAGTTCACTGGAGTATTAAGATCAGTAGTCTTTACTCCGTAGTGATTTCCAGTAAACTGACGAATCGACTCTATTCGCTCCTCTTTTGGTTTAGTCAATTGAGTCATTGACCAATCAATAGAAGACGTGAGGCTATCGAATTTAGTTGCAGTTATGGAATGCAACGCCATGCTACCAACCTTTCCCTAGCATTTTATGCTTCTTCTGAGAGTCTTTTTTCTTTTCATCTATCCGCCACTGAAGCGATCCATAAGGAGCTTTAGGAACTTCGGATTCCTTTTTTCCTTTTCCGTAACCTTCAATACATTTCCACGCAAGGGCATCGGCGATAACTCTGTCGCCATGAGAAGCACCAGCGCCTGAGGGGTCAGACTTGTTTTTAGCTCTTGAATGTTCGACTCCACCGTTTGGCCCATAGACATATTCAAGCGTCTCCTCAAGTGCTATTCTTGATTTATTCGCACAAATCTCGGACTCGATCGCCTCACGATAATTGCCAAGCAAAAGGAGCTTTCCTTCCTTTGTTGGAGCCCAACCAGGAATCAAAGTAGGCTTATTCGCAAGAGTTGTATCTTGAGAGCGCAGATAGATCCTATTATATCCTAACTCCAAAACTCTGGACCCGAACTGTCTCCCTGGACCATTCTGTTCCCAGATGAGCTTAGCATATCCCAACCACTTGGCTAGTGCGACAGCGTGATACGCTAAGGCTTCTGGCCTGATGTACGGATCGACAAGTTCGGCGATTTTCTCGTGCGTAATCGTATCCCATGCGCAGAGTGCAGAATTAGACGAACCTGTTCCGGCCGAAACATCAATCCCAATAACAACTGGATGCGCACCTACATTTAGAACACTCATACTAAGTACACTAAACGTAGCTGTATTTTCTTTTCGTTTGTAATCGTTTGGTGGATTACCATTCTTATCCAGCTTAAACCACAAGCGAAGTTTTCCTTCTTCGTCCTCTCTAAATTTTTCTGGCTCTGCATTATTCAATGAATCGAATATGAGATCACCAGTAGTAATAGGTTCAGCCGCGTGTTCCCTGATAGCACTCTGAACAGCGGACGCGGAAAAGAACTGGTGGCCAGAACCGAGATAATCAATATCAAGTTCCTGAGCAATTTCACGAGCATTGCCTGCTCTTTCATATTCTCCGTCGTACCATGGGCTACGAATCTTTCCATCAAGAATTGGCTTGTAGCCTTTAGGGAAGTTATCTGGATCAAGAATCTTTAAGCTACCATTATCGTCGGTCATATAAAGACCAGGATTCTTCAACGGATGCGATGTCCAATGGAGCCGTAGTCTGCGTGTCCCTCTCTGCCTTTGATCGTAAAAAGCATTACCTGTACCCATTGGGGTTGAATTAAAAATTCGAGTCTTCGTTGCGTCCCTTGTAGCACGAAGCACTTCTCCTCCCAGGTCAACTGCCGCAAATTCATCTAAAAGAATAGCAGTTCTTCGATCACCCCTAGCGAAATTCTTATTAGTAGACTCTCCATCGCATACAGATCCAGTCACAGGATTTAGTATATGCAAATGGCGACGATGCTCAGTCTCGCTGTACCCTTTTGGCCTTAGCCAATTCGGAAGATTACGCATAGTAAAATCCCATTTCCACATTAGAGATTTCGGATTCTCAGTATTGTCTACAAGCGATTCATTTCGTGAACCAAGAAGAAAAAGGACCTTCCGCTTAGAGAAAAGCCAAAACCAAAAGAAAACTAAGATACAAAGCCAGCTAGCGCCCATGTCCCTAGTCTTCTCAATCAGAAGATCTTCCTTATTGATAACATTCGCAATTTCAAGAACCGCTTCCTCCTGGAAGGGATAAAGAATCATTGGGATGCGACTAAACGGCTCTCGTCGCGGATCAAACGTCCAGCAGAACGCATTGATAAAGAAGATCGGATCTTTTCGGCATCCGTCTATGATGTACTTCGCGAACTTTCTATCCGTACGAACGCGAGCGTATATCTTCTTCCTGAACTCAAGATTCTCTTTGAAATCCGTCGGAACTCGTTCGGCGAGTTTAGTCTTTACAAAGGCCACGGATTATTCATTTATCGCTGTCTGAGCTTTAAGTAAACCAGTAAGAACGCATTGCTTCTCGTGATAAGAAAGCAATTCGTTCATTGTCATTGAGGCAATTTCACGCGAATCATTATTATAAATCCTTGCATGTTCTTCGATAAGATTATCAATTGCAATTATCGCTTCTTGGATTGTCTTCATAATGGCCACGGATTCCCATTTGCTGCTGCTTGAGCCATCATGAGACCGTCGAGTGTTGCGTAAGAAAGAGACTCTTTGTTTTCAGCACATATTTCTTTCTGTGATTCAACTAAATCGTCAATGATTTTCAGAACATGTTGTATGTCAGAAGGAATTCCTCTCTTAACTCTATCTCTCCTATCGAGATCTCTCGCTCCATAGGCAGTCAGGCCGTAATGATTATAATGTTCATCACTCATCGTTCTTTTCCTCCTCATCTAATGTCGCAAGCATCTCATCAATCTCGTCAATAGATCTCGTTGCTTGCTTTCTGTCATCCTCTTCAATCTCATCCTGAGAAGTAGATTTGGCTTCTACTTGTCCGACCTTGGATAGAAAATCCTTCGGATCTTGAATGGCTTGTTGATAGAGATAATACGCAGCATCATTTGGGCATGTTTCCGGCTCTTCCTTAGTGCGCATGAACTTACCGGCAGCGGCCTGAGCCCAACGTAGATTCTCGCGATACGATTGATTTATACCTTCGCTTGGAATCGACAGAGATTTAGGATTTTTCTCAGACCCTGGAATTCCGTATTGCGTAAGATCGTAATCGGCGATAATTACTGAAAGGCAATCGAATGCAAGCGAGGCATTGACAACTGCTTGGCGGCGACCGACTTTCTTTTCGTCTTTCCATTCCTTGATAAGACGCTGCCATTCAACATAATCCGGCCTCTCCTTTTCGGGGCCTCTCATACGACCCCAGAGAAGAGTCTTGACCCTTTGCTCAAAACCAGGAAAGCCGGTTTTGATCTGCTTAGCCATCCTTACCGATCTCCACACAAGTATTGATAAGAGTAATAAAGACACCGTCCAAGAGATGGACTTGATCGGGCAGATCCCCATAAGGACAAATAGCAGGATGCGTCTTTTTGTCGTGGTCTATGACGGCGTCTTGAGTCCAACCGACCGCTGTCATATCCTTCATCCAAGATTCGTGTCTCATCATCGGCGTGATGCCGTCAGGCCCCTTAAAGGCTGCAACCTTAGACCGCCAGCCTGACTTCAGTGTAGCTTCGAGTTTGCCCCACCCAGGAACTTCTTGCCCCATACTAGATCGAATGGCGCGGTCTGCTTCGTAGGTAATTTTCGCAATTTGCTCGTTCTTCATCTTTGATCTCTCCTCTATGAGCCTAAGAAAAAAGCGAGCCATCAAGGCTCGCTTGACTCCTAAGAGTATAACAAAAACCGGAAATAGTGGGGTCTACTAGCGAAGTTCTACACTTGTTATGCGAACCTTAATGCCAGACTTTTTCAAGCAGTCAATTGCGTCACAAACCTTTTGATCCATAGATTTAGCCACGACCCCTAATGGATTCGGTTGCTCTTGATATTCAGCCTCAATACAACTTATAACTTCCTCATCAGTCATCATGTAAATATCAACATTATATAGAGGCTCTCCATTTCTGGTAAAAATCGGTTCTCCACGAAAGGACATTTCTCTTACTGAACTGTTCCTATTATGCTCACGAAAATTCCGAATTGATTTAATGCTTAGTTTTCTCATTAGACTCCTCCTTCTTGTCCTGGGAATTGAGTAGGTGGTGGAGAGAAATTTGTAGGTAAGGCAGCATCGAGCTCCTGTTCAGGAGTAAGTTCGGGATCTGGAGCATTGATCCGGCTGAGATTCATCTCTACCGCCGAAACGTCCCTAGAATCCGGCTCAAGAGGCTCCAGTGGTATCGCAGGTACTTGAATTAATGCAGGAGCCGGAACAGCGGGAGGAGGCGATACAGGCTCAGGAACCACTGGCACAACCGCCGGCGCTACATCTTGCTGGCCAACAACAAGAGAGGAAGGAGGCGACACGGAAGGCGGGACGTTTACAGTACCATCAAATTCATGAGGTGGAAGCTGAATACCGTTAGTACCTGTTTTAAGAGTCGCTTGATTGTTCGCGTTCTCCATAATATGAGGATCAATCCTCTGAATAGGCGGTAACGATAATAGTGGTTCGCTTTGCGTTACTGGAACGGTTTGTTCGGGTGCGGCCGGCTCTATTGAAGTGCCGAAACTGATCTTGTCTTTTATTACTTTTTCTGCAATCGCTAACCTGGCAGCTTCTTGAAAGAGCGATTGCTTAATGAATGAACGTCTCCGCATGGGGCGTGAAAGCCCTAATTGCTCCAGATCGGGCCATTGAAGGTTTTCTTTCTTCATAGTACGAACCGCAGAAGCATAGCAGTTATCGCACAACCCTCTTGAACGAGGTTTAGTAACGCATCCATTCGTAAGACACATATCGTGATTCGTTGGTTCGGGTGGCGGCAGACAAATGCCGGCTTCCTGGTATTGCTTCCATGTGACTTGGCCGGCATTGACCTGCTTGGTGATCACCGCGAGATGCTCAACACAAACTCCAAGAGCTTGTTGGGGCTTCGGACAATTGGGAACTCTGCACTCACTCATCTGAATCTCCTCTAAAGTAGGGTAAAAGTGACTCGATACCGCAATACTGTTATGCTATCATAAAATCAGGTCTCTTGCAATAGGGAAATTTTAAGAAATATAGTTTTCTTTTATATTCGACATAGTGTATCTTAACAGTCAACCTAATGTTCATTTTTGTGCAGACCTGTTTTTTCGTGTGTTAGCCCATTTTTAAAAAAAAGTCGAAAATAACAAGTTGACACCTAACTCTATAATTAGTAAGGGTTTATGTATTCTATATATAATATATATATATATATATATATATAAAAATAAGAGAAGGCTACTCATTTCTCTTTAGTTAATGTATATATAGCAGTAGCAACTATACCATGTTAATCATTATCAGGAAGAGTATGAAGGGAAAAGGCTCGTTATGAAATGGTATGTACATACACATTTTCTCGAAGTCCTTACTGACTAAGGGGTTACGGAGAGAAAATTACAGTTTCATCTACTTTTTTAATTTCATAACACACGTAAAAACAACCCTGGACAGATATAATAGATGCTTCGAGGGTAGAAGATAGGCTATCGACGAATTGACGCCTTTGAAATTTTGCATTCATATTTTTTGTGTCATATTTTTTTGCATTTGTATTTTGCATTAAAATTTCTTGTATTCAAATTTTGCATTCGCTTCTTGTTGGGGTTAAGTATAAGGCACCCGCGAATCGCGGGGGGGAGGGTGATTCCGATTCTGAGAACCGATGGGGCCCCCTGACCGCTCAAAAGTGCTGCAAACACGCCCTAGCCTCATGACGTCACGTCATAGGACCATGGTGGCGCAGCTATATGGGCCTTATATGCTAGGCTGAGGGACATGTCATGGCTCATGGCCCGCTACATCTTGTACCCACCCTCTGCTCAAACCCCTTGTTTTATAGGCTCTCGCGCTACTATGGCCCATAGTAGTGTCAGAATAGCTTGCAGACGACACCTGTCGTCAACTACAGTCTTACCTATCTTACCCAGACTACCCATCTTACCCATCTTAACAGATATACCATGTAATCCATGTAATCCTTGTAGTTGTACGACAATCCGACATTCTTTCGTTTTTCTCAAAAAATCTTCCAAGCTGCCCTTGACACCCTAAACAGCCGAGTTATGCTTGGAGTGTCAGCCCACCACCACATCACCCTAGACCACGAGGAGAAGAGAATCATGGACAAGCTTTATTACAACTATGACCTTCAGGTGTGGATAGAAAACGGCAAAGTCGCACCTTGCTGTCATTCCACCCTAATGCGCCCTCGCAATTATTGTTGCAACGCGGCCCGATGGCGCGGAATGACAGAAAATGAAGCATTGGCCGTTAGTAAAGCGTGAATCCACCACAAACTACGGAGAAGAGAGACCATGAAAAATGAAAAAACGCTTGTGGATAAGAAAAAATGCCACAAGTGCGAAAACAAGCTAATCACACCTAGTTCAATTTGTGGCTGTAGCTTCGGAGACATGACGGCAAAAGAAACACTTGAAGCTGCCCGTAAAATTTGTAAGACCGCCGGCAAAGCCCATGACAACGCTCGCTTGGCCCGTGAATATGCGATACAAGCTTGTAATGACGCCTATGACGTTTATAGGATTGCTAGTAAATTTCGCAGGGATGCATACGAGATTACCCGACGCGGAGCGTGAAAACGACCCGGCGCACTCAGTGAGTGCGCCTACTCGTTTTCACTCTGACACTTTGAACTAGGAGAAGAGAACATGAACGTAATCGAACCCAAACAACTTAATTCCATGGTAGACTACTTTTTGGCCTTAACGACTGATGAGCCGCGACAGGCTATCGTTGACCAGCTTGGTATTAGCGTCTGGAATCACGTAGCATTTGCTTGCGTGCTTGCAGCATCTAGCCGATTCGGAGTTCTGCCGGTATATCTCAAGATGATCGAACACCTCAAGACCCAAGAGGAGAGAACATGAACGCAACCAACATCGCAGCCGCATCCGTCGCCTTTCTAGTAGCCTACTTCGTTCTACTTCCGGCCGCAGAGTGCCTGTTCCGTTTGGCCAGCTTGCTCAACTCTATTTGAAAGGTGACGCGATGTTCCCTACTTTCGGCGCTGAAGAAATGTCTATTGCTAAACTTCAAAGCGCTTTTAAATCTGTCGACCGAAAAGCTACGAAGTTTGAGGACAAAAATGGTCCTTTTGTTTTTTGTTACAATAGGCGCAAAGCAAATGCCTATAAATGGGAACTAGCCAAACGAGGATTGACACGATGAACTGTTACCACGCAATCTATACTGATGGGTCTGAGAAAAACTACGCCACCTTGACCGATGCAGAAAACGGAATTCGAGAGACGGTTGCCGGTTGTAATTTTGCCGTCCAAGTTGATACGATTACTGACCCCAACGGAGAGCTACTATTTTGCAATTGGGAGCTATTGCTAGAAAGGGTGACGCGATGAACGATTATGATTACGTTTGGGATGGAATAGGAATAGCAATCTCCGTACGGAGTGGAGATTGCTACCTCCAAGGTGAAGAGGCCAACGAACTCTACGATGAGTTAGAGGCCGTTGAAACTGACGAGCAAATTGCAACCATTCTTTCCGAGTACGATCACATTTGCGAGTAACTACACACGAAATGAGGCGACATGATGACCCAACCACAACAACCTGATTTCCGTATTTTCAAAACGTTTGAACTAGCCTCTAAATTCGCCAAGCGGATCACTAAATCGAACGGTGGTGTCACGTACATTCCCATTTGCGTTCGGCCGCAAACTTACTTAGTCGCGCCGGAAGGATTTAGCGCAACCCGCTACGCTCTCTGAAATATGGCATCTACCAGAAGTAGCCGCTTTCGGGCCGTCCCGTATGGCGTACTTTCTGATCGTCACTTCCTCCAGAGGATAAGATCATGGACCACGACAAAACCAAGACCGTCCGAATTGAAGTGTCCGGCAAAATCGTGCGTCAAATAACCCTCACGCAACCCGCTACGCTCTCTGAAATATGGCATCTACCAGAAGTAGCCGCTTTCGGGCCGTCCCGTATGGCGTACTTAAGACAAGATGGCGTTGTGTACGTTTCGGTCCATTTAGAATCTTACAAAGCATGGAAGAGTATGGTTGAAATGGGGTCGAGCCGTCGCTGAATGGACGCCTAACATCACTCAAGAGCGGAGGTGTCTAAACACGTCTACCCCCGTTGGACGGCCTTAGGACGCATCCTGGGGACACGAGGAAGAAGGATTTATCGTTAATACTAGAACAATCCTACGAAACAGGCAAGAAAGCTAATGAAAAGCTGGACGATCGCAAAAATCAAGACCGCCATGAAAGAAGACGGATCATTCTGGTGGCAGCCGGCATCAGTACGTTTCTTCGATACTCGCGTTGAAAGCTCAACATTTGAAGGTGACGGGGGCATTTTCTTCGTTACTAGCGAGGAACCACCTTGCGGGTTGCGAAAGTGTACCGTTCGCGAATTCGATCCGTTGACGCTCAAAATCTCCACGGTTGGGGATTTCTGCCAAATGAGTCGCGTTGGAGCAATTTCGCTAGTCAAACAGCTAGCTAAAGGTTAGGCGACCCATCGAGGCGCATCCGTTATAGGTGCGTCTTAGTGGCTTTCCTGATACTTCAATTCAGAAGAGGAAAATGGTAATGGCAAAAGGCACCGATTACGGCAGTGGACAAATAAACATCGACCCCGTAACAGGTATACGATTTGGGGTCGTTCCAGTTAACGACGTAATACAAGTGTGGGGCGACGAATCAGAACCAGAATATGGTGACCCTACTTGCCCTAAATGCGGAGAGGTAGCGAATACCATTGATCTCGCGCCAGAGAACTATGACGAAATTCCCGGATGGAAGGATAACGGAACGGATTATACTTGCAACGATTGCAAGTATACGTTCGATTCCGATGAGGCTTACGACGAAGCATTGTGCGGATGGAAAATCGATGAGAATACTTTCTTAGTTTACCGAGCGTATCAAAGCCATGACGACTCGAATATTTTTATCACAAAATCCCCTTATTACACTTTTGCGAACTATTGCAACCCGTGTGCCCCGGGAGCAGGTTATTTGCGGCAACCTATCGGAGACGGCGCACGGACGTATTGCTTCGGCCATGATTGGTTTGAGGGTAACGTGGCCCTATATCCGATTTTCCGTGTCGATGATAACTCCTACGTGGCACCAATGCAAGAGGATGACAATGAGTGATAATCCTTGCGACATGTCCATGGAAGAACATGCAATGGCATGGTGGATAGAAAAGGGATACGTTATTCCATCACCCGATTCTCTTGAGTGGGCAGAAATGTATGCAAAGTGGGTCGATTTCGCATTTGATGATCTTTAAGAAAGTAAGGAAAACGACAATGAAGCTTGACGAATTCACAACCGCGTATATTGACTGTATGCTATGGTCAACAAATGATGAATCAGATCCGTCTGGTGGTGAGCCACTGGATGCGAACTACGACATTGAAAACATAGACGACGATTCCTTGAGAGATATTATTGCCGATTGTATTGCATTCCAAAGAAAACACATCATAGATATTACAGGAAATTACATCAGCAGCAGATCAGAGCAGTGGTCTGATTTAGAAATGGCGGGGCATGATTTTTGGTTAACTCGTGTTGGACACGGCGTAGGGTTTTGGGATGGAGACTGGGAAGCAAAAGCCGGTACTCTCATGACCGAAACGTCAGAGGAAATGGGTGGAGTTTATCCGTACGTTGGCGATGATGGCAAGATTTACGTTTCATAGGGAGAATCTAGAATGAGTTTGACACGAAAACACTTTATTGAGTTGGCTGAAATTGTTCGTGGAGGGGTTGATATAAGGGACAACGACTGTGTAGATTGCATCGGATATTTAGCCGATAAGCTTGCTGATTTTTGTGCAGTACATAATCCCAATTTTGATCGTGAGAAGTTCCTAACCGCGTGTGAACCGAGAGAGAAAGGCACATAATGATTCTTAAATTCGATCTTGAGCTTAATGGCGGCTCGCTGACTGTCCAAAGAAAAAAAGGCGACGAAAAGGCCAAGGCAAGTGGTTACATAAAAGACATTAATGACTGGGGAGCAGAAACTCATTTACTTTATATGCTTGTGAAGCAAATGAATAGTTACGGTTTCAATCTCGCCAGTATCAAGGTCGTCGACGACGGCCACATGTACGGCGACGGTCACATGCGATACCTGCGGACGCCGAAGAAAGCCCTCCGCAAGTCCGACGTGCCCTATCCGTACATCTACATCATCGACGGCGACTACATGCTCCGATCATCGGCGGAAGCCTACAACAACGGCGAAGAGCTACGGTTCGTGGTTTACGGCAACGTGTTCGACCACAATCCCCAGCCCGACTGGTATCGCAAAGTGAAAGCACTCTGCGATCAGCATGACATCGAGTGTAAATTACAAGAATCAACCGTTAAAAATTCAACCACAAAAGGATAAAAGTTAATGAGTCAACCCAGATCTCCGATGAAAAGATTTGAGGAACGCCAATCAGAAATGGCGACTATTGGATACTACATCGAATTCGGCGACTTTGGCCAGGAAATCTTCGTTAGTGATAGCGGGAATCAGATCGACGCCGAAGACGTTCTTTTAGCAGACTGGACGAATTGGCGGGCATTATTCAGAAAGGCAAAGGCTGAAGCATGAGCGTACTAGAAACAGCAATAATAATGTGGATCAAAAATTTCAGTTTAAGGGAAACGCGAAAAATCCCCATCGGAATAAGATTTAATGAGATTCAACGCGAAGGGTTTAACCGATGGGGATATGTGTTTGAATGGAACCGAAAAAGAAATGAGGTAACGCGAGTATGCCCGACGTGCCACCGATGAAACACAAATACAAAAATGTATTTACATGCTCAGTATGTCACGAGATAAAATCTCCGGTAAAGAGCAGTATCGGGATAGGATATACCATGATGGGAAAAGGCCAAAAGGTTTGTTACGATTGCTGCGCCGATCGTGACCGCGATTATATGCATACCACCGGCGACAGCAAAGCACTTCCATTATACTTATCGCTATGCACAATGGAAATTATCAACTGGCCAGGGTCTCTCCGATTTAAGATAATTGATTCACGCGAAGGAAGACACAATATCGTCGGGCGCAGGTTAGATATTTGGTTTGAGGGGCCAGATGGTTTTTTATGGTGGGGATGGAATTTAGGCTATAGTGATATTGTCCATTGCAAGCGTACAAAAAGTAAATACAATTATGGACGATAAAGAACCAAAACGCGTACACTTTAGAGATATTGCCTCGCAAGGTCACTTTAGAATGCAACCCGAAGGGTTTCTTATGCAGAAAGTCTCCGCGATCCACTTCCTACCGGTTCAAGCAGGGTGTAAATACCGTGCATTTCTTATGGACCAAGGAGAAAAAGTGTATATCGCTAAACGGTAGCTTGCAAAATAGTTTTTTTTGTAGTACAATTGAGTAGTCACTTTTCGTTTTTCGTTACTTTCACAAGGAGAAGAAGAGATGAGCGCAAACGTACCAGCCGGCGAATATATTGATCCGACTACCGGCCGTCCACCTCAGCAATTCGTTGACGGAATTCCGATTGATCCAGCTACTGGCCGGCAAATAGTGAAACCTCCGGGCGCAACGAATCAGCCAGCATGGACCGCGCAGCTTCAAATGCCGCAACACCCGGGCGCTACTCCTGGATTAGTTTCTTCGGTTCCACCTCCTGTTACGTCGCCGGTACCACAACAACCTGATGGGGCTGTACCTGCTTCGTCAATTGCGTCTGCTCATGCCGATGCGGCTCAAGTCGTCCAGCAGGCACCGGATGGTTCAGTTACTCAGATTAAGGTACCTGGCTTGCCGGTTATGGGTGCAGAAAGCGTTCCTTCAGTTCCTACTGAGACATCATTGCCAGCTATGCCCGTAGTACTAGCGCCGCCGGCCACGGCATCAGGTAAGTGTATTACGGAAGGATGCAAATCTAAGCCAAAGGATCGTGGCATGTGCGCTAGGTGTTTAAAGGACACCTTGGAATATATGGCAAAAGACAAAGCAGTCACTTGGGAATTCCTGGAAGCAAACGGACTTGCCTTACCTTCGAGCAGCGCACGCTCGGGGAATAAGTTTCTTAAGGGACTCACGGCCAAACTCGCAGTATTGCACAACGTTGCCGGCACCAAAGCCTGTGATGCTGCAACCACCAACCAAAGTGGCTAGTATCAAGCAACCGGATTTCATGGGCGATGAGACGATACCCGAGCGAAAGAAGAGGAAAAAGAAAGCGGTAAACCTCTTAAAGGACTGCGATTATACGCCAAACGCAGCTTCCAATCTTGCCACGCATCTGCTCTTCCTGAAGTATCAACCTCATCATCGTCAAGAACAGGTCATTACCGTAATCACCAAAATCATCAGAGGAGAATAACATGGGAGTTGACGAAGAAGACGAGTAACCCCCCATAAGTGTTGATACGACAAAGGCCCTGAAATCGTTTCTAAGGGTTTTTGTCGTAGGACGTGTTCTGAGCCATCTATCACTATTAGAGGCCGCCAGGGAGCAGCTGGTGGACACGAATCTAGTCAAAAAGGAGGATTGCAGTGGTTTTGTGTGAACAGGTGATAATTTTCTCTTTTTCGGGTCCTCGGTCGATTCGGATTGTAATTGATCTACCTGAACCTTATCTAAAGGAGCATATCCAATTTGTATTAGAGAGCATATTTGAACGGTGCTTGCCAGATTCGGGATTTACTCCTCGGGCTAGGTGCAGCTTTTATGGAAGGGAAGTTCACTTAGAATTGCATGGAAGAGTTTACCTACTGTCGAAAACAAAAAAAGGAGCTTAATTACTATGCGTGTCTATATTTACACGAGATTCAGCCCACGTCCAAACGCGAAGGATTGCGATTCATGCGAAAAGCAAGAAATGAGATGTATTGATTTCTGCGATCAAAAAAAATGGGAAGGAGATCATTCATTAGTATACCAAGATAAGGACGTATCTGGGGTTAACGTTGAAAGACCTAACTTGAACGCGTTGATTCAAGATCTATCTGAAGAAACAGATAGATGCGCTGTCGTTATCGACTCCCCGGATAGACTCGCAAGAGACCTAATGGTTGGCCTCATTCTTCGGGAGAGAATAACACGCGCCGGCGGGATGATTATCTACGTCGATGGTAGCCCTAGCGGAGATTCTCCAGAGGATAAGTTCATCGCGAACATGATGCTCGCTTTGGCAACACTCGAACGCGACAGAGTATCTTATCGAACCAGTCGCGGGCTAAAGAAGAGACAAGCGGCCGGCGAGTTCTTTGGTAAGCCACCGATCGGATATATGAGACCAAATGGGAAGGGTACAAAATTAGTACCTTGTACAATGGAAAGGAAGGCCGTTATAATATCCAGAAGACATTATCTCGAAGGATGGTCGTCAATACAAATCGCTCAGTATATCCAAATTAACCTTGGATCATTTAGAGGAGGATATTGGAAAGCCAAGACAGTGAAGAAGATGGCAAAGAAAGTTCATGATTGGGAAAAGGGAGAATCTGAGACGAAGAATAACGAAGACAGGAAACGAGGAGAGAAATAGAAATGGCTCACTCAATTAAAGGCAAAGGCTTGTACCCTGACAAGGCGGGCGAGTTTTGCGGAAACCATAGTCCAGAGTCTCTGCCGCCGTGTTCGTTCAATGAGACGGCAGAAGAAGCAGCACGACGCCAGCGTGAGTATCTAGCCAAAATGCGATTCGGTCGACCGTCAAATTGTGACGCCGGCACATCTAAAGAAATGGCCGCTCTTGGTTACGTCGGGTTATATCTAAGGGAGGATCAGAAATTGCTTTCTTCCGAGACACGCGTAGAAACCGATGAACTAACAGAGAATTACGTAAGTAAGACGTAAGTTGGAATCTGATCTTGGAGCGGAATGACTTTTCCGCAGCCTTCTATGCACGTAGCGTAATTCTCGTGTAGCCTTACAATTCGACCTTGGCAATTTCGACAGCGAAGAAATGCCAAGGTCGAATCCACATTTACTGCTTCCATTTCGTTTTCTTCTGCGATTTTCTCGCAATATTTAGACGAAATCTCGAAGCTTGTACTCCACCTCTTGGCCTGCTGGCAGACGCGCAATACTGTACCCGTACCTGCAAATGGATCTAGAATACGATCCCCTTCTCTGGTGCTAAGTTTCACGCACCGTTCAATTAGACCCTCGTTAATCTGGGTAGGATGCCATTGTCTGCGCTGGGAGCTATTCCTAACAACTCGCGTGAAGTCGAATACATCAGAGGGTACGCGGCCGCTCGGATTAGCCCGAGGGTCGCCTTGCTTCTGCCTCTCTGACTCGATGCGTATCTGATCTGGATAGAGTAACGCACCAGGCCATCGGAGTCTCCAGATGGGCCGATAGCCGCTTCCGAGGTCATACTTGTTATGTTGACCAAAGGTGAAGGTCTGGATACAATGCTTCGCTTCGATTGAAGAATTACCTCCAATGAGATCATTCACAATGGATCCCATTAAATCGGTATATTTGGCGTTGTATGATATCCAAGTGATACCTGCGACTTGAATCATTCCGAATAGCAAGTCTTCTAAGAGCCTTCCATACTCATCTTCTGGCAGATTATCTTCGTATCCATTATATTCCAGCCCACGGTTGTCAGGCGGATCAGCAAATGCGCAGGCATAATAATTGTCGCCTGCCATCTGAATACCGTCTCTCCAGTCAGCGCAAATCAGCTTATGCATGAGTTTTTCCTCTTGTAAATTCTCCAGGCGAGAATGTGAAATCTTCACCTAAGTCCATCTCACGTAACGCGCCAGTACATTCGGGATGCGTCCAATCGTGACCGAAGTCTCCGTCGTAGATGTAAACACGATATTCTGCGATATTACCTTTATCAATTTGCTCTCCGCACCATGCACACTGATGAGGCTTCTTCGTGATTACTGTTTCGTTTCTCAGGCTAATGTACATGTCCATCTCCTAAAATCCCAGACCAAAAATTCACGGTAAATTCTTGCGTAAGCAAGCCCCCACTCGCCCGGATGATCCTCTTTATAGCCAGCGCCGAACCAGCTAATAACATGAGCCCATTCATGGAGAAGGATTTCGAGTTTCATATTCAAATTAAGTGCGCATGAGATTTCGATCCTAAAACAATTGTCAATTAGCTCTGCGGACCCAAGAAGTTCTTTATCGACCTTGCATGACATAACAGAAACTGGCCTCTGGGCAGGAAATGTATTCTTTAGCCACGCGATTGTACGGAGCCATTGCTGTCGATTAGTCAGTTTCATAAAATCCTTTTTAATGATCTTTTAACGTGCAGTAACGCATCATAGCCCCAAAGGGGATTCCATGGTCGCGGAACAGTTATTGCAAGTCCTCCTGCTTTAGTGAATGCACAGACGTTATCTTGAGAGTCGTCTATTAAAAGGGAATCATGAGCGCATACGAACTTGTCGGTGCAAGTTATCAATTTCCTAAGCCAAGAGGAGCCGAGATACTTCATTACCCATTTACGCTTACCTTCTAGGCATCCTGCAGTACCCGTTGCAGCCGTTAAGACATAAACGTTATTGTATCCAACGGCGTCCATGGCTAGATGTACGAAATTAACTGCTTCATCCGAAAGTGGCAGATTTTCCCAAAAACTCTCCCCGAATAGAGACCAGAATTCATCTCTATCAAAAAAACGATCAATTTTTTTAGAGAAGATATTGGCGGCTCCGACAATATCGTAACCGCACTCAACAGGATAATCAACGAAAGAATCCGAATCGACAGGACAGCCAACGTGATAAAGCGCCGGCATAGTGAATTTGTTTAAAACGTCATCGAGGTCAAGGAAGATTCTTTTAACTAGTTTCGTTTTCTTTGTTCCAACGATGAGTTTCTTGCCACATGTGGTTACAATCTCATCGAAGCTACGAGTGGCTTTATTCATTTGTAGTCTCTCTTTCGTAGGATTTCATGTAATAAACCAGAGGCGTTAAAGATGACACCGCAAAGAGCGTCTTCAATACCGACTTCGCTATCGTCTTTTTTATCAAATGTAAATAGTCCACGAAAAATCGACCAAACGTCAATAGCATGTCTCAAGAGTGACTTCATGTATTGGTCGCGCGGAATTCCTTTCTGCCAATTGTCGGAATCACGTAGCACTCCGTCAACCTGCACTCGGTGCGCGTGCATGTACTCGCCATATCGCCTGATAGCCCACGGACTCAAGAAGCCTTCGTAATCATGCTTCTTGTCGTCTGTATGGCGAGTAGCGCCGGAAGCAAAGGTACGAACTACACATTCATCGCCACAAGATTTCTTTTTTGATTCTTCGGAAACAATAAATTGGTTGTAGCCACAGTGTTCGCATAACTGTTGATCTTTCATTTCTTCACTTTCTGTTAGTTTAACTGGGACATCCACGAATAATAACGGAACTCCTATGCTACTCATTGTACTCTTTTCTTCACCTTTTTGGGTGACTCCAAATAAATAGGGGTGGACATTGAGATTCCGAGCCCCTTGTCTATAATAAAAAATGCTTGCGCAGGGTGCTGAAATTCAGCTTTGATCTCCACGGCGAATTCAGTATAACCAATAAGACATGGACAACAAATCCATGTCGGGTAGTGATATAGGTACTGATGCCAGTGACCAAATACATCGAAATCGACTGCTTGA
>SDBV01005983.1_pt1 | contig 16999 bp, 17 predicted proteins | sample 2277081 | NCBI WGS metagenome assembly SDBV01 (sample SAMN10402039, study PRJNA504765) | marine sediment metagenome | isolation source: marine sediment core GS10_PC15, 223 cmbsf | place: Arctic Ocean: Southern Knipovich Ridge | collected 2010 | reverse complement strand
CGCCCGGGCCAGCTCACCGTTGACATGGGCCACGGCTTGCAGCACCCCCTTACCCAGGTAGCGCTGCGGATCGCCGTCCCGCAATTCCACCGCCTCATGTTCGCCGGTGGAGGCGCCGGAAGGTACTATCGCCCGGCCGATGCTGCCGTCTTCCAGGTGGGCTTCTACTTCGACTGTGGGATTCCCCCGGGAATCGAGCACTTCCCGGCCGTGAATAGATTTTATGGTCGTCATCAAATTCCCCGTGATCGAATGATAAGAAATAATGAATATAATCCTGATGTTAAAAACGTGAGAGTGCCAATCCAGCCTAGCATGGCCGGCTTTAAGAGAAAAGCAGTTATGCTAACAACCCCCGCCAGGAGAAATAAACCAAAGTAGCTCCACACTACCCCACTACTGAAGATCTTAAGAGCGTCACCCTTAGAGCTTAAATAGCCAACCGTAGCTAACATGGGTCCGAAAACAGTTACACCTCCTACGATAGCCAATAGTAGATAAAAGAGATTGGGCTGAATAAAGTTGAAATAACCCAGGATTAAGAAAATAAGAAAAAAGGAGATGAAAACCAGCCCTCGGATTGATTTTAATTCTCTTGGGTTGGTCTCGTCGCTCATTGAGCGCCTCTTCGCCACATTGTCATAGTAGAACATTATTATTTTAATTATAAGCGAATCCACGGTAGAAAATACGATAGAAGTCATTCCCAATACAGATATGCCCGATAAGACCCATATTAGAACTCCTGACTGGGATCCTATTCTCGCATAGAATGCCATTAAGTCTGTCACTACGTCCCCGCCTTCCTTAACTGGATAGAACACACCAATAGACACTATTACAGTAAGAAGCAATGCGGCAACTCCACCGACCCACTTTAACAGACGTTCCCGGTGAGCTGCCTCCATATGTGAAATATAGCCCCAATTCAGCAGACTATAAAATTGTGTGCTCACCGCAGCGACTGAGGCGGCTATTACATTGAAAATAATTGTGGTATCCAGCTTCAGGACAGACTCAAGGGTTAAAAGCGGCTCTCTACCTTTTATGGGGTAACCGAATACCATAAAAGCCAGCGCAGGAATAAAAAGGAGAATTGCTCCTAGCTGTAACTTGTCTGTTGCAAATACAGCCGAGATGCCTCCAAATAGCACATAAAATAGGGCGGCTAAAAAAATGATTGATGACAACACTATTGCTGGAGTGGTACCAGCTTGGGTAAACAGTAACGGCGCAATAATCTTTGAGGATGCAAATATCTCATAGGGAAGAATCAAAGTATATACCACAATAAGTGAGACAGTTACGATGAGACCGAAAGGCGATGGGGCACCTGTCGTTACTGCAATCCGCTCATTTATGCCGGCTATGAAGTTCGTCCCTGCCAGAACATCACTGGCTACGTATCGTGAGGTAAAATGTGCTAGCAAGTAATATCCCAGCCAAACCATTGCCGGTATGAAGAGCATAAGAATACCGTTCTGCTGGCCACCCAGGAGTAGGTACGCCAGACCGGTTCCCAGCGTTACATTGGCTGCGGTTAAGCTTATAATATTGGCAGGAAGCTCTTGCCTATGAAAGAATGATTTGGGCGAGGTTATGCTTCGCGCTGCCGGGATCGCGTATAAACCAAAGACAATAACGGTGACGATGAAAATAAAAATATTTAGATTAAAAGTTGTCACTGATCCTCTTTTGTGAATTAGTTAGACGGTTTTGGTAAACTACACGGTTAGCAGCTCCTTTGGGACTTCAATGGCCACTTCGCCCGATCCTAATTTACCAGGAAATAGCTGCTTTGTTTGTCGTGGGTTTAGCCGTGATCCAATGATAATGAAGGTGTCGTGGTCTGTCTTGAAGATTGCCGGGCAAGAACCGATACCACAATGCATTGAGCTTGGCGTGACTTCGGTAATTCGAAGACCCCTTATAGAGAAATTACTTTTCATACGCCTGTTTTTCATGAGATATCTCCTGTTTTTATTTACCATGGGTGTTAAGATTTATCAACATAAATTAGAAGCAGAGTATTGATCGCTTGAATAGGAAAGAAACAACTAACGTTCCAACAATGGTAATGAACGTCCAGAAGAGAAATGTGTGGAAGCCTATTTGAATTGGAGAAAACCAAAAAGATTTGGGATCTTTTTTATCCGTCCAAAATTTAATTTCCTTCAATTCTCCCTCTATCTTTCGTAATCGGCATCGAAATTCCCCTGATAGTTCGTAAATAAATTTAGTGAAAGCGAGATATAGTGCCCATATAATGACAAGTGGAACACCAACAATGATGATTTCATATTCTGAACCTTTAAGTCCGTAATAAATACCACCCGCTGTTACCGGTAAAAGGATGGCACCAACACCCCACCAGAAGACTTCAATATGCCGCCCCCAATGGCTTATCTCTTGATACTCCAGCCGCAGATTGGCAAATCTTTCATTGTCTTCAATTTTTATTTCCTTATCAGCCATTGTCTTCTGTACTCTATCCTTCATCGCCGGGAAGCTGGCCCCCTGCCTAAGCTCGATGCAAGCGCCGTAGACAGGGTCAAACCCAACCTGGTGTGCCAGTTTGCTGCCAGGCAAAAGTCATCACTGTTTATAATAATGTTATTACTCACGGCTTGAGGAGTCAAGTGATCTATCCCCTATACCTCCTAGTAGTGAATGATACTGATTCTTGGCATGTTCCTCTCGTATGAGCAGAATTTAAGGTAGGAATATAACCATGGGACGGGTGATTCCCTACTCCATTGCAGAAATTTGATTACCGGCTGGCCAGCCTGCGGCCAGATGCCAACCGGTTACAGGGACGCAGCCTCAGCCGGCCGGTAAGCGGCCCCGGACGGTATCGACCCGCGTATAAATGTAATCTCCCCACGGTTTTTTGTTGAAATTGGCGGCGTTGCCGGCGGTGTAGAATATAACGTCGCCCAGCTGGTGCTTGGGAGCCGTCCAGGCCAGTTCCCAGCTCACCGGTCCGTCCCCTCTACCCATATAGCTGCCCTCGGCGGTATGTTCTACATATTGCCTCATTGAACTGTCAGGCATGGTGGCGGTTTGGAGCTGGGTGAGCTTTTCGTCTACCAGGCTGAATTCTCCCGCCCGTTGGTGCTTATCTGTCAGCGCGGTCAGCTGGAAGCCCCAGCGCTTCTGCCCCGGCTGGGCCAGGGACACCGTCAGCATATAGCGCTGGCCGGGTTGGTAGACCGACGGCACCCCGTGCAGGGAGAGGATACCGCCACCGCTGTTCAATTCATATTGGGCGTGGCAATCGACTATCCGGCAGCTGGCCTCGCCCGGCGCGTTGGTGCATTCGGGCTTGGGTCCCTTCCCATAGCGGTAAGCCATGGCTGAACTCGCTATGGCCAGCAGGAGTATGAGCCGGATCCTGGGCGGCTTTCTCGACATTGCGATTGATACTGCCGACTGTCGTTACTGGAGTATCTGCTCTACGGAACGTTGCACGGTATCCAGGATCTTCTTGGTCTTTTGGATTTCTCTGATAGCCTGATCGGTGGTAGTGTCATCGGGGTTGAGCGCCATAGTGTTATCCATGAAATATAACGCCTCCGAGTAAGCGCTCTGCGCCTGCTTAAAGGACTCCATGGCAACCGCCAATTGTTCCTTATCGATAGTACCGGCACCAACTACATCGCGGTAAATGTCCTGGCCTTTCCTCAGAGCGTCATTGCCTATATTGGAATAGACCGCCCCGATGTTGTAATAAACATCCGGGTCTCGGGGGGAGTTCTTCTGGGTCTCCTCCAGAATCTCCAGGGCGGCCTGAAGGTTCCCCCGCTCTATATAGATCGAGGTGAGGCGCTGCATGATAAGCATATTTTCGGAATCGTTCTTATGGGCCCGCTCGTAATATTTAACCGCTTCGGCCGTCTCACCGGCCTGCAAGGCCCGCTCCCCGGCCAACAGCAGCACTTGCCCGTCGTCGGGATTCATTTCGAGGGCCTTATCCAGCACAGCACCTTCACCGGCTGCATCTCCCAGTTGGCGGTAGCAGAGCACCAGACTGGTGTAGGTCGGGGCTTGCTGCGGCCAGATCAGGATAGCGGTCTCGAAATGATCCTTGGCTGCCAGTAGCCCCTCCCGCTGGCTATCATTCAACGACTGCCCTTGTACCTGGCCGGCAATCTCATTGAAGAGATTGGCCCCGCGCTGGTATTCCTGCTGCCATTGCACCTGGCGAGTATTTTCCACCAGTTCCACAATCATATGCCCCTGGTACTTCTGGAGGGGATTGCGCCGCAACGCTTCATCCAGCATCTCATTCATTTCCTGGTAGCGCTTTTGCTGAGCGTACACCTGGCCAGCCAGGAGGTAAGGGATGAGCGCATTGGTTGCCTCGGCCGGAACTTCCAGCGCCTGCAGGAAGAACTTCTCCGCCGCTTCCAGGTCACCTTGCTGCACGTACATTTTGGCGGATACGAATTCCTGGCTCTCGCAAGCCAGGCCGGCCAGGGCGATCAGAACTCCGAGTGTTGCGACCCCAATAATCTTTCTCACAATCAGTTCCTTACGTATAATTAATTCCGGGACGGCAAATCCAACAGGCCAATTTAACTGCACCGGCAGTGGGAGTGAAACCCTAGTCCCGGCGGCCGGCGATGATTTCTGCCCGCTGCCCGATCCCTTCCGTCGTAGCCGCCAGAAGCCCCTCCAGTCCGAAGCCTTCCACGGTAAAGGAGGCGGTAGCCGCTGCCACGATCACCGCCTGGTCCAGATCGGCCAGACCGTGGCGGGCGAGGTGCCCGATCAGGCCACCGGCGAAACTGTCGCCGGCACCAGTGGGATCGACCACTTCGACATCCGGGAATACCGGCACCTGTCGGCGACTGTCTCCAGCGGCCAACAGTGCCCCTTCCCGGCCCTGCTTGATGATCACCGTTTCGGGGCCGGCGGCTAGCAGGTCCCGGGCAGCGGAGTCTAAGTCGTTGTGGCCGGTCAACTGGGCGGCCTCTTCGTCGTTTATCAGGAAAATATCCGTCTTGGCCATTACCTCCTCCAACCCCTGCGGGTAACGATCAATCCACAAGTTCATGGTATCACTGATTACGGTGGGGGCGCCGGCCATTTCCCGGCATACCGCCAGCTGCAGGCTGGGCTGGATATTACCCAAATAGACGATCCCGGAATGCCGGTTGATCGGATTAATGCGAGGTTGGAAGCTTTCGAAAACACCCAGCTCGGTGAACAGGGTTTCCCTGGTGCTGAAGTCGCTGGAATAGCGGCCGCCCCAACGAAAGGTGCGGCCTGCCACCTGTTGCACATCGCTCACGTCCACGTTACGCTCCCGGAACAGGCGCCAGCCCGCCTCCGGGTAGTCGCTGCCTACCACACCCACCAGCCGCACCGGCGCGAAAAGTGACGCCGCCACAGCAAAAAAGGTGGCCGAGCCACCCAGGATGTCCGTCTGCTGCTGCGCGTCGGTCTCAAGGGTGTCTAAGGCAATCGAGCCGACCGCCAGTGTAGGTTTGACTTTCACAACGGGCCATTTTAGGACGGGTGGCCGCCAAATGCAAGTTTGAATGGTTTGGATTGGGGGATAATTTGCACCGTGGGGTACTTGGAATTCTGTTCTAATTGCGGCGCCCGTAATGAATTACGGGCAATGGACGGCCGTAAGCGGATGGTCTGTCCCGCTTGCGAGACTGTGCATTATGTTAATCCGCGGCCGGCCGCTACCATCCTGCTCGTCCATGATCGGAAATTGCTGCTGGTAAGACGGGCCGAACCACCGGCGGTGGGTCAATGGTGTCTGCCGGGAGGCTTCATGGAGCTGGGCGAAAGTGCCGCGGATTCGGCCCGCCGGGAACTCCGTGAGGAGACCGGCCTGAGCTGCGGCGACTTGCAGTTCCTGGCCTTCTGTTCCCGGCCGGGTGGCCTGCGGCGGGACGTGCTGATATTTTCCTTCATCACCCGGGAGTTCGAAGGCCAGCTGATCGCCGGGGACGATGCCAGTGACGCCCGCTTTTTCCCCTTGGCGGAGCTACCCCCGGTGGCCTTTGGTTGTCACCGGGAAATGATCGACCGACTGCATCAGATCGAAGCTGGATCGCAGCAGCCCTCGTAAACCAGCAACTGCCGATATTGCTGGAAGCACCCTATCCGCCGGACTAATTTTCCGCCATGAAGATTCTGGTGCTCCAAGGACCCAATCTGAACCTGCTGGGCCTAGCCTCCCGGCAAAATGCGACGCGGCTGACGCTGGACAAGCTCAATCGGGCCACGCGCCGCCGGGCCCGTGAGTTGGAGGTGCAGCTTTCCATCCACCAGCTCCAGAGCCAGGCCAAGGCCTCACGGCTACTGCAGCGGCAACGTAATTCCGTGGCCGGCGTATTGCTGATCCCCGGTATCTGGGCCACCACCGGTCACCTGCTGCTCGAAACTCTGCAGCTGGCCTCACTGCCCCTGGCGGTTTTTCACCTGGAGCCGGAACAGGGGCCCTGGCATTACAACGCTAGTTCTATCTTTCGGGAAAACGCGCAGTTGGAGGAATACGGTAGCGCGCCGGGGGACTTATGCTCTCTGCTGAGCGATTTTGTGGACAGATTGAGGAAATAATCGCTTACCGTTGATCAGCCGGCCAAGCACCCACCCCTCCCGCCTGTAGGCGGGGTTCCCCTCCCTCATTGAGGGAGGGGCCTTCACGGCCTGTCCGGCGTAGCGAAGCGAAGACGGAAGTGAAGGGGGTGGGTAATGGCGGGCCAGGCACCCGCTCTGATCCGGGCACATAGGTAACAGTTTATTATCAGGACATGGGTAACACTGCATTAGGTTTTCGTCAGCCCCGCATTTGGCGGTGTCTGGGGTGAGGTAGCGGAATTATCTAATCCAGCCCGAAATGATTAACACTCTCCCTAAAATCCCTTGGCTTCATTCCAGCGCCATATCCTCCAGCCCCACCGCACCGGCCAGACGGCCTATTTGCCGGCCGCTGGCATCGAACCGTAACAGCTCCCCTTCGGCCGGACCCCAGGCCAGAAAACCAACCGCACCCGGGCCGGCCAGGGCCTGCAGGCGGGTGAGGCCTGCCACCGGCAATTCGATCAGTTTAACTTGCGGGGCACCCGGGCCACCGCTGATCCGGCCGAACAGCGGCGTATTATCCGCCCTGTGCCGGCCTATGAAGTAGCAGTCTCCGTTCTCCGCGTTCAGGCTGATATCATAGGCCGACACCTCCGCAGCGAACGTGGTTTGATTGCCGTCAGGGCTCAGATGGATGACGTCGCCCTGGCTGACCGTCCAGATTCCCCCGTTGAACGGGTCGGCTTCCAGGGCGCCCAGTCCGCCGGCTGGCGGATCGGCCTCCAGCGCCAATTGCCAGAGGGGGGGATTCGCGCTCAGCTCGGTGCGGTAAATCCGGTCCGGGCCCGAATATTGCCGCCAACCCAGCCACAGCCGGCCGCCGGTTTCATCCAGCGCCAGTTGGCTATATGGACCTAAATCCTCGGGCACTAGCAAGCCGCCCACTGTTGTCCCCTGCTGATCGACCACCACAATGGTATCGGGATTGAGCTGCAGGATGTAGGCCTGCTGCCCGTTGGAGGTCAGAGCCAGGTCCAGCGGCCAACCACCCGGAGAAATGATCTTCACCACCTGCAGGTCACGATTGACAACCTGCACCACCCGCCCCCAGTAATCCGCCACCCAGAAGTGGCTGCCGGCCGGTGCCGCGGCCAGGGCTACCGGGGAGTCGATATAGACCTGGCCGATCTGGTGCGATCCATCGTAGGTAACCCGTTTCACTGCGGAGTTGCTGTAATCGGCAATCCAGAAGTTGTGGGGTCCGGGAATAGCTGAATCCGGGGCCGAGATTGCGCTGACACCGGTTTGGGTGATGGCCTGGACGGCATAGTAATACTTCTGGTTGTAGTCCAGATTAAATTCCTGAAAATGGTTGACAGCGGGTGAGATGGGTGATCCGTATGCTGCCACCGTATCACCCGGAATCCACCGGTAGACCTGGTAACCTGCCAGGCTGTCCACTGCGAACGGCGTCCACTCTGCCCAGGCCGAATCCCGGTTGGTCACCACCCTTAACCCCACCGGCGCCCCGGCGGTGATCGGGTTGTTGGGATCAAGGGGATTGCTCCGCTCCCGTTCACTGCAATCAGTGACCATCAGCAAACCCAGGACGACGACTAGTGTGCCTCTCATGGCTGAATGATGAATGAAACGGACACCATGATCAGCCCGGCCTCGGCGGCCATATAACTCCAACCGGCCCGGCGGTCCAGCCGCCGGCTTTGGCGGTATAACCGGTCCAGATCGTCAACGTCGCCCGAGCGCCGGTAGGCAGTATAGGCTTTATCGGCTTCCTGCCGGTAATGATAGGACAGGGCGCTTCCCAACACCACCATCCCCAGCCCGGCCAGCCGTTGCCGCCGGACCCATTTCCGTACCGGCCGCTCCAGCGCGGTGAATTCCAGCCGCAAGGTATCGAATTGCACCCCAGCCGTCAGGCCGGCCACCGGCGGCGACCAAACCGGCAGTGGCAGCAGTAAGGCCTGAATATCACCGGCGATGGCACTGTCCGCCTCCTGGGCCGCCAGCGGGGCCAAGGCCAGGATACCGGCCACCAGGCCTAAAACCGGCTTCACTGCCGGGCCCCCGGCTGCTCCGGGACCAGTGTGATGTACTGCAGCCATTTATGACGGCGCACCAGCAGCACTCCCGAGGATGTCAGGGCGGCCAGCTGGATCGGTCCCTCCACCTCGTGCCGCCAAAGCCGCTCGCCGGTGATCATGTCCAGGGCTATTACCACCCCCCGGGACAAGATCACCACCGCCACCGCCGGATTCGATCCCCGCGCCAGGACGGGCAATTTGACCAGACCTTCACCGGCGTATTCCCAGACAACGCCGCCATCACCGGGACGTAATCCGAGTACCGTGCCATCCGCAGTGGCGACTACAATGCGCCCTTCAGTGACCAGCGGCCGGCTGTAGATGGGAGCCCCCAGGTTCTTCTCGAATCGGGGTTGGCCGTTGCCGGGCTCTAAGGCGATCAGCCGGCCCTGCGAGTCTCCCACCACCAACAATCCGGGACCCTGGGCCTGGCCGGCCAGGGCCAGCACCGCCGTGGCGTTAACCGCCAGGTCGCGGCGCCAGGCCGGGGCGCTGGTATGATCTTCGTGGCCGGCGGCTACTGCGACCTCTCCCAGGTCGAACGAGTACAAGCTGCCCCGATCATTTAACACGAATAGGTTATCCTCCCACCGCCGTACCCCCTGATACACCCGGCCGGGTAGTTTCCGTTGCCAGCGCAGAGTGCCGTCAGCCAGATTGAAGGCGGTTACTTCGCCCCCGGTGCCAGCAGCCAGCAGCAGGCCGCTGTATATCGCTGGCGGTCCGTTGATAACCGGCCCTTTGCGCTTCCACAGTTTTTTCCCCCGCAAAAAGTCATAACCCCAGACTTCCTGGGCCTGGGCGCTGGCAAAATAAAGGCTGCCGGTGCTATCGGCCACCGCCAGGGAAGTGATGGCTTTTCTGGCAACTTGCCACAGGCCGCTTTTCCGTTTACCGGTTTCCAGGTCGAGACGGTAGAGTTGCCCGCGATGGCTGGCCACAAGCAGGGCTTTCTCATTGAGCGGCCTTAGATGTGTGACCGGGGAGGCCAATTTTATTTCCCAGGCTATCTCAGGCCGAACGTTCCGCCTGGGGAAAGGAACATCAACGGTCGCCTCTAAAGGCGCGAAGCGCGGCCGCATTGTGCAAGCCAGGCCCAGGAACCAGAGACCCACCAGCACCCATTTAGCGGCTGAATGGAGACGGCCAGTCACCATATTAGAAATCCCAGCCGAAGAAGAATTGGGTGAACACCCGGCTGTCCACCGAGTGGAAATCGGTGCGGCGCCCGAAGTCGATCCGCAAAGGTAAGGCCCCCAGGAACAGAGCGCGTAAACCGAAACCGTAGCTACCCACCAGGCCGGGGAATTCATCCTCCCAGGCGTTGCCGATATCAAAGAAGAGTGCCGCCCGGATCGGCGCCAGTCCCACGCCCCCGGATTTTAAATTGAGCACCAGGCTGCGGGCGAACGGAAAGCGCAGCTCCTGGTTGAGCAGGATATATTTACGCCCGAAGATCTGGTTGAACCGGTACCCCCGCATACCCCAACTGCCGCCGATGTAAAACCGGCGGATGTCCGATCCATCGGTGTACCAGGCCATGGTCCGTTGGGCGAAGGTAAGGTTGGGGTTGAAGCGATAATAAAAACGGTTATCCAGCAGCAGGGCGAAACTGTACACTCGCGAGCTGGAAAGGTTGAAAGTCTGTCCAGCCATAATGCGTGCCCGCCAGCCGTCCAGCGGCCCGGTCGCGTACCATAGGGAATTGTCATGGACCAGCGAAATATAGTTGGAGAGCAGGTAAGCTTCGCGAGGCTCGCCAAAGCCGAAAAATGATTTATCGGACTGCCACAGGGTGGCGCTGAGTTCCACCCGCTGAAAGACGTTCAGCGGGTAGTTCATGGCTACCCGGGTACCCAACGTTTTCTCGAAGTAAAACCCGTCCTCGTATGGATCATAATACTCGTTGGCAAATCGGAAGAAGCCATAGGAATAGTTTACCCGACCGGTGAGGTCCACCGACGTGACGGCCAGATTGAGATGACTGGCCAGGTCGGCGCTGGTCTGGGCGGTGTTGGCCACCAGGAAGTGATAATAGCGGTTACCCAGCATGTCCGAGATACCCACCTGGGCGCCACCCAATAGGCCGAAGGTGGGATCATAGGCCATGGCTGTCTGGGCCAGATCCAGACTGTATTTCAGGCGATAGGGCTGGACATCGGTGCCGCTCCTGCCGGAGAAGGCGGGCGGCCGCCAGGCGGATTTCCCGGCAGCTGGGGCAGCTGGGACCTCGGTGACCGGGCTGTTGGAATCCGCCGCCGCCAGGTGCAGCTGAAAACTGTAAGCGGCGAAGGCGGTTAACAGCAGGCTGTCTCCGGGCAGGGTCACAAAATCGACTACCCCGGTATGGAAATCGGTGACCGGTTGAATCCGCACCGGGGGCCAGGGCTGTTTCCCGCCGCCGCCCAGCTCCAACCGCCAGATGTTGGGTGTGCCGGAGCGATCGGAAACGAAGTGAATGCGGCTGGAGTCCGTGCTTGACCAGCGCGGCCGGCGGTCCTGGTGGGGCCCGAGGGTCAGCACATGCAATCGCCGGTCGGAAAGGCGCAGGATAAACAGGTTGGAGCCACTGTCCAGTTCCGGCCGGCCACGGTCGCTGCTGAATACCACCGCCTGACCATCCGGACTGAAACAGGGATCCCGGTCCAGGTAGATATCGGCGGTCAGTCGAAGAACTTCCTCTTTTCCCACCTCCCATAAGTAAAGGTCGGTCCCGCCGCTTTGATCCTGGGCCGAGAACACCAGTCTGCGGCCGTCCGGGGACCAGCTGGGTGAGCGGATGGTGGTCAGATCAGGGTGGCTGAACTCGCCCGCCGGCTCCAGGGTCTCTAGGTCCACCAACCGGATACAGTCCCGGTCAAAAGATTTGGCCACCAGGGCCAGGATGCCATCGCGGCTGATGCCCAGGCTGCTCCGAAGTACGTGCAGCGATTCTAAATCGGGACTGCGCTCTCCCCGCAGGACCAATTCCTCCCCGGGTGCGCCCAGCTGCCGGCGGTAAACACTGGTATAGCCGTCCCGGGTGGACAGATACACCAGGTGAGTCCGGCCGGACGAATCCCGGTAGAGCGAAGGACTGACATTTGTCCCTCTGCTGGTCAAAGCCTCGGAGTCCACAGCGGGCAACGATTGGCGGGAGAGTGGTTCCCCGACGGCCTGCTTGAGCGCCAGCCGCCAGTCCCGGGAAATATCCTTAAGTTCTTCCCCGGTGACCGCCTCGATCAGCTCCTCGAAAGTGTCATAATGGTAAAACTCCTCCATTATGCGCCGCAGCTGGTCGCTGCCGTAAGTATCCTCCAGGTAGCGCACGAAGGATTGACCCTCTTTGTAAAGCAGGAAACCATGACCGCCCAAGGTGAGCTGCTCCAGTGGGAACAGGTGGTCATGCAGCAGGGCGTCCCGGATCACCATTTCGGCCTGGGAGTCCCACCCATCGGCCCACCAGTCGGCCAGGCCTTCAGTGAACCACAGGGGCGGGCTGCGCTGGTCCCAGACACCGGCATCCCGGCCGCCAGTATTGATCTTGGAGTGCATGAAGACATGGACAAGCTCATGCCGCACTGTCCGGCGGAAATCGGATAGTGAGCCGTTGTTGGGCAGCACCACCCGGCCTTTGATAAATTCGAAAAAACCGGCCACTCCTTCCGGGACCAGGTAGGGGGTAGTGTTGGTCTGTTGGAAATGGAGATCGTTGCTATAGATCACCAGCGGCACCCGGCGGGCCAGGGTATGATTGAACTTCTGTTCATATTCCCCGAAGGCCTCCTCGGCCCAATAGGCTGCCGCTCGAGCCAGCACCTCCTCCTCCGGGTAGTAGAAAAGTTGGAAATGGGGAGTGCGTAATACCTGCCAGTCGAAGTGGCGGTACTGGACCTTGTTGCGGCCGAAATAGAATTGGGCCTGGACGGCGGCGGCTCCCACCAGGAGTAGGAATAGCAAACGGAGGACTGGTGCCCAGCCGGTTAGGGGCCCGGCACTGCGGGCCGGTTGTTTAGTCAGGGTGATACGCTCTTTGATGATCATGGCAAATATTTTTTGCCCGGCAACTCGGTTCCGGGTGTTCGGGACCGCCATACCTGGCAGCGGCAAGGTAGAAACATTAATTCGTAAAATCCAGTGCCGGTTGGTCCGGCGTTAAAAAACCACCTGCAATATTAGGACGCCTCGAAAACGGTCGGCACTACTCGCGCGATTCAACCGCCGGTCCCGGATCATTGCTTGTTGTACCTACCTGCCGGCGATAATTTAAGTGCGCTGACATAACTTGTTGATAGCTCACACTATAACATGGTCCAGGATGGATTAAAAACATGCCGGGATGGGAAAAATGGCTCTGGGGAGGATTAGGCTGGGCTCTGGGAGGACCCATCGGTGGGATCCTGGGGTTCGCCCTGGGTTCCATGGCCGAGCGCCCTTCCGCCCCGGCGGCTGCCAACCAAACCGAGTATCCCCGCACCCGGCCCGGGGATTTCGGGGTATCATTGATGGTGCTCCTGGCGGCGGTCATGCGCGCCGATGAGCGCCTGCTCAAATCAGAGCTCACTTACGTAAAGCAGTTTTTCGTACAGACTTTCGGGGAGAATTTCGCCCGGGAGCGGATGATTCTGTTCCGGGATATCCTGGAGCAGGACTATCCCTTAAGGGACGTCTGCCGGCAGATCAAGCGGAATATGGACCATCCCTCACGGCTGGAAATGATCCATCTGCTTTTCGGGCTGGCCCAGGCCGACGGACAGATCGATGACACCGAAATCACGGTTATCGGCCGGATTGCGGGCTACCTGGGTATTTCAACCGCCGACCTGAACTCGATTCAGGCCATGTTCGTCCAGGATAGCCAGAGCGCCTACCGCATCCTGGAGGTAGACCCCCAGGCCGATGGGGAGACGATCAAGAAGGCCTATCGCCGGATGGCTAACAGATATCACCCCGACAAGGTCAACCACCTGGGCCCGGAGTTTCTGACCGTGGCTGAGGAAAAATTCAAGGCCATCAACCAGGCCTATCAGAAGATTCGAGCGGAGCGCGGCATTTAAAACCTGTAAGCGAAGGGAAACTGCTATGAAGAATATCCTGGGATGGCTGACAATGGTGCTTTTAGTGGCCTGCATGTCGCCGGAGCGGGCCGAACGCAACCTGGTGAAGGCCATGCTGGCGCTGGACCGGACCTTCATACCGGCCTGGACGCTGACCGGGCCAGAAAACGAAGACGACCCGGCCCCGGCTATGCAAACACTGCTGAAGGAATGGGCTTTCTTCAAGGCGCGGTTTTACTATTATGAGCGCCAGGATACCTCCTGGCAGGCCGCATTCGACCGGATTGATGCTGTCCTGCACCAGGCTGAGGAGAGCGATGCCGGCGGCAACCGAACCGCGGCGCACGCCGCCCTGGAGGAGGTTCGGAGCACTTTCGTGGCCCTCAGGGACAGCAACGGGATTGAGTATTTCCTGGATGGTCTCATTGCTTTCCAGGGACCGATGGAGACAATTGTCAACCTCGTTCGAGGCCGGACCGCCCGCAACCTGACCAGCAGCCAGGTCAACGCTATCCGGGGCCTGTTCCCCGAGGCCCGAGCTCAATGGAACAGTGTTCGCAGTTGGCCGTTCGATCCCTCATTGCACAATTTCGATGAAGAGCAAGGCGCTCGACTAAGGGAACAGATCGCCCTGGAGAATAATGCCCTGGACATCCTTGAGCAGGCCCTGGGTAGCGGCAGCCGCAACTCCATCATTGTGGCGGCGCAGGGCATTGAGCCGGAATTCCACCAGCTCTACCGGTTGTTCGGTGATTCCCCGCCACCGGCCCGGGTGGATGTCACACCGCAGGAGGAGAGCCCCTGACCGACTGACCGGGTTGACTGCCATGCAAGACCGGCTGCCCCATATCAGCATCCGGATCGAGATTCCTCAGGGGGAATTTTTACGCCGCTTCCGGGAGGTGGCGTTGCAGTCGGGGGAATACCTCGTCGAATCCGTCACCGCCCCGGCCGAGGAGTTGCAGTTAGCGCCTCTGTTGGTCACCGGGCATAAAGGGCTGGCGGGACAACTTCGCGCCGACCCGGAGGACGCCCAGCGTGTGACGGTAAATATCACAGCCGAGCGCTGGGACCCCGATCCCCCCACCTACCAGTCCTACGTGGACGCCGCCCACGATATCTTCTCACCGCTACTACACAGCTATAACCAGGCCTACGGCACCACCCGGCGACTCAACATTCCCAGCCAGCCGCACACCGAACCGCAGCTGCCGGAAATTGCCCGGGAAGTGTTCGCAGCCTTCGTTTCGGCCGCCGACAAACGCGGCCTCAAGCGCAAGGACTGGGTCCGACTGTTCGATTTCGTCTGGCACTGCACCACCTACAACGTGGAGGTGGCCGAGCGCGACCTGGTGCGGCTGCTACGCCTGAACGGTTTCGAGGAGGATCATGCCCGGGACGTGGCCTATATATTCGCCGAAGGCCGGCGGATATTGCTGCGCAAGTGGCGCGGCGATGAGGCTTTGGGGGAAGGGGGCGATTGAAATGATAAATGATAAATGATAAATGATAAATGAAAAGTGAAAAATGAAGCCTCGGCCGCATATGAAAACAATCCAATGATAATGTCATGAAACGCATCATCGCCGCCATCGTCCTCACCTTGGTCATCATCTACCTGGTGCCCTTCGTGGTCTATAGCCTGTTCTCCGCCGCCGGTTTGATCGCCGTGCCCGAAGGCCCGCCCGGCATCTTCCTGCTGTCGGTCCTGGTGGATAAGATCGGCGTGGCGGTGGCCTTCGTCCTGATCTATCACCTGGCCCGGCAGGGTTTCGCCAACCGCTGGCTGCTGTACGCCTTCATCTGGTGGATCATGTTCGTCTTCGGCGAGCTGGGCCAGGCCCCCGGCCCCGACTACACCTGGATGGAGGCGTTGGCGGGGATCATCGCTGAGGCGATCTACTTCCCGTTGGCAGGGTGGGGGGTGTGGAGACTATATGAGATTAATTGAATGTGGGTCTATAGCGTGTCTACGATCTTTTCCTAGAAACCTTACAATATGGAGACATTCCGAATGTTGGACAACTTCTCTTTAGAACTTCTTATTGTTATTACAACCATGCTAATGGTTTTGGTGACAGCGTTTGTAATAATAATAAGGCGCCTAGAAACGAGACAAAAGGAGCAAGAAGGCTCGCGACAAAATAACGAGCAACGTTTGTCTGATAATTTATATGAACAGAAACGAATGCTAGCCGATCTAAAAAACAGCTTGAGTGATCAAGCGCAGCGTTTGGATAAATCGCTAGTCGAGAGCACTATGGATAAGTCTAAGGATCCCATTTTCGGTACGAGCTCTGGTGGCTATATTATTATGGATTTACCAGAGCAACACATTTCTCTTTTCCATGACTTGCTAAAAGGGTTTGAGGAGTACGCAAAAATAAAGGGATATAGCGCCTACTTTTCGGTAGACAGGACCACACACAATCGAATTGCCTTCAAATTTACACTCGGTGATGAAGGAATCGGCGTTAGTACAGACACGATAAGCAAGGACCTCAAGGAATACATTGAAAGAATCCAGAGTGGAGCACCTCTTGATGATCTACCTGTCGTATTAACACCCGAGGAACACGATCTCTTGCTTACTACTATGAAAAACCGAATAAATTTTTTACAACATAATTACAATCTACAGAAGAACGCTGCGGAATTTTACCGAAGGTTTCTTGAACAACTACCTCGAATAATGCCACGTTTATTATCCCAGCCCAATATACATATTCAGGCTGGGGGTCAGATTGATTCACGCGCTTACTCGTCGGTAGAGTCGGTAGGAGTTGTGCAGGGCGACAGCAGTTCGATCCAGGGCAATGTAACAGGTACAAGCATTTCTATCGCTGATTCGTTTAACGATAGAAAGAGTCAAATTGCTGAAATTACAAAACTTATTGAGATAATACGCCTTAAAGAGAATGTGGAAGAGGAAGAAATAGAAAGTGTTCTTTTTAATCTCACCAATGTAAAAAATGAGATGGAAGAAGAAGAGTCGCCAGATCCTTCGCGAATTCATAAATGGCTACAAAAAGTCAAGAATTGGCTTGGTATGGCTAAGATCGGAGGAGAAGTTTTGGACCAGGCTAGCAAAGTCTTCGAGGAATTTGGTTTGCCATTTTCGGGTTAGCTTAAATCTCGATCAACTAAACTGTCGCGCATGTGGTAAAGATGTGACGAGGTTCGAGAGATTTAAGCAGTGGTGGTAATCTCCGAGGCGATCTACTTCCCCCCGGCGATGGGGGCAGGCTTTGCGGTTAGCCCAACTCCTCCACCGGCTCCAGGTACAGCTCAATCGCCTCGCGGATATTCGCCAAC
>SDBV01005982.1_pt1 | contig 17001 bp, 23 predicted proteins | sample 2277081 | NCBI WGS metagenome assembly SDBV01 (sample SAMN10402039, study PRJNA504765) | marine sediment metagenome | isolation source: marine sediment core GS10_PC15, 223 cmbsf | place: Arctic Ocean: Southern Knipovich Ridge | collected 2010 | reverse complement strand
AACCGTTACACCCGACACACCTCGGGCCATCCTGGTGGAAGAGTTCAATCGGATACTGATCTCAGAGATTACCCTGCCGGGTTATCGGCGGGGGATCGAAGTTTTCATCGAAAAAACAGATCTACTGCCCTTTGAAGAGGCCAAGCTCTACGGTCATAACGCCATTCATGCCTTGATCGCTTATTTGGCCGATCTTCAAGGTTGCAGGATCATGGCTGAGGCGGGAAAGAACCCCGGTATCATGGGTATTGCCCGCAAAGCCTTTATCGACGAGTCGGGGGCAGCATTGATCAGGTGCCACCGGGATTTGGGGGACCCGTTGTTTACCCCGGAAGGGTATAGGGAATATGCCGATGATCTGCTCCAGCGAATGGTCAACCCCAACCTCAACGACCTGGTGGAACGGGTCGGGCGGGACCATCCGCGAAAGCTGGGAATTGAGGACCGGATCTACGGCACGATGTGTCTGGCCCTGGAAAATGAGGTGCTGCCGGAAAATCTGGCTATGGGAGCGGCAGCAGGGGTCCTGTCCATGATTTCCCGCAGAGAGGTTGTCAAAGTGGATGGCCTGCGGTTGCCGGAGAAGGGGGAATCGCTCAGCGAAGAGACCCTTAAGGAGCTGCTCTTCGCGCTCTGGGGAGACAATAGAAGAGTTGACCAGTACGGGGAGAAACTGGTTTCGCTGACCTGGAAGGCACTGCAGAGCCTGGAAGGGAATTGAATCAGTTACTCAAGGACAGGAGCGTTTATTCTCTGGTATGCGGCACCTCGTTCTGGTTCAGGGAGAACATACCCTCACTTAGCCAATAACCACCGTTTCCCAGACCATCATCCGGCCGAAAGCTTCAACCATTCGTATCGAGGCACCGTAGCTGATTGCCAGGTGGTGGGTTCCGCCCTGCCGGCTGTATTCCGCTAAGAAACCTTCAATAGGCATTCTGGGCTTGAACCAGCCGTGCACCCTGTCCGCCATGTTGTTCTTTCCGGTCACCTCGATCATGGTGGCCGGCGCGACAATCAGGCGGTAGTTGGATTCACCCATGTGGCTCAAAAAGATGGTGCTGTTTTCCCAGTCAGGGCAGAACATTTCGGAAAAGCTCGTGTCGGGGTTACCCCGGTCCAGAGTGCTCACCAGCGAAGCTGTCAGGGTATCCCCTTCGCCGCCGAAGCCGATGCCTTGAGCCATGAACTTACTGGTCTGCAGAAAGGGCACTGTATACAGCGCAGATTGGCGATTCACGAGGAGAAAATTGAAGGTAAAGGCGGAGAGCTTCTCTTCATCCGTCCATTTCTGGAGCGCCAGGACGATGCGCAGGGAACGCAGGTACACCTCTTCGTTCAGATCATCGATGCCAAAGCGTTGACGGTCCACTTCCCGTTCCTCTTCAATTTCATCTTCGGTTACCGCAGCGGCCAGGCTCTTAAAGCGCTGCTCATCCAAAGGGATGACCTCGATGCCGATGGTCTCCTTGAGTTTCAGCGGCGGCACGTAGAAATCACCCATGCCTTCGAAGGGCTCACCGATTAGGCCGGTTCGCATACTCTTTTATGTATGAGGTCATCCCGGGCGCCCGGACCAGCTCGGTAACACGATCCAGGACGTCCGATTTCTGCCAATGCCCTGCTTTCAATGCAGAAGGCTTTGCCTCTGTGGTTCAGCAGGTTGCACATGTCCTGAACGCCGTGGATGCCGTGGTTGTACATCAGCTCTCCCGGGTCCTGCCCCGGGCCGTAGCCAAAGGTTGGGGTGGTGGCGCAGACGATGATCGGCAGGTCAGTCCCGGCCAAAGCGTCGATGGATTCCAGGGTGGGGGAGTAGGCCAGGTGCAGGGTTACGATAGCATCGGCATCTGAGCCTTCGAAACTCTTTACCGCCCGATCGAACTAGTTTTTAAGACGGCAGATCGGTGCGGTGAGTACGGTGAATCCCCTCTTTTCAAACTCAGAAGCGATGGTTCGATAGAATTCCTCGATTCGAGACCTACTGCCGCGCTCAGCAGGGCATGAGAGATGCGGGTCTCCTCCGGCCTTACGCAGCCGAACAGCGGTTCGCTGCCATCCAGCTCGTGCAGGAAGGCGGCCCACATCTGCAGTATACCGTCGGAAAAGTCGAACTCGAAGATCCCGCCGGTAATCGAGGGCACCATCGTTTTGTGCCCTACATCCACCCTGGACCAGGCCTGTTCTTTTGCCTTGACCTCCTAGAAAGGTAAATATTTTTGGATCATCCGTGGTGAACCTGGCGGAAGCCTTCGAACCGTAGACCTCGATGAACCATTTGTTGGTGGCCTCAGGGTCGAGGCGTTTGGTCTCGAGGTACATGGGGAAGGCGTTGCCGTGGCTGTCACCGACCTGACAGACCAGCGTTGCGTTGTCCCAGGTCTGGCAGGGTGCTGTTCCTCCTTTGCCGTCCGGTCTTTCGGGCACGATGTTGGAGAGCACTGCATAGACGCTCTGAGAGATCCAGCCCATACGAAAGGGCATATACTGGGTGTGGATGCCCAGGTCACCCATACAGCCGTACTCTCCGTTGTACTCGATCATGCGCTTCCAGTTGATCGGCTTGCTCAAATCCATATCGCTGGAATGGTTGAACCCGGCCCGTACCTCCATGATCGTTCCAAAGCGCTCTTCCCGGATCCATTGGATGATCCGTTGGCAAGCGGGGAAAAAGGGAAACTCAGAGCTGCAGCGTACCAGAACATCCGGATTTTCCTCCAGGGCCTTCAAGATGTTGGTGTTGGCTTTCTGATCGATCCCAAAGGGTTTCTTTCCCATCAGGTGCTTCCCGGCCCTGATGATGTCTACATAAAACTGCTCGTGCAGATTGATGGGGCACGGCACAGAAGACCGCCTCGATTTCATCCGTACTCATCAGCTCATGATAGTCCTTGGCAGCGATTTTGACGGTCGGAAAGTTATCGGTGAACCACTGTACCGCCTTGTGGTTGCTGTCGTCGACCCCGACCAATTCAGGGATGGGTCCTTCATCGAGCAGGTGACACCAGCGGGCAGCAGCGTTGCCGAATTACCTGCCCATCAGCCCGAGACCGATCACCCCAAAGCGTACTTTTCTTCGAGCCATGTTGTCCTCTCTTAAAGTTTTTAAGGGCTTCGTCCATTTTTTTGGATCATGAAATCCACTATCTTATAGGTAGCAGCCAGCGGGATCCTGGTCAATGCTGAAGGGGGACATTTTGGATTGTAAGTGTGAGCGCTGATGTCGATACCTGCCTTGTTCAGGCGCTCGATAAACGCTACCGCCTTTTCTGTGGAGTAGAAAAAGATTGCAGAAAGGTGCCGCTGACCCTCGATTCGGTCGATCACCTCCGAATGCCGTTCCGCCAGAGCCTTCAGCTCCTGTTCGTAGTAACTGCCCAACCCCGCCGTATACTCCCGGTTGGCCTGGGCGAACTCCATGGTTATCAGGTAGGCCAGTGAGGCCAACTCCTCCTGACCGTTGGTGACCAGGGCGCCGAACTGGTTCAGATTGTCCATTATCGCTGAGGTGAGGATCTTCGAGGCCGGGTACTGTCCGCCCGGAAACCCTTTTCCCACCGACACAAAGTCCGGCTCAAGCTGATACTCTCTGTAAAGGAAGAGCTCAGGGGACCAGATGCAGGACTGGATCTCATCAACGATGGTGGGAATGTCCCGCTCGCGGCATATCTCGTAGGATTTCTGGAGGAACTCCTCTGAAAGCCGGATGCCACCGTAGTTCATCAGCACCCCGCTGCGCTCCAGCTTCTCCAACATGTCCGGCCAAAGTCCACGCATCGTTTGGGTGAGGGTGGTCGTGCCGTGGTAGTTGGCCTGTTTACCGCCGTCGTTATCGGCCGATAACGAGGAAAACGGGGGTTTTGCCGACATACTCGCGTGTCTCGAAGGTCTGATCCAGTTTAAAGAAGCGGCCCAGCATCATTTTCAAAGCCGCCTCCACCGCCAGGCTGCCGGTTTCCATATTGATCACCCGGTTCAGGATGTGTGGCGCCTGAGATTTGAGTACATGTTCCAGGGTTTTCCGGTCGCCCCGGTCGATGCCGTTGGCAATCCGGATCAGCTCCCCCTCCAGGAGCCGGGTGATGTGACCCTGGGTATTGTTGTGGGTAATATTGGCGATCCCCAGTTTCTTGGCGTTTTCGATCAGCCGGTATCCGGGAAAAGAGTGCCCTAAAGAGGCGTGGTAGTGCTCGCTCTTGGAGATCAAATAAGCCCGGCCGTCCTCGCCGATCCGAATCAATCCGAAGCCGGAGAGCGGCGCTAAACTGGCTTTAGTAGCCTGAACAAAGGCGTTGGTGGGAGCCCCAGTGGCGGAATGGTTGTACCCGTCACATACCTTCTTTCCAACGGAATCGATCAGTTCATCCACCCGTTTCTGGAAAGAGGCTGGGTAGAAGTCCACCCGCTCGTTGGCAATGGCCAGGAGTTGCTTCGGATCAGCGCCTTCAGCAAAGGCTCAGGCCCGGCAAACGGCCTTAAGGTACTCGTTTCCCAGGATATCGCCCAAAGAAAGTGAAGGGTTTGCGATCGATCGATTCACGCTACTCTCCTCTATGCTGGTGGTTGCTAATAGCTCTTGAATGTTTAAATAGATTATAGATAAAATGTTATTTGAGTCAAGCATTTTTTGATTGTTATGATCATTTTTTTTAGTAGGTCAATCAGGATCGATTATGCAAAATAAAATCACTCACAATGTGCATTACAAAAAACTCTAAAAAGTGAAGTCAGAGCTAGAGATTTGGAGTTTTTCTGAATGCGGCGGACTGGGCAAGAAAATTCCCTACTTCGTTGTGAATGGGGCGAACTGGCAATGCAGACCAGGGATTGACGATTGTTGACTGGTCAAATAAGCTGGTCATATAAAAACGATGAATGCCTCGGAGTTTAAAGCAAAATGCTTGGCCCTCCTCGACGAAGTGGACCGCATAGGAGAAATGGTCACTATTCTCAAAAGGGGAAAGCCGGTGGCACAGCTCGTGCCGTGCTTAGCGCGTGATGGAACCTATCCGCAGCAATCACTTCTCGGAACCGTAGAGATACGCGGTGACATTATTAGCCCGCAATCGAACCTGAGGTCTGGGAGGCGGAGGGTAGTTGATATTGGAGGCTCTTCTCGACACACACATCTTGCTGTATTGGTTCACAGAAGAGAAGTATCTTTCGAAGGCTCAGAAGGAGATTATCGAGTCTGCCACGCCTGAGGAGCCTCTCTTTCTCTCGGACATCAGCCTGTGGGAGGTGGCAACCCTTTACAGCCTCGGGAGGATATTGCTGGGTTTCTCGATTCGTGATTGGTTGGAGCGTGCAGCAGCACCACCGCTTGTATCGCGTGTCGGCGTCTCACCTGCAGTGGCTGCTGAAGTCACGGGACTGCCGGACTCGTTCCACAGAGATCCAGCCGATCGGATCATCGTGGCCACAGCCAGGGTTATAGGCGCCATACTCTTGACCCACGACAGGCGGATCATCGATTCAGGGATCGTGCTTACAGTTCAATGAGACAGCGAATGGATGAGGTGATCTATTACGTAGAACGAAGCAACCAGCGGGGCGGCCGCATACTCTCGGTGGTGGATCTGCTCGAAGCGGGGACCTTTAACCTCGAAGATGTTGCCTGGCTGCTGCACCGGATCGAAGAGGGTGACTCCTGGCTGGTTGGCGCCAGACCCGGCGGGGCCGGAAAGACCACAGTCATGAGCGCCCTTCTGGCCATGCTCCCCGAGGGGACTGTGGTCCGCCTGACCAATACCGGCTCAGGCTGGAAGGCCGGCCGGCCGGGAGAGTGCATCGTTTCCTATGAGCTTAGCCCCGGTTTCTACGATGCCTATATCTGGGGATGGGAAGTGAAACAGTTGACCCGTTTGGGGCTGAAGGGCTGCAGAATCGTCTCCAACCTGCACGCCGATACCCTGGAAGAAGCCCGTGAACAGATCGTGCACCAGTGTGGTGCCTCAGAGCAAGAGTTCGGTGCCTTCCAGATCTTTCTGCCCGTCAGCCTGGAGCGAGGGCTTTTCTCCAACACCCCAAGGGTCGAGGAGATCCATATTTTCAACCACAGCGGTTGGTTAAAGCTTGCTTCAGAGCGGGAGAGGAACGCGCGAGAACAGGCGATTGCCGGCTTTCTGTCCGATTGTCTGAAGGCGGGTAAGTGGACGGTTGAGGAGGTGCGCCGGGCCTGGCTTGAGTGGGTCTAGCCCGACTGGGTCTAGCCTGTCTGAAAAACCGCTTCCAGGCTGGTGCTGATCTCCTGCGGACGATCCTGCTCAATCCTGTAACCCCAGGGGGTATGGCATACCTCGCCGTGGGTGCCGATGTGCGCCCCACGATACGTACAGGCATCGCCAATACTGGGGAAAAGCTCCTGCCAGCCGCCCTCGTAGTAGTCCAGGAATACCCCGTCGGGATTCTCTTTTGAGGCAGTGAAGGTGGCAGGTGACCGGATGCCGTTAAAGGAATGCCACAAAACATCCAGATCCAGTGGTTTGTACAGGAACTCGAAGATATCGGTTCCCTTATCCACCAGGATCGAGACACGGATGAGTTCTTTTTCCATGGTCAGGGTTTTCATTCCCTCGTACACGAACTCACGAATGCGGCAGTCTTAGTTTCGGGCATGGTCGTAACGCTCATAAAACTTTCCCACAATCGTCTCCTCGATTATTGAGCGAATTATACATTAAATTATTGACCCACTCAAATTCATGCTCTATTTTAGTTGTAATAAGCATATGGATCCTATTATTTCAAAGTATTTTTCGAGGCGGGAATCATAGGTGATCCGTCTGGCCCAGATAGAATTTACCAAACGACGGGATAGTGTTCAGGCGATGAATGTGGCCATTGGCAATGTCTCCCTACCGATGCACCCGGCCAATCTCTGCCCGAACGCCAGCGGGAATACTCTCCTTCTGGATGAAAACGATGAACCACTGCTCAATATTATCAACTGGATGGATGAGCGGGGTAGTGACATTGCTTTTCTCGGATTGGATCTAGAGCAGGTACATACCCATCGTCGGCTGGCCCCTGGTAGGGGGATTTTTTCCTTTCGGCCACTTTTACTGGTTGTAGAAAAACCGACCGGAAACCTTTCAAAAGGCCGCCCGGTACTGTATGAACACCGACTGGCTGTTCAATCGCCTTAGCGGGAGATGGGGAATGGATCACTCCACCGCCATCACCCTCTACCTGCAGGATCAGGTCAATCGAAAGTGGCACAAACCGTTTCTTGACTACCTGGGCATTCCCGAGGAGGCCGTCTCTGAGCTTATGCCCTCGGGCGCCGCCCTGGGTCCGCTGACTACCCAGGGGGCTCAAGACACGGGTCTCAGCAAAGACACTTTAGTGGTATTGGGCGCCTTCGATCACCCATCGGCAGCACGGGGGACCGGATTCCTCGATTCGGGAGACCTGCTGCTTTCCTGTGGCACCTCCTGGGTCGGCTTCTACCCGATAGAAAACAGGGATCTGGCCCTTTCCCAGAGGCTACTGGTCGACCCCTTCCTTGTTCCAGAAGGCCCCTGGGCAGCGATGTTCTCTCTACCGGAGATCGGCAACCTGATCGACTGGTATATTGACAACCTCATTGTGAGGCAGGATGAGGATCAGGCTGGCAAGTACACTATTTGCAGTGAGAGAAGTGCCGCCACGACTGCGGGAGCACGCGGACACTACTTCAACCCTTTTCTGGACAGCAAGAACATTCCGCGGTCAGAGATTGACCTCCATTCAGGTCGGTCGCGGGAAGAGATAGCCCGGGCAGTGATGGAAGGCCTGGCTTTACGGATGAGGCGAAAAATCGAGAGGCTGGCCGAGGCGGGAATCGAAGCCGAGCGAATCGCCATGGTCGGCGGGCCCTCCGAGAGCCCGGTCTGGCCGCAGATCGTGGCCGAGATAATAGGACTGGAGCTGAAGCTGATCAACGGCCAGACCGCCGGAGCAGTGGGTGCTGCCATTCTGGCAGCCATTGGCGCCGGCCTGTTCAGGAATGAACGGGAGGCTTTCGAGGCGATGGGTGGAAATGGAACCATTATCACACCTTCGGATGAAGCAGTAAAAAAGTACAACTCGGTCTACGAGGGATATTTGGAGAGATACGAAAATGACTAAGAATGAACTTCGTACTGCAAAGCTGCTGGAGATGCTGCACATCGACAAGCGGCTCGATGTAAAAACAGTAGCCCGAGCCCTGGAGATCTCTGAAGCCACAACCCGGCGCTTCTTCTCCCAACTGGAGGAGCAGGGGAAGGTGATCCGGGTCCATGGGGGGGTGCAGCTGGCTCCCCAGCTGGGCTATGACTACTCCTACAGGGTGTCCATCGCCCATAGGCAGGAGGAAAAGGCTTTGATCGGAAGGGCCGCTGCCGAGCTGGTCGAGGACCACGACCGGATTTTTCTGGACTCCGGTACCACTGTGATGAAGTTGGCCGAGGCGCTGGCCATGAAGATCCAGACCGGAGAGCTCAATAGTATTGTGGTGCTCACCAACTCTATCTCCCATATCGAAACCGTTGCCCGGTTGTGCAAAGTGATTCTGGTGGGAGGGGAGATCCGGGTGGAACGGCGGGACGTGTGCGGCTCGGTAGCCGAGAAAACGCTGCTGATGTTTCATGTAAGCAAGGCCTTTCTCGGTGCGGACGCCATCAATCCCGCAGAAGGGCTGATGACCACGGACGAACGCACGGCCAGGATCAACGAGATCGTTGTGGAGCGCGCCGATGAGGTCTTTGTACTGGCCGATTCGGAGAAGTTCAACAAATTTTCTTTTATTAAATACGCCTTTTTAAAGGACGTGGAGGCTATCTACACAGACAGCGGCATCAGCAGGGAGACCAGGCAGGCCCTGGAGGATGCGGGAACCCGGGTGGAGATCGTTAGGTGAGGAGATCATGGGTCAGCTATTCGAGGCAAAGGAAATCGACAGGGAGACCTATGAAGAGAAATTGAAGAGCATTTTACCTGATAAGCTCATCGACATCCACAGCCACATCTGGCTGGAGCGGCTGAAGAAGAATGTGGATCGTTCCAGGGTGGTCAGCTGGCCCCCTCTGGTGGTAAGGGAAAATACGATTGAGGATCATCTGGAGTGCTACCGGCTTATGTTCCCAGGCAAGAGATCCGCATCCAACAGGTAACCCCGCCCGAAAACAGCGTGGCTGCCTATGACACCGCCCGGGAGGCAGGGGTGTGTCCGATTGTCTGATGGACTTGACCCGAGGTTGATAAGTGTCTTTTTATAGAAGTTAAGTGATCGCTTTAAGGGGTTTTATATGGGTGTGATTACTGGATGGATTCGGGGCAGAAACTCGTGAGGTGCTTATGAAAGTGATCAAAGAAGGAGGACATCGCCTGTTCGAAACTGACCCTGAGACCGAGCGCATCATCGCGGACATGCTCAAGGATCTGGAGAAGAACGGTCTGGATGCAGTGCGCAAGTACAGCCGGAAGCTCGACGACTGGGATCCGCCGGATTTCGAGCTGAGCGGTCAGCAGATCGAGGAGGCGGTGTCCTAATGCGATCCGCAACTTATTGAGGACACGGATTTCTGCCAGGGCAATGTCCGGGTTTTCGCCAAAGCCCAGATGGCTACGATGAAGGCCTTAGAGGTGGAAATTCGCCCCGGAGTGATTTTAGGGCACAGGCATATCCCGATGAACTGTGTGGGCAGCTACATCCCCGGTGGAAGATACCCCATGTTTGCTCAGCCCCGATGAGCATCATTCCGGCCAAGGTCGCCGAAGTGAAAATCGTTATGGCCTGCGATCTGCTCGGGCAGGCGGAACACGACCCAAACAGCTGCCGGCTCCTCGTCTGTTTGAGCGAGACCTTTGCCCGAGAAACGCTCAAAGAGCTGGAAAAACAGCTCGCGGCTCTGCCCACTCGAGAGGTGGCGGAAGTATCCTGGGGAAACAATGGAAAAGCCTACGTGGCCGAGGGTCCGGAAGATGCGGCAGCAATCAGTGATGACTACGCCCCGGAGCAACTGGAGCTTCATGTAAAGAATCATGAGTTCTACCTCGAGCGGCTAAAGAATTACGGCTCTCTGTTTATCGGTGAGGAGACCACTGTGGCCTATGGTGACAAGACGATCGGCACTAATCATATCCTGCCTACCAGCCGGGCCGCCAGGTACACCGGCGGGGCCTGGGTGGGTAAGTTCCTGAAGACCATGACTTTTCAACGGATGCCTCGAGAGGCCAGTGCGGAGATAGGTGAGGTGTGTGCGCGTCAGTACGAGGTGGAGCGAATGCTGGCCCATGCCATTACCGCCCGGGTCCGGGTGGAGTGCTACCGGGATAGCAAGGAAACAGGGTCCGCTCCATGAAGTATGATCTGGAGCAGGTGTACCCAGGCATTTGCCACCTGGGAGAAGGCCCAATTTGGAATATCCAGGAGCAGCGTCTTTACTGGACAGACATATTGAACCGCTGGCTCTGGGTCTATGACCCGGAAAGTGGTGCCAGCCGCGTGTTTTGGGAAGGAGCCTACCAGGTTGGCGGGTTCGCCTTTTCCGGGAATGGGGGGCTGGTGCTCTGCACTGATAAAGGCGTTTCTATCCTAAAGTCGGAGCAAGTAGGGCAGCTCTATGCCGAGCCGGAATTGTTCTATGACATCCCCATGGCGCCCGGGGAGCGTTTCAACGACATCACTGTTGATCCAGCTGGAAGAATCTTTGCCGGAACGTTTAACAGAGCCAGCCCGACCGGAACGCTCTACAGGTTGGAGAAAGGCCGGCAGCCTGTACTGGTTTTAACCGGTGTTGGCTGCAGCAACGGCATGACCTTCAGCATGGATGAGAAGTTCTTCTATACATACCGACACTAAAGCCGGTACGATTACCCGCTATGACTACGATCGAAAAAGCGGTGAGATCAGCAGCCCGGAGCTAGAGGAAGCGCCGCAACTGCCTCTTGGCATTGTCCAGGCACTTGATGTACTCTCTCCGTTCGTTCTCTGTTAGGTGGGCGTCACCGCCCCACAGGACTGTCACCAGTCCACACGCTCCCCTAAGAACGTGCGTGAAACTTTCGCCTCACACGGCTCAAGCCTGCATAAGACATCTTGCGACACCCACACCTGAACTTAGAAGTTGTATCCTTTAGTTACAGGTATTTCACAATAATTTGTCTGAATCTGAGGAATTTAACGAAGGAATAATTGATAGGAAATTTTATAACTCGTGTTGAAACAATCAAGAAACAGGGGCAAATTCACAGAGCTGATGCTTGGGGAAGAGCGTTGAGGCCCGATAACATCGGTGAGATTCCGTTGGCCGCATGGAGCAATATGCTCATTTCTTTTGTCTGAGCTCCGAGGAGTAGCGTACCTGAGCGTTATTCGTACTACTGTGAAGGTAGATTTTGCCCTTAAGAGAGCCTAAGGTAAAAGAGAAGAATTCTAGTAGCCAGCGCGAGTCAATCCGACTCAAGGAGGTGCATCTGGTAGAAGCGATAATAGGCATCGTTATTGTACTCGTCCTAACGGCTGTGGTGCTGGCAATTGTCTTGATGCGAGAAAATAGGCGACGTACCGCTCTGACCGGCGCTGCCGCTGACCTGGACCTGACTTTCGAGGGACGGTCGAAGCCCGCTGAGCTGCTGCATCCGAACTCTGATTGGAGTCTTTTTAACAGTGGGTACTCTTCGCATGTGTGGAATCTGATGCGAGGTCAACGGGCCGACGCCAAGGTTGAGATTTTCGACTTCGCCTATATGACGGGACTCGGGCGGCCGAGACCCGTTTGGCAGACGGTTATCAAGATCGAATCCACTAAGCTCGATCTGCCTGCCTTTGGGCTCTGCCCGGAGACGGCCCTCTCTCGGTTGGCAGGTACTTTGGGCTTTCACGACATCAATTTTGACCCCTTTCCCCGCTTCTCTGAGGCGTACAATCTGCTCGGCTCGGATGAGGAGGCGGTTCGCCGGGCCTTCACGCCGGATCTGCTGCAGTATCTGAAGAGCCACCCGGGACTCTGCATCGAGGGTGCAGGAAACACATTGATCTGCTACCGCGACACTGCTCGGATCAAGCCTGAAGAAATCCGTAGTTTCCTGGATACCGGAGTGGCTCTCTACAGGAAGTTTCTCCGGTAGATATATCTATCGCTTCCGTCTGTCCCTGAAGGCTCTCAGAGAGCGCCGGTCGCTTCGGCTAAAAAAGTAGATGATACCACCATCGGCGATGGCCGCCTCGGTATAAAGCGACTACTTTTTGATCACCCACTCCTTTGAGCCCGTTTGATTGTCGAAAGCGATAAGGCCCCGGTCGGTTGGGTAATACACCAGCCGTTCTACAGAATTTACCCAAATATTCCAGGGTAATATTTGGTATCTGCTTCCTGCTTCAATGACACATGACTCGTAGACCCCGCCAAAGTTCGTTGTCGGGTTCCACCGCCAGAGGTATCTTCAACAGGCGTAACTTTTCGGAGAACTTCCGGTAGACCCTGTTAGATGTTTACTATCTAACAGGGTAGATAAATACTCAAGGTTTCGGGCGGCATTTTCATCTCTGTCGATAGTAAAATCGCCCTAAAGGATGAAACCACATATCTCGCATATAAATTGCCGCCCCTTTAAGCTTAGTTCCAGTTTGATGCTCCCACGTGCACAGCAGGTTTTAGAGGATGGATAGAATTCAAGTATTTCCTTGCGCTTGACAGAAAAAGAGGCAAACCAGCGATCTGCTTCTTTAGAGGCTGTTACCGAAAGGATGTGCCCTTTGAGTGCCGTTTCTTCTTTCGTGCGAGTTCTTACAATTCTGGGCAGAACTACTAGCCCTTGAGATACATGGATTGAACCTGTGAGTCTAAATGAATCGTGTATGCCTTTCTTCTTGAATTTTGGGAACTCTGTTCTTTTGCCTGATTTAAGTGAACGGAAGAAATTCTTGAAGGCGCGATCTAAATCACGCAGAGACCTCGAAGGGATACATCCCGGTGGCCCTTGCGCAGGTCATCGTAGACGATGGGCTCTCTGCCTGCCCGAACCAGTTCCTTAACGGTATGGCTTCCGATATAACCGGCTCCCCCGACAACCAATACTGACATGATTTCACCTCTTTCATTTTACGTGATAGCACTACCGACAATGCATAACTGAAATGATAGGGCGAGTCAACGAGTATGTACGCATGGCCAGTGGTTGCATGCAGGGGTGGAGTTTCGGTAAATTGAAGGGAGGAGGATCTCATGATTGTCCTGCCGGAAAATTACAGGCAGACGAAGCCGACCTCCTGCGGTCCCAGCTATCTTCTCATGACTGTCAACTACCTTAATGACGGATCAATCGCTTTGAAAGAGCAGGAGGAGACCAGGATCCACGATGAGATTGGTCATCGGGACCTCTTTATGTACACGATGCCCAGTTCTATGTAGCAGGTACCTCTTAGATCGAGGATTTGAGGTCAACTACTTTTAGTTGTCCTGATCCCTACTCGCCCTCCCAATCCGGGGGAATACCACGAGCCAAATAATCGGAGGATCTCTGCAGATAGAGCGATGCGGCTCTGTCCTCGGGATTCCTTTTGAGGACTCTGTCGAAACAGACACCGGACTCCGCAAAGTTTTTCATGAGATACTTTTCGAGCCCCTCCTCGAAATCCACCTTCGTCTCCGTCTTGAGACGATCCTTTTCAGGATCGATAAAAATCTCGCATACAGGGATGACCTCGGTTTTGCCCTTCACATGGGTTTTACCCAGGAACCTGTGATTGAAAGATCCCTTCTTTTGTTCGATGGTGGCTCTGCCGGCCAGTATCGATACATCGAAGAACTTCGTCAGCTCCTCTATTCTCGAGGCCAGGTTGACCGAGTCGGAGATAACGGTACCCTCCATTCGCTTCTCCTCACCGATGGTTCCCGGCATGAGAGCTCCCGTGTGCAACCCGATTCCTATTCTGATTCTGAGGAAGTTGAAATTTTCCTGAGGTGTCATCTTTTCGGATAGGCTAGTGAAGGAACGAATATCGGAGAACATCACCGTCAGCTCCTTCTGGGTTTGATCCCCAAGCTGCACATCCACGATGCTCTCCCTGTTCAACAGTTGTAGAAAATCATGGGGTACAAATCGACCGTAGGCGGAGTTGATTTTGGACAGTTTGAGGTGTGTTTTAATACGACTTAGCAGCTCATTCTTCGAGATCGGCTTGGCCAGATAGTCGTTAGCCCCGCACTCGAATCCCTGTACGAGATCGGAGACAAAGTTCCTGGCGGTGAGCATGATCACAGGAAGCTCGCTTGCGGAGTGCCGCTCGCGTATCTTCGCGCAGACTTCGTACCCAGAAAGCCTGGGCATCATGATATCCAGAAGTATCAGGTCAAAGGTTTTCTTCTCCAACAGATCCAGAGCCTGGAAGCCGTTGAAGGCTTGAGTCACCGTGAAGTTTTGGAGCGAAAGCTGATTCATGAGAACCTTTTGATTGACCGTTTCGTCATCTACCACGAGAATGCTAAAGGCGCCCTTCGGAGTATACACGGGTGCTAATGTGTTATCCAATGTCTCCTGCTCTAGCTTGGATACCTCTGCATATTCCTTCTTTTTTAGAGGTTCCGTGCTTGTCGTCTGGCTCATCGGAAGAGTGAATGTAAAAACAGTCCCCCTGCCGGCCTCCGATTATACCGTTATCCGACAGCCATGAGCCTCCACGAGCTGTTTGGTGATGCTCAGGCCCAATCCGACTCCTCCGTACGCTCGAGTAGTCGAGGCGTCCACCTGCTCGAAGGCGTTGAATATGTCTCCGAGATGCTCGTTGCGTCATGCGCAGCTTTCGCCGAAACCTCCACCGATCCGGTGTCGGTAAACTTGATGGCGTTGGTGATAAGGTTGGGCATGATCTGCTCAACCCTGTTTTCATCGGCCCATGCCTCTGGCAGATCGGGGGGTATGGTGTTTTTCAGGCGGACATTCTTTCCCTCCAACAGAGGTTGAGAGAGGGTAAAGACCAGGTCCGTAACGGCACGGAGATCCACGGATATGAGATTGAGGTGGAACTCGGCGTTTTCGAGCCTGGAAAAATCCAGTATGTCATCGACGAGTCTCGCCAGTCTCCTTCCGCTCGATATGACGAGAGAGAGAGAGGTTGGATACCACTTCTTGATTCAGAGACCCTGCAGCCCCGTCAATGAGGGAGTCGGCTATGCCTATGATGCCGTTAAGAGGCGTCCTGAGCTCGTGGGGGGTGTTGGCCGGAAATTCATCCTTAAGCTGATCGGCTCTTTTGATGGATCGGACCATGTTATTGAAGGAGGCTGAGAGATACCCGAACTCGTCCTCTGAGTGAACGGGCACCACCACGTCGAGATTTCCTTCATTCAATTGACTCACACCTTTCAGCAGCCCATCGACGGGTCTGAGCACGCTCTTTTGAAAGAAAATGGGAAAGATGAGGAGAATGATGAGAGCGGCGGCAACAACAATGTAGACCAATGAGAGTGCGATTGTATAGAATCCGCTGTCGGTACCAGGTGTAGCTGTATCCGACCTCGTAGATGTCGTTTCCCTGAATGAATTCATAGTACAGGAAGAAGGAGGAAGGATCGGAGAGATCGAAGAGACGGTAGCCTCGAGCCATCTCGGAAAAGGACTGGTTGTCGGTGAAATCCTTGCTCGCCAGATCCGGGGTGCGACTGAAAACGATCTTATATTCATGGGCGACCTCATCGTTAGTGGTCGGGCGGTGGGCGATATAGGGAAGAGTCCGGGGTACATCTGCCCTCAATTTGATCTCCCGGTCACTTTGTAAACTTCCACGCAGCTGTTCCACCTCTGCCCTGCGATCCTGGTCAAATGTTCCATCTGCATAACCCAGAACGACGTGACCGACGACCCCCAGAATCACCATAATAGTGGCCAGAGAGGTACCGATGAGCTTCCACCTCAGGCTCTTAGCGTTTTTTCCCTTTGGCCGTAGGATCTTGATCAGACCGATGAGAGCTCTGCGCGTTATGTACCGAATTCCCTGGACCGACAGTATTCGAACGGGCCTCGAGAGCCAGTTTTTCAGATTTCCCGTGTACTCGGAGGTTCGAATGGTCTTTCTGAAAAAAACGACGATTACCCGGAGGTACCCCATACCTACCGTGATGCTGATTCTGGCGTCGATCTTGTATGTGCTATGATAGCTTAAAAGCTTGTTATTTTAACAAGAAATATTAAAGTCCATCGCCCATACCTATTATACTGAATTTTACCATTAAAATTTAGGTTGCGGATGTAATCTGCGATGGGTAATAGTGGTCTCGAAATTCGTACATGCTCTCCATCGAGGGGTAAATCACAAATAGTGATACGTAAACCGCGAAGGCAGCCAGGATGTAGATGACAGGGATGATTCTGGATTCTCTCGGATTGTGGTTCTCCACGTAGTGATACGCAAAGAGAATATAGCTGGCCATGCCGAACACGATGAGGTTCGATACCTGCAGGGTATGAGATGAAAGTGGCAGGAGCACGGAGTACCGAAAGAGATAAGACGTCAAAAGCAGGGCCAAGACACCGATATAGCCGATCAGAAGTCATGTTGCTATCGATTTTTTTCTTATGCTTATGAGATAGACCGTAATCACCGCCAGAAGCACGGCGGTTGTAAAGGTTCCAATGGAAAGATTAGATAATCTCAGCCAGGTCATTTGGGTGCCTCCTTGACGCGAAGGATCTCCAGAATTACATAAAAGGTTTCAGGGTAGTGCCTGTAAACTTTCGTTCCTTCGTTGCCCATAAGCATTCCAACGGGTACTATAATCAGTATCGATGCAATGGAGGGGTTTCTACGGCGCAACGAAGATCTGAACGAGGAGAATGAAAGGATGAATAACAAAGCGTACACCTATCTATTGATGGTTGTTTTAGTCACCATGCCCTTTTTTCAGGCTTTTTGCCAGTCGATTTTCCCATATTTTACACGATTTTCCTTTTGAGTACTTACGGTGAATTATAAGTTTTATCATTTAGTAATATCACCCTCGACAATTAACCTTAATCTGATAAACTATCTTCGAT
>SDBV01005981.1_pt1 | contig 17002 bp, 15 predicted proteins | sample 2277081 | NCBI WGS metagenome assembly SDBV01 (sample SAMN10402039, study PRJNA504765) | marine sediment metagenome | isolation source: marine sediment core GS10_PC15, 223 cmbsf | place: Arctic Ocean: Southern Knipovich Ridge | collected 2010 | reverse complement strand
GCAAAGCCGCATAGTGCCTTGTGTCGCTGGAAACCGCCGGTCTTCTCTCGTTCTTTGTTCACAAGCGTCCCGAATTGGCGTTCACTGAAGGCTGTTCGCGACGCGGGGCCGTGAACGGTTACCCGAAGAGTATTGCGACTGATCCGCAAGTGGCTGATCGCCGGAGTCTCGGAGGACGGTGAGTGGTCGCGTACCACGGTGGGGACCCCGCAAGGGGCCGTGGTCACGCCGCCAACAATCTTGCAAACAAGCCCCGCTAGCGGGGCTTGAGACAAAAGGGGGCAGACTCACCTTGTAGATTACTCCGACCTCGTCGCAGTCGATCTCCACTCGCTTTACCAGCAAACGGATCACTTCACGCCGGGCGTGCCAATCGAGCCCGTCAAGCCCGTCGGCAAGCTGTTGGTGAAACGCCTCCAGATGGTCGATTACCACACGCAACTGAGCTTGTTCGGATTGTTCGGCGGAAAGGGTCTTCTCTTCTTGGCTCCTCAGCAGAAACTGTACTTTGAAAGAATGCGATCGTCCAGCGTGCCCGTCGAACAAAGGTGCTCCCAGGTGCGGCGTGTGCCACTGCCTGCTCGCCAGCAGTGCTTTCCCCTGAGTTGGCGACGGCACTGCTTCTGCGAAGCGGCGGCACACCTTTTTTACCGGGTCTCAGGAGGGCGGTCGGTCGCGAGCCAGCTTTTCCAGGCATCGCACCACCAGGCCGGTCCAGCCGGTTTGGTGGCTGGCGCCCAGACCGCGGCCGGTCTCGGCGTGGAAGTACTCGTGAAACAGGACCAGGTCGCGGAAATGCGGGTCTTCTGCGTACCGATTGTCTTGGCCGTGGCAAGGGCGGCGGATATGATCGTGGGGCAGGAAGAGCTTCACGAGTCGGGAGGCCAATTCCAGGGCGACCTGTTTGAGGTTCATCAGCCGGCCGGAGCCGGTAGGGCACTCGACCTTCAGGCCCTCCCCGTAGAAGTGATGGTAGCGTTCCAGTGCCTCGATCAGGAGGTAGTTCAGGGGAAACCAGATCGGTCCGCGCCAGTTGGAGTTGCCGCCGAAGAGTTCCGAATCGCTCTCGCCGGGCAGATACTCTACGCGGAACTGACGCCCGCCGTTGTCAAACACGTAGGGATGGTCGCGGTGGTACTTGGACAAGGAGCGGACGCCGTAGGGCGAGAGGAACTCTTCTTCGTCGAGCAGGTAGCGCAGCACGCGCAGCAGCCGGTCGTGGGAAGGGATGGCCAGCAGATGGTGCCCGCCGGCGCGGTCCCGTTCGAGGTAGGAGATCTGCTTTGCCAGCTCGGGGCGATACCGGAGGAACCAGTCCATGCGTTTGCGAAATTCGACCCGGTCGTGGATCGACTCGTCGTCCAGCACCTCGACGGCCAGCAGTGGAATCAGCCCCACCATGGACCGCACTCGCAGGGGGATCGTTTGCCCATCGACGTGCACGCAGTCGTAGTAGAAGCCGTCTTGCTCGTCCCAGAGTCCGGTACCTCCGAGGGTGTTGATGGCGTCGGCGATGTGGACGAAGTGTTCGAAGAACTTCGAGGCGATGTCTTCCGCGCCGGGGTCGAAGCGGGCCAACTCCAGCGCCATGGAGAGCATCTCGATACAGTAGAAGGCCATCCAGGCGGTGGCGTCGGCCTGTTCGAGGTGTCCGCCGGTGGGCAACGGTTTCGAGCGGTCGAAGACCCCGATGTTATCCAGCCCCAGGAAGCCGCCGGAGAAGAGGTGTTTACCGCGGAGGTCCTTGCGGTTGACCCACCAGGTGAAGTTGATCAGCAGCTTCTGGAACGTGCTGGAGAGGAATTTCCAATCGCGCTGCCCTCGGGGCGCGGTCATTTTGTAGATCCGCCAGCACGCCCAGGCGTGTACGGGCGGATTGACGCCGCAGAGGTCGAACTCGTAGGCGGGAATCTGCCCGTTGGCGTGCATGTACCATTCGCGCAAGAACAGCCGCAACTGGTCCTTGGCGAATTTGCGATCCAGATGCGCAAAGGGGATCATCTGAAAGGCCGAGTCCCAGGCCGCGTACCAGGGGTATTCCCATTTGTCGGGAACCGACATCACGTCGCGATTGAACAAGTGGGGCCAATCGGCGTTGCGTCCACGTTTGCGCAATTCGGGCGGCGGCGGCATGTTGGGATCGCCGCGAAGCCAATCCTCGACCACGTAGTGGTAGAACTGCTTGCTCCAGAGCATGCCCGCGTAGGCCTGGCGGGCGATCAGCCGCTGCTGCGGGTCGAGTTCGCCGGGGATCACTTGCCGGTAGAACTCCTCGGCCTCGGCGGTCCGCCGGGTGATCACCCGGTCGAAGTTCCCGCCGAAGATCTCCGGGGGCCTTTCCTCTTGGGCGAACAGCCGCATGCGCACCACGGTTTGGCCCCCGGCGGGGACTTTCAGCCGATAGTACGCGGCGACCTTGGTGCCGAAAGCGCGCGGATTGACGGCGGAGGCGTCTCCGCGGATCACGTAGTCGTGAAAGGCGTCTTTCACGAAAGGCCGCGCGTTGGGCGCAGCGAAGAGCTTTCGGGCGTTGGTTTCGTTGTCGGCAAACAGCCAGGCGTACGGGGTGGCGTCAGAGGCGTTCTCCGCCGCGAAATGGAACCGCCCCAAGGTGACGTGGTCGGTAGTGAGCGTGCCGTCGTCGGCCAATTGAATCGTGGGCTTGATCCAGCAACCCTCGTGCACGCAGCCCCAGATCCAGGTGTTGCGATACCAGAGTGTGGGCAGCAGATGCAAGATGGCCGGCTGGGGGCCGCGGTTGGCAACCGTCAGCCGGATCAAGATGTCGTTGGGCGAGCCCTTGGCGTACTCGGCGAAGACGTCGAAATAGCGACCCTCGTCGAACACACCGGTATCGGCCAATTCGAACTCGGGGTCGCACTTTCCACGGCGGCGGCTCTCGTCGCGCAGCCGCTGGTACGGAAACTGCTGCTGGGGATACTTGTAGAGGGCCTTCATGTAGGAATGCGTAGGCGTGGAGTCGAGATAGTAGTAGCATTCCTTGACGTCCTCGCCGTGGTTTCCTTCCGGGCCGGTCAGGCCGAAGAGGCGTTCCTTGAGGATCGGGTCCCGGCCGTTGAACAGCGCGAGTGCGAAACACAAGCGACACTGGCGGTCGGTGATCCCCAACAGTCCATCTTCGCCCCAACGGTAAGCCCGGCTGGGGGCGTGATCGTGCGGGAAATAGGTCCAGGACGAGCCGTCCGGAGAGTAATCTTCGCGAACGGTTGCCCACTGGCGCTCGGCGAGGTAGGGTCCCCAACGTTTCCAGTTCTGTTGGCGGGCGGCGTCGGCTTCCAGACGCTCGGCCTCGGCACCTTGGAGTCGCGTGTCTGCCATCTGGTTGTCCTTCGGCTTCAGAAACGGGAAACCTCCGCGGAAACCTCCCAGTGGAATTATAGCAGCCACGGGCCGATCCGGTCCAAGATGGTTCAACGGGACGGTTGCCTTGTGCGGCGGGAGAAGGTAGGCTTGTGGACAGGTTAGCAACGGGACCAACCGGGAGAATACTATGTTTGGGCAAGATAGCAAGAGAGTCACCCGCCGCCGGGCGCTGGCCGCGTCGCTGGGGGCCGCCGGTGTGGTGGCCTTGGGATCGGCCAATGCACTGGGCGCCCAATCTCGTCGGGGCCGATCGGTGAAAGGCAAGCGGGTGCTGGTCGCCATCGGCGAGTTCAGCGAGGGGATGGAAACCTATTACATGATCTACCGGCTGATCGAAGAGGGGGCGGTGCCGGTGGTGGCGGCCGCGACCGCAAAGCGGGTGCAGTTGGTGGTGCACGATTTCGAGCCGCAGTACTCGAACTATACCGAGAAGCTGGGCTACCAGATCGAGGCCGAGGTGGCATACAAGGAGGTCGATCCGGCAGACTACCAGGCACTGCTGATTCCCGGCGGCCGCGGGCCGGAGGAGATCCGGCAAGACAAAGACGTGCTGAGGATCACCGCTCACTTTATGGACAAGAAGCTGCCGCTGGGGGCGATGTGCCACGGTCCACAGGTTCTGCTGGCGGCCCGGCCGGTGAAGAAGCGGCGGATGGCGGCTTATCACGGCATCCGGGCCGACGTGGAGCTCGCCGGTGCGGAGTTCGTCGACCAGCCGGTGGTGGTCGACGGCCGGCTGGTCACTTCGCGCGGCTGGCCGGATCTGCCTTACTTCATGCCGAAGTTTCTGGAGGTGTTGGCAAAGAAGTAGTGGGCAGTTGCCGGCTGGTTGACTTGGGTCCCATACGGGTTGGTGTCGTGCAATATGTCTGAAGCGCCGAATGGGACGGAATCGGCGGCGGCCGGGCCGCAGCCGTGGGGGCGCATGGCGCTGCTTCAGCGGCAGCGCTGGATCACCTTCCTGCTGCCGCTGTTGGTCTATATGCTGCTGAACAGCTTGGAGCCGGCGCCCCCCGAGGCCAAGGACGCCGACAAGGCCGATCCAACCGCTGCCCGGCAATCGGCTCCCAACGAGGATGAGGGAAAGTCGTGGTTGCCCTCGATTCCGTACGAATACTACCCGATTGTCTATACGATCAAGATCATCCTGACGGTGGCGGCGATTATCTTCGTGCTGCCCGGGTATCGCGAGTTTCCGCTGCGAGTCAGTCCGCTGGCGTTGTTGGTGGGGGTTGTGGGGATCGTGGTTTGGGTCGGGCTATGGAATCTGCATCTGGAACGAGATTACCTCCAGCCGTTCTTAACGGATCACGTACAGCCGCTACTGAAGCTCGTCCGCTTGGACTGGATCATCTCCACCGGCACCCGCAGTGCATATGATCCGCTTGAGCAGCTTCAGGACAAGCCGGCCTGGGCCTGGGGCTTTCTGGCGATCCGTTTTTTTGGCATGGCCGCGGTGGTGCCGCTGATCGAGGAGTTCTTTCTCCGCGGCTTCCTGATGCGGTTCGTGGTCGACGCCCGTTGGTGGGAGGTGCCGATGGGCAAGGTCAACGCCCTGGCCGTGGTGGTGGCCACCGCGATTCCGATGCTGATGCACCCGGCCGAACTGCTGGCGGCGGCCGTCTGGTTCTCGATGATCACTTGGATGTATATGAAGACCCGCAACATCTGGGACTGCGTGGTTGCCCATGCGGTGACGAATTTGCTGCTGGGGATCTACGTGGTGGTCACCGGCGAGTGGCAGTTGATGTGAGGCGCGGGCTGGCGGCTGCGGGCTGCCCCGCGTTTCCCCGGCGTGGCCGCCGGGGCTAAACGGGCTTGACTGTGGTCAACGTCGAGGGGAGCGACTATTCTTTCTCCGGGAAGAAGGGGAACAGCTTGCGGATCTCTGCGGCGGAGGGTTGGCGGCCGTACTCGCAGATCTCGAAGGCCTCGGCGTAGCGGACCTGCCGGCCTCTTTCTTCACCGTAGAGCTCGATCAGCTTGTCGCGGAACCTGTTGGCGACCGACGCTGATCGCGCCTTGAAGCGATTGTGCAACTGCTTCACGGCGGCCTTCTTTTCGGCCGCGTTCTTGGGGACCCGGCTGGGGCCGCCGTTGCAGCCGCCCTCGATGAACTGCGACTCGAGCTTGGCCAGGGCCTCGACCTTGCGTTGGATCACACCGTCGATGGCCACCACGACGTCCGCCCGGAAGGGCACGGGAGTCTGAAAGCGGTCGGACGAGTAGAGGAACACGGGGTTCTTTCTCAAGTGCGGCGTATCGGGGCAGAGGAAGGGCACGCCGACCATGTAGGCGCAATCCTGCATCAGCACGCCCGTGTAGCGGTGGTCGGGATGGTAGTCGCTCGGCCGGTGGGCGATCACGATGTCGGCGTTCCATTGGCGGATCAGGCGGGTCATGATCTTGCGATTCTCCAGGGTGGGCATCAACTCGCCGTCGTGGATGTCGAGCACTTCGGCGGTGGTGCCGAGGATCTTCGACGCGGCCTGCACCTCGGCGTTGCGCCACTTGGCCAAGGGACCGCCGGCGATCCGCCAGTGTCCGATGTCGCCGTTGGTGACCGAGACCAGCTTGACGTGATGCCCCTTGTCGGACCACATGGCCCCGCAGCCGCCGGCGCGGATTTCGGCGTCGTCGGGATGGGCGCCGAAGACGATGATTCCCAGCTTGCCGTCGTCGGGCCGAATCGGCCGGCCGGCGAAGGTGGTGCGGGTGTCCCTGTCGGGCTGCCTTCCCGGGCGGGCGAAGCCAAACCCGGCGGCAAACAGCAGCCCCATTGCGATCCCCAGTGAAAGCCAGTGCCATTTTCTCATAGCGAAGCCTCCCATAACGCGGTTGAAGTATTTCTGGACGCCCGTGATCATACGCCCAGGCGGCCGCAAGTGCAACCAATTCGGCGTCACCGGCGGACGCCGTCTTGGCCACGGACAAGTCCGCGCTCTTCGGCTGGCCGATAGCCCCGCCCGGCAGCGCGGGGTTGGACGCGTTGATACCCCAAGAACCCCATCCTCCCGGGCGGGGCTATGCTCCAAATTGAAGTTGTCTCCTGGCGGCCACTTATGGCGGCCACAGCTTGAACGTGATGTCGCCGGTCTTGCTCTTCCTGTCGAAGGGGACACTGCCGCCCTGGTCGGTGAGGTCGGGGCCGATGCTGTAGACGACCGGGCCGCCGTCGGTCCGCTTTAGTCTTAGCGGTTTGCCGTCGAACGGATCGCGCGGCACGGCGATGATCAACTCGGGCGTGAGGTCTTCGAGCCTCTCGGGGAACCGGCCGTGGGCTGCCCGGTAGCGGTGCATGGCCAGGGCGATCTGGACCACGCGGTGCCGGGCGTCGGTCTCCACGGTGCTGTCCATACATAGGGTCAGCGCCGGCATCAGAAACCTTCCAACGCCGATGAACTCCCCCGAGCCGTCTTTCAACTCCGCCTCGAAGCGATCCAAATCGTTCTTGGCCTCGTAATACGGGCGGATGGTCAGCCGTTGCAGCTCGTGAAACCTCTGCCGAAGCGCTGCCACGTCTTGGCTGAAAACAAACACTCGGTACAGGGATGAAGCGCCGCTGATGCCCCCGCTCTGTCCCGGGTCAAGCCCGCTCAGGTCCCAGGTAAAGATCGACATATAGAAGGCTTCCTGCATGCGAAGAGCCCGCTCAAGACACCTGGCGTAGGAGACGTTCAGGTCGACGTCCAGCGCGGCCAGTTCGTCGGCCGAGGGCTGCCCCGAGGAGAGCACGGCCTCGAGCGAATCGGCCGCCAAACGTTCAATCGCAATCGCCGCCAACAACGAAATCATGACGGGCTCGCTGCTGACGTGTTCGGCCATGGAAAACAAGACTTGGACGTCTTTCAAGGCCGCGCCGAGATGCCCGTCGGCCGCCGTGCAACGCGACTGGAGGGCCAGCAGCCGAGAGGCCATCATCATGTGCTGCACCTCCGACACATGGAAGTCGGGGCGCGGGCGGCCATAGTTTCGATCGAAGTAGCAGCCGGGCTTTTCAGCGGCCCGGCGCAACAGGGCCAGCACCGAAGTTTGCCGCTGGAGAAACTCCCGTAGTCTGGGCTCCTTGGGATCGAAGGGCGTTTCTCCGCTGGCCCACTCAGACCACTTCTCATCCCAATCCTCGCGCCACGAGTCCAGCGGGCCCATCGCCTCGAAGGCCCGTTGGTAAATCAGTGCAGCGTTTTCGCGGTCGGGAACTCGGGGCGGGGCGACCGAGAGGGCCAGGGCGCCGGCCTCGGCCCGGTGCGCGGCCAGCCATTGCCTGGCGGCCAGGTCCAGGTTCCAGAAGGTCGTCAGATGCACCGCGATGGCCACGCCCAGGGCAATCGCCAGCTTACGGCGAGGCCAACTCACCGCCAGCGGCCGGCGTGGCTCCTCGCTCCCGCGCCCCAACCCCCGATACAGCACCCAGGACGCCCCGATCACGAAGAACACGGTCAACGCCAGTATCGAGTAGAATCGCGTGCCAAACACATCGTTGTATTTCACGAATCCCGTCAGGCCGGTCAGGCTCAGGTACCCGGCCAACGGCAGCAGCACGACCAGCACCGAAAGGACCACCTGCCGCCGACGGCGCCGCAACCGGACGATACACGCCAGCAGGGTCGCCACCAGCAGCAGCGATACGGCAAGGTTTTCAATCCAGAGCAGAACGTATCCCATCGATCATTCTCCTTGCGGCAAGAGGGCGTCCAAATCTCCCAGCGGGCGCGACGAGGCAGACCCCGCCGGCACACTCGGGTACAAGGTCAGATCCGAGCGGGCCTGCAGCAAAACGGCTTGTCGCAGTGCATCACGCTGGGAGAGTTCGGGCAGCAATTGTCGAATCTGCGCGGCCACCTTGTCGACCGGCGGACCTGCGGTGTCCGGTCCGGGGCCGTAGTCGGTCCCGAGGGTCGCACTCATCGAGAGGTTGATCCAGACCACCACGGCCGCAGCCACCGCGGCCGCGAACGTCCAGCCGTTGCGCGAACCGTTGCGCCGCAGTTCCGCGCGGGCACCGTCGATCACCCGTCGCCGCAACTCGGCGGGAGGGACCGGGCGGGGGCGGCCGGCCAGCTCCCGTTCCAACTGCTGAAGTTCCGCGGGTAGTTGGTTGTCGTCCATCAGGATCCCCTCTCCAGCGCCCGGCGCAGCTTCTGCATCGCGTAACGGTAGCGGCTGGCCGCCGTGTTGATGCTGAGACCCTTCACCTGGGCGATCTGGCCGAACGTCAACTCGCCGTCGATCTTCATCGCCACCACCTCGCGCTGCTCCGGCGGCAGGGAGCGAAGTGCCTGCTCCAGCCTCCGGCCGTGCGGGTTGGAAGGTCTCTGACAATCCTCCTCGGACACCGCCTGGTGGGCTGCGGCATCCGAGGCGATCGGCTGCCTGGCCCGCCGGACGGTGCAGCGGGCCGCGGCCCGACGCAATGAAGTAAACAAGTAGGCCTCCAGGTCTCTGACTTCGGCCAGGCCGGCTCGAGAGCGAACCATGGCCGTGAACACGTCCTGCACGGCGTCCTCCGCATCTTCCGCCCGCCCCAACAACACCAGCGCAACCCGATAGAGCCGCACCGCGAAGCGATCGTATAGCGCCGTAAACGCCCGATGGTTACCGGCGGCCAGGCCGAGCAGCAGCGGGTCGGTGCCGGGGCTTTCCACTGATCTCTCCACAAGAAACAAGAGCGGCGGCGCCGGCCGAATTGTCTAAGAAACGTGGCTTTTGCCAGGCTACCCGCCCAGATGGTCCGCGGGAACAGGAATCGGGCCATGGTGGCCAAGATCGCGTTGCCGATCGCGAATACCTATCTCCAGCGGCCATTTTAGGCGCGGAGCCGGCTGTGCGGGGGGTATGCTATGTTGGATTTGAGGGCCGGCAGGCGGCGGGGGTATCTGCCGCAGCCGGCGCGAATTTGGGGCCGCCAGATCGAGATCAACCGAGGAAACACCCTCATGCACAGCATCACGCCGGGGCAAGACCCGCCGATCACACAAGGCACGGATGCTGTCGCCATTGCCGGACCCTTCGGCGACCCGGGAAAGGACTCGCCGCGGTCCGACGCCGGGGAGCCACCGCCGCGACGGATCGACGGCCGGTTCTGTCCCTTTTGTGCCGGCAGGATCCCCCTGGAGTTCGTCTTCTGCACGAACTGCGGCAGAGACGTCTGACGACCTGCTGAGAGGAGCGGCCGTGTGGCATTAGTTGGCTAGCGTCTCGAGCAGTTCGAGGAGTTCCTCGGGCACGGGCCGGTGTTCGGCAAAGGTGTTCTGGAACGGGGTGAGAACCAAGCTTTTGTGAATCGCGCCCGCCATCGCGCCGGTCTCTCCTTCGGTCAAGGCCCGCACGGCGAAGTCGCCCAGCCGGCTGCCCAGGATCCGGTCGTCGGGCACGGGGGAGCCGCCTCTCTGGAGGTGGCCCAGGGTGAGCACACGTGTCTGGAAGGGACAGCCGGCCTTCTTCAGCCCATCGTTGAGGATCTGGGCCCCGCCGGTCTCGTCGCCCTCGGCCACCACGATCATGATCGACTTCTTTCCCCGGGCCTTGAGCACTTGCAGGAGCTGGACGATCTGGGGGACGTTGGTTTCGGTCTCGGGCAGGGCGACCACCTCGGCCCCGCCGGCCAGGGCGGTGTACAAGGCGATGTATCCGCTGTGGCGTCCCATCACCTCGACCAGGAACAGCCGTTCGTGGCTTTCGGCCGTGTCTCGGAGCTTGTCCAGGGCCTCCACGCCCGTGTGGACCGCGGTGGCGAAACCGATCGTGTAGTCGGTACCCATCAGGTCGTTGTCGATGGTGCCGGGACAACCGATGATCCGCCCGTCCCAGTACCTGGCCAGCGCGGCGGCGCCGCGAAAGGTGCCGTCGCCGCCGATGGGTATCAGGGCGTCGATGTGGTGGCGCTGGAGGATCTCGGCCGCCTTTTGCATCCCGGCCGCGGTGCGGAACTCCTCGCTGCGGCTGCTGCGGATGATGGTGCCGCCGAGCTTCGACACGTTGGAGACCGAGCGGAGCCCCATCCGGGCCTCGCCCTTGGAGTTGATGTAGAGGTCTTCATCGAGCAGACCCTGGTATCCTCGGCGGATGCCGACCACTTCGTGTCCCGCCGAGATCGCCGAGCGGACCACCGCCCGAAGACAGGCGTTCATACCCGGGGCGTCGCCGCCGCTGCAGAAAACTCCGATCCGCATGATTACCTCGCTATCGTGACTGAACGCCGGGGCCGCTAATAAAGCCCGTTGAAAAAGTAGGGCGGGCACCGCCCATCGAATGCCATGTGGTCAACGCAAGGCAACTCTCAGTGGGCGGTGCCCACCCTACGGACTCTCGGTGGGCGGTGCCCACCCTACGGACTCTGGGGCCGCCGTGCCGGTGGCGGCAAGTCAAAATGCTTCTACCTCCAGCGTATGTTCTCGCATCAGCGCCAGGGCCTCTTGGCGGTTGAAGACGCTCTCGGTGGCGCCGATCGACCGCACGCAGCTCGCCCCCAGGGCGCTGCCCCAGCGGAGACAGCCCGCCGGGTCCTCACCGGCCAACAACCCGGCGATGTAGCCGGCGTCGAACGCGTCGCCGGAGCCGGTCCCGCCCACGAAATTGCTGGGATACACCCCACAGCGAAGCCGCACACCGTCGCCCACCAGCAGGCTTCCCCGCTCGCCTTGCGTGATCACCACGGTGGCGGCGCCGGCGTCGCGAAACACTCGGACCTGATCCAGCGGATCGCTCAGCCCGGTCAGCGCGGCGGCCTCGTCGTCGTTGGGCAGGAAGACATCGGTCTCGGGCAACATCAGGGCCACCCGATCGAAAGACTCCCGGTCGGCCAGGCCGACCACGTCCAGCAGTACCTTTGTCCCGCCCCTGCGGGCCTCTCGCAACAATTCTACCATCTGCTGCGTCTCCAGCGCCAGGAGCATGAGGTAACCGCCGATATAGAGGACCTTGGCCTGGCCCACCCATTCTGGTGGTATATGATCTACCCTGAATCTCGTATTGGCGGCCGGTGCGGCGATGAACCGCCGGTCCTGACCCTTGACGTTGATGATCATGGTGGTGGCGGTGTGGACGTCGTCGAGCCGGTGGATCCCGGCGGTGTCGACCCCGCCGCCGGCCAGCTCGTCGATGATGAACTGCCCGAACACATCGGTGCCGACGCATCCGGAGGCCCCCACTTTGACGCCCAGTCGGGCCAGATCCAGTGCGGTGTTGCTGGCACACCCGCCCAGGCCCAACTGGATCCGCTCCGGCGCGACCAGCTCTCCGGCCTCGGGCACGCGATCCACGGGTGAACAGGCCACATCGGCAAACAGGATTCCGGTACAAAGGCAGTCGATTTCCACGGTCGGCTTCCCAGAGTGGCTCGATTCGTCCCAGAACCACCGCAGGCGCTTCCGGCGCTTGCCCGTATGGTTGGGGGGCTAATGACCGGCCGGTGTCGGCTGGGGCGATCCAGGGCTAATAGATAGCAGCCGGCGGGGAGTTTTTCCAGTACCCCAGCTCAGGGCGGCGTCTGCTTCAGATCACCGAGGGATGTCGGGCGGAACTGAATATCAAGGACAACCAGACGATCGGCGAGAATCCGCAGAGGGTGATCCGTTGGTGCCGGATTGCGCAGGAAGAGGCCGCGGCCTGCGGCGGTTCGTAGTGACGGCATTCATGTCGGCCGCAAGAGGCATTTGAACGCCGCCTCAGAAACCTCTTGTGCCTGGCGGCAGTCCAACGACAAGTTGTGGCGGCCATCCGCGAAGCCGGGCACACGGCAAGGCTCCTGCTGTCCGTCCAAATCGGGGTCGCGGGCGTCCATCACCGAGAGCCACGATAGAGAAACCGTCTATAGGCGAACACGCTAACGGCGCCAGCGGCCAGCAACACGATTACGGCCGGCTCAGGGACGGGGGTAAGCAAGTAGGCGTGCCTCGACCCGGCAGGATTGATCCCATAACCCGCGATCTGCCCCTCGTCGTTTATCCCGCTTGCAGATTCGAGAATCCACCCAGAGCCGTCGAGTACAAGATCGTTGAGCTTCCATATCTCTCCATCCGTCCAAACGACCGCGCGGTACGCGGACGAATTCCGGCTGAAACCAACGATTTGGCCGTGGTGATTGATGTCAACCGGAACCGACCAATCATGGCCACTCACAGCCGGCAGGTCGGACATCATTCCGTCTTCCCAAAGAAAACCGACATACCCACCTCCCAAGATGGAGTACGAGCCGACAATTTGGGACTTGTCATTGATGCCGTTTGCTTGGCTGTTGAATCCACCGGGGGCCCCGAGGTCGGTGACTGTGCCATCTTCCCATAGAAAAGCATGTGTGCGGGACGAGCTCAGCCTGAAGTTGCCGATGACTTGTCCCAGGTTGTTTATCCCACTTGCCCAACTGCTCATCGCGCCTGATGGATGGATTTCGATGGCATCGCCGTTGTGCCATAGAAAGCCGCGACCGTTACCCGTGAAGTCCCCTCCGACGATCTGCCCTAAGTTGTTGATGTCCTCCACGTGACCGTCGCCGCTTGCGAACGTGCCAAGCGTTGTCGCCCGTCCGTCGTGCCAGGCGACTAGGTATTGCGTACACGATATATCTCCGCCAGGCAGGTGTGTACACTCGACGGCTGTCCCGGCCACGAAGCCGAAGTCGTTGATGGCGCCCATGTGGATACTCAAGTTGTTGGGACGTTCGAGTTCCCTGAGCGACCCATCTGTCCACCATGCAGCGCGCCCAAGGGTGTCGGAAGAAATGACTTGACCGACCTCATTCAAGTCGTGAGCAAAGCTTGGTCCGCTTTGGCCTCCTATCGCTCCCAGATCCGCTATTATGTACGAAGGTGGCTCTGCGCCTGCATCTGAAGCCATACATACGAGACAGCAGAGAAACGTAGCCATCACCGAGACAACGCTATTCATAATCTACTCCCCCAGTACCGTGTGGAATCGTTTGAGTATTCGACGCATGGTCGTGCAGCGGCGTAACATGGTCTTGATTCTACTCGGTTCCAGGGTGCTTCCGCAATCCCCCCCTGCGGTGGTCCTCTCGGTTTTTGGCACAGGCGCGGGAAATGCGAATTCAGGAGGTATCTCCACCTCGCCGCTCGGGTCCTTGACAGGCGGGAGCGGTTCTGGTGCACTTTTCGGTTCGGGCCGCGACGCTGAGGACGCGTGCCGGCACCGTCCTTGTTGCGCCGTTTAGCGGGCGGGCTTGCCCGCCGTTGAATCACGGCGAGTTTTCACTGCATTCCACGGCGGGCAAGCCCGCCCGCTAAACGGCTTGCCGCGAAGTGTTACCCGGCCGCTAGAAAAAGGGAGCCAACCATGAAAATTGGCATCGACAGCTACTGTTTCCATCGCTATTTCGGCGAGGTCTACGACAACCAGGAAGACCCCGGAAAGAGGATCACCTACGAGGATTTCCTCAACCGTGCGATTGAGTTGGGGGTGGACGGGGTGTCGCTGGAGACGTGCTTCTTCGAGAGCAACGAGCAGAGCTACTTCCAGGGGCTGCGGGAAATCCTCGACCGGGGGAACCTGGAGTGCGTGGTGGCCTGGGGACATCTGGACGGGCTGGAGGGCGGCAAGAACCTGGCGGCCGTGAAGGACATGGAGTCGCATTTTCGCACCTGCGATATCCTGGGGGCCAAGGTGATGCGGATGGTCGGCTCCAGCCTCACCTTTCGCAACGACCCCCACGGGCCGCAGATGGAGCGAATCGCCAAGATCATGAAAGATTCGGCCAAGCGGGCCGAAGACCGGGGCATCAAGTTCGCCATGGAGAACCACTTCGATTTCACCGCCGACGAGATGCTGGAGATCTTCGAGAACGTCGGCTCCGACTATTTCGGCATGACTTTCGACACGGGCAACGCCCTGCGGATCGGCGACGAGCCGGTCAAGACGGCCGAGAAGATGGCCAAGCACATCTTTGCCACCCATACCAAAGACGTGGCCGCGACCTACGGCGGCGATCCCGCAGATTGGGACTTCTTCGCCAGCGTGCCGGTGGGCAAGGGAGTGCTGGACATGCCGGGCATTGTCAAGAAACTGGAGGCGGCAGGCTACGACGGGCTGTTCGCCATCGAGTTCGACTATCTCGACCCGAAGTACGGCGACGAGGATTCGGCACTGGCCGAGAGTGTGGAGTATTTGCAACAGGTAAGAGAGTCGTTGGCCTAGAGGGCGCTTTTTGCCAGGAGATTTCCAGATGGCTATCGAAGGTTTCCAGGAAGTGGATCACCAGGCCGAGAGCCTTCCCAAGATAGGGATCGGGCTGCTGGGATGCGGTTTCATCGGGCAGGTCCACTCGAACGCCTACCTGAAGATCCCCTTCACCTGTCAGCCGCCGGCGGCCAGGCCGCAGTTGGTGGCCCTTTGCGATACCGCGGGCGCGGAGGAGAAGGCGAGGAAGTTCGGATACCAGGGATCATACGCAGACTGGAAGCGGATGCTGGAGGATCCCAGGATCCAGGTGATCGACAACTGCACGCCGGACGACGTGCACTGCGAGCCCAGCGTGGCCGCCGCCGAGCACGGCAAGCACGTGATCTGCGAGAAGCCGCTGGCGATGACCGTGGAGCAGGCCCGGTCGATGATGCAGGCCGCCCAGCGGGCCGGCGTAAAGAGCATGTGCTGCCACAACTATCGGTTCCTGCCGGCGGTCAGATTGGCCCGGGAACTGATCGAAAAGGGCGCCGTGGGAAAGATCTATCATTTTCGAGGGCAGTATTTACAGCCTTACGGCCACGATCCGGAGGAGGTGATCGAGAACGCATGGTACGCGGCCGGGACGGCTTCGGGCACGCTGTTGGGTATCGGCAGCCACGTGATCGACATGGCCCGATTCCTGGTGGGCGAGATCACCACCGTGAGCGGACTTGTGAAGACCTTCAATAGTTCGCGAAAGAGGGCCTCCGGCAAGGTGGAAGAGGTCACGGCGGATGAGGGGAACATCGCCTCGGTGGAGTTCGACGGCGGGGCCATCGGCTCATTGGAATCGTCCTGCGTATGCGCCGGAAGAAAGAACGAGTTCACCTGGGAGATCAACGGCTCGAAAGGAAGCATCGCCTTCGATCTGGAGGACCCCAACCATCTGCAGGTGTACCAGTCGCAGGGCGCCAGGGAAGAGACGCTGGGGTTTGCCAACGTGTCGGTCACCTCCCCGGGGCATCCGCTCCAGGCGGCGTATCTGCCGCCGGGGCATAATGCGGGCTGGGAGTACGGCCACCTTTACGCCTTGAACCATTTCCTGGACTGCGTGGCCAACCACAAGCCGGTGGGGCCATACGGGGCCACGTTCGAGGACGGCTACAAGGTTCAGGTGATCATGCAGGCGATCAACGAATCTTCCCGCACGGGGCAGAGAATCGAACTGAAATACTGACGGGGCTTTGCCTCTGACCGAGGAGTCGTGCTGCAAGAGCAATCACATCAATAGCCGGGATGCAACGCATCGCGGGGATGCCTGGGAAAAGGCGTCCTGGTTGGAACCGCTTGCTCCACTACGCCCGCGGAACGATTCTCCCGGCGTGGCCGCCGGGGCTAAACGGACGGAACCTCCCGAATCACGCGGCACATTCAGCCATCACTACACCAGAGAATGAAACCGGTGAGCAACATGGAGATCGGCGTAAACCTGGAGTTCTTCCGCAGCTCGAACGGGTCGTTTCGCGAGGGTATCAAGACGGCGGCCAGGCTGGGCTACAGGTACGTCGAGCCCTGCGTGGCCCCCGGCTACGACTTGATCGCGTTGGGCGGATACTGCCACACGCTCTCGATGGAAGACGATCCGCTGGAGGTCAAGGAGTGGATGGACGAACTGGGGCTGAAGCCTTCGGCCGTCAGCGCCCATTCGCCCCTGATGCGGCCCGAGGTGTCGGTTCCCTATCTGACCCGGGCGATCCGGTACGCCAGCGACCTGGGCGCCCCGGTGGTGACCACCGACGAGGGGATGAAACCGGATTGGATGTCCCAGCAACAGGCGTTCGACATCATGCAGTACAGCATCCACCAGGTGATGCAGACGGCCGAGCGCTACGGCGTGGTGGTGGGACTGGAGCCGCATCGCGACTACTCGGTTCGCAAGGAGACCTTTCTGAGAATCCTGGGGCTCTCGGACAGCCCCTGCTGGAAGGTGAATTGGGACACGGGCAATTTCTACCTTGGCGGGCAGGACGACCCCTATGAATCGCTGGACGCGGTGGCCGACCGGCTGTGTCACCTGCACGCGAAGGACATCAGCATCGAGCAGGGCGAGTCCCAGCGCGGCGAGGTGACCGGCACGCCGGTGGGTTGTGCTTGCGGCGACGGGGTGATCGACTGGGCCCGGGTGATCGAGATCCTGCGGCGGCACGGATTCGACGGCGTGATGAGCGCCGAGTGTGGCACGGTGGAGGAGGCCGAGAAGAGCTTGAAGTTTCTCGAGGGTTTGCTGAAGTAGACTACCGCTGCGGTCAAGGCCGAATTGACGGGCGCCCGGGGCAGCTTGCCGTTCTGACCGGATACAGCGCTGACCGTGCCGTGGTCGCGGGTGCAAATTGCGGTTTGCGCGTCTTCAAGTAGTTGGTAGACAATAGGGGGGTGATTTTGATCACATTCATGCGGGGGGGCGGGAAAACAGAATAGATAGGGAGCCAGGGATGGCAAATAG
>SDBV01005980.1_pt1 | contig 17002 bp, 22 predicted proteins | sample 2277081 | NCBI WGS metagenome assembly SDBV01 (sample SAMN10402039, study PRJNA504765) | marine sediment metagenome | isolation source: marine sediment core GS10_PC15, 223 cmbsf | place: Arctic Ocean: Southern Knipovich Ridge | collected 2010 | reverse complement strand
GTACTTATCTTTGTACCTTCCTCTTTTTTCAACTTTTTCTAGTTGTTTTAGAACTAATTCTGATTTTTCTGATTTTTCGTAAGCATTCATTATTTCTTTTAGTAAAGTTTCCCAATTTTTGAAATGTTTGGCTTCAAGTGCTTCTCTTAAGAGATACAAATCTACTGCCATGTCTTCAATTTTGTGGCTTATGAATCCCAATCCAAAATCAATGAAAATCAATTCATTTTTCTTAAGAATCATGTTACTTGTTGTCAAATCTCCATGGATGATGTGAGAATCGTGTAACTTTGCAATGTTCTCCCCAATTTTTTTACAAACTTCTTTTTGTTTTTTTAAAGAAAAATTATCTAAATGTTCTGAGAGTTTTTCCCCTTCAACGAAAGGCATTTTTATTTTAGTGAATACGGGTGCAAAAAAAGGTTTTGGGGAGTTGATTATTTGGGAAGCTTTTTCAAGTAATTTAGTTTCTGAACGAGTCCTTCTTTTTCGAATTTTTTCATCTAATTCTTTAATTCTGTATCCCTTTGGAATTCTATCTTTGATTATGAATCCATTTGAGAGGATTATTTTTGCTTCTGCTCCTTGTTGAATAACTTTCATTTTAATTTTTTTAGAATTTTAGGAAATTCTTTTCTTATTTCTGGGAGAATTATAATCAAGGCTAAGATCAAACTGAAGTCAATAACTAAGCAATACTTACAATAAGCATTTAATACAAACTGTTGGAGATATAGGAAAAATATGGCAATCCCTGAACCGATAATTATTGAAATATGAATCAGGAATTTCTTGTTTTTTTTAGGTTTTATTATTTGAGATATTGTGAGCAATATTAGAAATGAAAAAATGAAAACTCCGAAATTGCTATTTTTGATTCCAAACGTTGAATCATATCCTGAATAATGAATTACTTCACATCCACTTCTGATTCCACAAGTTTCTGAAACTGGTTTTAGAGAAAGAGTTAGGGAACTTATCAGAGAAAGGATAAACAAGATTAAGAGAATTTTATATTTCATATTTTTTGAAGTAAAATAATGTTTAAAAAAGATTTGATTAGAATTTCATTTTCTTGCCTTTCATAAATTTCTTTGCCAGTTTCTGCATTTGTTTTTGATTCATTCCTTGAGACATATCCATGTTTTGCATTTCGGGTCCCATTTTCATCATTTCGTTCAACATTTTGTATTGTTTTAATAAAGCACGAATGTCTGAATTGTTTACTCCAGAACCTTTGGCAATTCTGTTTATTCTTGAAGTTTGTTTTTCTAAAATTTCTGGATTTTCTTTTTCTTTTGGAGTCATTGATTTCAGAATATGTTCCCATTTTGAAATTTTTCCTTGTTGAGTTTCCATTAAATTTTCTGGGATTTTTGCGGAACTAAATCCTGGAATCATTCCCTTAATTTTTTCAAATCCCCCCAAAGATTCCATTGATTTTACTTGCTCAATTACATCTTCCAAACTCAGTTTTCCTTCTTCAAGTCTTTGCTGTATTTTTTTCTGGCTATCTTCATCAGTTACAGATTTTATTTTTTCAATTAAAGCTCCTAGATCCCCCATTCCTAAAAGTCTTGAAAGGAAAGATTCTGGATTGAATTCTTCTATGTCGTTTATTTTTTCTCCGTTAGTTATGAAATAAACTCCTGCTTTTGTTTCAGCGCAAGCGGTTAAAGCACCACCACCTTTGGCCGTGGAGTCCATCCTTGTGATTATCACTCCAGAAACATCAACGGCTTTTTTGAACTCTTGAGATTGTTGCTTTGCTGCTTGTCCAATATCTGCTGGCATTACTAAGATTGATTCTGTTGGTGAGATTGTTTTGTTTAGATCTTTGACTTCTTTTATTAAATCCTTATCTAAGGTATGTCTTCCGGCCGTGTCAATTATTACTACATTATATTCTTTCAATTCCTTTTCATATTTTTTCCAGATTTTTGCAGGATCTTTTTCTTCTAAGTCAATAAAATAATTTAACTTGTTTTTTTCTGCTAACTGTTTCAACTGTTCTGAAGCTGCTGGTCTGTGGACATCTAAACCTATAAGTGCAACTTTGTTTCCCCTTTTTGCAAAATAATTCCCAAGTTTTGCAGTGGTGGTTGTTTTTCCAGCACCATATAAACCTAGGAGCATAATTCTGTTTTGTTTTTTTTGAAGTTTTATTGGTTTGTAATCTCCAAGAATTGCAGTAAGTTCGTCATGGAGAATTTTGATTATATGCTCTTTTTTTTCAATCTCTTTTATTCTTTCGTCTAATGCTACTTTTTTGATTTTATCACTCAATTGTTTTACTAGTAACAAATTAATATCTGCTTCAATCATAGCTCTCTGTAAATCTCTTACGACAGAATCTACGAGATTTTTGTCTAGAAAGATAGCGTTAGCCACTTTATTTGTAGCTTTTCTAAGTACTTCTCCAAGTCGTTCAAGCATAGAAAAAGAAGGAAGATGGACGTTTTTAAGTTTTGGGTTACATAGAAGGATTAGCCTATTGGGAATCTTTGAACAATTCTTCTTCATTAAAATCAGTGCTATCTATTTTGTAGATTATTCCTTTAATATTGTCGGGAACATGCCACACAAAACTGTAATATGACGTCCCTTGTCCTAGGGCTAAGTTCTGATTTTTTAATTTTTCAGCTATTTTTCTGATTAATTTGAACCAAAAAGGGATAGTTAGATCATCTGATTTCCCAAACAAATCTTTGCTTTCAGCTAAAAGTCTTAACATCTTGTAAGAAATATTCAATTGCTTGTAATCTTCATCAGACAAATTTTTTCTAGCTTTTACAAAAATACTTTCAATATCTTTTTTCAATTGTTCATGATTTTCTTCATACTTTAATGCTCTTTCCTTGTATTCGAATCCCATTCTTATCACGGAAGATAATGGAAGATAAGAATCTTGTATCTCACAGACTCCTAAAAGTTCTTTAAACTCTTCCCATAATATTTTATATTTTTCTTTATCTTTCTTTATCTCTTCCGATAATTTTTTCGAAATCTCATTTGCCTTTTTGAAACCTAAACTTTTTGAGTCTTGAAATTTTGAAAGATACTCTTTTAGTTCTTGAAATTTTTCCAATTCTCCTCTTATTTTTATACTTCTCAATAGATTCTCAACATAAAAATCAGTGTAATCTGTTTGTATTAGTATTTTTTCTGTCCTTTCTTTTTCATACTCTATTTCTTCCACAGTATCTCCTTCGGCCAAATTTTCTGAAATTTCACTGATTTTTTCTATGTGAAATGTCTGTAATGGGCCTTCGCAAAGAAGATAATTATAAATCCAAAATTTGAAACATGATAGTTTGTTTAGTTTTTGATCTATTTCAATAAGTTTTTTCAAATCTCCAGTTTTTTCAATATCTTTATAGAATTCAATAAATTTTTTTGAGATTCTTACCATTTCATCACTTTCTTCGATGCAAATTTTCCTTAATTCACCAGGATTGTTGTAATATTTTTTAACTAAATCTAAATATCTGTCTACTACTTTTGGAAATTTCATCTTATAGTAGAAGACGAATCCTTCTATGTCATTAACTATGCTCTTTGGAAATTTGAAAAGATCATTCTCCATCATAAACCACCCCTTCTGTTGCATCAACTATGATCTTTTGACCATCTTTTAGAACATTAGTGGCATTTCCAGTTCCAACTATGCAAGGAATGTTAAATTCTCTTGATACGATTCCTGCATGAGATAATGTCCCACCAAGATCAGTGATTATCGCTTTTGCTTTTTGAAGATATAAAACCATATCTGGGCGAGTCATTTGAGTAACTATGATGTCCCCTTCTTCAACTTCTTCAAAATTTTCAGCTCTTTTATCTCCAAATTGATATGAATCTAGAAACTTTACTTTTCCTACAACTCTTCCAAGGCAAGCAGACGATCCTATGACTAATTTTTTCATTCTCTTATCATAAATTCTAAGGAATTCAATGAATTTCTTTTCAAATGCCTTATACTCGAGGGATTCTTTTATCCACCCCCTTTTGTTATGGGTTACCGGAATGTGGTTAAGATGGATCTCCCCGATAATCTGTTTTGATTTCTGAGTTGAGGATAAGCCAGTTTTGTCATAGAAAGTTATCAGTCTTTTATTTCTGTATGTATTGAATCCGAAATTGTGTTTTGAATTTTCAGCAACTTTGAATCCAAACCACCCACATACACTTATTCCATTATCAAGGTCCAACTCAAATTTGTTTTTTTCTTTTTCGATTAATTCAGGTATTTGCTTAGAGCAGATTTCGTCGTTTATGTAAATCTTAGCCATCCCTTCTTTGATAAAAAGCCCGAATCTTGTTCCGAGATGTTTTTTCAATTTGCTTAGGCTTTTTTCATTTAGGTTTACAATTAATTCACTGATAGTTATTTTTGTCCCTTTTTGGGAACTTTCTTTTTTTATTTCAAGAGGGAACTCATGCCATTTTCCTTTTTCCATCCACTCTTCTTGGGAATAGTTTACCTTGAAAACTTCTTCTTTGTTTTCAGAAGTTTTTATTGAAAAATTCTTTCCAAGACTTAAACATGAAGTTTTCATTCCTAATCCAAACTTTCCTAATTGATTTTCTTTTTTGGAAGCTCCTAATTTTAATGCATTTATTATTTCATCCTTATTCATACCATTTCCATTATCTTGGATACTAATCTCATTATCTGAGATCTTTATTTCAATTACTAAATCCTGATTTGCTGCATCAATAGAGTTGTCAACTAATTCAGAGATGGATTCATCTAAAGAATATCCACTATTTCCCAACTTTGCGAATAGACTTTTATCTGGAGTTATGTCAATAAATTCTGTAGCCATTTTATTCTTGTTCCGCAAAATATTTACTTAACGCATAGGGTAGTCTTTGTGAGATTTCTATTAGGTCTTTTTTTTCTGCTTCATGGGCTTTTTCTTCTTCTTTCAAATTAATTGGATCCGAAAATACTGGATAGAATTGGTCCTGGTTTCCGTTACCAAATCCTGTTAAATCTCTTATTATTCTTTCTGTTGGAACTCCAAAATCATCTAAATCATATTTTCCTGTTTGTCCTGAGATTCTTTTTTCTAAAACCTTTGCAACTTCTGGATCATACATATTTAGAAATTCTAAGACTGTGTGAAATTTTGTGTTTGCATTTGGGTGTGCCTGAGATAGTTCTGTTTTTAAATGACGTTTTAAAAGACCATCTATGGGTAACAGAAGATCTGTTTCCAATAATCCTTGCAAAGTTGCTACCTTTTTTTGCCTGTGGACCTTAAGATAGGCAGCAAGCTTTGGATGGTTTGCATATTCTTGGATGCTTTCTTGTGATCGTATTGGATTTTTCCCCACGAATTTTGGAGTCCCTACGGAGGTTACAACTATGGTGGGATCAAGATAACCAGAGGTATTTATTCCTGCTTCCAAGATTCCACTTCTATGGTTTCCATAACACACTGTTTTTACTTCGTGTTTCATTTTGTTTATTTTTTTATTACTCCAAAGGAGTAATTTAGTTATAATCTTATAGATCACTAACTATATAAGTTTTTTCTTAGAAATGCCTTAAAGATTACGATAAACTTATAAATATGTCTTAATTAGTGTAAGAATGCCTGTAAATACTGCTTTGAAGTCCAGAATCCTCGACGAGAAAGACAAAAGGATACTGATGATTCTTCAGGAAAATGGGCGAGAACAACTGAATAAAATTGCTAAAAAAGTGGGGTTAAGTATTGATTCAACTCATAAAAGAATGAAAGTTATGATGGAGAAGGGGATTTTTGTTCCCTCTATTTTCATAGAACCTAAAGCGATAGGATTCCCTTTAATCGCAGACGTTAAAATCAAAGTAAGAAATATTAGTCAAAAGGCACTAGAGGAATTTGTAGACCATTTGAAAAAACATCCAAGGTGCATTGAATTGTTATCTTTAATGGGAGATTATGATTTTACTTGTGTTTTGATTGCAAAAGATGGGGACGAACTTGAGAAAATCTCTACAGGGATAAGGCAAAAATTCAGGGATTTGATTGATGAATGGAGAAGTAATCTTGTTTTGAAATCTCACAAGTTTGAGGAATACATTTTGGATTAATGTTTAATTATTCGTAATTTATAGTTTTCCGTATTTTTTTATCCAAATCTCTTTTTCTTTTTTTTGTTGCTTTTCTAAGTACTTCTCCAAGTCGTTCAAGCATAGAAAAATGAGGAAGATAGATGTTTTTAAGTTTTTGGTTGTTAAATAAAAAATAAATATCTATTCAAGTTGTTTTTACTAAATTACCTCATACTTTTCTTAACATCTTCTGTATAAAAACTACTTGCCACTACCCAAGCATCATCTACACCGGAATAAATCGTCATTATACCGTCAATATTAGTTAACCCTGTTGTGTAAACCACATTTGGAACATATCCTGAATCTGGCAAAATACCCTCAAGATCTGCTCTTTTTAAAATAACGCCAGATATCCTTTTGGTTTTCCAGGGTTCTTTTAAATCCAAGGTCATAAATTTAGTATGATAAAAATGCGTATGCCCTTGTTTTTCTGCTTCTTGCCTATTAGAATATTGCACTGCTTCATGAAATGCCGAAAACCACGAATCATCTAAATTAATCGGAGGTGTCCCTATTCCGGTAGTTTTTCCCTTTGTTATTTCCCAAGTTATCTCATGAGATGGCCCCCATGAAACCAAATCCGGAGAATAATCCACAACCATTCCGGGAGTTTTTATTCCATCATGTTCACTTGGTCTTCTAAAACCAACATATTGTTCTTCTCTTGGTCTTCTTAAGGGTTTATGAACACTAAGACATTTTTCTGGAAAAACAATTATATCCTTTCCAGGAATTACTCTTGGAGTATTTCCAAATGGAAGTCGTTCAAATTCTTTAAAATCATTGGTAATGGAAATAATTGTCCCAACTCCGTGTCGTCTATGGGGAACAACATATGTTAAAATATATTTTCCTCCAAGCTCAGAAACAATATCTGGATCCTGCACTCTAGTTATTCTTACATCTTCTATTCCAAATTCATCAGGTTCATAAGCAGGAAAAAGATTTAAATCCGGCCGATGCGTGACCTTACCTATCTCATCCAGAGTTATAGTTCTTGACTCTGAAACATGCTTTAATCTCATACACTCATATTCTTCTCCTTTTTCATCTTTCGCTTTAAATTTAACATCTTTCTCGGTTTCCCTAACAATATTGGCATTCCTCATCAATATATCCATTCTAATTTCAGGATGATGATTATCTGGACTTAAGTTTGTATAATATGGTAAACCAATTGCATTTTCAAATCTCCCTTCAGGAACCCTAGTTATTCTTGGCATTAGAAGAGTTTTTTCAAGTCCATTTTCCATAATAGTCGTTACACCAGAATTACAAACTCCTAATACCTTCATACCTTTAGGTGGAGTAAAATCTTTTGGACCTACAATTACCTTATGTCTAAATGCATGTAATTTTGAATTTTTCATTTTAATTATTAAAATTTAGTGGAGAAACATCTAAGAAAAACATCTACTCAATAGAGCGTTATTATTCTTATTCATGATGATAAATCAACTTTAATTCTATTTTTAAGGTTTTCTATGGCTCCTTTTTTGTATATAAAATATAAATAATTCAAATCTACAAGACCCTCATTATGATAATTTATATCCAAAAAAACAAAATTCTGGGTACTATAATCCTAATCGTTCAATAAATTTCTTTTTATCGAAAGGTTCTATTTGTTCGTATTCTTGTCCAGTTCCAAGATAAAGAATTGGTTTTTTTGTCACATGTCCAACGCTTAAAGCTGTCCCGCCTTTTTCATCAATGTCTGCTTTTGTTAAGATAATTCCATCAATTCCAATTGCCCAATCAAAACTCCTGACTTGTTCTATTGCATCATTTCCAGTTATACTTTCTCCCACGAAAATTTTTGTATCTGGTTTACAAACTTTGACTATTTTTTCTATTTCTTTCAATAAATTTTTTGCGGTGTGCATTCTTCCGGCCGTGTCAATTAAAACACAATCTATTTTATTTTTCTTAGCATAATTTATTGCATCAAAACCTACTGCTGCAGGATCAGAACCATACTCTTGAGCAACTACTTTTATTCCCAATTTTTCTCCGTGTTTTTTTAATTGCTCAATACTTGCGGCACGGAAAGTATCTCCTGCAGCCAAAACTGTTGAGATGCCTTTCTTTTTAAGAGACTCTGCGATTTTTGCAGTAGTGGTTGTTTTTCCACTTCCATTTATTCCGCAAAATAATATAACATAAGGTTCTTTTTTTTCTTTAATTTTTTCAGCAATATCAAAAGGTTCAACTAATATCTCTTCAATAATCTTTTTCAAAGAATTTTTGATTTCTTCTTCAATTTCTTTTTTTAATAATTCTTTACCAACTATTTCTTCTTTTAATTTTTTGATAATTTCTTCAGTTACTTCAAATGCCACGTTATTTTCCAATAAGAGCATCTCCAATTCTTCTGCATAAATATCAAAGTCTTTTTCAGAAATTTTTACTTTGGAGATTTTACTCGTAACTTTCTTAAAAAAGGATTTTGTTCCTGGTTTTGGCGCTTCTCCCGATTTTTCATCTTTTTGAATTTCTTTTTGAATTTCTTTTAGTTTTTCCAAATCTGGTTCAAATTTTTCCCCCCCTGCATTAAATTCCATTGGCATAGGAATTTCTTTTTCAATTTCTTTATCTTTTTCCAATTCTTCTTTTGGGATTTCTTCTGCAGTTGTAGAAATCTTTTCAGTCCATACTTTTAACTTGTCTTTTAGGAACTTAAACATAATTTTAGGAAATAAATAATGTTTATAAATTTAGATATTTACCCTATTTTATGAGAATGATTTACTTATTTTTGGTTTTTATTCTATTGTTACAGAATGTTTCTGCACAATACATTTCTGGAGATGTTTATATCTTGTCTAATGGTGATGTGAGTTTTTTTGTTGATTCTGATAAAGAATTGAATATTGAAGGATTAATTTTTGAGAATAATGGGATAAATGGTAAAACAAGCAGTTTGACTAGTAAGTCTGGAAAAGAGTGGTTTTTTATTTTAGATTTTGGAGATTACGAAATTATTTTATTGGAGATTCATTTGCCCAAAAATTTAAAGTCAATTAATCATCTAGAAGGGGTTGATAGAATTATTGATATTGATGGGCGGACTATAAGTTTGATAGGTGAAAACGAAAAATTATATTTTCAAATTGAATATGAATTGAAAAATGAAAACGATTTTTTTTGGGTCTTTTTTAGTATAATTTTTATTTTGTCCCTTTTAGTTTTGTACTTGTTTTTTGATTTTTTTAAAAGAAAAAAGAAAAAATTAAAGGATATTTTCCCTTTGATTAATGATAATGAAAAAATGATTATTGAATTATTAATGAAAAAACCAATGAGGCAAAGAGAGCTCAGAAAAAAATTGGAAATCCCAAAAGCAAGTTTTTCTAGATATCTTGTTAATTTGGAGAAGAAAAAACTTATTTTTAGAGAAGGTGAAGGAAAGAATAAAGTTATCAAACTTAAATAATTCTTATGTAAATGTAGTTCCATTTAGTTCCAACTACAATTATATATACTATTTTTCTTAAGCTTTTTTAGGGTGACTGATTAAATGCCAGGAGGTTATCAAAATGGCTAGAATAAACAAAATGAAAAACAAAATGAAGAACCAAAAATCTAGGGCTTTTTTAGCTTTGCTTTCAATCAGTTTGTTGTTAGTTCTGACAATTAGTCTCTCTGCTCAAGAAGGAGGATTATACAAGACAAGCTACATTGAACCTGTCGAAAGACCCATTCCTTATTTTGGAGATGCTGTTTATTTTGATGGAAGGGGATTTGCCCTTAACGAGGACAAGTCAAAAGGTTTACTTGTTGATTTGAAGCTTTTGGAGAAGGGAAATGGGATAAGTGGAAAAATATCTATTGGAAATGCGGATTTCAAGGTTAAAGGGAATATATTTTCTGAAGTTGTTAAATTTGATCTTTTTAATATATTTTCTAAGGAAAAAGTTGTAACGTTCTCTGGAAAAGTTGAAAAATTTGGTAACTTTGATCTATTGAAAGGAGAATTAAATAATTTTGAGGGAGAAACTTGGATTTTAATATTAATCTCAAAACAAAAATTTAGTAAAATTGTTGTCTCACCATATGAAAAAACAAGAAAGATGATTGGGATGAGCGAAATTATTTATTTAGATAAAAGGTCAGAAACAGAAGAAAACGGGTTGTATATTAATCCTATTGAAATAAGGAAACCAAAATTTTTAGGTTTTATTCCAAATCCTTTTGGGAAAAGAACTATTGTTCTTGAAATGATTGATGGTGGGAATGTTTTTAGGAAAACTATTAAAGAGCATCAAAGGGAAAAAATTGGAAACTATTTTTTTGGAATTGATTCTTTGGAAGATGAAGAAAACATAGAATTCAGCGTAGAAAAAGCATAATAAATTTATTTTTATTTTTTATTTATTTTTATTAGGAAATTGATAAAGATAATTGGTTATCCAAATTTTTATAAATATATTGTTCTTGAATATTAAATGAAAGGAGTGTTTGTACTTTTAGATGGAGTGGGTGACTTGCCAAACAAGTTGTTAGGTGACAAAACACCACTTGAGGCTGCTAGTACTCCTAATTTGGATTTTTTAGCAAGTAAGGGTGAATTGGGTTACATGTATCCAATAAGGCAGGGTTTCATACCAGAATCTGATGAGTCAATTGTATCTATTTTTGGAAATGAATTAATTTCTAGCACAAGAGGACAGTTAGAGACAAGGGGAACTGATGTGAAACTAACGAGAGGGGACTTGGCCTTTAGAGCTAATTTTGCAACTATTAATTCTTTAGAGAAGGGAGAAATTGTTGATAGGAGGGCTGGAAGAACTTTAACAAATACGGAGGCAGAAATTTTGTCAAAGGCAATAAGCAAAATAAAGATTCCCTGTGAATTTGTTTTCAAACCCACAATTCAGCATAGGGGAGTTTTAGTTTTTAGGGGAGGATTTTCAGATAATATCTCAGATAATGGGAGCATGTATAGAAATGGGCATCTTAAGACTAGTCTTCAGGTTACTTCTGTAAAACCATTGGATGAATTGGAAAATACTTTTTACACTGCGAATATTGTAAATGAATTCTTGGAAAAAGTTTATCATGTTCTTGATAAGCACCCTGTTAATGAAGAAAGGAGAAAAAAAGGGTTACTTCCTGCTAATTATTTGCTTATTCGTGGAGGTGGAATCGAGAAACCTAAATTAAAATTTTATAGGAATTGGCTTTCTGTTGTGAATATGCCTTTGGAAATTGGCTTTTCAAGGACTTGTGGGATGACTGTTTTTTCTTCAGAATATCCAAAATTGAAAAAATTAGATGCTTATGAAAATCTTTATGAAGGACTTAGAAAAGCATGCAAGAACTCAATAAAAACTCTTAAGAAGCATCATAAGAAATTTGATTTTGCATATATTCACATTAAGGAAACAGATCTTCCAGGACATGATAATAAACCACTAGATAAAAAAAGAATGTTGGAGTATTTAGATAAAACTTTATTTTATTTTTTAAGAAAATTTGCGGTTTCTAAAAAGGTTAAAGTTTTGGTTACAGGAGACCATTCTACTCCCTGTAGGCTGAAAGCTCATTCTGCAGACCCGGTTCCAGTTTTATTTTATAATGATTCTCCTCCGAAGGAAAAAAAATTTACTGAAGCCCAAGCAAGAAAAGGATCTTTAGGGAGACTTGTTGGAATGGAGTTATTTTCTAAAGTTGGTTTTGTTAAATAATATAACAATTCTTAAAAATGCAAAAACTTTTCCAAAGGCATGATTACTTACAGTGATATCTATGAGGCGGCAAAAAAGGAAGGCTATTCTGAACAATTACAAGAATTATCTAAAGATTTTGTAGAAGACGTTGCAGATTATTTGAGGGATAAAAGAGAGATCTCTTCAAAGGAGGAAGATGATTTTTCGGATATGATTCTTAAAATAAAAAAACAATTGGAAAATGCTCAAACTTTGTTTAAGGAATTGATGTTGAAACGGAGAAAAAAGATTCTAAATTTGATTTTGATTGCTGCTGAAACGGGGATTTCAAAAAAGGATTTTGATAATATGCTTGATTTTGAGAAAGAACTTTTTGAAGAACTTATGAAATGTATCGATTCTTCAAATAAGAAAGTTTTAGAATCTTTTAATGGGAAAAAAGAAGCTTCAAATCAATCTGTTACTTTTAAGGAAAATGTTGAGGGATTTATTGATATGAGTGGAAATAAACTTGGCCCATTCAAAGAGGGAGATCAAACAGAACTTCCCAGGGAAATCGCTAAAATTTTAATTGAAGATGGAAAGGTTGAAAGATGAGCATAATTTTATTAATGTAATTAACTTTGAACTTTTATGAATATTAGTCAGATTATTACAGGGATTGCTTTAATTGGACTTGGTTTGTTTTTGATTGGCCTTTCTTTTTTTACTGATGCAAGATGGATTGCTTTAGGTTATGGCATTGCTTCTTTTGTAATTGGGGGATTTATACTTTTTAATACTAAAGAGGACAAGATTGAACAAATAAAAAAGTTGAAAAGGGGGTAAAATGAAAAAAATAATTGTTACGACAGGATTGGAGATTTCTGGAAAAAAGATCACAGAAATTTTAGGGATTGTTAAGGGAAATACTGTTCGTGCTAGGAATATTGGGAGAGATATTGGCGCGGGATTTAAAAATATTATTGGGGGGGAAATTAAAACTTATACTGAAATGACGGCTCATTCTAGGGATGAAGCTTTTAATAGGATGGTGAATCAAGCAATTGAGAGGGGTGCAGATGCAGTGATTGGAGTAAGATTTATGACCTCTATGGTAATGGCTGGAGCTTCTGAGATGCTCGCATATGGAACTGCGGTAAAATTAAAGTAGTTTTTCAAAAAAGCCTGTGGAGGGAGTTGGACCCCCGACCCCCGGTTTACAAAACCGATGCTCTACCACTGAGCTACACAGGCATAATTCTTAAAGAAAAAGTTTATTTAAAAGACTTATTATTTGGTTAATTCTTTATATCTCTCTAGAAAAAGTTGCTCCGCTTCTTCAGGCATTAAAGAAATAATTTTTTCAGAAAGTGGCTCAAATACTCCATCTTCTTCCCATTTTTCAGGAGGTTCTCCCATAACATCCCTCATTTCAGTGACCAATGCTATTTTATCTGCGCTCTTAATTTCAGCATGGTCTATATTACCTATATTCAATTTGAAATGTTCAAAAATAACTCCCTCAATTTTTTCTTCTATTTTTTTAAATTCTTCGGGCAAATTTTTTTTAAGGGGTGAAACCAAATCTCCAACATATGATTCTGCGGCATCATGGAGTAATGCTGCAAGTGCTTGTTTTGGATTTACGATTTTTGAAACTAAAACACAATGTTGTGCAACAGAATAAAATTGGATCGAATGCCCATTAAATCTACATTGGTTTGCCAATGAATGTGCTATATCTCTCAGGTTCACATCTTCGTTTCTGGGATCAAGCGGCCAAAATTGTTTTCCAGTGTATGTCTGTGCCCAACCACCTTTTCTTCCCATTAAGAATATCTTATTTTAAATTATATAAGATTTTGTATATTATTCAGACTTTTCTTCAACTTTCAAAACCCTTATTTCACATAATGAAAGCGGATAGATTTTTTTCAATTTTAAACTCAAAGGTTTTTGCAAATTATTTTTTACAATCTCTTCAAATATGAATCCTGATTTTTTATCTTTAACAAATTCTGTAATTTCTTCTCTCGCCTTATTTCTTAGAGCTTTTCTGACTTCTCTTGAAACTTTTCTTCTAGTTACTAAAAAGGGCTTGATTCTTAACTGGGCGTCTTCACATTTTACAGAGAATGAGTCTTCAACATAATTTGTTCCTTTCCTAACCATTCTTTTTAAGAAAAATGGCATTAATTTTATCTGTCTTGGAATTGCCTTTATTTCATCTCCCTTAACTTTTATTCTTAATTGAAGCATCATACCCTTTCCTCGAAGAATTCTTGTTAAATCGTAATTTACTATTCTTCCATCTAGCTCTTTAGCTTCGAAAGCTTGCAAATGTGTTTCTTTTTCTGCTAAAGGAATCTTAACGTCAAAAAATATTTTTTTCTTTTTTGCTTGTGCCATTTTATTGTTTTATTGAATATGCCCCTTCTTTACTTCTTTGCATTTCTATGGCAGGTGGATCTCTTTTAAGAGGATTCTCTCTAAGTCTAAGACCATGCCAGTGTGTTCCATCCTGAGCCGATATAATTTGTCTTGCACTCTCTTCAGTGATCTGTAAAATTTCTTCTTTAGAAATCAGCCTTCCATCACAGAAATACACCTCAGGAGATTCTTCAATTGGGGTATAATTTCCGTCTGTCATTTTATTTATTTTATTCTTGTATTACTTTTCCTGCTCTCTTGTTCCTGCTTGAATCTCTATACTTGGACTTCCCACAGACACCACAGGTATACATTATGTTTGTCTTTTTAGTTGTTTTGGATTTTCTTTTGAATTTGCTGACAGGAGGTTTAGAATATTTTCCCTTATTTCCTATTCCCCTATTGGATCCTCTTAGTTTTGCTCTTGCTAATGATCCTCTTTTCAAAGTACCCCTTTTAGCTCCTGTTGAAACTATCTTAATCTTCTGGTCAGTCTTCGCTTTACAATATGGGCAAAACCTATTAGTTGTTTTAGGTATTTTCATAATTTGATGAGAAAAAATGCATTTTTAAAGGTTATCACCTATATTTTCCTGTGAAAGTTATTTTATTTATGGGGCAAAGCCTGAATGGAGTTATTGCTGACGAAAAAGGAGGAGAAGAGTTCATTTCTTGGAAAATCTGGAATGAATTTAAGAAATTTTCGGAAGAAATCGGTTGTTTTATTTTTGGAAGAAAAGCTTATGAAATAGTCAAAAAACAAGGGAACTTAGATGCTGAAAAGATAAAATCTGAAAAAATAATTGTTTCAAGAAAGAGAAGAATTGATGTTGGAAAGAATCGTTTTGTAACATCTCCCAAGGAAGCATTGGATTTGGCAAAAAAATTAGGATTTAAGGAAGTTATTCTTGTTGGAGGGGGTGATTTGAATAAATCTTTTTTAGAAAAAAACTTAATTGATGAAATAAAAATTTATGTTGAACCAGTGATTGTTGGAAAGGGAATAAAACTATTTTCTGAAGGGAAATTTGAAAAAAATTGAAGTTGATTAGTTCTAAGAAATTTAAATCTGGATTGATTGAGTTAAGATATTCCGTTGTGAAGTAGATATTTAAACCTCAAAAGATACCTTTTTTTATGTTTAAAAAATTTTGGAAAAAACATAAAGAGATAATTGAATCCAATATTCTTTTGTTTGTTTCTTTTTCCGTATTAGCATTTTTGGCGTTTGAGGCAATTATTTCTATCTTAAGACATTTATTTTCTTTTATGGGATATTGGGATAATTCAATGCAGATTTTTTTAAAAGAATTAGATAAGCTTTTTTTAATTATTTCGATTTTAATGATTATTATTTTGATTTTAATATTATTAATTCTTTGGCAAATGTCTTGGAAATCTTATAAATTTAGTTTAAGAAAGGATGTTTTTAATGGAAAAGAATATGATAAATTTCTAAAAAAGAAAAATAGATTTAGAGATAAAAAATATCTTAGGGGAACAGTTTCTTTTTATAAGGATTTTTGGAGTTTTTTTCTGTTTTCTTTAATTTTCGGTATTTTTTGGATGGGAAGACCTTTTTGGTTATTTTCTAGTCTTAAAAGAGTGATTCAAGATTCTTTGGGTTATCGAAAAAAAGGACGAGCTTCTTGGTATGTTTGGAGAAAGGTTTTTGTCGAAAAAGAGAAAGATTATCTCTATTATCCTTTTGTTTTGCCGTTGAATAAAAATAAAAATTAAACTCCCACGCAGAACAGAACCGCAGTCTTATCCAAGTCGGGGATACGTCTTAGCCGTTGGACTAGGGGGTCTTAAATTTAGAGAAGATAAGAAATATTTAATTTTCTTGAGGTAGATTCTTTAATTCTTCTATCATTTCTTCCACAGAATCAAATTTTTTTACAATTTTATTCATAAACCATGGGGAAGCAGAATTATATTCTCCGACAAGAAAAATAAACTTAGGTTTTCTTCCAATAAATTTCAGTAACATGGCTCCCCCGACTTCTAATTTGGATGTTGTTCCTTCTTTTGTTGAAAGGTAAATGAGCACATCTGATTCACTTATCGCTTTCATTTCATTTTCAGCATATTCATTTGCAAGTTCAGGATTTTCAGAATAAGGTTTTATTGGTTTATGTTGAGTCCAATCATAAGAAACTTTGTAACCAATTTCATTTAGTTTTGCATAAACTTCTCTAACTTTTTCTTTCTGCTCAAATTTTCCTACAACATATACTTTCTTCATTTTAATGGTCCCACGCAGAATCGAACTGCGGTCTTATCCAAGTCAGGGATACGTCTTAGCCACTGGACTATGGGACCTTTAAATTTAGGAAGATAAGAAATATTTAATCTTTTCGGAACAAGAATACTTATATATCTAATTTCTATGTGGGATTATGAGAAAAGTTAATCCATTAATTCCTTCCCTTTTAGGATTAACTCTTTTGGTTACAACCTCATTACCCTTGTCTTCTTCTGGAAGATCAGAATCTTTTCCGCAAACGACTGAAGAAAAAGTTAATTATGTTAAAACCTTTTTGAGAAATAAGGGTGCAGTTCGAGCTGAGAGGGGGAGAATGAAGGGGAGAAGGTTTTCTAGGGCTTTTTCCGCATTACTTTATTTGAATCAAGGGGAGCGTGATGAGATTAAATCAATGTCTCCTAAAGAATTAAGGGAAAGGGGCGGAAAAAAATTTTGGCGGTTTCGGATGGATTTGCAGAACATGCACGTTTAGAAATTTATAGAGGGGATTTTTCTATGGAGTATTTTCCTAATCCCAATGAAGGATTTGTATTTGTAGAC
>SDBV01005979.1_pt1 | contig 17002 bp, 8 predicted proteins | sample 2277081 | NCBI WGS metagenome assembly SDBV01 (sample SAMN10402039, study PRJNA504765) | marine sediment metagenome | isolation source: marine sediment core GS10_PC15, 223 cmbsf | place: Arctic Ocean: Southern Knipovich Ridge | collected 2010 | reverse complement strand
ATTATGGTATATATAAATGTGCAATACAATCATCAAATCGTGCAATCTTGTAATCTCGCAATCGTGCAGTCGTATAATTGTGCAGTCGAGCAACCTCGCAGTCAAGCTATCGTGCAATCGTGCCTTCATGCTTTCGTGCAGTCGTACATATGGGATTTACCATTAATTATTGAGACGATACCTAATATCAACTAATATCTACTAATATCAACCAGTATCCAGCATCCAGTTCACATATCAGGCAAAAACATTGGATCCCAGGGTGGAGCCATTATGGGTTTTTGTTTTAAAATTTCTAAAGTTTTTTTATCAACAAATTTTTTGTGCACAACAACTCTGAACATATATTCGTCAAACCATTTATCGGTCATAGTTAAGTAACCATTATGCCCAGCTGTGCTACCCCAGGTATTTTCTAACAGCCATTTCACAGGATTACCATCTTTATCAACATCAACTCCTACAAGAGCCATTCCGTGAGTAGAGCCACTTTCATAAGTTAAGATTCTGTCTTTTTTATCCATTCCGAATTTTATCCCAAAAATTGATTCATAATCATAATTATCGTTTGATAATAAACCTTCTTCTTTGTTGAGCTGTTTTCCTACATCGCATGAAAAATACATTGCTTCATTGTCAATTATTGAGTTTTTTGCAAATATTTTAATTTCTTCGGCAGGAATATTTATGTATTTCCAGTTGTATCCTTCATATATGTTTCTGTCGTATTCAATTTCATAAAGTTTATAATAAGGACGAGATGGGTTATCCATAAAGAGAATATAATCATCAAAATTGATATTGAAAATTTCTTTGTAAAAGCTTATTGGTGTGTAAGTTTTTGGTTCACTAATTTTACCGTCTTTATCCTTGAAACGCCAGGTAAATTCACTGGGTGGTTCACCAAGATTTATTATAAGCATACGATAAATCTCACTCAACATTACAATTTTCTTTTGTTCAAGTTTTTGATAGTCATCCCCTTTTTCTGCCATTCTTCTGAGTATCATGCCATTTTCACGAAGCTTACGACGAATGAGTCTTTGCATTAAAGAAGTATTTTCACTGCTGTTTGTTTCGGGCATCACTTTTTTGGGAACTAATCCGTATTTTTCAATTAAGCCGGTTAATAAGTTCCAGACACCACCATCGCTGATAGCATGTTTAAATAACCATTCTACTATTCTATCGTCCATATTTTTATCACGGGTAGCAATAATAGCTTCTAAAAACAAATTAGCTTTTTCAAGCTGGTCCCAGAAATAAAGATAGTTTGTAGAAAATTCAAATTCCTCTAAATTGAATTTTTCAATTACTTTCGGACGTAATACATTCAAGCCGGTAAACATCCAGCATCTGCCTGATTTCTTCTGGTCTGTAATTCCTTTTACTTTTACTTTATATTTGTAATAATGGTCGGTTTTGCCAACATTTTTTCTGTTTAATGCTAATTTCTTAATATTATTATTTGATACAGCATTGATAATAGATTTAGTGTAAGCATCTTCTTTGTATGATTGTTTGATCTGATTTAATATATCATCTGTAATACTGCCCTGTATCTGGCTAAAAGATATATAGCTAACAAAGATCAAAATTAGCGACGATATAAATAGCTTATAATTTTTCATTGTTTTTTATTTTAATGTTATTTCGTTACTATTCAGGTATAAGGGTATAGGGGTATAGGGTATAAGGGTATAGTGGTACGCACTTAGACCTTATTTCCATATACCTTATTTTCTTATATCTCATACCACTATCTCTTTTTGAGATTTAACAAATTTAATATAATATTTCACAAGAACATCTTCTACTTTAGAAGCCTCTTTTTTATCAATGATATATTCCTTTTGCTTTTTCATACAATATTCCTTAATCCTTATATACCCTATACCTTTTTTCCCTATACCTGAATAGTTACGTTATTTCTAATGCAAAGTTAATATTTAAATATGAATTACTTCCCCATAAGCAGCCGCAGCAGCTTCCATAACAGCTTCAGACATTGTCGGGTGCGGATGAACAGACTTTATTAAATCCTGGGCTGTTATTTTTAAGTTTCTTGCAACTACAAGCTCTGCAATCATTTCAGTAACATTAGCACCTATTAAGTGTGCTCCTAATAGTTCATTGTTTTTAGCATCAAATATGAGCTTAACAAAACCGTCTCTTTCACCTGCGGCACTTGCTTTGCCTGAAGCTGTAAAAGGAAATTTACCGATTTTAATATCAAAACCTGCTTCTTGTGCTGCCAGTTCTGTTAGTCCCGTTGATGCAACTTCTGGTGATGTATAAATGCAACTCGGGATATTATTGTAATTGACAGGTCGTGGCTCTTTCCCTGCTATTTTTTCTACACAAACAATTCCTTCTGCTGATGCAACATGAGCTAATGCAGGTGTAGGAATAATATCGCCGATTGCATATATTCCTTCAATATTTGTGCGATAAAAATCATCAACTTTTATTTTGCCGTTTTCCAGTTCAATTTCTAATTCTTCAATACCGATTTTTTCAAGGTTTGGTTTAATTCCAACAGCAGAAAGTACAATATCTGCTTGATGTAGAGACGAGGCTTGCCTCGTCTCTACATTTTGATGCATCGTCTCTACATTGCAAGAATTTCCTATTATATCAATTGATTTAACCGTAGATTTTGTCATTACTTTTATTCCTGCTTTTTTAAGCGAACGTCCCAATTGCCTTGATACTTCTTCATCTTCAAGTGGAACAATATTAGGTAAGAGCTCAACAAGGGTAACTTTTGTGCCTATTGCATTATAAAAATATGCAAGCTCTGTTCCGATTGCGCCTGAACCCACAACAACCATTGATTTTGGCTGTTCAGATAAAGTTAAAGCTTCTCTGTAACCAATTACTTTTTTATGGTCCAACTTTAAGTTGGGAAGTTCACCAGAACGAGCACCTGTTGAAAGAATAATGTGATTAGCAGTATAATTGATTTTATTGCCTTGTTTATCAGTAACTTCAACAGTTTTATCCTGATATGTCGGGATTAATTTTCCAAAACCCTGAATGTGCTCAATTTTATTTTTTTTGAACAGGAATTGAATTCCTTTGCTCATTTGTTCAGCTACATTTCTGCTCCTTTCAATCGCTTTTGAGAAGTCAAATGTTATCTCCCCGCCGATATTTATACCATATTCAGCAGAATGTTTGATATATTTATAAACTTGTGCACTTTTCAATAACGATTTTGTTGGGATACATCCGTAGTTTAAACAAATTCCTCCTAATTCGGCTCTTTCAACAACGCCAACTTTCATTCCAAGCTGGGATGCTCTGATAGCAGCAACATAGCCACCCGGTCCGCTGCCTATTATTATTAAATCGTAATTCATTGTTACTACAGATTTACTTTTCTACGAAATTAAAAGCAAATTTATTAATTAAAATCCAATATCCAATTCCCTAATTCCCCAATAACTAATTCCCCAATATACCAAAGAAGATTTACCACCCAAGAAAAAACCCCAACAGACCAACTACAAATCCAACAAGCAGATTGATAATTTTAACAGCAAAAAAGCTTTTCTTTGATTCAGCAAGAAGAGGTAAAGCACCATGACCATCCTGAACAATTGAGTTAGCCAATAAGATACTAAATGGGATACTACCGTTAAAAAATAATGTAATAAATATTATATTCGGACCGGATTCAGGAATTAAGCCAATAAGCACTGCTATTATAAGAATTGTTAATTGGTTAGTTTTTACCCATTCTTCCAGTTCTATATAATGCATTAAAAAATGTATAAAAAGCAATGCTCCGAAAGTCCATAGAAATATTTTTAGAAGGTGTACTTTTATAATGTGTTTCCATAAATGTTCTTTTAAAAAGTGGTCGGTAACTGTTGAAGCAATAAATAAGGCAACGATTGATATTGTTAAAAAAGTAATTTTTATCCAGTCCCATTCATTACTATGGCCATTACCATAACCAGTTGCTTGTATAACTATGCTAAAGATAAATAAGCTTAGACTTAAAATAAGAATTGCTCTTTGAAAACTTATATTCTTAAGCTGCTGAATAATAATCTTTGGTTCATAGCATACACAATCCTGTTTTTCATTGTGAAGCGTGAAATGAAAATCTGTTTTAAAGGTAAATTTTTTCTTTCTTGTTAAAAGATTCACTATAAAGCCTGTTAATATGGCTATACCAAAAATAATTGCAGTTAATTTAACAGAAGTTTCAGGTATCATTGAAAACATTACAAATGCATCATCGCCTGATGTAGCAATCATTACTGTTACTATTGCCCCAAAGTTTACTATATTGTGAGTATATAAAGAAACAATTGCATAAGTTCCCAGGCAACCTGGAATGATGCCCAGGATTGCTGCAATAAATAATTGTAACAAGCTGAATTTTTGTAACGGCTTACTCCAGCTACCTTTTGACTGAACATTGATGTATTCAATAATTAACATCATTACCATCACAAAGCTGGTAATCATTACAGCATCTTTGATAATTTGGGTAAGCATCTAATTAGGCTCTTAAAAATTCATTATTGATAACATGTTAACCCCGTAGGATAATTTATCCAACGGGGTAAACGATAATTTTGTTGCTGTTAATAAACAAGTTGGCAACAGGCAGTCGGCAGTTGGCAATTCTCATACTTTGCCAACTGCTTTTTGCCAACTGCCAACTTGTGTGTAAAAGTGTAACAATTTATCCGGTTTCATGTATAGATTATTAAAATTTAATTATTTACATGCTTTACTAAAGGCCAACGAGTGAACCCTTATACTATTTTCATAGTTCTTTGTGTACTTTTGTACATGAGAGTTTCATTCCGAAACAGAAACTGCAATAACCTGAATTTTTCTTTCTAAAGATGCATCAGGACTGTACACAGAACTTCTTAAATCGTGGAGGTCATCGCTAATTTCTTTGTCAGCATATTCTTCACCCAGGGCTTCTTTTTTGAAAATCAATTTGTTCCCTTTTGATGATGTGCCGTTAATATAATTTATAAATATTCCATTATTATATTCTTTATAGTAATTAATAAGGGATGAAATTCGTCGTTTAGCTAATTTATCATTGTAGTCAGAAGTATTTAGCGGACTTGCATAGCCCTTGAGAGTTATAACGATGGTTTGTCCTTCTGTTAATAGTTCTTCTAATAATCCGAAAAATTCGTTGAGCATATAAAGACCTTTTTCAACATTATCAATAAAGAAATTTTCAATTTCTTCAATCGCCTGTTGCTTTTCTTTTCTTCTTAATGTTTTAGAGTATTCTTTTTTGTATTTGTCAATCTTTTCTAAATATTTTGTAAAAGTTGTTTGATAATTTAAACTGGTAACAGTGTCTAATGTTCTGGGGTTTGGCTCGTCGTTATCAAAGTATAAGCTTATAGGAATAAGTTGCTTTGCCTGTTTTGTAAATATTTCTATTTCGTTTTCAGCACTAATGGGTTGTGCGGGTAATTTATACATATAAATATCATTACAACAGCTTTCATTTTTTAGAGCATACGAACCTTCACGGTTTGATGAGAAATAAGCATTTTTTCTGTTTGAGCTGATTGAATAATATAAATCGTCATAGTTTGTATTGATTGGAGACGCCATATTATTCGGCTTTTCCCAATGTTTAAAATTACCTTTTGATTTGAAAATATCATATCCGCCTAAATTGTTATACCACTTTGAACTAAAATAGAGAGTTTTATCCATTGTGTTATAAAAAGGTGTAACTTCATCGTCAATAGAATTTATTGTCTTGCCTAAGTTTCTTACATCGCCAAAATTACCTGTTGAATCAATCGGGCAATACCAGATGTCGTATTTTCCAAATCCACCGCTGCGGTCTGAAACAAATAACAAAAAATCACCATTTTTAGTTCTTGCAAAACAAGGATGTGTTGTATTTGTGTTTGGCTGATTTATACTGGCTGGTAATAATTCAGGATTTTGCCATTTCCAATTAATAAATTTACTTCTGTATAATTGACTTATACCTGCCTGCCGAAGCTTTAGCGTAGGCAGGATTGTGGAGTTATTTAATAAAGACATACTGAAATACATTGTTTGCTTATCAGGGCTAAATGAAAGATTAGATACGTGGTATTTACTTGAGTTAATAATAGTATCAAAAATTCCTGTATCTTTCCATAAGCTGTCTTTTTTTATTGTCTGGTATATTCGTGCATAAAAAATATTTGTATCAGCTTTTGTTAATGGACGCAAGGAAGAATAATACAATATTGAATCATTCATATCATAAGTTCCAAATTCACTATATACTGTATTAATGCTTGTATCTAAATGAATAATATTAATATCTTCCGGCTCAAAAGTTATTAGCATTGCTTTTTCACACGAAACAATTTCGTGCTTGGCTTTTTTTGAATAATAATCCCGGTCTTTTCTATGTTTCTGGTAGTATTGGCGGTAGTTTTTCTGAGCTTTTTGGTATTTCCCCTGACTTTTTTGCATATCAGCAAGCCAGAATATTGCTAAAGGAAAACCACCTTTATCTTTATTTACTACTGTTTCATACCATTTTTCAGCAGAATTATAATCACGGTTCATACGGCAGGCATCAGCATATTTATAAGCTAACTTAACTACATTTCTATTAATATCCAGTGCTTTTTTATACATATTTGCTGCACCGTAATAATTGCCCTGTTCAAAAGCTGAATCCCCTGCTTTAATATACGCTCTGAAGCTTTGAGCAAAGGAAAAGTTTAAGATAATGGAAAACTGAAGAAGTAGGAATAATATGTTCTTTATACTCGTCATATATAAATATTTTGGCATTTTTCAAAATCATATAAAAGTAGTTTACACTTTTTGAATTGATAATTGTAAAAGTTCACAGTTAAAAATTTGAAATTAGAAACTTGAAATTTGGAAGATAGTTTGGTTTATACAGCCAAATTTCCAATTTCTAATTTCCAGTTTCAGTCAGTTAAAATACTTAATTAAATCATACACTTATTCAAAATTGTAAATCGGAATATGAAAGATGCCAATATTTTCTATATTTGTAAAGATATAAAAAATTTAGACTTTGTTTTTATTAAAAAGTTTTTTTATCTTTAAAGCAAATAAATATTATAAGACTATGAAAAAATTTACTATCTTATTAGCTATTGGATTTATTATTTCTAATTATTCACTTGCTGAAAAATTATCCGCCTTTGGTGGAAAGGATACTACAAAAACCAATAATAAATCAGCTAAAGCAGGTTGTATGCCTGCAACTGGCTCAACTTATCTTGATATAAACAATGTCAGAGCATTAATTCATACAGGTGGTGATATGTGGTGGGACCTTATTGGGGCTGCAGAATATGAAGTTCCTAAAGGTTCAGGTAAACATTCATTATTTGCAGGTGCTATATGGCTCGGCGGAATTGATCAAAACAGCCAATTAAGATTAGCAGCACAACGTTTTAGACAGGTTGGAGTTGATTATTGGCCAGGACCATTAATTGTACCCGGTGCCGACATGGCAAGTACTATACCTGAAATTTGCTTAGAATTTGATAAACATTTTGTAATTACTAAAAGTGAAGTTGCAATGTTTAGAGATTGGTTTAATGCTGATCCAGAAACACAGGCACAAGAATTTCCCGGTTATGAAATACCTGACATCATTTTGAATTGGCCCGCCCACGGCAATGTTGCTGGCTATGATTATTATTTAGCACCCTTTTTTGATGTTAATGGTGACGGATATTATAATCCTTATGATGATGGTGATTATCCACTTTATGATTTAGATGGAATATTACCCTGCGGAACTCCACCTGCCTTCCAAATACCAAGATTATTCGGCGACCAAACCCTTTGGTGGGTATTTAATGATAATGGAAATATACATACTGAAACAGGTGGTTCTGCTATTGGTGTAGAAATACGAGCACAGGCATTTGCTTTTTCTACAAACGACGAAATTAACAATATGACTTTTTATAATTATCAGATAATAAACCGTTCAACTTATACTTTATCAGAAACGTATTTTGGTATTTGGACAGATGCTGACCTGGGAAGTGCTTGGGACGACTACTTAGGTTGTGATGTTTCAAGAGGATTAGGATATGTATATAACGGCGATGAAATGGATGGGACAGGAGCTGGTCAAACTTATGGAGCCCAACCACCTGCTATTGGTATTGACTTTTTTGCTGGACCTTATCAGGACCCTGATGGCATTGATAATCCTTCAAGCTATGATGAAAATGGTAATTTAACTTGTGATGCAAATGTACTAAACGGAAATATAAATGGAACAAATTTTGGTGATGGAATTATTGATAATGAACGATGGGGAATGAGAAGATTTATGTATTTTTCTTGTGACTTCACTCCTTGTGGCAGTCCAATAACAGCAAATGACTTTTACAACTATTTAAAAGGAATCTGGTTAGATGGAACTTGCATGCAGTATGGTGGAACTGGTTATTTATCTGGGGGGCCTTGTTGTTATTTTATGTTTCCCGGCAATTCTGACTCTTGTGGAGCAGGGACAAATGCAATACCTCAGGCAGAATGGTCGGAAATAACTGAAAATAATCCTCCAGGTGAAAGGAGATTTGTGCAATCTGCAGGTCCTTTTACTTTTTTACCAGGTGGTGTTAATGATATTACTTTTGGTGTTGTCTGGGCAAGAGCACTTTCAGGTGGACCTCTTGCTTCGGTAAACGAAATGCTATATGCAGATGACAAAGCACAAGCATTTTTTGATAATTGTTTTAAGCTAATTGAAGGTCCTGATGCTCCTGAACTTGATATTATTGAATTAGAGAAAGAGCTTATTTTCAATATATGGAATAAGCCCGTTTCAAATAATTATCTTGAGCAATATGATGAAATTGACCCTCTTATTATCTGTCCTCTTGATTCAGAAGGAGTTGCTACTGATTGTGATAAAACATACAATTTTCAGGGCTATCAGGTTTTCCAGTTAAAAGATTCTTTGGTTTCTTTTGAAGATATACATAATAATGATTTGGCTCGTTTAGTATTCCAGTGTGATATACACGACGAGGTAAGTCAAATAATTAATTATGAATGGTCAGAACAGTTACAGGCAAGCATTCCTGTTGAAGAAGTAAATGGTGCTAATGAAGGAATAGACCATTCTTTTAATATTACAGAAGATATGTTTGCTATAAGTAATACTCAATTAATTAATTGTAAAAAATACTATTACCTTGCTATAGCTTATGCACATAACGATTATTTTCATTATAACCAAGGCGATCCGACTACCTGGAACGGACAAAAAAGACCTTATTTAGCCAGTAATAAAGGTGCTGAAGGTGATATTAAAATTTATGAAGCAATTCCCAGGTGTAATACAGGCGTAAATTCTTCTTATGGAGATAGTCCTATGATTACTCAGGTTGATGGTTATGGAGGGGGATACAATCTCCTGGAACTTACAGAAGAAACTATTGATGAGATTATGTCAGGGCCACCGTGGAAGGCAGAAAATATTACTTATAAAGCTGGTTATGGCCCAATAACTATAAAAGTTATTGACCCGCTTAATGTCCCTGACGGAGAATATATAATAGGATTTGCACCGGATTCAATAAATATTCAGGATTATAATACTAAAGATTTAACTAATGTCGGTAAAGCAGGATATATTTACGATACAAAGTGGTTTATTACTGATATTACCGGAGAAACTTTTGATACCATTTTTTCTGACACCTGGATATCTTATAATGATGAAAAATTAATACCTGAATTAGGACTTTCGGTAACTATTAATCAAATTCCTCTTGTTTTTATGAATACTATAACCTGGGAAAGACCAGACGTGCAAAATCAACCTGCTGTGATGAAAGAAGCACTCATTAATAACGGTTTTATAGATGCTTCAATGGAATTTTCCGATACTACTAAACCCTGGCTCTGGGGTGTTCCGGATGGTGAACTTTTTGACGAATTTAACTGGATTCGCTCAGGAACTTATTATGATAATACTTTGTTTAATCCTAATCCCCGATATGATGATTATCATGATATGGAATCAGAGGAATACAGAGACTGGCTTGATCCTACTGAAATTTATGAAAATATAATAACAGGTTATTCTATATTTGTAAATGATGCTTTAAATGCAGGTGGTATCTGGGCACCTTACAGATTATGTGCAAATAGCTATGGAGGAAAGACAAATAACTATGGTGGGAGGGTTTTATGTAGTCCTGCTTATGACCATGTGATTAATGATTTACCAGGGCTATATAATGAAGAACTTAGATATTTTAGATTAGCAAGTGTTGATTTAGTAATTACTTCTGATAAATCAAAATGGACAAGAGCACTGGTTATTGAAATGTGTGAAAATGATAAAGAAGATGACCCCGACTTTCCCGGTGAAGTTTCTGACATTATACCTTTAATAAATTCATTTTCTGAAGCAAATGCATTGAGATTTGATTTGCGTAAAGCACCTTCAGTTGATAAAGATGGAAATCCTGATGGTTCAGGCACTACTGGTATGGGATGGTTCCCGGGTTATGCCATTGACGTTGAAACAGGAGAAAGATTAAATATTATGTTTGGTGAAGATTCAAAGTTTATAGGCGAGAATGGTAGAGATATGCTCTGGAATCCTACAGAGAAAATTGCTACTGACTTATATTTTGCAACTGATGGTGAAGAAGGCGAAGTATTATTTGGTGGAAAACATTATATTTATATTATTGGGAATAATATTAGAAAAAATATTTTAGGAAGCGCCAATTGGGAAACATTCCCTGCTTATGACGAAGGTGAAAGTATTAGAATAATGCTTGATAGTGCTGCTAATGCTTCTGATTTTGTTCGCAGAAAATTAATACGTCGTGTATTTAGAAATGCAATGTGGGTATCAATACCTTTGCATAATCCCGATTACGAACTCTTATCAACTGATGTTACAATTAAGCTGCGGGTTGCTAATCCGTATTATAAAAATATTATAAATTTAACTACAGAACAATATGAAAACCTATCGCAAGATGAAATAGATTCATTACAATATTTAGAACAATATTTAGAAGATATCGCATCTCCAAATTATAATTATCCTATGTATGTTTTTAATACCTCCGATTATCAAATAGATAAAACTACACAATCAATTATTAAATTTTATCCGAATCCAAGCAATGGGCTTGTATATATTGAAATACAAAATAACCAAAAAGAAAAATTATCAGTAGAAATTTATAATATTCACGGGCAATTTATTTATAGCAAGCAATTTAATGTTTGTTCAGACAGAATCGTAAAACAAGTTGATTTATCTAATTATTCAAAAGGTATTTACTTTATAAAAGTTGGAGTTAATGATATTATAAAAGTGGGAAAAATAATAATTTTCTAATTTCAGAACTCCTGACTTCTCATAAATTAAAATATGTAGATAAATTATATTTTCTGCATTTAATAATCAGGTTCTGGGTTGTTTTATACTCAGACTCTGTAACCAGTACATACCACCCAGCACCCAGTAACCAGTACCAAGTAACTGTGCATTTTTATTTTACGATATTATTTTCTGTAAACAGCATAATTACGTTATGAGGTCAGGATGTCTGAATTTAATTAATCATAGCGTTCTTTGCGTGCTTGGCGTCTTTGCGAGAGAAATTTTTTATCAAATTACGAAGTTATGTTCTTACATAAAAGTAGGACACTGTTTATAATATGGAAGAGCAAAAGGTCTTGTTTTATTAAATATATATATAAGTGATAGTTCCATACCTCCAAGTCCATTACTTGCAGTTGATAGTTTGGATGTATTAATATCATAGCTAATTCCCAGGTTAATATTTTGATAATCAAGCCCTATTTTAATAATACCTGCATCTTTCATACGAAACCAGCCGCCTATATAAAATGCATGAAATGCAATATTATCTATATTATATTTGAATAATCCTCCAAGGTCAAATTCTTTTAATTTTCCCTGTCTCATATATATAAAGCTGGGCAAAAATGATAATTCTTCCTGGATTTTAAATTTGCTGTTTGCATAAAAGATTATTTTTCTGTTTAGCTCAATTGCTTCAATATCATAAAATGATTGTCCGGGCTTATTAATATGAAAAAAAGAAACACCCATATTTAATGGTATTTCATCCAACCGGGTATTTGGAGTCGGAATTAAATAAAATATATTAAATCCTGCTGCAACATCAAAATACGATATTTGACTATTAGGAAACACTTCGTTGTGCGATAAATTTGAATTATACTGATTTCCATCATATTGGCTGTTAAAAGTCAGATTATTATAATTGATGCTGTATTGATTGTAATATAAATTAATTCCGCCGGAAATAATTAAGCTGCTATCCGAAGATATTATTTTATGATAAGCTATTGATAAGCCGATTTGAGTAGTTCCAAATTCCGAATCACCCGCTTTATCAGTATTCAACAATATGCCAAGTCCTATGTAACTTTTGGGGATATTAAATTGAGTAATTTTGCTATCAAATGATGCAGAGAAAGTTCTGTATGGAGTTGTGATTGATTGCCATTGATTTCTGTGGTTAGCAACAAAACGATAATCACCATCAAAAACACCACTTAAGCCGGGATTAAGATTTAATGGTGAAGCCAGGAATTGCGAAAAATGGATATCCTGTCCAATGGAATAAAGACATTGAGAGAATATGAATATAAATAATATGCACTTTTTTTTTGAAAATAAAAGAATCATTAGAATTTTATAAAATTAATCACTATTGTCCTACAAATATAATAAAATTTTTAGATCCGTAAATAATTTATTTAAATTAAAAAAGCCCCCCAAATATTTGGGAGGCTGTTTTAATACTATAGACAATTTTATTTTATCAGATTAATCTTTTTAGTAACTACATATTTATCACTTACTATTCTTACAATATAAGCTCCTTCGGCAAATGAAGATATGTCAATTGTATTAACAGTAGCTGCATTATCAATGCTAATAAGCACTTCACCTATAATGTTAAAAACATATATTGTAGAATTTTCAGCGTTTGTGATGTATAATTCTCCCTTTGTCGGGTTGGGATAGATGTTTATTACATCATTATTACTAATTTCGTTTATAGAAGTAATAATACCTACTTCAATAAATATACCGGCAGTACAATCATTAGCATCTGTAACCTGAACATAATACATATCTGGATATAAACCACTAATATCTTGTGTAGTTTCACCACCAGGGGCCCATAAATAAGAATAAAATGGTGTTCCGCCGGTTACTTGAATATTTATTGAACCATCATTTGCTACAGGAGAAGATGCATCAGTAACGCAACCAGCTCCACATGTTATCGTAATTGGAGGTGGTTCACCAATATCAATGGAAGCAACAGAAGTACAATACATAGAATCAGTAACTGTAACATAATTAATTCCTGCTGCTAAAGCAGCTGCTGTTTCTGTTGTTTGAAATGGATCGTCGTTCCAGTTATATTCATAAGGAGGTACTCCGTCTGTAATCACAACTACAGTTGCACTACCATCGTTTCCACCATTACAACTAACATTTTGTATAGATGCAGGGTTTATTACTGCTGCTAAACTACAGACAATTTCCTGAACTTCAATTGCATCATTTACTCCTGTACAGCCGTTAGCATCAGTTACAGTAACTATATAAGTTCCTGCATCCAGGTTAGTTGCAGTTTGTGTTGTTTGTCCATCAGACCATACATAAGTAGTATATGGAGGAGTTCCACCGGTTGGATTTGCTGTAACAGTACCGCCCCCAGTACCTCCTGAAAAAGCATCGGTAGTGGTGTATTGTATTGAGATTGTATCCGGTTCTGTAATTGTTATGAAGTTTGTAATTGTACATAAATTACCATCTGTAACAGTTACATAATATGTTCCTATTGATAATCCGCTTATATCTTCATTTGTTTCAGTGGTTGACCAGCTATAATCATAAGGTATTGTTCCACCGGTAACAGTTAAATCAGCACTTCCATCAGCTCCGCCATTACATAATACATCGATACCAACTATTGAAGTTACTAACGGAGCAGGTTCGCCTATTACAACACTTTCGGTGGTTGCACATAAGTTAGTATCTGTAACAGTTACATAATATGTTCCAATTGATAATCCGCTTATATCTTCAGTTGTTTCAGTAGTTGACCAGCTATAATCATAAGATATTGTTCCACCGGTAACAGTTAAATCAGCACTTCCATCATTTCCGCCATTACATAATACATCACTACCAGTAATGTTTGCGGTTAGCAAAGCGGGTTCAGTAATTATAACATAATCAAAAACTGTACAGCTATCATCATTAACAACAACAGTATAAGTTCCTGCTGATAAATTAGTCGCTGTTGAATCTGTTTGTCCGTTGGACCATTCATAATTATAAGGTGGGGTTCCGTTAGCAGGAGTTACTGTTGCTGAACCATCATTTCCACCATTGCAACTAACATTTGTAACTTCAATAGTAATAGTTATTGGACATAATGTATCGGTTTCTAATACATAAATTGATTGAGTTGCTGTGCATAAATTGTAATCTGTAACTGTTACAAAATACCAGCCGGAAGCTAAACTATCAATATCCTGATTAGTGCTATCATTTGACCATAGAAAGGTGTATGGTATTAATCCGTCTGTTACTGTAATATATATTGCTCCGTCGCTGCCTCCGGGAGTAGATACGTGGTTAGTGCTATCTAATGTAATTGTAACAGCAGTAAGTGGCTGGGTAATAGTAACATAGGCAGTTTCGGTAGATAAATTACTATCAGTAACAATTACGCTATAATTACCTGCTGGTAAATTGGATGCTGTATCTGTTGTTTGCGAAGAAGCATCATCCCATAAATAAGTATAAGGTGGAGTGCCGCCTGAAGCAGTTACAGTTGCAGAACCATCACTGCCGCCATAACAGCTAACATCAGTAACTTCTGTAATAGTTGCGGTTAAAGGAATTGTTCCTGATTTAAAATTTAAGCGAATAAATGGAGATTTAGCATAATTTGAAAAAGCATACCAGCTTGGATTAGTCATAAGAAACCAGCGAGTTGACCATATTTCTTGTGGGGTTTCTGTATCTTCAGCTATCCATATTTTTAAACCATAAAAATAAAATTCAATTGCAGCCATATAAGAACCTTCAGCTAAAACTTCAGCACCTGTTAATATAAAAGGTAAAGTTACCCATGTATCTATATCAGAAGAATCAATAATATCAAAAATGTCTGAACTTAAAATTTCAACCCAATCTGGGATGATAGGGTCAAAATAAAACAATTTGAAAAATATAGTACCACCTAGTTCTGTATTTTTGTGAATATAAGCTGACATTGAACTAACAGTATCAATAGCATTAATATCATAAGTAACACCAAATCTATCACCATCTTCACCTCCATCTACATAGCCACAAGGTGAAACTTTACCTGTAATAATTCCATTATCGCGTGCATAAACTGTATCAGATACAGAAAATGTAATAGTATCAACATTATTCGTGGGATTTTCATCAATTGAGTCAGAAGAAACAGTGAAAGTAGCATTATAAGCTTTTACTATAGGTGGAGGCAAAAAAGGGGTTAGAGTATCAATGGCTAATGAATCACTTGCGTTTGATGCTAATGAAGCAATAGGTATACCGGTTTCATCATATACTACTGATGAAAAATCATCAACTTGAACATTCAGTGTAATGTTGGTTTGATCATTGTTTCCAAAATTATACACATCTGCTCCGAAATAAATATTCATTACTTGCTGTTTAGGTGTTTGATTATAGAAACCACCATTAAGATATTTGAATTCAGGATATATATGTTTAAGAATAATATCGTTATCAGGAGCTTCAATAAGCTCAATATCATCAACCATCCAATAATAATGGCTTGCATCTTGCTTGTGCCATCTTATGTAAACAGTTGGCTGATTTGCTGCGATAGCAGAAATATTAATCTCAACAATATCAGGATTTGGTGAAGCATCATTTGTAACTGTTGCTCCTCTAACATCAAACTCGGTCCACGTAAAACCATCATTACTTATCCAGGCAGATAGATGTGCAGCAGGTGAACAACACCAGCGAAAATATTGCTCAAATCTAAGAACTATCGCAGGTCTGCCTGAACAGTCAATGGCAGGAGTTTGAATGTATGAATCCATATCAATATAAGAAGGATTTATAACACTATCGCCTATTGAATTATAAGAATCACTATTCAATACTACAAAACCATTGGCAGCAGTTGTTGACTCAAATGGTTGATTATTAATTGAGAAGGCACCACCTGGAACTGTGTCTGACCAAACCCAGACATAATCATTGCCAGTATTATCAACTGTTGTCCAGCCAGCAGGTAATAATGTATCACCACCAAAATCTTCTGACCAGAATGGAGTTTGTTTACTAAAGTTATGTACTAACTGTTCGTTAGAATAATTCTCAACTTTTGAAAGTTCACAAGTTTGTTCAACTTGTTGAAATTGCAATGTGTTCTGTGCAAATGCAAATACAGAAACTGCAATAAATGCAAATAATAAAGTTATTTTTTTCATAATTTCTTAAATTTTTAGTCCCGCACTTAAATTTAAGTGCGGGATAGGATTATACATATTTATTAATGCAAAGATAATAAAAAAAAATTCGTATGAAAGAATAAGACAGGATTAACAAGATTTACAAGATAATAAAAGATGAATTATTAAAAAAAATCATGTGAATCCTGTGAATCCTGTCAAAAAAAAACCCCGAAAAAATCGGGGCTTTTTTATATAACAATGTGATGAAACTTATTTTATCAGATTAATCTTTTTAGTAACTACATATTTATCACTTACTATTCTTACAATATAAGCACCTTCGGCTAATGAAGATATGTCAATTGTATTAACAGTAGCTGCATTATCAATGCTATAAAGCACTTCACCTATAATGTTATAAACATATATTGTAGAATTTTCAGCGTTTGTGATGTATAATTCTCCCTTT
>SDBV01005978.1_pt1 | contig 17002 bp, 13 predicted proteins | sample 2277081 | NCBI WGS metagenome assembly SDBV01 (sample SAMN10402039, study PRJNA504765) | marine sediment metagenome | isolation source: marine sediment core GS10_PC15, 223 cmbsf | place: Arctic Ocean: Southern Knipovich Ridge | collected 2010 | reverse complement strand
CCGTAATGTAGGTCCATACCCTGACAACCCGAATGCCCTCAAGGTCTTCTCGTTGGAAAAGTTTATTTCGATAGCCTTCGAAGACTTTGCCGGTCGGAAAATTGGGGGCCCCGGTGACTATTGTGATCGTATGACCCATTTTAACCCATTCTCGGGCATGCTCAAAAGTGCGAACGGCGGCCGCGTTGGTTTCAGGCGGGAAGTTGTCCGTAATGAATAAAAGATGCACCCTATCGCCACACGATTGAATAAATGGTACCCGTCGGATTTAAGGGGGCAATCATGACCCTATTGGGCAATGACACCCCAAATGCCGGGTGATAGGCGGACGGCTCCAGATCACCCTGGGAACCGGAAGTGGACCATGTAATTCGGTGCTGATTCAGCCGCAACGACATAGATTTCTCATTATCTTCCAAGGTTGCAGTTGAGGCGATGTCCGGGTGCCAGTAGAAGCGGGCCACCGCGTGTCGATAAGTGCCCTCAAGCTCGTCGGTAATGTCCAGCCGATTTCCGGTTAGACGCCACGAGCGCCGATGGATCACCCGTCCCGGCAAGCGTGTATAACCGTCATGAGCGCAGCTCACGACCAGTCCCTGGTGGCCTTCATCTGCATAACTCAGGTCAATGGGGTGGGCTCGCCGTCCCACCCGGAAACTGCTCCAGACCTCGGATGAGTCTGCCCCATCGACTTCGACCGTGGTGTGGGCTGCCGTTGACCGTTGCCGGAGCCTTTCAGGGCTACTGCCATAACATGAGATGCCCGAGTTCACGACTACCCTTCGACCGAACAGGGACAATTCAAAGCTTAAGCTGTCCGCATGGGCATGGCCAGGAAGATAACGGGGACCGATTTTCCCCACGTCAAGGATGACCACCGCTTCATTGCGGGCCAGCCGGATATAGCCGCTGGCCGGCAGGCAGGTGAGGCCTTCCTGGGGACCGGGCACTTCGCCCAGCCCCAAGCGGAGGGCATAGGCCTCTATCTCCGCCGGTCCGGCGCCAACTCCCAAGACGGCATCGTTGAACAAGGCAATCTCCCCATCCGGGTGGCACATGACTTTGAGCCAGTATCGCATCTTCTGGATGGCGGCTGTCCACTCGTTACGCAAATTCTGATATTTTGGCGGAAGGGCCCCACTCCCAAAAGTATGCACCAGATTGTGAAGATCGAGGAGGTCTTCCAAGATAATACTATGGTACGTGGGGCTAAGTTCAAAATGGCCCCCATCGGACAGAATCTGCTCGGGCACTTCTCTGGCAAGTAGCTGCAATCCCTTCTCGAGCCAGGCGGCGGCTTCCGATCCTTTATAAAACAGACCGGCGAACACCAGCGCCTTCGCATTGGCAAACAGATGGTTCCCCAGTAAATGATATTCAAGGCGTTTGCATAGGAAGCGGGCCTGCACCGCCAGACTGGTGACCATATCCGGTGCCGGTTCATTGCCGGCCAGGAGCCACTTGACCCAATTAACGATCCTGAGGGAAAGGGGATAGGGTTCCCACCCATTACCGACAGTCGGGGTGTTCTCATTTATCCAACGGTCTATCAGGGCTACATGCCACTGGTGACGAGCATCGGCGCCATCGGCGCTCAAATCATCGAAATAATGGAGATTATAGAGCCACAACTTGTCCCGCGAAGGCTCATTCCACGACTGCGGTGAACTGATGTCGTGCTCCTCATTCAGTGCCTTAAACCGGTTATGCGCAACCAGGGCCGCTTGTTTCACCGCTGGCGGCGCCAGGAGGCCATCGGGCGTACGCGGAGAGGGAGGAGAGCGCAAGTCAGGCTTGGTACGATAGACTCGGTACCAGAGACGACTATATATCTGGACAGGCCGCAAATAACGGACAGTGCGGAAAAACCGGAGGAGATTCAACACTGGAGTGCTTCGACCAACTCAAACGTCACGTTAGTCACCTCAACCAACTCCGCGAATTGGATGGGCACACCTTGACTTTGGCCCAGCGCCTGGACAAAGGCCACCACGGCGGCCCGGTTGCCCTTGTCCTGACGCCAGAGATTCAGCTTCCGAAAACCTTTCCAACCGTAGCCTCGCAGGCGGCGGAAGTTGTCCAGCTGCAGGATGCGACCGGCACAAAAAACCTCCAGGCGCTCTTTGGGAAAAGACTTGTGCCCGTTGGCCAGGTAGTGGACCGTACCAAAGGAACCATCCGCAAATCCCAGGGTGAAGCTCACTTTGTCTTCCCTTATCGCCACACCGGGTGCGTCTCCCATCATGGTGGCCTGGACCGAAACGACAGGCTCGCCAACCAGAAATCGTAATAGATCGACGAAGTGGCACCCTTCCCCGATAATACGTCCCCCGCCGACGGCCGGTTCCTGTGTCCAGTCATCCGGGGGAATCTCGCCTGCGTTTACCGTCATTACCAAGGATTTGGGTGCACTAACACTACTCAGCAGCGCCTTCATCCTAACTACGTGCGGAGCAAACCGGCGGTTGAAGCCCACCATCAGCAAGGGCACCTGCCCACTGGATTGCAGGCTGTCATAGGTCGATTCGATCTCACCAAGCTCATCCCGGGTTATGGCAAGGGGCTTCTCCACAAAAACATGTTTTCCCGCCTGGAGGGCCTGGCAAACAAATCGGGCGTGGCTGTCATGGCGGGTGGCAATGACAACAGCATTGATTTCCGGGTCGGCCAGCAGGCTTTCCGTGTCAGTAGTAGCGGATTCAAACCCGAATTTGCGTCCTGCATACGCCCCGGAAGCGCCGCCACTTGAAGCCACAATCTTCAGTCGTACCCCGGCCTTTTTGAAGGCAGGGATCAGGGTGCGGATAGCATAGTTACCAGCACCGATTATTCCCAGGACCGGTTTGGCGGGTATGCCTGCCGCCGGCAGGGCCTCGGGGATCAATTGAATGGTCCGGTCGAACGTTGCCTTGGCCTCTTCATCGTATGTCAGCAGGATACCCAGTACCGGTTCGCTGCCGTCGATCAGGTCGTATGCCCTGGCAGCCTCTCCGATGGGGAAGCGATGGGAGATCAAGGGCTCGGCGTCTAAGCGATTCTCGGTCAGCATATCCATCACCGCCTCAAAATTGCGCTGCTCGGTCCAGCGCACGTAGCCGATGGGATAGTCGTGGCCACCCTCTTCGTAATCCGGATCGTACCGGCCCGGCCCATAGGAGCACGATACCTGGAACGAAAGTTCCTTTTCATAAAAGTCGGCCCGTTCGAGCTCCATGCCTACCACCCCTACCAGGACAATGCGCCCCTTGTTGCGGCACATCCGGGCGGCCTGGTGGATGGGCTCATTACTTTCGGTGGATGCCGCGATGATAACCCCATCCACACCACGGCCACGGGCAAAAGCCTGGGCCGCGGCCAGGGGGTCCTCTCCCGTGGACAAGTCGACAACTTGAGCGCCGTATGCCTGGGCCAGCGCTACCCTGGCAGAATCAAAGTCCAACCCCAGCACCCGGCAACCCTGGGCCTTGAGCAACTGGAGCGCCAGCAGCCCTACCAGGCCCAGCCCGGTGACTACGAATGCCTCGCCGAGTGTGGGTTGAGCCAGCCGTATCCCTTGCAAGGCAACGGCAGCCAGTACGGTGAAGGCCGCGTCATCATCTGACACGCCATCCGGCACCTGGGCGCAGAGATTTGCCGGTACCCGCACCACCTCGGCGTGGGGCCCGTTCGATACCACACGATCACCTGCCTGGAAACCCTTTACGCCGACGCCTACTTCCAACACCTCACCTACGTTGCAGTAGCCCAGCGGGAGGGGCTGGTCCAGTTTGCTCTTTACGGCTTCCATCGTGGGAGAGAGACCATCGACCTTGATCTTTTCCATTACCAGACGCACCTTCTCCGGCTGCCGGCGGGCCTTGTCCAGCAGGTTGGCACGGCCAAACTCTACCAGCATACGCTCAGTGCCCAGGGAGATGATACTTCGGTGGGTGCGGATCAGCAGGTGCCCGGCCTCCACACTCGGTGCTGGTACATCCATGAGCTCAGTCTCGCCGGTCTTAAGGTTTTGGAAGATTTGCTTCATGAATATCATTTCCGACTTTGATGAGAATTTCACTTTAACACATTTACTCAGGCTTACACATTCATTTTTTGTCCAACCATAATCATCTTGTTACGTATTTTAAAAAGGTTGAAGAAATGGCTGGCAAAGCGTTCCGTAGCTCTTGCTATTCTCGCGGAATCAAACAAGCGCTTTATGTAGAACGAATAGGGAAAAGACAATTCATGGATTTTCTCCAGGAAAACTATTCTGAAGCCACATTCCCGCAATAGACGGGTCAACTGGCTCGATGAAAATATTTGCTTGTGAGCAAACACCTCCTTTGAATACATCATATTCAAAAACAAAGGGAAAACCCCAAAAGTGAATCTGTAGGAAAATTCGCCCAGGCGGTAATAGAAAGCGTCACGCGCCGGAGTATCAAGCAACAGAAGGCCATCATCCTTAAGGAGGCTCCATATGTTCTTCAATGTCTCCGTTGGGAAATTGACGTGCTCGATAACGTCCCATAGAGTAACCACATCGAAGAACTCGCTGTAGCCATTTTGCCAGTAGCTATCATCAGCCAACCTGCGCGAAAGATTTAACTCGTATTTCTCTCTAGCATAGCGAATACGCACGGGGTTAGGCTCAATGCCGTACACATCAATGCCTCGTTCTTTCAGCAAATGGAGAAATAGCCCGCCCCCCGCTCCGATATCAAGTACTTTTACCTCGCCAGTTGGGCAATGCTTTAACAAGAGATTGACTTTACTCCTGAAGCGCTCTACATTACTTTGCAACTGCTTGTCAAGGTAATCAAAATCGGTCTTCGAGAGCACAAAGTCGGAATGGTTGGAATCGCCTTCAGCGATGTCTGACTGGATGTTGTCCAAGTGATTGATATAATGGCCTCCACACTGCGAGCAGCAATATATCAGAATGCCTTCTCGAACGCGATAACGAGGGGCCGTACATGAAGTGCCGCACAATTTACACACGCTAAAGTCATATGTCATTGTTCACCTCCCTTTGCCAAAACATTATCCGAAAAAAGTAGCTGTCAAGCTTGCTTTAGACGGTTCAACTCCATCAGCATGCGCTCCATGCCCAGGGAGATAATACTTCGGCGGGTGCGGATCAGCAGGTGCCCGGCCTCCGCACCGGCGTCAACAACACGACCGCCTGGCCTGAGCACTCTGGCCATTTCTTCAAGAATTCGCACGGTATTGGTTGAGTGATCGATGACTCCCCTGTCCAGATGTAGTCGCGGGAGTTATCGTCGGATTTCTTGTTTTCGGCGTCCATCTCCATGATTGTAGCCTTATCCAGTCCGGAGCGCTTCATTCTTTCCGATGTGCTTATCACCGCATAGCTGGTTATGTCGATACCGGCATAGGATTTCGCGTATTGCGAGAGCAGCTGCGCGTGGTTGCCGTTGCCGACTCCGATTTCGAGAACGCCACTCTGGGCCAAAGACTGAAAGTCCATCAGAGGATCAAAGGGGATTTCCCTCCACGGCATGAACGTTCGTGAAACCGAAAAGAACCGTCTGTCAATCTCTCTATAGAATTCCGCGCTGAATTCTTCGAACCAAACTGGTTCCTTCCAGTCGTAACGCATTGGGTGCTCATTCCACCAAGCGCGGTTTTGCTCTTGCCATTGTGGACGACGGGCATCGTCTTGCGGTAACCCTGTAGGGTGGTCAAATCTGCGGATCTTGACTTTATCTCTCTTCATCTATTGGTCTCTAGTTTATATTGGTTGCTTCATTGCGAATTCAAACACATGGGTTATGTTTTCTGCGATCCTTTTATAAGAAAACCGCCCTTTGCGTTCGGTTCCCTTGGAGCGCAGTCGCTCCAGGGTTGCATGGTTACGACAGGCGGCTATTATTGTTCTCGCTATGCCGGCGGGATCGTTGGGATCAAAGTAAACGGCCGCCTCGCCGCACACATCGTGCGCGTAGGAGAGATCTGCCGCCGCCACGGGACATCCGGCCGCCATCGATTCCGCCAAGCCCAGGCCAAACGACTCAGCTAACGATGGGAAAACCATCAGATCGCTTGCCAGCAATGCATACTCGACTTCGTCCGGCTTCAGGAGACCAAGCCACACCAGCCGCTGAGCGACGCCAAGCTGTTCGGCTTCTCTTTGAATATCAACAATGAAAGAGGTGTATCTTCGGTCGGCGGGTCGTTGTTTCTCGAGAGTCAGCAAAAGACTCACTGACGGCATGGTTTTAAGAATGGCTGGCATGGCACGCACCAATGCCAGATGGTTCTTGTGTTCGCCTGGATGCGAGACATAAATCAGCCGCGGCCGGTCGGCGCCATCGATCAAGGCCTTCTTTTCCACACGGATATTAGGGTTCTCGGAAGGGGTTCGATATCCGCTTGGTATGACGTGAATGCGTCCGTCCAATGATGGCTCCAATTCTATGATGCGCTCATGCATGGGCTTAGTCTGGACGATCATCCCGCGGCTTGCACGCGCGCCGCGAAGGATATGGCTTCTCATGAACCGCATGCGAATTCGCCTGAAAAGCCCATAGGTCGACATAGCCTCGGGAATAAACGCTTTAAGCTGATGGCAGAAGACTACTTGCGGCAAGCTGGGACGGGCTGGGGCTATGTTTGCAAAGGAAAACAAGAGGTTCGCTTCCATTACCTCGAGCCGAGCCGGCAAATGCCGATTCACCCAGGACAGTCGTCCCAGGCCGCCATTTCCCATTCCTGTTTCCTCAAGGGTAACCTTTTCGGGTACTGTGGGGGTGTCGAATTCCCTCAACCGCTTTTTGAACAGGAATACATGCCACTCCCACTCGGGGCGCACAGCCGGCAGCCAATGGAGCAGCTCCTCCAGGACCGCCGCCCCACCGTGGCCACGAATGCCCACCGCGTCAATGGCTACTCGCATGGCTTTCCTCCCGGCTGATGCCAAGGAAATTCCTCGAAAAGCACCCTCTTCTATCTCTCCTTTTTATACTCGTTAGATGCCTGCCATAAGATATCGCATTAAAGGCCAACCCGCCCAATGCCAACAGGCCGCCATATAGCCGGAGGTCCCGGTCCAGCAAAAGACAATTTTCACCGATTCGCTCTCCCGCGCGATGTTGCACAACCGGTCCGGTATAGGCTATTTATTGCCTCTGGAATACCAAACCTCCACGGCGAATAAACAGCACTTTCAGGGTGGTGGGGTGAGTGAGGCAAGCAAAACCGTTGCTCAGGAACCAGAGGATGGCGTCGTGGGGATCGATGTGGTTGCAGGCGTCCGAATCGCTCGTCCAGTAGGTGTCCCAGTTCGCATTTAACGGCTTGTAATGGATGCGCTTGAATTTGTGGCCCAGGAGAAACCTGAGGAGGTTCACCATCCGCTTTGGGAACAGAAAGAGGAAACGCCAAAGCACAGTGTCGCGGATGATGATGGAGGCCTTGATCAATTTTCCTTTCAACCCAAAGTCACTGTAGGGGCGCACGGCGTATCCTTCCGCTGCCCAGGGACGGCACTGCCACGCAGGAGCGAAGTAAACCACGCCGCCGGGCTTCAGAAGCCTCTTTATTTCCAGAAGGGCATCGTTGAGCTCAGGAATGTGCTCGTAGACCGACAAGGTCCAGATGGCGTCGAACACGGCGTCGTCGAAGGGATAGTGCCCGTATTCCGCCACCCGGTATGGCTTATGATAGTACTTCGCCAACGATTCGGCGATGTCGGTTCCGTGGTAATCGGTCACCATATCTTGAAACAGGCCGCCTGCGGAGCCAATTTCGAGACACTTCTTATCCTTCAGGCCGTACTGGGAGATGAAAGCGGAGAGGCGCTCGTAATAGGCGTGATCCTCGGCCCGCAACTGTTCGTCGATATCCCCGTATGTCTTGTGTCGCCTCCAGTCATAGAATTCTTTGTTTGGGGTGGTCGATTCTGCGCTGTGCTCCTGTTGCTTCAGAGCCATCACTTCAGCTTGCCGGTCAGTTGTTCATACAGGCGCAGATACTGGCCGGCGATTATATCGGGAGCGAACCGCTTCACGTTCTCCAATCCATCGGCGATCAGCCGTTCCCGGGTGAAGGCCGAGGAGACCACCTCTTTTATCCCGTCGCTCACCGAGGCTACATCGTGGGGATCGACCAGGAGAGCCCCATCCCCGGCCACCTCCGGCATTGATGACAGGTTGCTGGTGACAACTGGCCGGCCTGTAGCCTGCGCTTCAAGAATCGGCAAACCAAAGCCTTCATAGGTTGATACAAACACGAGCATGTCGCACTTCTGATATTCTTTTACAATTTCTCTATCGGAGATATTGGCAACAGATGAATATTCAATGTGGAATATTTTCAATGTTTCTATTTGTTTTTCAGATAATTTACCAATAATACGTAAATGGCAATTGGATCCTTTCAATGCCTCTGCTAAGAGAAGTATATTTTTATTTTTGCCTGTTCCTACTTGTAATATACGTGGTTTCCGGGTATTAAAAGTGTAAGGGGTTGGTTTAAAATCTTCTGAGATACAATCTGGTATTACTCTGATTTTTTCCGGATTGCAGTTAATATATCGTAGTAATTCTCGTTTTGTGGAGCTAGATATTACAGTTATTATTTTCGATCTTTTCTCAGGTAACCAATACCAGAGTAAGAAAAATAATTTCTTCCTTATGCCATGTAATCGCTCAAGAGTTGCACAATCGTGAATTGTCAATACAGTTTTTTTATGCAACAAATATGTGAGAAAATGAACATCTCCGGTGATATGATTCACATGCCCCTGTCTGAACGCAGCTTCGAGAATGTTGTAGGCCCGAGGCAAGAAACCTTTGCTAGGATATCGTGACATCGTTACTTTATAATTAATTTGTTGCGGTAGAGCCTTCCGAACCTCTTTAAAAACACGTTCTATGCTAAAATTCCCATCCTGTGGGTGGCGATGGTAATAGGTTATACGCACTCTGATGTTCCTACTACTAAATATGTAACTGTGCAGTATTTTCTTTTCATAATGACGTGGATACCCCGCTCCACCTTGAATTCAAGTTTGATCGTTATTTAGAAGAACGCCATCCCTAAACTCAAGGACTGCTTTCTCAATAGCGGCTGCGGCTACGGAAATGTCTTGTGTTTTGGCGATCTCGCGGCTTGCTTTCCCCATTTTTTGTGCTTCTTCGTGGGATTCCATTAATTTTATAATGCATTTTCCTAATGCTTCAATATCACCAACTGGGTATACAAGACCATTTACCCCCTCTTGTACTGTATCGGTGGGGCCGATACATCCGACCTGATCAGATGCTATAATGGGTAAACCGCAAGCTGCTGCTTCCGTGACTGCAAGTGGGTGTGGATCCCTCAGCGAAGTTACAGCAAATGCGTCCGCCGTATATTGAAACCTGACAATATCCTTTTGATTGATGAAACCCATAAACCGAGCCGCCTCAGGTGAAGAAGAACGATTTAGCTCCGATTGGAGTAATCCTTGTAATGCCCCTGATCCGAGAAAGAGAGCCACAACATTGCATCCAGACTGGCGCAAAGTTAAAACGGCTTTAAGCAAATCAATCGGGCGTTTTCGTGCAATCAACTTACCTGAAAACAAGACAACAAATGCATCATTTTCAATTGAATATTGCTGACGCATTTCTTTTCGTAATGCGGGGATGTTTTCTCGTTCGATTTCTTGAAATCGCTTTAAATCAACCGAAAGTGGACAGGTCTTAATTTTCTTATTCATCACCCCATAGTGTTTCAAGTAATGAACGTTTTGATCCCCTACAGCAAGAAACAAATCGACATATTTAAAGAAATAACTCACGGGTATTGCTTTCAATATTCGTTTCCAAGTATTTCGTAAACTCGTCAATGAAGAATCACTAAAATAGAGCAGCTTTTTATGATTTCGCTTTACCCAGTGCAAGACCTGCCACTCTAAACGGTGTGCATATCCGTAAACCAAGACAGCGTCTGGCTGTTTTTGATTCAATTCAGATTCAAGGCGTGATGAACCTATTTTCCAGAATCCTTTACCGCTCACTGTTTTCCCAGGCTCAAGAATTATGCTATTATAACCCGTCATCAAGTCCACATCCCATTTGTATTTTATTCCAAAGTCTTTATCATAGCTTTCGTTTGCGCCAGCATCAGAATAATAAAGAACATGCAAATCAATCCTCTCTGAGTTTCCCAGTAATTGGTAAACAGGCGAAAAATGCTGTATTGGATGCGATACGACAATAGCCAATTTGGGGGTTTTATTCATCAGTGGCTCCAATAAAGAATTTTCAACATAAATATTGATGTCTTATAACATTATCATTTGTTAGAGTCCATGCGTTCATAGTAGTGATCTATAATTATTTTTGCTCGTTTCTCAAGGTTGTTTTCTGCGATGCAGCGCTTTTGGCCGGCCAGCCGGATGGTCTCCCGCTCATCCGGGTGGTCGAGATAGTACGCGATCTTCTCCGCCAGCTCCTCCGGGCTGTCGAAACAGGCAATTTCCTGCCCTTCTTTGTAAAACTCCAGCACCTCATCGGTCCGCTCGTGGAGCATAAAGCCGCCGCAGGCCGGAATGTTGAATGTCCTTGATGTGACCAGGTCACCGGAGCTCGAGCCTGGCCTGCGTTCCGACAATAGAGCGATATTGATTGTACTCGCCTGCACCGCCACTGCATATATGTCGCCGATGACGGGTGCTCCGACAATGTAGGGATGCAAGACGGGTGCGGTGGACTTGTGCCACTGATTCCCCCATATCCGCATGTCAATGCCAGGTAGCTGCTCGGCAACGCTAGCCAGGTATCGTTCTTTTTTCGGCGACCAAGTGCCAATGAAGGCCACCTTGCAGCCCATTAAATTTCGAAAATTTTCACCAAGTTCAAAGGGGTGATGGGCCTCAGGGTCAAATCCGTAAGGCAATATGGTAACTCGGTTTGGCTCAACTTCACTTCTCATATCGTCGAGACCAAAACTTTTAGATGTAAAAATATGATCATAGAGCGGGAGACATTTAGGTATTCTTGGGCCATGGACGTACATGCTGACATCGGGATAAAACAATATTAAATAAATACCACGATTTTTCAGATCCAGTATCGTTTTGGGTTCAACTTGATCTCCTTTAAACACTAAGCAAAAATTGGGTTGAAATATTTTAGATTCACATATAATCTGGTTATTAAATTCTTTCCTAAATAGGGGAAACAACAATTTTCGTGCGATTTTGAGAAGGACACCCTTACCAGTGGGAATATAAACATCTTGATCCACAGTCTGGACAATATGCCCAAGCCTGCGAAAAGCCCTAGCCAAACCAGTACTATCACTGCCGTGCCATTGGGGGCCAATAAACAGGATACGTAAAGAATTATCCATAAGACTCAGAATTCCCAATCAAGTCCTTTTTCTCCGCAATAATGAGGAATGCTCTGGTATATATTCCAGAACCGGACCCTCCGGTTTCTATGAGATTGTACAACTTCAATACGCCTCGGATTATTTGCCACAGATAATAGCGAATAGAGCTCTTGATGCTGTACCCCCGCCGTACTGGTCCCGCTTCGCGAGCTCTAATGCTGCTAAATCCGCATAGTCTCAGCAGACGAGTCAAAGCATTAGGATTGAAGCCAATCTCATGGGTGAAATCATTATAACGATGATCAGTGCCCCACGGGCTTTCGGCGTTAGGTGTCTGAAGTATTAAACGACCATTGGGTTTCAACGCAACATGGCAGCCATCAAGAAACCTGAGTGCCTCGTCCTTATTAAAATGCTCGATGATATCAAGACCAGTAATCAAATCAAAGCTCCCAGAATGGGCTTCCAAGAAATCCAGAGCGTTGGCTTCTATCACATTCGTGAGTACCTGCAGTGCAATTCCAACTTGCTCAGGGCTAATATCAACACCAGTGAGGTTGGTATAACCCCGCTCCTTGAAGAAGTACAGCAGTTTGCCGTTGCCGCTGGCCAGATCGAGTATGGCGGCCTCCCTGTTTTCAGGCATCCAGCCCCGGAAGTAGTAGTCCCACACTTTGCCGGCCCGCTTTGCGCCGGTAAGGTCAAACTGTTCTGCGGCGTCCTGAAAGCCGGAGGCGTATTTTTCGTAGATGCGGGTCCGGTAATCTGTCATCTGTTGCTCATTGCGCTGATGGGCAGTGGCCGTCAAGCTATCGTGCGATGGTGACATGTGCATTGGTGATGGTTCTCCGGCCACCGCTGAACAGTTCGAACATTCGGGTCAGGGGGTAATATACGATGAACATGTAGGCATAGAAACTGATTCCTCCATCAAATGATGCCGCAAAATGCATGAGTGACGCTACCCACAGCAGGATGACCGCCAGCATAGCGACGGGATTGACTAGGCATCGGGAGCCGAATATCTGCCAGCAGATTGATAGCAGCATCCCATTGATTAGCATTCCCGCCACCAGCAACAAAATGCCACCGTTCCAGTAGAAGGTAGCGGCGAGCCCCAAGCCCGTTGACGTGGTTGCCGTTTCGAAGGAGTCTGCCTGCCCCATTGTCATGGCAAACTCCCGACCCTGGGCAATCATCGGCTTACCGGGCCATACGATACGCGGAATGATGGCGATGAATCCATAGAATATCGTTTTCCCCGATATGTCACCTTTGGTTGCCACTTCGCTCACCGACCAACTCGCCGCGGTGATCCACTCATTGCGTGAGAAGAATGCCCAAAAACCCATCTTGGGAAAGGCGTGGCTGTTCCGGAAGGCCGCGGTGCCTGGGATTGACGCCTGTACCGCCTTGTCCAGATACGGTGCGACCTCCACCTTTTCCTGAAGGGTGTTGCTCAGCCAGAACTCCGGACGTCTGGCCTGGGAGTAGGGAAAGAGAATCATTATCACAAAATAGGCGATCAGGGCAATGGGGAGGAGGTGTTTGAGGCCTAAATACCGGCGAATAGTGCTCCTGTTGATCTTGCTCATATAGTAAGCTACCAGCGGTATGATGATGATGATGGTATCGCTTTTCATATAGCTCTGGAGACTGTAAACCAGTTCTCCCACCAGCAGGGCAATCATAAGGGCGACACCTTTTTGCCATTTTATGCCGCTACGTGCCTGCAGCGACAACAGAATAAGGAACAGACCCGCCGCCGATGAATAGGACCGGAACATGGAGAACAGGTTGCCTATCGTCTTGAAGTCAACACCGAAGGCCAGAAACAACCGCAGGGTCCATCCCAGGAGCACCAGGGAGAGTCCATACCCAAGGAGTTTACCCGCGTGTGGTATGCCGCCGGCTATCCGGTTTGTGGTGCGGTGGGTCAGCCGGTGTTCTATGTAAAAGTACCCTGCCAGAAACAGCCACTCGCCGACGAGAAGGAGCAGGTAACCTTGACCGATAAAATCGTGAGGATCAAAGGTGATAAAAAACATCTCGCCCATGAATCCCTTCACATAGGCGGCGGCAACATATATTGGCGCCACTCCCAGGCGAAACAGCGAGGTTACCATGAACAGGATGACCGGACTGGGCGCCCACTGGGTCGTGAGAAGCATCCGGTAGATGAGTGCCCCGTACAGAATGAACGACACCATGCCGCTCAGTGCCAGGCTTATGGGTTGGACTCCCTCGGCAAACAGGGCGAAGATGGCAATATTGAATGCCTGGAAAATGAAGAATAATGATTTGCTTATCATTTAATAATAATCTCTTGGCTGATCATCTTATGAAAACTCCAAGATCGCTAAACAACGATTTATATTGCGCTATAATATTCCGTGGATCAAAAAAGGAAAAAAGGCGTCTTGAACTATAGATAGAGTCAAGGGTTTCTTTTTGCCAAGCGACATACAGTTCTTCCAGAGCCTTAACAATAGACTTTTCAGAACAACAATTTGCAGCAATGCCGCCCCCATATTCTGAAATAATATCACTAATTGAACCATTCTGGGGAGATATTGCAAGAATGGGTCGACCAGCTTGAATGTAATCAACTAATTTCGAAGGGAGGAAAACACCTTCTTCGCAAGGTGCTTCAATTAATACCTGTACATCAGAGCGGCCTAGTTGTTCAAGGGTATTATGATAACTCACCTTTCCTAAATATTCTATATTTGCGGCTATATTCAAATCGCCAGCTAATTTTTTATACTCCTCATCCATAATACCGATTATTTTTAATGAAAACCATTTCGAGTTATTCAGTAGATTTGACAACGAGGCTAAAGAGCGCAATAAAAAATCAGCACTTCTTGGTGGAAATAAATTTCCAGCATAGCATAAGGTAAAAACTGTATTACGTTCGTTCTTACTGATTTCAGGTAATTTTTCACTCTTCATGGCAATATGAGGAATTGCGATGCATTTATTTTTTATTTCTGCTCCCCAATTCTTACAAGCATAATTCAAAAGCCTTGGGGAACAAAAAGTAAGGGCATCAGCTTTTTTTATGACATCATTAATGAATCTATCTTGGGAACATGATATTATTATATTATTCTTTTTATTTTCGTAGGGCTCTGGGAATTTCGAAAGGGGAGGATCATTCCAGTTTGCTATCCATGGAAGACCAGTTTGTTGGGCCATATAAAGTGCTGGAAGGTGAGCAACGTCTGGAAGCGCACGAGATATAACAATGTCATATTGGTTTTGCTTATGAAGATTCATGGCGATTTGGAGTTCTATGGGGCTTGTTTTCATTCCTCGGACAATGTGACCAAACTGGTAAATAGAATAGAATACGTCTTTACTTGAGCGCAATTTTTGTCCACCGACGTATTGAACAGGATATACATTCTCCTGTAAAGATTTCCACGGAGACACCCAATCTGATCCATAATCCAGTTGTACTTTCCCACAAAATTGTCTTGAAACAACATCAATATGCCAATTCTGCTCTTTCATAGCAATAACGAGCTTATTATTAACAAGCGCTTCAGGATTTGCTGAGGGAGCGAAATTAGGGGCAAACATTAAGATTCTTAAACTACTATCCCCCATCAATTCTTATACCCCTTCAAAATTGAAGAATGAATATTTTAAACTATCCACCGAATATGAATTGTAACTATTCGTTCTACACATCCATACTTCATGCGACATTATAAAATCGTTATGCCCTGAATTCACTTGGTTAATATTTAGATGAAAGGTACTCATTGGCTATACCTTTCGAAGAATTGTGAATAGATGATAAGAGCCTAAAAGCGGGTCACGATATTGGCCGGTTATTTTAGCCTTCAGTAGGCGCAAGGCTTGAACTGTTTTACGCATACCAGGTATCATTTTTACCATTTCTCTTGCCGAATACGCAACTCTGTGTCTAGAATTGGGCAATTGGGGCAAACCATCAATTCCCTCAAGGACTGGATATCCCAAGGTCTCTAATCTTTCAATGCGCACACCAAGTTTTCGTGACAGCCAATTGATTGTGCGTGGCGATAGATACTGAAGGTGTTCAAGATCAACACGAAAACCCACCCAGTTCTTTCCGGTTTCAAGGCTTGTTCCGGCATCACCTCCGTTAGGCGTATATAAAAGTAGCAGTCCTCCCGGTTTCAAAATATTGCAGGCCGCTTGAATATCGACCAAGGGATTGACCGGATGTTCGATAAAGTCTCTCATAACCACAGCATCGATATTCCCAATAGCCGATGGGTACGAATCAAGTTCCGACTGGTGAACAGTGAGGCCAAGCCTGTTCCGGGCAAATTCGCAGGCTTCCGGCGACAGATCACAGCCTGCTACTAGGGCTCCCAGGGCCTTGGCCATCAAGAGAAAATTTCCCCAACCGCAACCAACATCCAGGATACGCTTATTATTCATTCCCCCAAGCAACTGCGCAAGCGTGTGCAGCTGCCAATCGGTTTGACTAGCTCTGCATGCATTTGCCAGCATCCGGGAAACATTTTTCTCCGACAGGTCTGCTGGCCGGTGAGCATGATAGTAGCCATCATATAGTTTCTTGATTTCTGCGGCAGATGGAAGTTTACCAACGTACCAGCACCCACATGTATTACAAGGTGCTACAGGCAACTGGTCGGGCCGCTTAAGGACCGCCTCATTCTCCGATTCACAAAAGGGACAAAGGCGCACTGCAAGGTGCTTGAGGTCCCATCGGGGGATACGCGCATCAAGGGGATCTAAAACAGGTAGTATCATGTATTGTTCAGCTACCCTTTTTCAGCGCCAATCCCAAGACAGCTACATGCGGGGGGCCGGTTCTGGTCTTACCGGGCTTGCGCCCCAGCAACGGCTTGAGTATTTTCTGTTTCATGAAGGAGTAGGCCACAGGCAGCACGCCATAGTTTGAACAAGGCCATGGATAGGGTCCATTCCTTGTGGTCAGTAGATCGGCCGGATGAACAGTATGCTCCGGCCATAACGGTTCATAGGCTTTGTTTATGTAGTTCATTAGCCGCTGATATGCAGACGGGCCAAGTTCCAACCCATCCTCGGGTTGCAGATTAATATCGCAAGTCAAGATGCACAGGCCCCCCGGCTTGAGTATTCTTGTTATCTCGGCCAGCATTCTCTCAAAGTCTGGTACATGCTCCAGTACGCTGATGCAGTAAACAATATCGCATTCTGCAGCCTGAAAAGGCAACCTTGAGCCATTGGTCAACCTAAAACCAACATGGCCAGGCGAATGGGGGACAGATCCAATGGCCAGGGCCAAATCCCTCTGGCAAATGGGGTCCATATCGGTGCAGATAACCTGATAGCCCAGTTTGGCGATGGAAAACGGAAAGAAAGTGACTCCGCTGCCCACATCGGCCACGACCGGTTTGTATTCTTGAGGTAACGTTTTCATGTAGGCCGCCAGGTGGTAGTAGACATAAGGATATTCCCACACCCGGCTGAAATTATGTAACGGATCCCGCGGCCATTTATACTCTTTGCTGCGAAATTCAGCTTCCATGTTCAAAAAGGCAGTTTGCTCTAGCTCAAGATTGGCGAAGATGTCTCTGTGTTCGGGGCTCGCCAAGTCAGATAAGGCTGCCAAACCACAGCGCTGAAACACTGAAAGTGTGGTGGGCTTCATAATGAGTTCCTGATC
>SDBV01005977.1_pt1 | contig 17005 bp, 19 predicted proteins | sample 2277081 | NCBI WGS metagenome assembly SDBV01 (sample SAMN10402039, study PRJNA504765) | marine sediment metagenome | isolation source: marine sediment core GS10_PC15, 223 cmbsf | place: Arctic Ocean: Southern Knipovich Ridge | collected 2010 | reverse complement strand
TTTCCAGGTGGAAAATTATTGATGAAATAGTTATGGTGAAGGTTGAACGCGAGCTTATCCAGCCGATTTTTATTATGTATTATCCTGCACAGCTTTCCCCATGAGATAAAAGGAAAAAAGAGGAATGTGAATATGTGGAGAGGTTTGAACTATTCATTGGTGCACTGGAGATTGCCAATGCCTTTTCAGAGCTTAACGACCCTGAAGACCAGAGACAGCGATTTTTAAAACAGGTAGAGATACGTAATATGGGTGATGATGAAGCAAATTTTATGGATGAGGATTTTATCAGGGCACTGGAATATGGTATGCCGCCTGCTGCAGGAGAAGGGATAGGCATTGACAGGTTACTCATGCTTTTTACCGATTCGCCTTCCATAAGGGATGTAATGTTTTTCCCGCAGCTTAAGCCGGAACAATAGAGATAAAAATCAAAGATAAAAAAGTCGAAATGCAGAGACAACAGGCACAGAGGCACAAAGGCACAGAGAGAAAAACTTTATGCCTTCTACCTTTGCCACTTTGTGCCTTTTTAAAATTATGAATTTCCCTTATCAATTTTTCGTAGCTCTTCGTTATTTCAAGGCAAAAAAAAGACATAGAGGCATCTCTATTAGTACTTTAATATCTATTGCAGGGGTTGCTCTTGGTGTAATGGCTCTTATAGTAGTGCTTTCTATGATGGGCGGGTTTCATGAGGACCTTCAGAAAAAAATTCTCGGGATAAAGGGTCATATAATAGTTCGAAATTATGATGGAAGGATAAGTGATTATGAATCAGTAATAGAAAAGATTAATAGTATTCCAGGGGTTAAGCATTCTGCACCTGCTGTCTACGGCCAGGTTATGCTGGGTTTTGGCAACAGGGCTCATGGTGTTATATTGAGGGGAGTTGAGCCGGATCTTGAAGCTGGTATAACAGATATTTCCAAGTTTTTTAAAGAAGGCAGTATTGATAATCTCAAGAGAGATGATTCAGAAACTCCGGGAATAATAGTTGGTCAAGGACTCAAGATGACTCTCGGGTTATTTTTCCTGGGAGAGCAAGTTAAAATGATTTCCCCCATGGGAGATATCGGTCCGCTTGGAATGCTTCCAAAGATGAAAAAATTCAAAATAGTGGGTGTTTTTGAGATGGGTATGTATGAGGCTGATTCAAACCTTGCACTTGTTAATATTCGTGATGCACAGGATTTTTTTAAACTTGGCAATGACATTACAGGTATTGAGATTAAGGTGGATGAGGCATATGCGGCAGGGGAGATTGCAGAAAAAATAGAAGCTGAACTTGGTCCTCCTTACTATGCGATGGACTGGATGGATATGAACAAAAACCTTTTCTATGCCCTTCAGCTTGAGAAATGGGCTATTTTTATATCGCTTACTTTGATAGTCATTGTTGCTTCTTTTAACATTATCAGCAACCTTATTATGATTGTTACAGAAAAGGCAAGGGAAATAGCCATAATGAAAGCCATGGGGGCTACGGGCAGGAGTATTATGTCTATTTTTATGATTCAGGGACTTATTATAGGTATTGCTGGAACAGTTCTTGGTCTGTTAGGAGGTACGGCAATCTGCCTGCTTTTTAAAATTTATAAAATCCCCCTCCCTCCCAGTGTTTATTATCTGAGTTATCTGCCTTTTAGAATGTATCTGTTAGACTTTATTATTGTCTCTATCGCAGCAATTGTTATTAGTTTCCTGGCAACTATTTATCCGTCCTGGCGGGCATCGAAGTTAGACCCGGTAGACCCATTGAGGTATGAATAAGCAAAAATTAAAAATCAAATATCAAAATTTTAGAAAGGCACAAAGTAGCAAAGGCGGAAGGCACAAAGTTTTTCTCTCTGTGCCTGTTGTCTTTACATTTTGATTTGAATTTATGTTTAAACTTGTATTTAGAATAATATCTCTCATAGTAATTCTAATGGTGATTATTGTTGCCCTTGCATTCTGGAAGGGAGGGGAGCCTTTTAAATGGCTGGGTAAAAAAACAGGGGAGTTTGGAAAATCAATCGAAAAATTTGGCGATATAATAGATGGAATAAAGGAAAGCAAGAAAAAAACAGAAGATACATTAAATAAAATAAAGGATAGCTTTGATTCTGACAAGGACAAAGAATCAAAAAAGTAAAAAAAGAAAATGGAATCATTGGTTAGTGTTAATGAGCTGAATAAATTCTTTTTAACGCCGGTAAGACAGCTCCATGTATTGAAAGGCATAACACTTGATCTTTACAGGGGAGAAATGGCAGCTATTATGGGGCCGTCAGGAGTTGGCAAGAGCACACTTCTTCACATACTTGGCGCACTGGACAAACCTACGTCAGGAAAGGTTTTTTATGAAGACAGGGATATATCCAGCCTGGGAAGCAATGAATTGTCTGATTTCAGGAATAAGACAATTGGGTTTGTCTTTCAGTTCCATCATCTTTTGCCTGAGTTTAATGCAATAGAAAATACAATGATTCCAGTGCTTATAGCAGGGATTAAAAAGAAAGAGGCATATAAAAAAGCCGAGGCAATCCTCAGTGAAGTTGGACTTTCTGATAGATTGCTGCATAAACCAGGTGAGCTTTCAGGGGGTGAACAGCAGAGAGTTGCTGTTGCAAGGGCACTTATACTTGAGCCAAAGATTATCCTTGCCGATGAACCAACAGGGAATCTGGATACCCGGACAGGAGAAGACCTCTTTAGACTTCTGTCTGATTTAAACAAAAAAGGAACAACTTTTTTAATCGTGACACACAACGAAGCTCTTGCGTCAAAATGCGGAAGGATTATAAACATGCTTGATGGAAAAATAGTTTAGCCTATATTGTTTGTAGTTGACGGTAATATATATAAGAGTGACAGTCCTTTCACTTATTCCTGTCTGCCCTGCCTCTACCTTCGGCAGACAGGTATCGGCAGGCTCCCCGATACTTTCGGGGTCTGAGGGGTACATCGACAAACCGTTCAAGAACTATTCGCTCTTATATTATCGATGTCTGTAAATTAATGTCTTATGTAGATGGTATCCTTGTCATTAGAACTAAATTCTTAAGGAAGGACTTAAAAATGGCTCAGTGATCTTGTTACACGACAGGAACCAGATTACTGAATCTTCACAAAAAAAGATTTGTAAAAAGAATAGATGAGATAAGAGATGAAGTAAGGGTTTGGGTGGATGAGAAGCTGTAGAAAAAGCTGGCACTATTACCATACAAAAAGCTGGCCATTTACGCCTCTTTATGCTAAATTATTTGAGAAGTAAATATCTCCGTGCAAAGCTCGAAGCTTCTTTGCAAGTCATAGACTAAGTAAAGATTTTTTTATTATATAGTCGGTTTTCATTTTCGACACTTCGGGACATTCAGCCGACATCCATGTAAAAGGAGGAGTTATGGGGGAAAAAGCAACTTTTGTTTTGGATGAACATATAATATTAAAAGCTAAGGAGGTTGTTAATAAAGGGCGTTTTAAATCCATGAATGCATTTGTGGAGGCGGCAATTAAGGATGAACTTGAGAAAATAGATAAAGAGAAGATAAAGGCAGCCTTTATCGAGGCGAGTAAAGACCCCCTTTTCCTTCCGGACCTCAAAGAAATAGAAAGGGACTTTGAATATGCTGATTTTGAAGAGACGGGAAAATGAACTATAAGTGGGGGATATTTATTGCAGACCTTAATCCTGTTCAGGGGTCGGAACAGAGAGGGAAACGACCGTGTTATTGTTGTCAGCGACGAAGATTTTAATAAGGTTATGCCTGTAATCACTGTTTTACCTATTACCTCGCTGAAAGAGGGCAGAAGGGTTTATCCCAATGAGGTTTTGTTGAAAAAGGGGGTTGGGGGACTTCTTCAAGACTCTCTTGTTCTTGCCCATCAAATAAGGACAATTTCAAAACAAAGGCTTAAAGATTTAATTGGAGTTATTGATGATTACGAAACTAAAGAGACAGTAAACAATGCTCTCAGGGTACACTTGAATCTATGAGGATAAGAAACAAGTGGATAAAAATAAGTTAATGCGACAGACAGAGAAGATTTATAGAGAAATTACTTAACTATTCAGCCACGAATAGTTCGACTGAGCTCACGTCGAAGTCTGTGGCTGAATCGAAGAGATGCGCTTGAGCGAATTAGCAGCCACTTTCAATATATTAAAGAAGAAGCTCCCCAACTATGAAGACCGTCCTCAGCAGATGGAGATGGCGGAGGAGGTATTTGCATGTTTAAAAGATAACAAAAACCTTCTTATAGAGGCAGGAACAGGGGTTGGTAAATCCTTTGCATATCTTATCCCGGCGATACTGTCGGGTGAAAAGACTGTTGTTTCAACGGCCTCCATAGCCCTTCAGGATCAGCTTGTAAACAAGGATTTGGTTTTCCTTCAAAAATCCCGATTATTCGGGACGCAAAAGTTCTCCTTTGCAATCCTTAAAGGGAAGAATAATTATCTCTGCCTGAAACGGGAGAGGGAGTTTGTAGAACTGGGAGAGTCTTATAAGAGATTTAGCGAATGGGTGTCCAGGACAAAAACAGGAGATAAGGATGAACTTACCTTTATCCCTGATTTCTGGAGCAGGGTATGCGGCGATTCGGATGACTGTAATGCCAATCAATGTCCATTTTACAGCAAGTGTTTTTATTATGTGCATTTCAGAAGTCTTTACAAGAAAGATATCATTGTGGTTAACCACCACCTCCTTATATATGACCTGCTTTCGGATTTCAGTCTCCTGCCGTCTCACAAGCAGTTAATTATTGACGAGGCACATCAGCTTGAGGATGTAATCTCCCATGTCTTTGGCGGTGTTCTGAATCATTCACGTGTGGTATGGCTCCTCTACCGTTTGAGGGGGTTAAAGATAGCGGTTGATCACCTGTTTGAGCCTGTGGATTCGTTTTTTAAAAGGAGAGACGCGGCGCTTCAGACAATCCATCCGATACCTGACGAAATAATTGAGGGGCTCAAAAATTTGAAAGGTATGCTGACGCTTGATAAGATTGTTCGCAGATTAGATACATACAGTGTGCCTGTTTCTGAAGATGAGGTTAAAGACAGGATTACAACAACTATCAATTATGTTAATTCACTTGTCAGTGTCATAAATGATTTTATAGATAGGGCGGATAGTGAAAAGGTTTATTATATGACAGCAAACAGGAAATCTCTGGAGCTTAAGAGCAGCCTTGTGGAATCTCAAAAGCCTTTTAATGACCTTATCAGCGCCTATAACAGTGTGATTATGACATCTGCTACCCTCACTGCTGGAGGAGACTTTGGTTTTATAAATAATAGACTTGGCATTACAAATCCCCAATCTTCAATCGTCAATCAAAAATTGTCATTCAAAGAGATGGTGATAGGTTCGCCTTTTGACTATCAAAGACAGTCCCTCCTTTATATCGATAAAGAGTTGCCGTCTCCTGTAAAAGAGAATAATGAGGTCTTTCAACAAAAGGGGCTCAAGACAGTTGAAGGTCTTGTCAACGCATCAAATGGGAGGGCATTGGTGCTCTTTACATCATACAAACATCTTAACTTTGTCGCAGAACATATTTCGATAGACTACCCTTATAAATGCCAGGGCGATATGCCGCCGGCAAGACTTATTGAATGGTTTAAGAAGACGCATCATTCTGTCTTGCTTGCAACAACAACCTTCTGGCAGGGGATTGATATAAAGGGTGAGGATTTAAGCCTTGTAATTATTGTAAAGATGCCCTTCGGCTCTCCAGGAGACCCTGTATATGATGAGAGGTGCAGAAGGCTGGGAGAACGGTGGTTTGCTGACCTGGCCCTGCCATCTGCTATTCTCCTGCTGAGACAGGGTTTTGGGAGACTTATCAGAGGTGTTGATGAGTATGGCGTGGTTGCCATACTGGATACACGGCTCGTCACGAGTTCATACGGCGGAACGATTATTGCCTCTTTGCCCGAAATGAATGTCGTACATAATATTGAAGATGTAAAAAGTTTTTTTGATTCTCTACCTGAGCCGGTGTCCTCTAAAGAAGTACAGACCCTGAGACAAGCGATAATACGCACAGGTAATGATGGAAATAGTAAGGGTTTTTCACATGTTGTTGCCCTTGGCAATTCCAATGACCTTACTGTGATTCCTGAACTAATAAGTTTTACAGGAAGTAAAAACGGTAATGAACGTAGATTGGCTGCCTCTGCCCTTGGAAAATTTGCACGCTTTAGACCGGAGATATACGAGGCTGTAGAAGCGCTGGAGATGTTATTGGGTGACGAAAAACCCCAGGTGCGGCACTATGCCCTGAAAGCCGTCGGCAGGATAGGCAGGCTAAATCAAAAAAAGCTTAAATCTGTCATAGATAACCCTTTAGAAAAGGGGTATAATGTGTCGTTGGCAAGAAGGTTAATCAGAAAGACTGAAAAAGGTGTTTAAATGACGACGACGATCATAGGTTTTCTTGTTCTGGGTTTAATAATCGGTGGGATTGTTGCCTGGGTTATTGCATCATCCCGTGAAAAACAATTAAGAGCTGCTGCTGAAGCAAAATATCTGGAGGCTGAAAAAAATCTCAAGACAATTGAACAGCAACTCTCAGACAAATTCAGCACCCTTTCTTTGGAAGCCCTGTCAAGAAATTCCGAGCAATTTCTTAAACTTGCTAAACAGACACTTAATTCTCAGACTGTTGATGGCAAGAAGGAGCTTGATAGCAAGAAAGAACTTATTGACCAGAGTATTGAGACCATAGGAAAGACACTTACAAATATGGAAAGAAAATTAGCCGATGTAGAGAAAGGAAGCATTAAAATCTCTACCCTTGTTGAACATCATGCTGGTATTACATCAAAGCTCCAAGACACGACTGAGCATCTCAAAAACGCCCTTGCAAGTCCTAAAAAAAGGGGAGAATGGGGCGAACGCATGGCAGAAGATATTATTAAACTCGTGGGACTGATAGAAGGCATAAACTATATCAAGCAAAAGACCATGGAAGGTTCGTTAAACAAACCTGATTATACGTTCCTTATGCCAAATAATTTGAAGGTAAATATGGACGTGAAATTTCCTCTGGACAATTATATACATCATCTGAATGCAGAGTCTGAACATGATAAAAAACGATACAAGGACGAATTTCTAAAAAACGTGAAAAAAAGAATTAAAGAGGTAACAACGCGTGATTATATCAACCCTGCGGACAATACTGTTGATTATGTTATTGTTTTTATCCCAAACGAGCAAGTATATGGTTTTATAAATGAGTCCGACATATCAATAATGGATGAGGCACTAAAACAGAAGGTTATTCTGTGTTCTCCTTTTACGCTTTATGCAATGCTTGCTGTGATAAGGCAGGCAATTGAAAACTTTAACCTTGGACGGACTACCTCGGAGATACTTAAACTGCTCGGAGAATTTTCAAAACAGTGGAAGTTATATAAGGACAAATTCAGTGTTATGGGTGAAAGGTTGGCAGCTGCCAGTAAAGAGTATGAGACCCTTGTTACAACCCGAAGCAATATGCTTGAGAGACCGTTGATGAAAATAGACGAATTAAGGAAACAAGAGGACATAACTTTTAACGAAGATATAAAGATCGACACGACATCAAAACTCGAATAGTATTCTTTAAACATATACCGAATAAGATAAAAGGTTTTGAAAACCTTTAAACTAAAAAGGAGGGCATCATGGCAGAAAAGATGAATCATGAGGATTTTGTGAAAAAGGCTGTTGTCAGTTTAAGAAAGGAAGGATATAAGGGTATTCATACTGTATATTCCGGATTCAACACTGCTTTTAAGAAGTACTTTGATGGTGAAAATCCTGTAGAGGTGACAAATAAACTTGCAGAAGAAGGAAAGGTTGTTATCAGGCCTGTTAAGGGTGGAGTAATGCTTTATCTGCCATCGGATGCGCCTATGGCCAAAGATATAGGTAGTGAGGCATTGAAAAAAATGGGGCTGTAACTACAGTTAACAGTTGTCAGTTGACAGTCAAAACTGGATTCAGGGAAACAATATCATGCCTAAAATTAGTGAGCAGGCCAAGGAACTGAGAAAACTGTGGAGTAGTTTTCAGACAGCAAGGGTCATGCTTACTGCAAATAATTTTGGAGTATTTGATCGTCTTATAAAACAAAAGACATCAAAAGAACTTGCAAAAGATATAGGGACTGACAAAAGGGCAACCGGGATTCTGCTGGATGCTCTTGCAGGACTTGGCCTTCTGAGAAAACAAGGCAGCAGGTACAAAAATGCGGCTATAGCTTCTCAATTTCTTGTTTCCGGAAGTTATTTTTATCAGGGTGACATTATGAAACATATGGATACTCTGTGGGATAACTGGTCAAGCCTTGATAACGTGATTAAAACAGGAAACCCTTGCCATAAATCACAAAACCATCAAGCCTTTATTCTCGGAATGCATAACCTTGCAGTCTTAAGAGCAGGGGAAGTTATTAAGGAGATTGGGCTTAAGGGAGTAAAAAGGGCACTTGACCTGGGTAGTGGCCCTGGTACATATGCAGTAGAGATGGCAAAAAGAGGAGTTGATGTTGTGCTTTTTGATACATCTGAAACTATAAAAATTGCCAGAGGTGTCATAAATAAAAGAAGTATAAAGAATATAAATTTTACTCAAGGGGATTTTCTTTATGATGATATTGGAAGTGGTTATGACCTTATCTTTATAAGCCAGATATTACATGCCTATTCTGAAAAAGACAATATTATGCTTTTAAAAAAATGTAGAAAGGCGCTAAACAATAACGGCAGAGTTATAATCCAGGAATTTTTTATTAATGGAAGTATGACACATCCTGTTCAAAGTGCATTGTTCTCAATAAATATGCTTGTAAATACCAAAAAAGGCAGATGTTATTCTCCTGTCGAAATTAAAGCTTGGTTTTTAAAAACAGGATTTAAGAATGTGAGAAAAAAGCTCGTCGCTGATAATGTATTGATTAGCGCAGAGAATTAAAGTTGCTTTGCAACTTTTTCATTTCAAAATACCAAATTGCAAAGCAATTTGCCATCTAAATTAACATTTAACAATGGAAAATTATCTTGATATTTTTTGTATTTGAAAATTTTGAAATGATAATTGATAAATGGTAATTTTCACCTGATATTCAGGACATAACCGATGTGGATAAAAAGTAAAATAAAGAGGGATGGCGATGGCTAAACGTTCTATGACTATTCGCGAGCTGACGCAGGAAATAGAAAAAAAGACCCTGCATCCAAAGGCATGTCTGAGTTCAAAAAGCAAGGGCAGATTGCGGAAAGAAAAGGAAGATGATATAAGAACGTGTTTTCAAAGAGACAGAGACAGAATCATACATTCAAAGGCATTCAGAAGATTAAAACATAAAACACAGGTTTTTCTTGCCCCTAAAGGTGACCATTACAGGACAAGGTTGACGCATACGCTTGAGGTTTCACAGATTGCCAGGACAATTGCAAGGGCGCTTAGACTCAATGAAGACCTTACCGAGGCTATAGCCCTCGGACATGACCTTGGGCATACACCTTTTGGCCATGCTGGTGAGGATATTCTTCGCGAAATTTGCCCTGGCGGGTTTGAACATTATGAGCAGAGCCTGAGGGTTGTGGATGTCCTTGAAAAGAAGGGCCGTGGTCTTAATCTTACTCAGGAGGTAAGGGACGGTATTTTAAAACATTCAAAAGGCAAGGGTGAAATTTTCGCAGGACGTGGAGAAGTTAAAACTCTTGAGGGCGAAGTGGTCAGAATCGCTGATATTATTGCATATGTTAATCATGACCTTGATGATGCTGTGAGAGCAGGTGTGCTTAAGAAGGCTAATATACCGGCGAAGTTCTTTGGGATTGGAAAAGACCAGGCTAAGAGAATCGATACAATGGTTAGGGATGTTATTTATACATCCCGGGCCTGTGAACTTAAAGAAATCAAAATGAGCGAGAAGATTAAAAAAACAACATATGCCTTAAGGGGCTTTCTTTATAAAAATATTTATGAAGGTGAAATCACAAAGAAAGAATTTAAAAAGGCGAAGAAGATGCTGCTTGATCTTTACAACTATTACTTGAAACACACGGATGAAGTGTTTAAAGAGGTACCAAAAGCGATATTAAGCAAAAAGGAAAGGATAGTGTGTGATTTTATAGCAGGGATGACTGACAGGTTTGCACTCATAATGTATGAGAAACTCTTCCTGCCTGAGCCCTGGAAGGTCTTTTAAAGCTTTTTTGTACAAAAAGCTTTTGATTACGCAGATTATCCCGACACTTCGGGATTCGCCTGAGGCTAAAAAACTTAGATTACACAAATTGTTGATAGGGAGATTTTCCTTAAACTAATTTCTCTTGACAAGGCATGTATATCCCCTTATAATTTAACAAAAAAATGGATGGAAAAAGGTGGATTTAAACATTTTTAATCCCTCATCCTTTCAGATAAATCTGACAATTAATTTTCTGATAATACTCAAAAAAATAATAGTGGAGGTAGGCTATGACAAAGGCAAATTTAGCAGATAAGATTTATGAAAAGATTGGACTTTCGAGGAAAGAAGCAGTTGACATAATAGAAACACTTTTTGACTCCATGAAGGGCATTCTTTCAGAAGGCGAGTCGATTAAGATAACAGGCTTTGGAACTTTTCTGGTAAGGAAAAAAAGTGCCCGCAAAGGCAGAAACCCGAAGACAGGATCAGAGCTCGAGATAAGTCAAAGAAAGGTTGTAACATTTAAGCCGAGCCTGCAATTTAAGGCCCTTGTTGAAAAGGGGTAGTTTTAAATGGGATCTTTGCACCCAAAAAACCTGGATAAGCTTTTTTACAAAATCGGAGAGGTCAGCAAAGTAGCAAAAGTGGAGCCTTATGTCTTGAGGTATTGGGAGTCGGAGTTTCCTTTTTTAAAACCCAGAAAGAATAAGGCAGGACAACGTGTCTATACAAAGAAGGATCTGGAACTTGTTATTCAAATAAAAAACCTTTTATATAAGGAAAAATTTACAATCGCAGGAGTCAAAAAGAAATTTGGTGAAAATTTGCTGAAAAAGACTTCTGTCCCCATAGAGACTATTGAAAAAGTTAAGAAACGATTAAAAGAAATTTTGAAGACCCTTAAATAAACAATTCAGGCATTAGATTAAAATTTCTTAACTGGTCATTAATTTATAACCTGTAGATTTTCTTATCCTCACTAAGATTGTCAATTCTCGTTCGGGGCGTAGCGCAGCCTGGTAGCGCACTCGCTTAGGGAGCGAGTGGTCGGAGGTTCAAATCCTCTCGCCCCGACCAGTTTCTCCTGCCTGTGTTTCTACAGTGGTTCACGTAAAGAGAGGATTTTGTTTAAAGCAGGAGTTGTCTTTAAAGCTAATCTTTTTTAAGGCCGACTACAAAATATAAATAACTTTCTGGCGGCTCCATAAGCTTAACCCCCATGGTATCATACTTGCTGTTTGTCTCTTTTACCCAGATGACTTTTGCAGGAACCTCAAGGACATTTTCTTTTAAAGGGATAAGCACCTCAAACATTGAGTTATAAGGAAGGCACATGCCCGTGCTTATACACATGCCTTTTTCCGAAAGATTAGTAATAGTCCCATTGTAGAGTGAATTGCTGCAAAAAAATCTTGCCTCTACGTTTCCGGATATTCTTTCACAAGACCTTTTTTGCACAAGTTCCTCGCAATTTCCCCTTTAAAGTTAATATCAATTACTTACTATGCGATTAAAAAACCTCCTTATGCTTTTTCCCGAGCTCCTTTACCCTGTTTATTTTTTTGGAAGCCTTTTTATCCATAAAAAATAGCTCCATTTAACTCATTAAATGTTTAATTATCATATATATTATCCAATGTCAAGTAAAAAAACATTATTCATATGAATATTAATTAATTAAATAATTATGGGGTGAACTATGGGTTTAAGAAACTGTGAAAGCGAAGCATAAGCCGCAGCACCGCCGAAAAGGATTAGCACTGCGTTTAATAACTGCGACCAGTTTCTCCTGCCTGTATTTCTACAGTGGTTCATGTAAAGACCTGACAAAGTTAGCTTATAGCTGAATTATTTTTCTTATAATTATCCGCTGTAATTAAACAGTATAGACCTGTATATCACATTTTTGATTGTATGGACGCAAAGATACCCAGGTAATGTTAAAATTGTGTATTATGCCCCTTATCCTTGTTACAAATGATGATGGTGTGAGTTCACAGGGGATTAAAGCCTTGTCAAAGGCACTGCAATCTGTGGGAGAGGTTTATGTAATAGCCCCTGAAAGAGAGCAGAGCGCAGTTGGCCATGCACTTACACTTCACAGACCTTTAAAATTCGAAAAAATTAAGAATAAAACATACTTTATAAACGGTACTCCTACTGATTGTGTTATTTTGGGTGTCAGCAGACTGCTTCCACAAAAACCCGACCTTATAGTTTCAGGTATAAATAATGGAGGCAACATGGGCGATGACATAACGTATTCAGGCACAGTGGCGGCAGCAATAGAGGGAACCCTGCTTGACATTCCGTCTATTGCTGTATCTTTTGCTAGAGAGGCTCAGAATAACAAGGGTTATCGTAAGAAGTCTTCAGGGCTTCAGGAAGCAGCACAATTTGCCAAAAAACTTTCAATGCAGGTTCTTGAGCAGGGCTTACCCCAGGATACCTGCTTAAATGTTAATATCCCGGATTACCCCAGGATTAAAGGCATAAAACTTACAAGGCAGGGCAAAAGATTTTATGATAACTCTATTCAAGAGATGTTAGACCCGCGTGGAAGAAAGCACTACTGGATAGGTGGTGGTGTACCTATGTGTGAGTTCGGGAAGGATACGGATTTTGAGGCAGTTCAAAACGGTTTTGTTTCAGTTACTCCAATTCATCTTGATTTGACAAATTACAGTGCTCTGGAATTTATGAGGAACAAATGGGGATTCGCTGATTAGCGCAGATACATCCCGAAGCGGGTCTCTCGATGCGAGTCGGAGTTTACTCGTATCGAGCGGAAAGTCGCTCCGATCGATTCCGAGGTTGCTTCGACTGTGATTATCTGTAATAAATCTATGTTTATCTGTGTTTAATTAATATGACACACTATGATGTAATTATTGTTGGTGCTGGACCTGCAGGTATTTTTTCTGCACTTGAGTTATTGTCCGGCAACAAAGATCTTAAGATAATCATGTTTGAGAAAGGCAAGGACATAGATGACAGAATCTGCCCTATAAAGGCTGAAAACGTTACGTGCAGGTCATGCCCGGACTGCAATCTTCTCTGCGGCTGGGGCGGTGCCGGAGCCTTCAGCGACGGCAAGCTCAATCTCTCCAAAGATATCGGCGGCAATCTTTCAAGATATGTAAGTGATGATGTTTTACAGAGGCTTATAGATTATACGGATGAAATCTATTTACGATACGGCGCTCCTTCTAAAACTTATGGTGATAATGTAGAAGCAGTTGATGCACTCAGAAAACTGGCAGAAAAAAACAGACTTTTACTGATACCGTCCAGGATAAGGCATATCGGGACAGATAAGTGCCCTGAGCTCCTGAAAAAAATAAAGGCAGACCTTAATTCCAACATAGAAATTGCTTTTTCCACGGATATCAGAAAAATTCTTCTTGAAAACGATAAGGTTACCGGTGTTGAGACAAAGAATGGAGATGTTATCCATGGTGATTTCGTGGTTCTTGCTCCGGGCAGAGAAGGCTCTTTGTGGCTGGAAGAACAGGCAAGGGATATGGGGCTTTCCCTGCTGAAGAACCCTGTAGATATAGGAGTCAGAGTTGAAGTTGATGCTTCAGTGCTGGAACCGCTTACAAAAGTTATTTATGAGCCAAAACTGATTTTTTATTCAAAAAAATTTAATGACAGGGTCAGAACGTTCTGTGTGAATCCCTATGGCGAGGTCGTCAAAGAATATGTAAAAGGCATCTGGAGTGTTAATGGCCATAGTTATTCTGACAGAGCGACTAATAAAACGAATTTTGCCCTTCTTGTAAGTACATTTTTTACAGAACCTTTTGATGAACCGCATCTTTATGGAAGATATATTTCAAGACTTGCGAATCTTTTAGGAGAAGGAGTCATTCTTCAAAGGCTTGGTGATTTGCAGGCAGGCCGAAGGTCAACTCCTGCAAGGATTTCAAGAGGACGTATAAAACCCACACTTACAGATGCTGTTCCAGGCGACCTCAGTTTTGTGCTTCCATACCGTTACCTTTTGAACATCCTCGAGATGCTTAAGGCAATGGATAAAATTGCCCCTGGAGTTAACAGCCGGCACACCCTGCTTTACGGTGTTGAGGTTAAGTTTTACTCAAGACAGCTTAAACTTGACAACAATCTCGAAACTGAAATAGAAAACCTCTTTGCTATAGGTGATGGGGCAGGGGTCAGCAGAGGGCTTATACAGGCATCTGCCTCAGGGATAATCGCAGCAAGGGAGATTTTTAAAAGGATAGGTTAAATTAGTCTTAATAATTTTTGAGTTATGAATATACTGGCAGGATATAGTCTCTTCACTCATTCTCGTCCCGATGTATCGTCCCTCCGAGGGTCGCATCGACAAACCGTTCAGATACTATATCCTACCAAGTTTATAAAATTTATTGTCGGTGTGGGTCAGAGATGAAATTTGAAGCTGAAAGAAAATTAATGGTTGAGTATCAGCTTAAGGCTCGGGGCATAAAAGACAAGAGAGTTCTTACAGCAATGGAAAGTATCCAAAGGCATTTATTTGTTGATAAGCATCTCATGGAAAAGGCGTATGATGATTGTGCCATTCCCATGGTAGAGGGGCAGACAATCTCTCAGCCTTATATGGTAGCGGTTATGACAGAATTACTTGAGCTAAAAGGTGGTGAAAAAGTGCTTGAGATAGGTACTGGCTCTGGATATCAATCAGCAATACTTTCTATGCTGGCTGCTGAAGTTTTTACCGTAGAGAGACTTCAACCACTTGCTTTAAAGGCCCGTGAAACATTTAAAAAACTTGGGTATGCAGATATCCATGTAATAATAGGAGATGGAACGCTTGGGTTGTCTGAACACTCTCCTTTTGATGGTATCATAGTAACTGCTGCTGCCCCAAAAATACCTGATACGTACATTGAACAGTTGAAAATTAACGGAAGGCTAGTTATTCCGGTAGGCAGTAGATTTTCCCAGACGCTTTATCAGGTGAGACGTACACCTACTGGCATAAGTACTTCCATGTCAACGCCATGTGTTTTTGTTCCGCTTGTCGGCAAACATGGCTGGCTTGATAGCTCCTCTAACGGCTCATAGGGTAGGCGGAAAATGGAAAAAAAGAAACAACTTTATTGACAAGAAGAACGTCTTTTGTGTAAAACATCTAATACAATAGGCTGTTACGAAAATCGTTCCAGCCAAGGAGAAGAAATGATTAAAAAGGTAAAAAAGATATGGATGGACGGAAAGCTGGTTAACTGGGCTGATGCCAATGTTCATATTCTTACCCATACGTTACATTATGGTCTTGGAGTATTTGAAGGAATAAGGTGTTATAAAACATCAAAAGGTCCTGCAATTTTCAAACTGCAGGAGCATATAGATAGATTTTTTGATTCAAGCCACATCCTGCAGGTTAAACCCCCATACACTCCTAAAGAAATAGGTAAGGCAATAATTGAAACTATAAGGGTTAACAAACTTGAAGAGTGCTATATACGACCTCTTATTTACATTGGTTACGGAGCTATGGGTATTTATCCCAAGGATAATCCCATAAAAGTTGCAATAGCCGTCTGGCCGTGGGGGGCATATCTTGGGGAAAAAGGAATTAAGAATGGTATAAGGCTGAAAATATCTTCTTTCACGAGGCACCATGTAAACGTAACTATGACAAAGAGTAAGACATGTGGTAATTATGTTAACTCTCTGCTTGCAAAAAGAGAGGCGATTTCATGCGGTTGTGATGAAGCTTTGCTTCTAGATACGCATGGGTATGTATCAGAGGGAAGCGGCCAGAATATTTTTATTGTTAGAAAAGGAGTTCTGAAGACAGTTCCCCTTGCATCTGTTCTTGAGGGTATTACAAGAAACTGTGTAATTGAGTTGGCACAAAAGGAAAATCTTACAGTAAAAGAAGTAAACTTCACAAGAGATGAGCTTTACATTGCAGATGAGGCTTTTCTGACCGGTACAGCGTCTGAGATAACCCCAATTAGAGAAGTAGATGGAAGGGCTATAGGAAAAGGCAGACCAGGACCTGTAACCAAAAAACTGCAGAGTCGTTTCTTTAAAATTGTAAGCGGACAGGATAAGGCATATAAATCCTGGTTGACCTATATTTAGTTTTGTTACCCGGATATAATTAAAACCATTCAAGTCTGCTCATTACCATTAAAATCTATCCGGAGGATTATAATTTTCTGCACGATTAATGGTTCTGTGGTGCCTAATTCATTTAATCTTCAATAAAATCTGAATTATTTTATTTTTTATATCCCATTATTTTGGTTTTGTAACCTATTGATTTTATTGGACTTGTACTTAGCGGCAGCGGAGTTAAGGTATGAAAATGTAAATATTTGTGACAGCAGTATAATCATCATCGACATTGAGATTTTATTTAAATTGTGATAAAAAGTAATTAGAAGTTAATTCTATTCCATAAGGTCAATTCTATTTCAGGAGAGCAATTATGGAAAAAAGAGCTTGTGAAAGAATAAACAAAAAACTGCAGGTCAAGTTCTGGACAGGCGGCGTGAATTACACCGGCATTACGACCAATGTCTCGGGAAATGGCATGTTTGTCGGAACCAAGAAAGAACTTCTTCCCGGTGCCCTGCTGGACATGGAAGTTATTCTTCCAAAGGGGGATTCCATAAGAGTACCTGTCAAAGTAAAAAGGACAATGAAAACAGGCGACTCTTATAATTATAACATCTATGAAAATGGCCTGGGAGTTCAGTTAGTAAGCGAACACCCAAGGTATGAAAAATTTATAAAAAGCTTCAAGACATTTAAACCCTCTTTACATTAGTCTGCTTCTAAGCTTATTCTATTTATC
>SDBV01005976.1_pt1 | contig 17008 bp, 12 predicted proteins | sample 2277081 | NCBI WGS metagenome assembly SDBV01 (sample SAMN10402039, study PRJNA504765) | marine sediment metagenome | isolation source: marine sediment core GS10_PC15, 223 cmbsf | place: Arctic Ocean: Southern Knipovich Ridge | collected 2010 | reverse complement strand
TCAACCTTAAAATCAAAAACATTCCAGCGGTGAGTTTACCCTGCCTGCCCTGAGCGAAGTCGAAGGGAGCAAAGTCGAAGGGTGGCCAATATAAAAAAAATTCACTTTACTTTTAACTTATTTTATGGTATAATATCCCCCATGTTTACCAGAAAGTAAACATAAACCGCCAGAAGGCGAAGAAAAACAGACATTTCAGATTGCACATCTGTAAGCCACGGTGTGGCACGGCTTCAGGGCCGGCGGGCCTGATCAAATTTAATCGTTCGTGAATAACCTTGTTTTGCGAGATAAGAAATATGAGAGGAGTTTACACTGCCTGTCCTGAGCGATGCGAAGCAGAGTCGAAGGGAGCTTGCCGAAGTGAGCAACAAACTACGCAAACCACCTATCCGGCCCAATTTGTCAATCAATTATAACAAATTATGCGAAACAAACCCAATTTACTGAACGCTCAAATGGACATAACTTCTGTTTACACAAATGATTATGAAAATGCTCGTCTCTGCGAATACCGCAAAAACAAACCCAATCAAACCCAATCAAACCCAACTTGTCGCGGCCTACCTTCTGGCAAAGCCGGAATCTCCCCGCCCCTGAACCTCGCCGATTTCAGCTCAAAAACGCATGTTCTCATTTCCAGAGAGTTTTTTTGGTTCGATGGGCAGTTTTTTGCAAACAAGCCTGCCGAAATATCCGATAAATTAAGCGTGTGTAAATATGTCGATTATCAGTACTAAACAAGCGGTACAGAGGCGTTCTTAGCTATGGGAAAAAGCAAAAATCCTGAGAAAGCAGATAAAAAAAACGATAGCAATGTTTCGCTGCTTGAGCAGGCAATGCCGTTGGCCCAGCAGATAAACTGTCTGAATATCGAACGAATAGCCAATGTCTGCGTCGAAAACATTCCAAAACTGGTTGGTGTGAAGTTCGCTTCGCTGTATATACTTGATGAGACCAACAATATTTTGCACTTACAAAAGTACAATCACTCGTTTCTTATAAACAAGATAGTATCACTGAATCAAAATCCGCCGTCGCCGATGGTTATGGCAGTCAAAAGCAAAGAATTTATATTGATAGGGGATATCGATACTCACAAGAAACCTGTAATCAAGAAATCACAGCGTATGTTTGCCAAGAATTATGAAACCGCAAATTGTGCTATTGTTCCCCTTGTTTGCCAGGACAAGGTGGTCGGTGTTCTGAATCTGGCGGACAAGATAGGAAATGCCGGCTTTAATTGTGAGGATGTCGCATTAATAAAACTATTTGGTGAACTGATTGGCGCATCTATCGGCAATATAAAGATGTTTGAGAAAATCCAGCGTCAGGCCACAATGGACGGCTTGACCAGTCTTACAAATCATAAAACCTTTTACGAGATACTGGAAAAGGAGTTGTGGAGATGTCGTCGATACGGCGGTCAGATTGCCCTGATTTTGATTGATATCGACGATCTGAAGAGGATAAACGATACTCACGGGCATCGTGCCGGCGACAAGGCCATCAGGCAGGTTGCCGGCAAAATAAAAGGGTGTATCCGGCAAATCGATACGGCGGCACGGTACGGTGGCGATGAGTTTTCGGTGATTTTGCCTAACACCTCGCTGGCTGATGCTGTTGTTGTAGCTGAGCGGATGGTTGAGGCGGTTGCGAGCGCTCCGGTAGTCTGGAAAAAGAAGCAGTTGGCGCTGTCTATCAGCGTGGGGCTGGGCCAATATGATGCAGATACCACGCCCGAAGATATTACAAGCCGGTCCGACCAGGCACTGTATACCGCCAAGCAGGTGGGCGGAAACGCGGTCAGGATATTTGAACACTCCGAGAAGGTTTAGCCGTGATTCACAGAACGAAGTGAAAAGTTAATCCCCCTTCGCAAAAAAGACTTGCTTCCATCCTTCGCAATATTGCTGCGGAGGATAAAACGAAGCACAAGAACGGATATGGAAACGGAAAGTGACAACTTTAAACCAGGACTTGACATTGAGTTTTTACAAATTGAACTCGGCGATTATTGGAGTGTGGTCGCTGGGTCTTTCGGCTATTCGTGGTTTTCTGTCAATATAGCAGGCAGTGCTCTTATCAGCCAGGGGTTTGGTTGCCATGATGTGGTCGAGTCGCCAGCCGAGATTGCGGTCGAACGATTTTCTCAGGCGGTAATCCCAGAAGGTATAGTGGCCGGCCTGGTCGCAGTGCTTTCTGAATACATCGATAAAGCCCCACTTCAAGACCAGTTGCAAAGCTTCGTGGACTTCGGGACAGAAACAGACGTGGCCTAAAAACCCCGCAGGGTCGTAGACATCTATCGGCTGCGGTGCTACATTTAAGTCACCTACCCAAAGGACGGGGTCGGTGGGTTTGAAATTCTTTTTGAAAAGGGCAAGCAGGCGTTTGAACCAGTTTAACTTGTATTCGAATTTTTCAGAGTCGGGCATATAGCCCTGCGGGACATAGGTGTTGACGAGTTTGATGCCGGCGATTTCGGCGGTTATCAGTCGCGGCTGGTCTTTCGGTTCATCGTCGAAACCGAATTTTACATTCGTGATGGGGTGCTGGCTGAAAATGGCTGCGCCGTTATAGCTTTTCTGGCCTTTGAAGATATATTCGTAGCCGGTTCCGTCAAAAATCTCGGTTGGGAAGTCGGCGTCCTGGACTTTTGTTTCCTGGAGGCACAAGATGTCAGGGGCCTGCTCGGCGAGCCATTTGAGTACTATAGGCAGGCGGGCACGGAGTGAATTGACATTAAAGCTGGCAACTTTCATTTAAGGCTGCCTTGTTATCAGTTTAGATAACTTCTTCAACCTGTCTTCTTTTAGGCCTGGATTTAAGCGAGAGGTCTTTTATGGGCACGGGCTTTGGAGTAGCCTGCTTTGTTATTACGGCCTGCTGTAAAGTGGTTTTTGTTCCCGGGCCAACGTTAGCGGCGGCTTTATCGACCAGGGTGTAACTTTCGATAACAGACAGCAGGCTCAAAACGAAACTGAGGGTGCTTTCTGCGCCCTGGTTGGCGTTCAGGCCGCTTTGCATAAGACCATCGTGACATCCTTTGGTTCTGAAGTTGTAAACGGGAATGCGAAGGTCATTTTCGCCGAGGAACCAATCAAAGGCCTTTCTTTGAAGGGACAAGAACCTGTGGTCAAGTGTGGCATCATAGGCGGCCCTGAGCATCATGACCGAACTTGCGGCTTCTATGGGCTGCTGGTCAAAGAGGGCTTTTGTGCCGGTTTGCCGGTACCATCCTTTGCAGCCTACGTAGCTGAAATGGTCGCTGTCGAAAGTTTCTTCCAGCAGGAACCGGCAGGTTTTATCGGCGACGTCAAGGTACTTTTGTCCCAGAACTCGGCTGGCAATAAACAGGGCATGGGGCAGAACGGCGTTATCGTAAGTTAATTCATCCTCAAACCACTGCCAATTGGCCCGGCTGTTTTGCTCATAAAGGTACATTAACTTATCAGCGGCAATTGCCATATATCGTTTTATGTCACTTGCGCCGGGGAACTGCTTTAGGTAATCACTCATACCGAGTATCGAATAGGCCATGCCCCTGGGGAAGGGGGCGGTGACATGCTTTATGGATTTGTCGAAACAGTCTTTGATTATGGACAAATGGGCAGGCAGAGGCGGGTCTGCCATGACCGTTCCAAAGGCCCAGAGAGTTCTGCCAAGAGCATCGTTGACCGGTTCGTTCTTTACCCATGTTCTGTCAAAATTCATAAAGTTTCTAACCGAGCCGTCGCTGTTCTGCGAGTGCATTATAAAAGACAGGTATATATCGAATAGTCGCAAGGCTTCGGGGTCAGAGTACTGTGCATAATACTTTGTTATCGCGATAACGGCCCTTGCGTTGTCGTCGGTGCAGTAGCCGTGCCGGCGGTCGGGGGTGGTAAATCTGGCGTGCTGGTACATTCCGGTGTCATCGGTGAGTCTTTTCAAGTGAGCCAGCGATGGCTCGGGGACCTGGATGCTTGATGAGGTCTGAGCCAACAATTGTGGTGTCCTGCCGGGAATCCGGACAGGGAGTCGTTTTGTGCTGAACAGCTTCCAATAAGTCTGGCCGATTTTTGCCCAGGTTCTTGAGCGGCCATACTCATAGGCCTTTCTTCGCAGTGAGTAAAAGAGCGAGTCGTTGCGAAGTATATCGATTATTGCCTCGGCGGTGTGTTTTGCATCGGAGAAACGTACGAGTTTGCCCTGGCCGTTGGCGAGCAATTCGGTGGCCGCCCAGTATGGGGTCGAGACGACGGCTTTGCCGGTGCCGACGGCGAAGGACAACGTACCGCTGGTCAACTGCTCTTTATTCAGATATGGAGTGACATAAACATCGGCTGCACATAAAAAATTGGCGAGTTCGTCGTCGGTTACAAAGCGGTTATGAAAGATCACGTGTTCCTGGATGCCCAGTTCCTTTACCATCTGCTGGAGGCTGAATCTGTATGATTCGCCGTCGTGTTTCACTACTGAAGGATGGGTCATGCCCAGGATTATGTAAAGAACCGAGGGTTCTTCTTTTACAATTTCGGGTATAGCCTGCAGCATCACTTCTATACCCTTGTTCTTACTGAGCAGGCCGAAAGTTAGAATAGTTTTTCTGCCTTCCATTCCGAATTTGTGCTTATAGTAGTTGCTGTCGACAAAGGGCAGGTCGGGTATGCCGTGTGCAATAAGCTGAATTTTCTTGCGTGATACGCCGTAGATGTCGGCCAGCATATCAATGCCTCGTTCGTTCATAGTGATTACTTTATAAGAGGCTTGACAGAGGTCGACCATTGACTTGTGGTAATCGGGGTTCGGCTCGTTAAGAACAGTATGCAGGGTAGTTATTACAGGGGCATTTAATCTTTTCAGGAGCAAGCTAAGATATGAACCGGCGTCGCCGCCGAACAAGCCGAATTCGTGCTGGACCGAAACTACGTCTATGTGACTGAAATTGATGTAATCGGCGGCGCAAATGTAATCGTTCTTCACGTTCTGGCGGATTTCAAATTTAACAGGTTCTTTGTATACCAGGTCCGAGCCTGAACGCATCGCAACGACAAGCGGTTCGAATTCGCCATTTGCGGCTAAGGCGGTATTTTTGATAAGGTCCGATGTGAAAGTCGCTATTCCACATTTTCGAGGCAGGAAAGAAGAAATAAACGCAACCTTTTTTGTGGTACCTTTCGCCATCCGTAACTTGCTCCTCTTTGTGAAATATAGTTGCGAAATATACTTCTTTATTTTACGAGCAATTTGTTAAGGTGTCAAGGAATTTGACCATTTAAGTCTGAATATAAAGAATGTATTTGATGGGGCGACCTGCCGGCAGTTACTCTCTGCGGCATCAGTGGTAATCCTAACTTGCGGCTTCGGAGAGACAATTTTCCTGGGTTAAACTGCGCTTTTTGGGTAAGCTGTGCAAATTATGCCGAATTTTGACTGTTATGGAAAAGGGTTGGTAAATACCGTGGCGTCTTCTTTGTAACCCGTTTGGATACGATACATTATGTCGATGAAAAGCAAGCTGAAAGGGCAAAGCGTGAGGAATTTTCGTATAGCGGTGTGTTTTTGCCCTTTTAACACCCGGCCTTAAGTTTTTGCGTAAATCCCAGGCGCAAAACATCTGTATTTTGCCAATTCGTCGAGAGCAACAAGGAATCATTTTTTTCTGCCGAATCTCAAAATTTTTGTTTTTTTTGCGGATTTTCCAGTTTTTTGTCAACAAAACTAAGTAGTTTCGTGTAATATACTACCAACTCAGTAGGAATAGCAGAGGATTTTTTATGAGGCTTTCAACCCGAAGCAAATATGGAATAAGGGCGATATTGGAGCTGGCCCAGAATTACGGCCAAGGACCTTTGCAGATTAAGGTCATTGCTGAACATCAGGAAATATCGGCCAAATACCTGGAACAACTTATGGCGATATTGAAATCAGCAGGATTGATCCGAAGTGTCAGAGGCTCCAAGGGCGGTTATATGCTTGCTAAATCCCCGAACCGGATTAAACTTAGCGAAGTTTTCTGTACTCTCGAAGGACCTGTGGTCACTGTTGAGTGCCTCGAGGACGAAAGCAGGTGCTCCCGTGTTTTTGATTGTGCGGCAAGGCGCATATGGGCGGAGGTCCAGGATGCGATTATGGGTGTTCTGCAATCGAAAACCTTGCAGGATATGGTCAATATGTCGAAAGACAAGAAAGACTTATCTTATCAAATATAACCAAAAAAAGATATATTTCGCCTAAAATGTTTGTGTAATGTTTTATTTTTTTGAGAGGGTCCGACGATGCAAGGGGACGCGTTAAACAACAAGAAGATGGAAGAGTTAGTCAGCAAGATAGCCGGTACGTATAAAAATGATTCGGGGATAAACTTTATCGATGCCAGCAATTTGCCGGTGCGTGGTAAGATTTTAGATATTCTTGAATTACTGACCGAACTGCTTTTTCCGGGCTATACCGGCAAGAGGACAGTGACTACGTCAAACGTAAAGTTTGTTGTTATTGATATTCTATGTCATGTTTACACCGAGCTTTCCGAGCAGATAGAACGGGCATATAAGTATCGCTGCAGAATGGAGAAATGTGATACCGGCAGCTGCAGGCAAATGTCAGAAAGTGCCACCGAGCATCTGTTGAGTCAGTTGCCTCATATCAGGGAGATGCTGAAAGGCGATGTTGGTGCGGCATTCGAGGGGGACCCTGCAGCACAATCGCATGAGGAAATTGTGATAAGTTATCCTTTCATAACGGCCATCGCAACATATCGTATTGCACACGAATTGTACTTAAAAGATGTGCCGCTGATTCCACGCATAATGAGTGAGTGCGCACATACCAAGACCGGTATCGACATACATCCCGGTGCAAAGATAGGTAGAAATTTCTTTATCGACCACGGTACAGGAGTGGTAGTTGGTGAGACCTCGGTTATCGGAGACAATGTCAGGTTCTATCAGGGTGTTTCGTTAATAGCTCTCAGTATTCCCAAGGATGGGCAAACCATAAAAGGCGCCAAGCGTCATCCAACTATCGAGGATAACGTTACTATATATGCTGAAGCGACGCTGCTTGGCGATATTATTATAGGCAAAGACTCTGTGATAGGAGGAAATGTGTGGATCAGAAAATCCGTTCCTCCGGGTACCACAGTGTCGATGGCAAAAGCTGATTCACTATATAAGCACCATAAACAAGAAGAAAACCAGACATAGCAAAGACCTGGCGCGGCCTTCGGCCGCAACCAAACTAAAAAGTAAAAGTGAAAAACGCAAAATTTCGGAATCCCGACAAGTCGGGATAACTCTTTAATGTGCAAATAATTACATCAGCCTTGTCGAAAAAACACGCACACAAAACAAGGAGTTGAAAGTTTGTATTACAGAAGTATACTTCTGAATACAAGAAAATAGTTTCGAGTTTTTATGAGTGCTAAACTGATTGACAAGATAGAACGATTGAAAGAGCAGCGCAGGGCTGTGATACTGGCGCATAATTATCAGCCGGGGCAGATACAGGATATCGCTGATTTCTGCGGCGATTCGCTTGGGCTTAGTATAAAGGCGTCCGAGACTGACGCGGATGTGATTGTGTTTTGCGGTGTGCAGTTTATGGCTGAGACAGCGGCAATCCTGTCTCCCCGGAAGATTGTTCTTTTGCCTGATAAACAGGCAGGGTGCCCAATGGCTGATATGATAACCGCAAAGCAATTAGTTGCGATTAAGAAAGAACATCCGGACGCATTGGTGGTCTGTTACGTAAACAGCACAGCAGAAGTCAAGGCCGAAAGCGATTATTGCTGTACCAGTTCCAATGCGATTGAAATTGTAGAGTCCTTGCCAAAAGACAGGGAGGTTATATTTGTGCCGGACCGGCATTTGGGCCAGCATGTGGCACAGAGGACCGGCAGAGATATAATTTTGTGGCCTGGCTATTGCACAACGCACATAATGATTACCGAAGATGATATTGCAGACGCAAAAGAAAGATACGCCGGCGCTGTTGTGATGGCGCATCCGGAATGCAGCGAGCCGGTAAAAGAGTTAGCGGACCAGTTGCTGAGCACGGGACAGATGCTTGATTTTGCTAAAAGGACTTCGGCAAAAAAATTCATAGTTGCCACAGAAACAGGGATACTTCATACCTTAGGGAAACAGAACCCGGACAAAGAGTTCGTCGCGGCCAGCAAAAGGGCTGTTTGTCCCAATATGAAGAAAATTACATTGGAAAAGATTGTCTGGTCACTTGAAGATATGAAGTATGAAATAACCGTATCAGACCAGATAAGGGAGAAAGCGAAAAAGTCGCTCGACAGGATGGTCGAGGTTTAAATGATTAATGATTATTGATTAATGATTATTGTTAAGGATTCAGCCTTTGGCTGATACTGGTTATACATTATATTATTTTTGTCAGAAGCTGTTAATTAGCAGAACCTTAAAATAAATAGCCGAAGTGTTGCGGTCAGTTTGAGTAACAATGACAGAGATTGTGGAAAATTCGATAGATATTGTAGAGACAAAGACTGTTCGGGTCATCGAAGAAGATGGGCCTTTGGAGTTGGAGTGCGGCAAAACATTGGGGCCTATTGACGTTGCCTACGAGACGTACGGCAAGCTCAACGCCGCCGGCGATAACGCCATATTGATTTGCCACGCCCTGAGCGGTAACGCTCACGTTGCCGGCAGAAACAGTCCTGATGATAAGAAACCCGGCTGGTGGGACATTATGGTTGGGCCGGGCAAGGGAATCGATACAAATAAGTATTTTGTTATCTGCTCGAACTTCTTAGGCGGCTGCAGTGGAACTACCGGACCTGGTTCGGTGAATCCAGCGACAGGTAAGCGGTACGGGCTGGACTTTCCGATTATAACCATAGCTGATATGGTCAAAGTGCAGAAGCTGCTGCTTGAGGAGCTTGGGATAAAGCAGGTTCTGGCAGTGATTGGCGGCTCGATAGGCGGGATGCAGGTTTTGCAGTGGACGATTGTATATCCCGACTTTGTTAAGGCGGCTATCCCCATTGCCACAACTACCCACCTTGGGGCCCAGTCGATTGCTTTTGACGCTGTTGGTCGAAGCGCGATATTGGCGGACCCGAATTTTGCCGGTGGGCAATACCACGACAAAAAAGGGCCGGACGGAGGTTTGAGTATCGCACGGATGATCGGGCATATAACGTATCTGTCGGAACAGGGTATGCGTGAAAAATTCGGCAGAGAGTTGCGAAGTGCCAAGGCCTATAGTTACGATTTCAACTCTGAGTTTGCGGTTGAGACGTACCTGGACCATCAGGGGCAAAGCTTTGTCGAGCGATTTGACGCCAATAGTTATCTTTATCTAACCAAGGCGGCGGATTATTTTGACCTGAAAAAAGATTACGGTTCTTTGAATGAGACCTTTGCGAACACAAGCTGTAGATTCCTTGTGATTAGTTTCGCAAGTGACTGGCTGTTTACGCCGGCACAATCCAAGGCAATAGTCAACGCATTGGTCGCAAACGGCAAAAATGTCAGCTATTGTGACATTAGCTCGCCTTATGGTCACGACGCCTTTTTGTTAGAGCCGGAAGTACTTGGTTCGTTTATCTGTGACTTTTTAGCTGCTACGCACAGGCCTGGAGACAAGAATGGGCATCAGAGGCCAAGAGTACAGGCTCACACCAAACAAAGCCGAAGTGAGCAGAAGCAGATACGCAGTTTGAGAGAGGCCAACCGGCTGCGTGTTGACTATGAGGTGATTGAATCACTGATAGAGCCGAACAGTTCTGTTCTGGATATTGGTTGCGGCGACGGTGAATTATTAGCGAACCTTACGGCCGACAAGAATATAAAAGGTGAAGGCATCGAGGTTGACCAGGACCTTGTCCTGGCTTGTGTGAACAGGGGGTTAGATATTATACAGCACAATGTCGAACACGGCATGGCTAATTACACTGATAAAAGCTACGACTATGTAATACTTTCGCAAACGGTGCAGACGGTTAAAAACCCCGAAAAGGTATTTTCCGAATTGCTGCGGGTGGCCCATAAAGTGGTCGTGAGTTTTCCGAACTTTGGCCACTGGCGGTGCAGGGCGCAGTTGTTTTTCGGCGGCAATGCGCCAGTAACCAAGCAGCTTCCGTTTGGCTGGCACAATACGCCCAATATACATTGTCTGTCGCTGAAAGATTTCGACCGATTCTGCAAGAGGCTTGGTGTAACGGTGGAAAAAAGGATTCCGTTGATTAAAACGCGTCTTAGCCCGGTAAGATTTGTGCCTAATCTGTTTGCCGAGCAGGTTATTTATGTAACAAGCAAAGAGTAAACTATGGACGAGAAGGTCAAATATCATTTGGAGACGCTGGCTTTGCACGCAGGTCAGAGTGTTGACTCGGACACGGGGAGCCGGGCAGTGCCTATTTATCAAACCACGAGCTATTGTTTCAAAGACACCGACCATGCGGCGAACTTATTTGCGCTGAAAGAGTTCGGCAATATTTATACGCGGCTGATGAATCCTACGACGGATGTGTTTGAGAAACGTATAGCGGCGATGGACGGCGGAGTAGGCGGTTTAGGTTTCAGTTCCGGGCAGTCGGCGATTTATGTGAGCATATTTAATATCTGTGGTGCGGGTGGTCATATTGTGGCTTCAAATTCACTTTACGGCGGGACGATTACACTGTTTAGCCAAACTTTTGCCAAATTAGGAATCGAAGTTACATTTGTTGACCCGAAGGAGCCGAAGAATTTTGCTGAGGCAATCAGGGACAATACACGGCTGATTTATATCGAAACAATAGGCAATCCGAAGAATGATATTCTGCAGTATGAAAAAATAGCTGAGATTGCTCATGAAAACCGAATGCCGTTGATATGTGATAATACCGTTGCTACACCTATACTGTTTCGGCCTATCGAGTACGGCATTGACATTGTGGTCCACAGTTGTACTAAGTTCATCGGCGGACACGGCACAAGCATTGGTGGAGTGATTGTTGATTCAGGCAAGTTCGACTGGACCAACGGCAGGTATCCTGAACTGACCGAGCCTGATCCAAGTTATCATGGTGTTAAATATGTGGAGTGCTTTGGTGAACTTGCGTATATAATCAAAGCAAGGACACAGTTTCTACGCGATATGGGTTCGTGCATGTCACCGTTTAACGCATTTCTGTTCCTGCAGGGCCTTGAGACGCTGCATCTGCGGATGCCGCGGCACTGCGAGAATGCGTTGGCGCTGGCAAAGTGGCTTGAAAAACATAAGGCGGTTAGCTGGGTTAACTATCCAGGGTTAGGGTCTCACCCGGACCACAAGTTGGCAAAGAAATATCTGCCGAAGGGTCAAGGAGCGATTTTAGGCTTTGGCATCAAAGGCGGAAAAGAAGCGGGCATCAAGTTTATAAACAGCGTTAAGCTGGCCAGCCACCTTGCCAACGTCGGTGACAGTAAGACACTGGTGATTCATCCGTCAAGCACAACACATCAGCAGTTGACAGAAGCCGACAAAATTGCGGCAGGTGTTACCGCGGACTATGTTCGTGTTTCTGTTGGCACTGAGCACATTGACGATATAATAGCAGACTTCAAACAAGGGTTAGCTGCAAGTCAAGGCTAAAAGATATGTGGGAATATACGGATAAAGTTAAAGACCATTTTTTCAATCCGCGGAATGTCGGCGAGATTGAAAACGCTGACGGCGTGGGTGAGGTCGGGTCTCTGGCGTGTGGGGACGCGTTGAAGCTGACATTCAAGCTCGATTCCGACGGCAGAATCGCTGCTGCCAGGTTCAAGACCTTTGGTTGTGCAAGTGCCATTGCGACCTCGTCGGTACTGACCGAAATCATAAAGGGAATGACCATTGAGCAGGCCGCTAAGGTAACAAATAAAGATATCGCAAACTATCTGGGGGGCCTGCCGGAACAGAAGATGCACTGCTCGGTTATGGGCAGAGAGGCACTTGAGGCGGCGATTGAGAATTACAGGACCGGGGGCAAGAAAAAGCACGAGCTCGCAGGTAAAGTCGTGTGTACATGCTTCGGTGTAACCGAGAATGAAATCGAGAGGGTAATACGCGAAAATAATCTGATGGACGTTGAAAGGGTGACGAACTACTGCAAGGCAGGCGGCGGATGCGGCGGATGTAAGGGCGAAATTGAAAAGATAATAGAAAGAATACAGGGAGATAAACTAAAAGAGGCCCCTGTAGTGGTACCGCAACGAACACGCACGCTTACTAACATTCAGAAAATACAGTTGATCCAGGACACGATTAATGAGCAGATTCGGCCGGCCCTTCGGGCACACGGCGGTAATATAGAGTTGATAGATGTTGAAGGAGACAAGGTGATTGTGGCGTTTAGAGGGATGTGCGCACAGTGCAAACTGACGGAACTTACGATGAAAGAAGTGGTCGAGGCAAAGCTTAGAGAATTCGTGTCCGAAGAGCTTTTCGTCGAAGAAGATAAAGACTCGACACAAGAGCCACACAAACACAGGGGGTAGGCAATGAAGACTATATATTTCGATAACAACGCTACAACAAAGGTTGCTGAAGAAGTGGCTGAAGAGATGAAGCCTTTGTTCTGTGAGCTTTACGGCAATCCTTCAAGTATGCATACGTTCGGCGGGCAAATCGGCCAAAAGATTCGCCGGGCTCGTGAGCAGGTGGCGGGTCTTCTTGGCTGCAGTCCAGGCGAGATTGTTTTTACCAGTTGCGGGACCGAGAGTGACAACGCCGCTATCAAAGGGACGCTGGCAATGTACCCGCATAAACGCAAGGTCATAACGACAAGGGTCGAACATCCGGCGGTTTTGACTGTCTGCAGAGAGCTTGAAAATCACGGCTATACGGTTGTTGAACTAAACGTAGATAACGCAGGTAGACTTGATTTGGAAGAGCTGGAAAAAGAACTCAATGAGGACACAGCGCTTGTTTCGATAATGTACGCAAACAATGAAACCGGTGTGGTATTCCCGATTGAAAAGATTGCCCAGATGGTTTCCGACAGAGGAGTGGTGTTTCATACCGACGCGGTGCAGGCGGCGGGCAAGACGCCGTTGAAATTATCAGAGAGTAATATCGATTTGCTGAGTCTTTCCGGACACAAGCTGCACGCGCCGAAGGGAGTTGGTGTTTTATACGTTAAGAAAGGTACGAGACTGTCGCCGTTTCTGGTAGGCGGTCATCAGGAAGGCGGGCGCAGGGCAGGGACTGAAAACGCGCCGGGAATTGTGGGCCTTGGCAAGGCGTGTGAGCTGGCTGGGGAAAATCTCAAAGAAGAAAACGGCAGGGTCCGGTATCTGAGAGACAAGCTTGAGTCCGCAATACTGCAAAAGTGCCCTGATTGCCGGCTCAACGGCGATAAAGACAATCGCCTGCCCAATACAACGAATATCAGCTTCGAATATATCGAAGGTGAAGCGATTCTTCTTATGCTCGATAAACATGGGATTTGTGCCAGCAGCGGTTCGGCTTGTACGAGCGGTTCACTGGAACCTTCTCATGTGCTGCGGGCAATGGGCGTTCCGTTTACCGCGGCGCACGGGTCTGTGCGATTCAGCCTGAGCAGATACAATACTGAAGAGGAAGTGGATTACGCAATAGAGAAAATTCCGCCTGTCGTCGACAGACTCCGGGAACTGTCGCCTTTTGTGAGCAAATGATCGGCCCGCTTGTGTTAGTAAGGTGACAATATATCATTTCATTGGAAGACCAGATATTTTTCAGCTTTTTTTAGTCTGGCTCCGGTTTTGCCAATGTCTTCGATGGCTCTAATCCTGGCGACCTTTCTTCGGTTTAGAATTCGATTGGTCGTAATCGGTCCAAGGCCGGGCACTCTTAGAAGTAATTGTCGTGGTGCTGAGTTGACGCTAACAGGAAATGCCTGGGGATTTCTTTTTGCCCATGCTTCCTTGGGGTCAATGGTTAAAGAAAGATTGCTGTTGCTATCAAAGACAATGTCGGATTCGGTAAAGCCGTACCTGCGAAGCAGGAAATCTACCTGATACAGGCGATGCTCCCTTTTGAATGCCTCGGCAGGATTCGTTAGGCGTGTCTGTTCGCCGGGCAGTGAAGGGTCACCTAATCCCTTTTGATAAGCGCTGAAATAGATTCTGCTCATTTTGAGTCTGTCGTATAAGCCGGCCATATATTTTACGATTTGAGTGTCTGTTTCACCGGCGGCTCCGACGATAAACTTTGTGGTTTGTTTGACGCCGGCATACCTGGAGCTTTTGGCGGTGAGCCGGCTGATTAGTTTTATGGGCTCGATGATGTCACGGAGATAGTCTTTCGCTTTTGATGGCTTGGTGAGGTTCGCCTGGCCTGGTGTTTCGATGTTGAGTGAGACAGCGCTTGCCAGAGACAGCGACTGTTCTATTGCGGCATCACTTGCTCCTGGAATGACCTTTAGATGTATATAGCCTTTGAACCCGTGTTTTTTTCGCAGAATCTTTGCGGTGGAATTCAGCATTTCCATTGTTTTGTCGGGTGAGTTAATGACTGCCGAACTTAAGAACAGGCCGAAAACCTTCTTTTGATTGTAATAATCCAAAAATGCTCTTGCTGTTTCTTCTGCGTTCAAAGTGCACCTGCGAACGTCGGTCTCAGCTCGCAGCGGGCAGTATTTGCAATCGTTGACGCAAACGTTTGAAACCAGGGTTTTGAACAGTAAACTCCTGCCGCCATTGGGAAGCGTTACAGGATATATCCATTTTCCGTCATTGCCCCGTTTGCGGCGTTCGTCTGTACTGTCGCTGCAGGCGCAGGCGAGGTCGTACCGGGCATCGTTGCTGAGTATTTGAAGCTTTTCGTAGGTATCAGGCCTGGAAATAACACCAACCATAGAAATTCGGTCCTTAGGCAAAATTTATCTGTATACCATTATACAATCCTGATTCAAAAATCAAAGACCTGTTTTTGGTCTGGATATTCCCCTGGTTCCTGCGGGGCGGGTCGTTTGACGTTACTGAGGACGAGCGGCGAAGTTAAAAGTTTCGAGGTTTTTTCTGTTTGGTGAGATAGTTACTTTGCCGGTGACGGAGAATTCATTATCGAGCCAACCGGTAACATAGATATATCCACTTGGGCTGGTGGTCTTGCCGGTATCGTGATTACTTACAAGCATAAGGTATGTGCCTTTGGCTATAAAAAAGAGCTTCGAAGGGTCCCGGCCCTGATCATCAGCGTAGATTTTTGTGGGGTCGATATTGCCCTGGAACTCGCCTTTCATTATTGCGTAGCTGACCGGCGGGGAGCGGGTATCATACTCGCCGGTCCAGTTGCCGATGACTATTCCCTCGTGGTTGATTTGAAATAGAATTTTGCCTCGGCTTTGGTTGTCCTTTTTTGGTCTTGTTTCAAAATAGATGTTTTCTGTAATTTGTGGCTGGCTGGCTTCGGGCTGTTGGGGCAATTGGTCTTGCCCCACAAGGCGCCAGTCCTGGACCCAGGGGTAAGTATCTGGGTCCTGTTTTTGCAGGCGTTTTATCTTGAAGTCAATGGGGTTTAGCTGGAAATAGTAAATCATCATACCTATGGCTACTACTATCAGCAGCATAAGAAGTACAAAGCCGGTTCTGTTTTTTTCCGGCCTGCAGGATTGTACGGGAAACAGATTCTTCACTTTGCTACGCTTCGGTCAGAATGACAATTTTTCTTGTTTTTTCCACGGAACTATTGCAATTATAAGGACATTTGAAGCGGAGGGCAATTTTCTGATGGAAAAAAGGCGAAAAAATTTTATTTTTTTGTAACAAATGGTATTGACGATAGTATAAATTAGTGTAGAATGAAGGATTGAGTGGTTACTCAGAGGGTGTGAACCTGTGTGTGGCCGCTAATTTGTTTTGGAAGTATTAAGTTGTTCTTTGACAAGTTAACAGTTAAGCCAAAAAAAAAAGCAGCGAAAGTGCGCCCAATACGGCGATCGGTGTATTACCGTAGCGGGCATAAAATTGCAATATAGAGTTTTACTCAGCACTTTCGAGGCAACATATGCCAATTAAGTGTTGAGCCTTCTTTAAACGACGATTACCCTCGAGTTTTTGCGAAAGTAATGACTTGGGGGTTCGAAGAAACAATTTGAAGGGTTTGATCCTGGCTCAGAACGAACGCTGGCGGCGTGGCTAAGACATGCAAGTCAAACGGACCATTAATTTATTAGTGGTTAGTGGCGAAAGGGTGAGTAATGAATAGGTAACGTACCTTGAGCATTGGGATAGCGTCAGTTACTTCGGTAACTTTCCGAAAGGGGCGGTAATACCAAATAATACCACTCGTCGATAGACGAGTGGTCAAAGATTTATCGGCTTAAGAGCGGCCTATTTCCTATCAGCTTGTTGGTGAGGTAAAAGCTCACCAAGGCAACGACGGGTAGCGGGACTGAGAGGTTGACCCGCCACATCGGGACTGAGACACTGCCCGGACCTCCACGGAGGGCTGCAGTAACGGATATTGCGCAATGGGCGAAAGCCTGACGCAGCGACGCCGCGTGTAGGAAGAAGTCCTTCGGGATGTAAACTACTGTCGAGAGACAAGAAAGTTCACTCCGGTGAATTGATCAGTCTCACAGGAAGTCACGGCTAACTTCGTGCCAGCAGCCGCGGTAAGACGAAGGTGGCAAGCGTTGTTCGGTGTTACTGGGCTTAAAGCGTGTGTAGGCGGAAAAGTAAGCGTTTTGTGAAATACCTGGGCTTAACCCAGGAATTGCTTGGCGAACTACTTTTCTTGAGGCAAGTAGGGGTGCATGGAACTCTTGGTGGAGCGGTGGAATGCGTAGATATCAAGAGGAACGCCGATGGAGAAATCAGTGCACTGGGCTTGTCCTGACGCTGAGACACGAAAGCGTGGGGAGCGAACGGGATTAGATACCCCGGTAGTCCACGCCGTAAACGATGTCTACTAGGTTGCGGAGGTTCTGACACTTTCGCGACCGAAGCAAAAGTGTTAAGTAGACCGCCTGGGGAGTACGGTCGCAAGGCTAAAACTCAAAGGAATTGACGGGGGCTCACACAAGCGGTGGAGCATGTGGATTAATTCGAAGCAACGC
>SDBV01005975.1_pt1 | contig 17010 bp, 9 predicted proteins | sample 2277081 | NCBI WGS metagenome assembly SDBV01 (sample SAMN10402039, study PRJNA504765) | marine sediment metagenome | isolation source: marine sediment core GS10_PC15, 223 cmbsf | place: Arctic Ocean: Southern Knipovich Ridge | collected 2010 | reverse complement strand
CGGCGCTGCCGAGGTTTTCCGTCACCTGGTCCATCTCCGACATCCCGCTTAGAACGACCGAAACCTCAGGTTGGTCCCACAACCACCGCAGGCACCAATCGGCCGGTTTGTGCTGCTCCGTCGACCTCTTCCATGCCGTCTGAATGGATTCCTGCGGGTTCGCCAGCTTGCCGCCCAGCAGCGGCTCCATGATGACGACGGCCAACCCCTTCGAGGCCGCATACCGCAGGCCCCGGGTACCCGCCTGCGTCGTGGTGTCGAGGATGTTGTACTGAATCTGGCAGAAGGTCCAGTTGTCATAGTCGTCGATTATCTTCTTGAGTGCACTGAAGCTGTCGTGAAAAGAGAAACATAGGTGCCCGATGCGCCCATCCGCAATGGCCTTTTCAGCCCAATCCGTGACCCGCAGCTCCCGGGCCTTCTCCCACGATCCCCGGTTCAGTGCATGGAGCAAGTAGAAGTCAATATGGTCAGTTTGAAGCCTTTCAAGCTGCTCACTTAGGATCCTGTCAAGGTCTTTCTCTTCATTAAGGATTCGGGGCGGGACCTTTGTTGCTATTTTGACTTTTTCACGGTATCCATCCAGCAGCGCCTTCCCCAGGACGACCTCGCTACGGCCCCCGTGGTAGACATAGGCGGTGTCAACGTAGTTCACCCCTTCGTCGATGGCATGGCGAATCATCCTGATCGACTCCGGCTCGTCGATATCGGTGGCCTTCGGCGGGTTCCCATTGTCGCCACGGAGCAGCGGCAAGCGCATGGCCCCGAACCCAAGGGCTGACACTTCAAAATCGTCGAGCTTTCCAAACCTGCGGTATTGCATCATCTAACTCCTTCATTACGGCCCAACTTCGTTGGGCCGAGATCTCCCAAATGAAATCGGCGCAAGCTCGCTTGCGCTTGGGCGAAGCTTCGCTTCGCCACGTATACCGACGTGCCGCTAAGTCCTTCGGCCCAAGCTCCGCTTGGGCTTAGGCGAAGCTTCGCTTCGCCCGCCATTGTACAGGCGTGTACCGGCGCGGCAATGTGAGAAGAAAAAGGGCCGCGACCGGCCCTGTAGGGTACTATGAGGTCGTAATCTTTATCAATTCGTGGAGGCCGTCCGTCGCGGACGCCGGATACCGGGATGTGACGAAACAACGTCTCGTTAGGACCTTGGACGCACATAAACATAGCCCCTGTCAGGAATTATGGCTTTCAGCAATGACCACCTGTAGAACAGGTGGCTTGCGGCCCAACTTCGTTGGGCTTGGGGCCCCGAAGAGGCCCACGCCAGGGGTGCCCAAGCTCCGCTTGGGCGGGCTACCGGGGTGCCCGCTTCAAACTTGTTTGGAGCGGGGGGTCGAGGGGCATGTTGCCTGGCTCATGTTGGCAAGCTTACCGCTCCTAGCCTGATGGCTAGAAGCGGGCACCCCCGGATCTTCGTACCCTTCGTGGTGAGAGAACAAACGCGGGAATGGCGCGGCCTGGTGAATCTTCATCGGCAGAGCCGGTGGCCCAATCATTAGTTACTGGCCTGTTGCATTACCCACCTGGAATCGGGATGATGGGCGGTCGGGCTACGAGGCCCTTACCGGTCTCGCAGGTGAATGGACCCAGGACATAGGCATCGCTGGGTCGAGAGAAGAGTAGCCGAATGCACTCATACATCTTTCGCAGATTGTTGCTGATCATTCCGACACTGTTCGGCATCATGCTGATCAATTTCATCATCGTTCAGGCCGCGCCAGGCGGGCCGGTCGATCAGGCCATCGCCCGCTTAAGAGGCGAAAACGTTTCCGCGACGGCCAACATCGGCGGCGGGGACGGGGCCGGCCAAAGCGACCCCGCCGGTTCCGGAGCGGCGAGCAGTTTCCAATCGGCCAGGGGGATCGATCCGGACATGCTCAAGCAACTCGAGAAGCAGTTCGGCTTCGACAAGCCCGCCCACATAAGGTTCTTCAATATGATGTGGGACTATGCCCGCTTCGACTTCGGCGACAGTTTCTACCAGGATAGGGCGGTGTTTGGCCTGATAATAGAGAGATTGCCCATCTCCCTGTCGCTGGGGGGCTGGACGTTACTCATCATCTATTCGGTCTCTGTGCCCCTCGGCATCAGAAAGGCCGTTCATGACGGCACGCCCTTCGATGTCTGGACCAGCGTGGTGGTCCTTATCGGATACGCGATTCCGGCCTTCATACTCGCCATGCTGCTCGTCGTACTGCTATGCGGCGGCGAGTTTCTTGATCTTTTCCCGTTACGCGGCATGCACTCCGATGGTTTTGACGAGCTGGGGACATGGGCGAAGATCAGGGACTACTTCTGGCACGCTACGCTGCCCGTTGCCGCGATGGTCGCCGGCGGCTTCGCCACTTTGACCATGCTGACGAAGAATTCGTTCCTGGATGAAATCAACAAACAGTACGTCCTCACCGCCCGCGCAAAGGGGCTTACGCCGAACCGCGTCCTCTATGGCCACGTGTTCCGCAATGCGATACTCATCGTGGTCGCAGGATTCGGCAGGGCGCTCCTGAGTCTGCTTTTCACCGGCGTCCTGCTGATTGAGGTCATCTTTTCCCTGAACGGCCTGGGTCTGCTGGGCTTCGAGGCGATTATGACCAGAGACTATCCGATTGTTTTCGCCACGCTCTTTGTACTTACGCTGCTGGGTCTTTGCATGCAGCTTGTCACGGACGTCGCGTATACCTTGGTAGACCCAAGAATCGACTTCGAAAGCAGGGAGGTGTGAGTTTGGCTGCCACAGAAGACCGTGCGCCGGCCGCGAAGAAGCGCTCACGCTTCAGCCCCTTAACGCTGCGGCGCTGGGCCAGCTTTCGCGCCAACAGGCGCGGCTACTGGTCCTTAAGGATCTTCTTAACGTTATTTATCTTGACCCTATTGGCCGAGCTTGTCGCCAACGACAAGCCGCTGATGGTTCGATACGAGGGCCGCTTCTATTTCCCGGTGTTCATGACCTATGCCGAAACCGAATTCGGCGGTGTGTTCAAGGTCGAAGCAGACTACAGAGACCGTTATGTCCAGGAACTTATAAGCGATAGGGGCGGCTGGACGGTCTGGCCCCTGATCCGTTTCAGTTACAATACGATTGACTACTACCTGCCCGGCCCCGCGCCGTATCCTCCCTCGAAGGAGCACTGGCTCGGTACCGACGACGTGGGCAAGGACGTGCTGGCCGGCGTCATCTACGGGGCCCGGCTCTCCTTTCTCTTCGGCCTGATTCTCACCTTCTTCAGTTCAATCATAGGCGTTTCCGCCGGCGCCATTCAGGGGTATTTCGGCGGGAAAGTGGACCTCTTTGCCCAGCGTCTTGTTGAAATCTGGGGAGGACTCCCCATGCTTTTCATCCTGATTATTCTCGCCAGTATCGTTGAGTCCAATGTGTACTGGCTCCTGGGCATCCTCATCCTTCTCAGTTGGAGGTCGCTTGTAGGCGTGGTCCGGGCGGAGTTCCTGCGCGCGAGAAACTTCCAATACGTCACCGCCGCACGGGCGCTGGGGGCAAGCGATCTACGGATCATGGTCAAACACGTGCTGCCAAATGCCATGGTGGCCACCTTCACGTTCGTCCCTTTCATTCTGACCGGCTCCATCACCCTTCTCACCTCGCTGGATTTTCTCGGCTTCGGACTCCCGCCGGAATCCCCCTCCCTTGGCCGCTTGCTCGCCCAGGGCCGGGTCAATCTCCAGGCGCCATGGCTGGGCCTGACCGCGTTTTTCACGCTGGCGATTATGTTGACGCTCCTCATTTTTATTGGCGAAGCGGTTCGAGACGCCTTTGACCCCAGAAAGACGACCCAATGGACTCCGGCCTAGTCAAGATCGAAAACTTGTCCGTCGCCTTTTCCGGCGTGCAAGTGGTGAATGGTGTCGATCTCCACATAGACAAGGGCGAAACCGTTGCCCTCGTCGGGGAGTCGGGCTCGGGAAAATCAGTCACGGCCCTGTCCATTCTGCAGTTGCTGCCCTATCCCCAGGCCTCGCACCCGACGGGGTCGATTCTCGTTGACGGCGTAGACGTTGTCGGCGGCGATGAAAAGATGCTTCGAAAGATCCGGGGCGCGAAGATCTCGATGGTCTTTCAGGAGCCCATGACGTCGCTGAACCCCCTGCACTCGATTCAGAAGCAAATCGTAGAGATACTTTCCATTCACCAAGGCATCGTTGGAAAAGACGCAAAGAGCAGGGCCCTGGAACTGCTGGAGCTCGTGGGACTGCGGGACGCGGAAGGGCGGCTGAATGCGTTCCCCCACCAGTTGTCCGGCGGGCAGCGCCAGCGGGTAATGATCGCGATGGCCCTCGCCAACGAACCGGACCTATTGATCGCCGACGAGCCGACGACCGCGCTCGACGTCACCATTCAGGCCCAAATTCTTACGCTGATGAAGGAGCTCCAGAAACGACTCGGCATGGCGATGCTCCTCATTACGCACGACCTGGGCATTGTGCGCTATATGGCAGAGCGCGTCTATGTCATGGAGGGAGGAAACATCGTCGAAGCCGGCGAGACCCGGAAGATTTTTCAGTCGCCCGAGCACCCTTATACCATACGCTTGCTCGATGCCGAACCGAAGGGGACGTGCTCGATTGCGGAGAATGGCAGCCGGGCGCTCATTGAGACGAAGGACCTGAATGTGCGCTACCCCCTGGGAGGGTGGCCAAAGAAATTCCTCCACGCGGTTAATAACATTTCGATCAGCGTGCGGGAGGGCCATAGCCTGGGCGTCGTCGGGGAGTCGGGCAGCGGAAAGACCACTCTCGGGATGGCGATCGTGCGCCTGATTCGCAGCGAAGGCGATATCCTTTTCAACGGCGAGAACATCCAGGGACTCAACTACAAGGCCACAAAGCCCCTTCGAAAAGAGATGCAAATCGTCTTTCAGGATCCCTTCGGCAGCCTCTCGCCCCGAATGACGGTCAGTCAGATCGTCGAGGAGGGGCTGGTGATCAATATGCCCGGTCTTAGCGAGGACGACCGTCGGCAGCAGGTGGCCGGTATCCTTGAGGAAGTGGGGCTCGAGCCGGACATCCAGGAACGGTATCCCCATGAGTTTTCCGGCGGACAGCGGCAGCGCATCGCCATCGCCCGGGCCATGATCATGAAACCGCGCTTTGTCGTCCTGGACGAACCGTCCTCATCGCTCGACATGACGGTCCAGGCACAGATCATCGAGCTGCTAAGGGAACTTCAACAGCGGCACAATCTCACCTACATGTTCATCAGCCACGATCTCAAGGTGGTGCGGGCGCTGTGTGACGAGATTGTCGTCATGAAGGACGGAAAAATCGTCGAACAGGGCCCCGCCGAGCAGGTCTATGCCGAACCCAAGTACGACTACACCAAAGAATTGATGCGCGCCGCATTCGACCTGGACGCCAGCCTGCGGTAGTGGCGAAGCGGCGCCTCGGGGCGAAGCGAAGCTTCGCCTAAGCCCAAGCGGAGCTTGGGCTTAGAATACGGGGTAGGAGCGGGAAGCTCTCCATTCGCTGACGGTCTCGACCAGCCAATCGTGCGAAGCGAAGCTTCGCCTAGCCGATGCTTTGCATCGGCCCCCGAGCCCTTCGGCCATATAGAAACACGGGTCGAGCAGGTCGCACCCAGGGGAGATCACGCCTTCTTCAACGGCCTGCGCCGCCAAGGGCGTGTTCGGATAAATGCGTATGCCCGTCGTGACCTTCAACATGTCGAGGTTCAAGGAGTCGGCGGCATCGAAGCTCTCCGCCACCGTCGCTTTCGTCTCGCCCGGGCCTCCCAGCAGCAAGAACCCCATCCGCTTTATACCGTGTTCGGCGAACAATTCCGAGACCCGCCGGACCTCATCAAAAGTGAAGCCCTTGTTGAGGTTTCTCAAGATGAGTTCCGATCCGCTCTCGAAGCCCAGCCCGACCTGCGAGCAGCCGGCTTTAGCCATGAGACGAACGAGTTCTTCGTCAACGGCTGTTGCGGAGCAACAGCTTGGTGAAGCTGCGCTTCGCACGCCTTTCGGGTAGACGATGGCCTGCCACTGTATGTTGAGGTTCCGTTCGATGAACCCGCGGCAGAGGTCTTTGGCATAGGAAAGCGGAAGATTGAACACGTTGTCGACAAAGAAGAAGTGGTCAAAACCCTCGGCCACCCAGCGCGCGATCCAATCGACTATGACGCCGCGAGAGTGCTGCCGCATTACCGTGCCTTCGATGGCGGGCGTGGAGCAGTAGCTGCATTTCATGGGGCAACCCCGGCGCGTTTGCACCGGTATCCAGGGTTCTTCGTCTTTTTGAAGCGACGGACGCAAGAGGGAAGTATCAGGCAAAGGAAAAGCGTCCAGGTCATGGGCAAATACTCGCTCTTGCTGCACGGGGGCGCCGGGCAGGTACAATCCCGGCACTTTGGCGAGGTCGCCGCCGTTTTCCAAGGCCTCGATAAGTGTGGGAAGGGCGGCCTCCCCTTCGCCTTGGATTCCCATGTCCGCCTGCAAATAGTCCAAGGCGCTCTGCGGAAAGATGCTGTACCCCGCACCGCCCAGAACAATCGGGGCGCTGGACAAGTTCCGGCATAGGGCCACGACCTCCTTTGCCTGGTCCAGAAGGAACATCGGGGCCGACATGGTCTGGTCGTCGATGTTGCGCACCGATATGCCGATGAGGTCTGGCCGGGATTCTGTTACGGCCTCACCGAGGACCGCGCCGGGATCCGCCTCAGACTTCAGGTCGACCAGCACGACATTGTGGCCGGCCTCCTGCGTCGCGGCGGCCACCTGGGCCAGTCCCAGCGGCTGGACGGGGTTCTCCTTCTGCTGAATATTGGCTGAGACAAGAAGAACGTTCATGGCGCAGACTCGTGCCGGGCGGCCCCCGGAAAGAAGCTTTGTTCTCAGAGAGATGCCACCCTTGGTGACATTTCCTCTTGTGACTGCATTATTCCTATGATATCCGCAAAGACCGTTAGGATACGACCTGGTGAGCTGCGTCCTGCTTTAAACGCAGTACGGTCGGTAGAGCTTGGGCTTCTCGATGGAAGGAAGACCCCTGTAAAAAGGGCTTTTCGAGGCAGGATGGGCGTGCGAAGCGAAGCTTCGCCCAAGCCCAGCGAAGCTGGGCCCTTCTCGGCCCTAGGCGCACGCAGATCCCCGGGACGGCGGGTGACGTATTCGACGTGGCTGTGCCGATCGTGTCATTGTCTTTGGAGGAAACCGTGCGAATCGAAGCTTCCGGACGAAGCTTCGATTCGCCTAAGCCGAGCGGAGCTCGGCCCTAAGCTGGAATGAAGGACGGGCCCATGATGGGCCAGATGGTAGATTTTCACCTGATTCGTTCGATAAGAAGGAAGCCACGAAGAGAATGCGTGCGAAGACGTTCTACTCAGCATCAGCGGTTGTGATTGTACTCATGAACGCCGGTCTACTGCTCCAGGCTTCTGCTGAAACTGCGATATCAGTGCCGGTCCCGGGATACTGAACAATTTTCAGTGCTTCTTGCGGCGAGAAGGTCCTCTTCGGTAACAATGAAGATTTCACGAATCCGAATACGTACTACTGGGTCGAGCCCGCGAGTGAAGGAAACTACGGCGGTGTGTATTTCGGGTTCGATGACTCTGTTCCCCAAGGCGGGATCAATGAGAAGGGCCTGGCCTACGACTGCAACGCTCTTCCTGGGGCGCCCCTAAATCCGCGTCCGGATCTTCCGGATGCACCCGATGAATGGGTCGCAATGACGATGATGAAGAAGGCCGCTACTGTTGAAGAAGCCATTGACATAGCTCGTCGTTACAATCGATCGAACTGGGGTACAGCACCCTTGAAGTATCAGATTATACTGGCCGACGCAACAGGAGACGCGGTCGTCATCGGCGCGGGGCCAGATGGTGAGCTGGCCTTTACCAGGAAGGAACAGGGAGACGGGTGTCTGGTTTCAACGAATTGGAACCGGGCAAATCCAGAAGATGCTTACGCGTATCCGTGTTTGCGGTATTTCAGAGCAGCCACGATGTTAGAAAAGATTAAGGATGAAGATGATCTTAGCGTGGATTACTTCAAATCCATCCTGGACGCTACGCACATCGAGGGTCAGCAGCATGAGGGCGCTTCCAGCAATACGTTGTACTCCAATATCCTCGACCTGCCAAACGGCATCATTTACTTGTACCATTGGCACCAGTTCGATGAGGTCGTGACACTGGATGTAGCGGAACTAATCGCCGGAGGCGCGTTGAAGGGTCGAATCAGTGACCTCTTTTCAAAGGAGACGGTCGATAGGGCCCTGACCGAATACCGGGGCTATCGGGAGAAACGATAGTTGTCTTGACTTGGGGCGAAGCTGGGCCGCGCGTAGAGGCCGACAGAAGATCGGAGTGTAGGTCCTATGAACGGATATGCAGGGAAGATCCTGAGACTGAATCTGACGACCAGGAAGGTCTCGAGCATCCCCACCAGCAAGTACGAGCAATGGGGTGGCGGCCATGGGATGGGTTCGGCGATCTTCTTCGATCTCGTGAAGGACAAGGCGATTGACGGCTTCGACGCGGCCAATGTCGTTACGGTGATGACTTCGCCGCTCTGCGGGACTCTGGTCCCCGCGGCGGGCGGAAGGACGGAGGTGCAGGGGATCGGCGTGCAGTCCTCGCCCATCGGCTGGTTCACGCGCAGCAATTTTGGCGGCCGGTTCTCAACCCAGCTCAAGTGCGCGGGTTGGGACGGGGTCGTGATTGAAGGCAGGGCCGATGAACCGGTCTGGATAGACATCCGGAATGGTGACGTGCAAATCCGGAACTGCGCGGACCTGTCGCTGTGGGGCAAGGACACGTGGGAATGCCAGCAGACCATTTGGGACCATGTCGCGGGCAATGGGAAGTATGGCGACTGGATCGAACCAGGTGGAAAAGATGGCGGCCGGACGACGCAACGCCCCGCGGTTCTGGCCATCGGCCCGGCGGGGGAGAACCTCAGCAGACTCGGGTGTTTGATCCACGACGCGGCCAATGGCGCGGGCCAGGGCGGTTTCGGCGGGGTGTGGGGCTCGAAGCGTTTAAAGGCCATCAGCGTCATCGGCACGGGCGGAATTCACATACACGACCCGAAGGCCCTGCTTAAGGCCCGGCTATACCAGAAGCAAAACTACGCCTATGACCCTGAGAATCCATCGATCGACCTCGGGTTTGGGAGCGCTCCCTTTCCCATACAATTCCTGGCAAAGCGGGGCCGGCCATTGAAGTACAGGCCCTCGTCTTGTGCCGGCTGCCACGCGGGCTGCAAGGGCCGCTACGATGACGGACTTGCCAACGAGGCGACGTGTGAGGGCATCAACTTCTACATGGATTCGGACACGCGTGATATTCAGCGCATGTCGAGCGACCTCCTCAACAAGTACGGATTGAACGCCTTCGAATTGAATAGGGGCCTCCCCTATCTCCAGGGGCTGCACCGATCGGGCGATCTTGGCCCAGGTAAGGCCATTGATTGTCCGCTGGATTTTGACGGCTATGGAAGCCTGGAGTTCATCGAACAGTTCGTCAAAATGATCTCGTATCGGAACGACGGTTTGGGCAACCCTCATCCCTTTGGAGACACCCTTACCGAAGGATTTGCTCGGGCGGCCAAGAAATGGGGGCGTCTTGATGGCGACCTTGAATCCGGCAGGCTACAGCTTCCGTTCTGGGGCCTTCACGAGAACGGGGGCAGTGTCGACTGGGACTACGGCAGCCTTCTGGGCGACCGGGACATCACCGAGCACGACTTCGAAGCGTGGTACCATCAGGGCCCCGGGCCGATACGGATCGTCACGGACAAGATGGTGCCTTTCGAGGGCGACCGGTTGATGCTCGATGCCAGCGAGAAGAACAAGTATTCAGAGCACACCGCCAAGCTCATCTCCTGGCACCGCTATTACACGCGGTTCTACAAGCAGTCCTTGCTGTTTTGCGATTGGCGCTGGCCGGACTTCGTGAACGAGCGGGGGCCGGGCAAGGTCGGGTCGACCGGCGAGGCCGAGCCCAAGTTCCTGAACGCCGTGACGGGAAAGAATCTCACCTTCCTGGAAGGTATCGAACTCGGCAAGAAGATCTGGAACCTCGATCACGCCATCTGGACGCTTCAGGGCCGCCACCGCGATATGGTGCGCTTTGCCGACTTCGTGCGTATCGACACGGATCGCTTCGAGGAGTTCAAGACCCACTTCTACACGTTACAAGGCTGGAACACCGACACCGGCTTCCCAACGAGAAACACGCTCGCAGGCATGGGGCTCGACTACGTCGCCGACGAACTGGAGACGCACGGAAAGCTGGGCGCCTGATTAAACGGGACCGGGGCGTTGCGAAGCAACGGGGCGAAGTATCGCTTCGCCTAAACCGAGCATAGCTCGGACGAAAGGGCGTTCCTCCCCTCTCACCCGTTCGAGACCGGGCCCCAAATGCCTCCCGAAGCAAAGACGGCCCGATTGAAACGCTCGCCCATCCGGACGTAACCGGCGGGATTGGGATGGAGATCGTCCGGTAGGTCACCGGCATCATCGGCTCCGAGAAGGTTGAGTCTATTGAGCCGGGATTGCGCTTCTAAACATGCTTGCGGCCCCTGCCGAATCTGCGGCCCATGCCGAATCCACGGCCCATTACCTCAGCGCATAGAGCCGTTTCATGGTCGCCACGTAGAGCGTGCCGTTGGCGGCCACGGGTGTCGAGGGGATGGGGTCGTCGAACTGTATCGTGGCCAGGACGCGCTTCTCCTTCTCCGCGGCAAAGATCCAGAAGTCTCTCCCAAGAGAGCCGACGTAGACCTTACCGTCGGCCACCAGAGTCGATCCCCACACCTCCCCGCGAAGCTCCTGGGTCCAGTATCCTTCGCCCGTTTCCGCGTCGATACAATGGACCTTCCCCGAGCAATCGGCCACGAAAACCAGCCCGTTCGAGATCGACGGCGTCGAGCAACTGTGCAGATCGAGCGAATGCGACCACAACAGGCCCGAGTCGGTGATGTCGCCACTCTGCGTGGCGTCGATGCACTTCAGCCATACCTCCTCCTTGCCCCAAAACATGCAGCCGCCAACAACCAAGTAGATGCGGTCCTTATAGAAGACTGGCATGCTCATGATGGTGCTCGGGCTTTCGACCCGATTGTTCCAGTAGTCATGAACGTTTTCCTTGGGCGCTGTGGGGTCGGGATCGAAGCGCCAGACCCGCTTGAGAGTCGCCGCCGGACCCGGGGGCGCAGGCGTGCGAAGCTCCGCTTCGCCTAAGCCCAGCTTTGCTGGGCCCGGCTTCAGGGCCTCGAAGGCGTAACAGATGCCATCGCCGCCTCCAAAGAAGACCAGCCTCTTGTCGGCGACCTCTCCCAATGCCGGCGACGACCAAGTGGAGTGGTAAATGCGCGGGCCGATTCCCTCGCCGTCCGTGGCGACAAGCCTTCCGGTCTCCTTGTCCAGCACGATAAGGCTTGGGGCCTCGGGCCGTGGAAGCGCCAGATGCGTATCGTCCACGCAATTGCACGTATTGATATACAGGTAAGGACCGTCGAGCAAGATCGAGGCGTGCGCGCTATCGTGCGTATACGTATCGACCTCGCCGGGCATGTCGAACAGCCAGATGATATCGGCATCGATATCCGTCACCTCCAATGGCGGGTCCCCAGCAGGCGCCATGTGCCGTCCCTCGTCCCGATACGGGCCATCGTTGCCATTGGCCTGCCCGTCCACGTCGAGACAGACCACTTCGAAACGATTGGTCACAGCGTAGACGCGGTTTCCTTCGACAGTCGGTGGGGAGCATATGCCGATCAAGGGCCAATCCCTGTTTGTGCTTTCCGGGTCTACTAGCCGGGGCACGACCAGTTGCCAGCGCAGTGACCCGTCGGCTTCGTCCAGACACAGCAACACGCCCCGGTCGCCCTGATGGCGCGGGTCGCGCGGGACGGAATTGTTCGCGCCGATGTAGACGTTGCCCCCGGCGATGACGGGCGACCCATAGGCTTTGGCGCCGAGCGACGCGGACCACTTCACGTTCTCGCCCGTTTCCAGGTTGAAGGTCGTCGGCAGGTTGGTTTCAGCCGACACCATGTTGCGCGTATGCCGCTCGCCCCACTGCGGCCGGTCCTCCGCCCAAGCCCCCTCGAGGCAGCAGTACGCCGCGGTGAATCCAATAAGGACCAGGGGCGAAAAGATACGACAAGGCGATTTCATGGGCGAATCCTCTGTCCTGCACTGAGCGAAGCTGGGTCGGCCTTGGGCCAGGCGAAGCGAAGCTTTGCCCAAGCCCAACGAAGTTGGGCCATAGTACCATGAAGATCCAGCCGTTACGAGCAGGCTTCCGGGCGAAGCTTTGCTTCGCCTAAACCCAACGAAGTCGGGCCGCTGTGTTAGAATGGGGCCGGAGAAATCCAGGGGGATATCTTTCGAAGCTGCCGTTGCGTCTGCTGCGACAGAGCCAGGACGCGGTGGCCCAGATGCTGTGCGAAGCGAAGCTTCGCCTATGCCCAACGCAGTTGGGCCGTTCTGGCAGGGGGAATTCGTGCGCCGGATAGCCGTGGCTACGACTCTAGGGGGGGCGGTCCTCGTCCTGATTGCCGTGTCCGCCTATTGGCCAAACGCTTCCGAACCGAAGGCAGTCTCCGTGGGCCCGACGGACGACGCGCCTGAGCAACTCACGCGCTTGGCGCCAGTCGGTTTTCCCTCAATGGCCGAGGGCGGTCCGCGGCCCGACAAGCCAGGCGAGGCGATGGCGTGTACGTGTCCTACGACCCGGCGGATCCAAGTACCGTCTTCTTTGGTTGGCAGTACACGGTCTTGTGGCGGCGCTCGAGTGAAGGAATGCTGATGAACATGATAAACGCGTCCATCACCGGGGGGGCCTCGTTCATCAATCCGCATATTGTCGACCCGTCCAACGGCGAGATCCTTTGGTATGGCACGACAGACGGCCCGTGGCGCACGACGAACGCGTCCTCGGCGAAATCGACGGCGGACGTGAACTGGATCGACGCGGGCGTGCCGTTCACGAGTCCGCCCAGCTCCTGGGCCGTCGTGCCAAACGACAGTAACAAGGTATATGTGGGGGCCGGATCGTCCCTGTACCGAAATTTCTCCGCGCTGTCGGCAAACGCTGGAACCACCTGGACGCGGGTCGATGGCAATGGCCTTGAGGTTGGCGAGCGAAGCTGGCTGGAGGTCGACGCGAACGATCCGACGGGCAACACGGTTTACGTGACGAGTTCGACCATGGGCGCTTTTGTCTCGCCGCACGTGAACCGCACGACGGACGCGGGCGACACATGGACCGACATTACGTCCGACCTCCCGGAGATTCCGTTTCATTCCATTGTGGTCCAGCCGGGCGTGTCGGAGCATTTGTACGTGGGGAGCGAGCTGGGCGTGTTCATGTCGAGGGACACGGGCGCTTCCTGGGTCCATATGGATACGCCGGGTTTTGCGAACACGGTCGTCGAGGCACTGGAATTTCAGGACGACAACACCCTATATGCGTTTACGCATGGCCGGGGGGCGTTTCGCGCGATCATTTCACCGGATGAGGGCGCCATGACGGTTTCGCCTGTGAATCCAGTTGAGATTTCGGGTCCCGAGGGCGGCGCGTTCAGCCCATCGAGTCAGACCTACACGATTCGGAACACGGGCGCGACCACGTTCAACTGGTCGGCGCTCGACAATGTAGGCTGGCTAAGCGTCTCGCCCACTTTCGGCACTTTGACGCCGGGCGCGTGGACGACGGTCGATGTAACCGTCAGCGCGGGTGCGAATGCGCTCTCGACGGGACCGCACGCGGGGTTGATGACATTCACAGACGTGAATGCCGGGGTGTCAATCGAGCGAGAGATACACATTTCGGTGACGGGCACCCCTCAGACCATTCAGTCCTTCAATCTAAGTAGCAATCCGGGTTGGTCGACCGAGGGCGATTGGGCCTATGGCGTACCCCAGGGACTCGGGAGCTTTAGCGGCGACCCGACATCCGGCAAAACGGGCAGCAACGTCTACGGCTACAACCTGAGCGGCGACTACGCCAACGATCTTCCCGAGAGGAGTTTGACGACGACGGCGGTGGATTGCTCGGGCTACGTGGGCGTATCGCTCAGTTTTTGGAGATGGCTGAGTGTGGAGGATCTGTCCCGCGACCGGGTGCGCATTCAGGTCAGCAACGACGCAAGCGTCTGGCACGAGATTTGGAGGAACACCCAAGTGACGACGGACGACGGACAGTGGCTTGAGCAGACTTTCGATATCTCTGCCATCGCGGACAACCGGCCCACGGTGTACATTCGCTGGAGCCTGGGCCCGACGGATTATGATCGAACGCGGCCGGGCTGGAACATCGACGACGTGACCGTCTCGGGAACGCCGCCAGCGGACGAGATATGGGTCGACTTCGCGCATAGCGGCCTCGAACTCGGTACGCCCACCCAGCCCTTCAACACCTTGACGGACGCGGTCGCGGCCTTGACCGGCGACGGCACCGAGACCGTCAAGATGAAGGCCTATACCGGCGACCCCGACTCCGCGGAGTCCATCACGATCAACAAGAACGCGACCTTCGAATCCGTCAACGGCACCGTCCGAGTCGGCGCCGTTCCCTAGTCGGCGACGGAAGGCATCGATCTTGGCGCAGCTTCCCAAAAATCAAACTTCAGAGTAAGCGGCCCACTCCCCATCCAGCAGGTTCGCCAACACCGGTGCGCGCCCGCTCACGCGGATCGCGTACCGACTACTTCTCCATGGCATTTGGGCTAACAATGTGCTCTGTCGCTAGGAGTCGACGAAGATTGGCGAGCCTCTCAAATACCTGAGGGCGGGTACTGTTCCACGCTTGCGTACTACGATCATAGCTGCGAAGTGACTCCGCGATGTTGAGAAAGAACAAAGGATCCATCTGCCGCTCGGCCAGTTTTCGCGTGTAGTCAGGTTCCTTGCCAAATCGCCCACCGTCAACCGGCACACAATCCAGCCACCCACACTGAATCGCTGCCAGGTGAGCGGCTGTCTCCGGCAGTATCTCATCGACAACCAGTTCTGGATCCCAGTAGTCAACGCCGAGAGCAGACATCTGGCCATCATCATAGAGCAGTAGGTCTATGTCTTTTGGGTCTCGGCTCTTTCGTGCGAGCGAGCCGAACAAAAAGACATCGGTGACGCCATCCTCGTCCAAGAGCGCGTCGGCGAGAATTGACGCGTTCTCGCGCGTCACATACATCCGACGTAGCGTTCGCCACACCTTGTCGAGGGTTCGCACATGTTCGCTGCATTCGCGTTCTGAAGGGACATTATGTTCATGAATGGCCATGTTGCGGGCATGCAGAGCGCTGTCTAGGCGTGCTTCGTCCGGAGCGGCTTTCCCTCTGGCCAGGACGCCAGACTTCACAATTCGAGATCTAACTCCTCGTGAATGACCTTTCGGCACTCCGACGGCAATGAGCGCCCGTTCTATGCAGACTACTGCTCGAGCTAATGACGCACTTCGATCAAATTCATCTGAACTGCCAGACAGGCGCCTGATTTCATTCCATCGGTCGTTTAGTTTGATAGACACGCTCGGGCCTCCATGACTTCGCTCTGTCCCATCCCTAGACCGTGGCCGAAGTGCGATCTATGAGGTGACCGCCACCAACACCAGTCTCAGTGGAGAGATCTGCACTGTATAACTCAACGGGGCACATGCCATCCGGATAGACCCTCCAGAAATGACTGTAATGACATTCGTTGTTCCGGGCGACTTGGCCTGTGATCTAGACGTGCAATACTCCGCCTTTGTTGGGTAGTCTCGCGTATACTATGCGTTGCTGCTGTCTGCGTATTTTCAGTCCTTGGCGATAGCTATGTCAAGGCAACGCTTTCCGGTTGGCCCTGACCGTGGAGAAGGAACGGAAACACCGGTTTATGCACTGGTCATAGCAGTACAATGAATGGCTTCATCGCCGTTACCGCGACACCCGAATCATGGGCCTTGGTGGTGGCACTGCTGGAATCATGGAGGAGACTATCGGCAAAGCATCAAACCCCTGAGCCGAGTGTGTTTCAATACAGCTTCTGGACGGCCTCCGCCGTTGCGTCTTGCATCACGATCTTCGTTGGATACCGTCCGCTGGGCAGGAGCTGCGTCAGGACCATCCCCACCAGCCTTTGGTCCTGGTCGATCCAGAAATCCGTACTCGCCGCGCCGCCCCAACCATACTGGCCGCTGCTGCCGAAGACCGTGCGCGCCGCGCCTACCATGACAACCGAACCGCAGTAGCCGAAGCCGACGCCCTCCGTCCCTTTCGGCGCTATCGTGGCGAGTGGGTTCGTGCCGAACTCCGGCCCGAAATGGTTCGTCGTCATTTCGTCCACACTTGCCTCGCTCAGGATACGCACCCCGTCCAACTCCCCGCCGTTGACGAGCATCTGCGCGAAACGCAAGTAGTCCGCCGCCGTACCGACCATGCCGCCCCCGCCTGAGTCCAGGCTCGGCACCTTCAGATAGGGGCTCTTCTCCGGGTCATCCGCCAGGTCCATGTTCCCGGTTTCCTCATTTCGCGTGTAGTTCGCGCCGAAACGCTCGAGTTTCTCAGCGGGAACGTAGAAGCCCGAGTCTTTCATGCCCAGCGGCCCAAATATGCGCTCCGCCAGGAAATCGCCAAAACGCTGGCCCGTCACCACCTCGACCACCCGCCCCAAAATGTCCATCGAGATACTGTAATTCCACTCCGTTCCCGGATGGGCCATCAGCGGAAACGACGCCGCCTTTTCCGCAAACTCCTTGAGCGACAGGCTGCTTTCGCGGCCCCCATCCAGCCCATTCTTCGCATACAACTTACCCACCGGGCCGATCACGAAAGCGTAGGTCAGCCCCGACGTGTGCATCATAAGATGCTTGATCGTTATCGGCCGGTCCGCCGGAACGTTGCGCGTCGAGCCGTCTTCATTTTCGACAAGCACCTCCATATCGGCGAACTCCGGGATGTATTTTGACACCAGATCCGACACGGCAATCTTGCCTTCCTCGACCAGCATCATGACCGCCGCACCCGTCACCGGCTTCGTCATCGAGTACATTCGGAA
>SDBV01005974.1_pt1 | contig 17010 bp, 18 predicted proteins | sample 2277081 | NCBI WGS metagenome assembly SDBV01 (sample SAMN10402039, study PRJNA504765) | marine sediment metagenome | isolation source: marine sediment core GS10_PC15, 223 cmbsf | place: Arctic Ocean: Southern Knipovich Ridge | collected 2010 | reverse complement strand
CCCCGGTATATTCTTTTTGATGCATTTATACCTTATCCGACACGCCGATCCTGACTACGAAAACGACAGCCTGACGACGCAAGGCAACGCCGAGGCAGAGGCCCTCGCGAAAAAGCTCGCCGATCGCGGCGTGAATCACGTCTACTCTTCAAGTTCCGGCAGAGCCGTCAAAACGGCCGGATATATCGCCGGTGCTGTCGGCGCCATGGTGGTGGAAGCTTCCTGGCTAATGGAGCCGAATCACCTGTCTGTAAAACAAAAAAACAAACGGTATGTAATCTGGGACACCTTTGGCGAGACTGTCAGAAGTCCCGTCGACTTGCCAAACCAGCAGACCTGGCAGAATTACCCACCCTTTGACACTCCAGAGACCTTGAGGATGTGGGACGACTTCAAAGGCAAATCAGACAGCCTGATGGCGAAACATGGATACGCCCGCGAGGAGAACCTGTACAGAATTGAGAGATCCAACCGGGATCGGATTGCCATCGTATGTCACAATGGAGTGGTTCTCATGTTTCTCGCGCACCTGCTCGAACTCCCGGTTTCCCTCGTCTGGGCCGGATTCTACATATGGCCCTCGTCTGTCACCACCGTGTTCTTCGAAGAACACTCCGACAGATCGGCCGCTCCTAGAGCCTTGGCAGTAGCGGACACGTCACATCTCTATGCAGCGGGTCTCGAACCGCAGCCGAGGGGGATGGGGGCGGGCAGATACGAGCCCTATGTGTAGAGAAGCGACGGGCCACGAAAGCTTCAACGTTGGATCTCCCGTGTCTTAGGCGGATTACCACGAAATATCCACAAATCGCTTTTCCTCAGCCGAAGTCTTGGCGTGCAGACACATCAGCACGCTCAGCAATCCGGCATCGAGGGGTGCCACCGAAGTGGCTCGATCCGCGATCACCTCGACAAAATTCTCCGCCAAAACAGAGTCCCCTCCACCGTGGGACATCTTGCTTCCATCGACCTTGTGCGAATCAGTCCGTGGGGTGTGATGCATGTGCACCGTAACCTCGTCGGTGTACCAATCAAACTCGATGGTTCCCTTGTACCCGAGGAGAGTAGCACCGCGTTTTCCAGCAGTCTTCCTCGCAAAGAAGTTCTGACTGTAGCTCGCATGCATCCCAGACTCATAGGTGATAATGGCGCTTCCACTATCCTCGTTGCCGGTGTCGACGGCGAAAGAGCACTGATCACCCGTCGCTCCGTCATGTACCCTGTATTTCATATTGAACGGGCCTTCCGGGCAGCTGTTTCGCTCATCGCAGTCACAACAGTACAGCCCCGCCGGTTTGTTACCGGTGAAGATCCTCTTCGATGTAACCGCACACACCGAGACAGGGGCGATGCCGAGGAGAAAATTGATATAGTCAAAATCGTGGGTTGCCTTCTGGAGGAAAAGGCCCTGCGTCTCGTTTTCATCACGATACCAGTTGTGGAAATACACACCGCCATAAGGAACGTTGTTCACTGCCTGAAGATGCTCGATCGTGCCGATTTTTCCCGAATCGACTATCTCCTTCGCAAGAGCCACCAACGGGGTAAGACGTAATGGAAATGACACGACCACCTTTGACGAAGATGCCTCGTATGCCCTTTTTAGTGCGACGAGATCCGCCATGGTGGTTGCCACAGGCTTTTCCAGGAACAGAGGAAGGTTTCTTTCGAGCGCCTTTACCGCCATGGACGAGTGGCGCGAACACCTTGTGCCGATCATCACTCCATCCGGCTTCTCGGAGTCAAGCATCGTATCAGGATCATCATAGAACTGAATCTCATTTTCAACCGATGCCAAGGTCCGCGAGCCTCGTCGTGACGGACTCCCGATCGGTATCAAAGACCGAAAGAGGCTCCATCTCATGTCCCAAATCCGCCGCCACTTCCCGCACCATTGCGAGCATGCCGGTCATTCTTCCGCCGCATCCAATTATCGAAAGCTTCATGACGAGTCTCCTTGTTACCACCCCATGGTTTGTGTCGTCCATAATACCTGGCGACACAGAGGGGTCAAGTGGCCGGGCGACCCGATGTCAGCTACTCCTCACGCCGAACGACACCTTTCCGCCAGGCATAAACGCAAGACCTGTGTTCGATCGGCAAGATGCAACTTGCTCAGGATATTGCTCACGTTCCCCTTGACCGTTGGCGATCAACTTCAGAACCCCCATCTCCCGATCGGTGAGCCCCGTAAAAGAATTGAGTTCCAGCTGGGCCCTGCCTTGGAGCTCCTTGATAACCCTGGGTGCGAGGGATAGTATTCTTTACTTGTCGGGTGGCCTCTACTCCGTCCATCCCGGGCATGATCAAATCCATAAGGATGACATCCGGTACACATTCGCCTGCCAACTGTACCGCCTTAGTTCCGGATTCGGCCTCACCTACAATCTTGAAATCTGGGCGCGCCTCAAGAGACGCCCTGAGGCCACGCCGAACGACTTCATGGTCGTCAACGAGTAGTACGGTTATCGGCTTATCCACTGGTTGTCTCCAGATCGGCGGTATCTGCGAGATCATCGGCCACCGTGCATGAAATCCGAGTTGATTCACCAGGGGCGCTCTCGATGAGTAGTTGACCACCCACGGAATCCTTGACGGCGGCGACAAGCCCTCTGCCTTGGAGAGCGGCGGGCCGCAGTTGATCTATCAAATTGCGCCGCTGCTGCAAAGGCCTGTTGTTTGGCGCTGTCATGGAGATCACGCGCCAGACGCTTCCGCTCTTCCACGGTAGCCAGTTCCAAACGAGTGTCCAGCAAACTCTGCAGCTGTCCCGCCATGCCGTTCAGACGGCGCGCCAGCTGCCCGAACTCATCCCCGGACGGGTCATCGACGTATGCGGTAAAATCTCCTCGGCTCCACATCTGAGTCGCCGCGGACAGTCGATCAAATCTGCGCAGCAATCCACGCGAAGCCAATGATCCAAACACCAGACCGATGACCCCGGCGAACAAGGCAAAGACAAACAGGCTGAACCCCAGAATCCGGAGCGAATCACTCACTAGAGCGGATGTCTTGGGAAGCGTGGCAATCATCACGAGGACACCCAGCATACGAGAATCGGAAAGGTTTCCGATCGGCACAGCCATAACCGCTCGATTGGTTGCTCGAGTAAAGCTATACAGACGGTGGACATTCCCGTTGCCGGCAAAAGCCTCCTTTAACGGAGTTGCCAGGCCGGGAATGTCCGATGGATCTAAATGCTGACCTACAGAAACTCCTTCTGACATGTCTGCGGGTGAGATGGCCAATAGATATCCGTCGCCGTCGATGACGAGCATATCCAAATCTTCTCTATCGACATTAATGGGTATGGTTTCGGTGAGTTGTATCGATGACGGCGTCCCTCGAGCCTTTTCCATCCACTTCGTCAATCCAACCACATCAGGAGGAGATTGACTCAAATAGGACCTGAGATCAGGAACAAAATCCGCCATGGCCGCTTCGACAAACCGGGCAGGCAGATTCCGGGTCAGCAGCCCGGCCGAAAGCAGGCCCGCCGCGACGGCAACGGACATAGAACAGCCCGAGAACTAGCCCCATGAGTGTTGTGCTTGCCGCTCCCAAGAGTCCTTCCGCCATATAGTGGGCCATCCCAAACATGACGGCGCTGCACACCACAGCCAGGAGGCCGGCACCTCTCATCCGCCCGAAGACCGCACTGAAACGGTTTATCAAAAAGGCCCTAAAAAGCATCTCCTCCCCGAATCCGATGGTTGTCCACGCCAAGGTTATGCCAAAGATCAAGGTGGGTACGTCACCAACAAGAGGATCGAACCTACTTTCGTCTATGGGAGCTATCTCCATTCCCAGCCAAGTCGGGATGACTCCCTGGACTAAAACTGAGGAAAGCATCACGGCGGCAAATGCAAGTACCCCAAACAGAATGGTACGAGGCCAGCTTTGGGGCCGTCGGAGCCCGATCTCCCGCCAGCCGGTCTTCCTCAATTTGAGTACATACGAGCCGACAAGAACGCTCTGCACGTATCCTAGTGTGACCAGCATGCCGCCAAACAAGAGCGGCATCGCCGCGAGGAGGATATCCAGAAATCCCGCGATTCTTTTCGCATCGAAATAACGGCCGAGACCGCCGCGGACCAATAGTGCTACGTGTTCGATCATTACATGACTCCTATAAATCAATGATTTTCTACATCATGAAGATACGGGAAGGCACAAGGACCGAAACGGGTCTGGAGATCTGTTTAGCACCCTACTTGAGAAGGGGGCATGGGTGAAAAACGGCTCCCCCTTGCGGGGAGCCCTCGGTGTTATCGAAAGCTATAGATGGGCTACAAAGCCATGGTGAAGGTGGCGCCAAGACCCACAAGAGGGACCCAGAACAAACCGAGATGCATGCCGTCGTCCAACCTGAAGTGATACTCCGCGGAGAATCCGAAGGATCTATCAACCAGCCCAAAATAGCCGGTTAACGAAGATCTACTGAGCTCGTACCCGACGAGAGCGCGCACGATCCGAAATCCCCGAGTGCAAGCTGATAGCCGACACCGGCAGCCGCCCCGACAAAGAAAGGCATGCCGATCATGTCTTCCAATGCAGTGCGATCGAATAGGTAGTGTTGTTGGAATCGAAAAGATACATGATCTTCGGCAGATTGGTAAAGCCTTGTGGCGCCAGGTGCTGCCAGGAAATGCCGCGGATGCACGGAATATCGCCGCAGCCCTCGAAATACTCGAGAGCGGCCTTCTGAATTGACAGCTACCTTTACACAGAGCACGTATCGCGTTCTCGCGTGAGTTCAATGCGACTCACGGTCTGGGCAACGAAAAGCTGAAACATTGATGCAGCGATTTCTTAGCCCTTTAGAGATCCCGCGGTGAGTCCAGATATAAAGTGCTTCTGAAGTGCAAGATAGAAAGCGGCCAGAGGCATGGTTGCAAAGAACAGTATCGCGAACACGTCATCCCATTTCTGGGTGTACTGGCCAATTGCTCGATAAATACCGGTGGTCACGGTGTAGAACTTGCTGCTCCCGAAAACGACCAATGGCGTAATAAAGTCATTCCACGTCCATACGGTAATGAAGATAACGACACTAGTCAGGGCCGGTTTCATCAACGGGAAAATGATACGAAAGAAGATTATGAAAGGAGTCGCTCCGTCTATCTTCGCGGATTCATCCAATTGCGTGGAAATGGTACCAATGTAACCGGCAAGCACAAACGTCGTGAAAGGCATGTACCAAGCGACATAAACGAGAATCAGGCCCGGCACAGTCAGCACCAAGTGGACAGTCCGAAGTATCTGTATAATGGGAATCAGTATGACCTGAATAGGAATCATGAGCCCTGCCAATAGCAGCAAGTATGCCCATTTGTAAAACCCTGTTCGGTTGCGGCTCAGAGTGTAAGACATCATCGAGGACAGCACCGCTACCGCGATCAGGGTGATAATGACAATGAGAATAGTAAAGTAATACGCCCGAAGAACGTTGAAATTCGGAGAGTTAAAATTCCGCACCAGATTGTCAAACGTAAGCCGCCTGAAGGGAATACCCATGGGTGCGCGGAAGATGTCTTTCTCAATCTTGAACGTGTTAACGAGAGCTATGTAAAAAGGGATAGTGTAAACCAACGCCGTCAGCATTAGCAAACCTTTCCCTATCACTGATGGAACGGTTATCTTCTGGTGCATAATCACTTCTTAACTAACAGATCCTTATAAACTAGGCTATCAAATTGTTTTCGCGCTTTCTGAGTACAGTTGTCAATGTCAGCGCTATAACTGAAACTAGTACCAACATATACATCGCTATGGCGGATGCGTACGATATTCTGAACTGATTAAAACCAATTCTAATTATGTGGATAGCCACTGATTCGGTTCTCCCGGCCGGGCCTCCGCTCGTAAGAACATAGATAATGTCGAAAATTCTCATATATCCGGTAAAAAGAAAAACTGTCACCGCCGTAAAAGACGGGGCAAGCCACGGGAAAGTAATATATCGGAATTTTTTCCAGGAGTTCGCACCATCGATTTTGGCCGAGTCGTACAGCTCGAGCGGGATTGCCTGCAATCCCGCCAGATAGAGCACCGTGGCGAAACCGGTAGTCTGCCAAATACTGACGAAAAGTATAGTCCATTGTGCCAGCGCGGGATCGGCAAGAAAATTAATCTTCGCCATTCCTGCATTTGCAAGAAGAGTATTTACAATTCCGATGTAGCTGAGAAGAGCCTTGAATATAAAGCCGACTGCGACAAGGCTTATCAACTGCGGGAAAAAGAATGCCGATCGATAGAAATACGTGAGTGAGCTCTTCCGGTTTAAGAGCGTCGACAATACTAAGGCAATAAGGTTTGTGATAACGGTACCAAATATGGCATAAAAAAAAGTGACTTTGAGACTCCCCATAAAGGCCACGTTTTTCAGTGCGCGGATATAGTTGGTAAGTCCGACAAAATCCATTGTTCGCTTCAGGCCATCCCAATTGAAAAACGAATAGTAGAATGCCAGAAAGATGGCCAGAATAATAAGGCCAAAATAAATAAAGAAACCGGGCAAGAAGAGTGCGAAATGCTGTAAATCGTCTTTCGTAAGCTTCTTTCTAGTCATGAGTGATTCACTGTCCACATCCCGCCCTGTTGTTGGTAGAAAACGACAAGAGGCGCCGCCAGACAAACTGCGGCGCCTCTTGTCGGTGTTAGCTATTATCTGGTCTCGGCCACAAAGTCGTCTATCTGCTGGCTAATGTCTTTGAGCGATTTGTAGGACTGGCTCAAGATCGCCTCGGCTCCCCTGGTGAAGAAATCGCCCACTCCAGGAGGTGCAGCGTCACCGAGAACATGGGACAACATCGAGCGGTTATAGTCGGCACCGGCTGTGAGGTCGGCAAGATCCTGCTGAAGCTGAGTCATCTCGTACTCCAAAGGTGGATTAAGATTGGAGTAAAGACCGTCGGCCTGAATGAACTTCGCTCCAAACTCGGGATCCAGAACCAGGAATTTCACCAGTTCAAAGGCCATCTCCGGATGTTTTGAATCAGCGGATACCGCGCCGCTGCTTCCGTATCCACCCGAAATAAGCAGATTCACCTTGCCGTCGAGAGTCGGTACTGCAAATACGCCGGTTTCCCAATCTTTGTCGGCGCTCGCCTCGGCCGCGGTAAACCACGATCCCATGGGATAGATCACCCCATTACCGGAGAGAAACTCCTGCTCGAGTTGGGCGTATCCGATGCTCAAGGCGCCCTCGTTGATATATCCTTTCTTTACGAAATCATCGAGGATTCCAACCATCTCCATGATGTCAGGATCGGTCCACTTCTTTTTTCCCGCGTAGACTTGGGTCCAGAAATCAGGATAATTCTTGGTGATCTCCGGGCCGATAAAGTACTCCCAGAACACCAGAGGCACCCATTCGCCGCCGGTAAGAATCGGTGTGTATCCAGCGGCCTTTATCTTCGCACAGACTTTGTCGAGATCGGCCATGGTGTAAGGGATATCATTCTCCGTCAGCCCGCTTTTCGCCCAGAGATCCTTGTTGTAGTACATGACACTCTGCGGCTGTACGCTTTGAGGCAGTTTGTAAACTTCGCCTTTGTACGCCACGCCGCTCACGCCCTTAATCCGCGCCAGGTCCGGGTCATCCTGGGGCATCGCCCACAGATGTCCGGCGTCCGCGAAGGACGGGATGTCTCCAAGATTGGACATGACATCAGGAACATCACCGGCGGCGATCCGATTTCGGACGAAATCACTCGCGCCCGATGATGCGGTGGCCGAGACTTCGATAATCTCCACTTCCACGTTCGGGTTCTTGGCCTCAAAGGCAGCAACAACTCCTTCGTAGAAATCTCTCGTCAGGTTCGGTGTTATCCAAACCTGGTATTTCAGTTCAATGGTCTCGTCCTCCATGGACGAGCCTTCGCTCTGTCCCGTAGCGAATACCAGCGCCGCGGATGCTGCCAGAAACAGCAAAATCATAAATCCTTTTTTCAGCATTATGCCCTCCATCAATATATATGTGGCTAGAATGATTATTCGCAAGCCACAACGACCTGTCAACCTGCCGCGGCGCATCTGTCGAAAGGATTCGGACTGTAGGCCGGGTATCATATGACCATGCTAGTTCCCGGGCATGGAGACACTGAGGCCCTGATCCATGTCAGCTCATTGTTCTGTTAGCCGCTCAAAGAAGAATCGACTCTATAAAGTTCCGTATCTCAAGAAGCACCTCATCGCGAATCGCGTCGGTTTCTATTAGAATCTCATGGTAAGCGCCCATCATCATGATCTTCTTGATATTCGCGACATTTGCGCAAAAGCGGTCCTGTGTAGCTCGATTGGCATATTCATCAAACTCAGCCTGAAACACAATCGTCGGGCAAGTAATCTTGGCGGCATTCCTTCTTACCTCCCGGCCCAGCTCTTCCAGCTCCAGTATCCACCGATTGGTGGGATGGCCAAGACGAATTGCCGGGAAGTCGATGTAGTCCTGCATTTTCCGTTCGTGTCTTGCCCTGCTATGAGTCTCCTTGTTCTCTTCAAACTCGACAGCTGCAAATGGGCCGCCTCCAGGCACGTACTTCTCACCACCGCCGAAGAAATCGATTATCCCAATAAACCCCACGGCAAGAGGTCCGGCTTTCAGACTCAAATACGGACTGGTTAAGATAAGACCGGCTACTTCGGTAGGATATCTCTCGGTATATGCAGCAGCGACGGCTGCTCCGAACGAATGGCCAACAAGGAAAACGGCGTCATCCGCCCTCGGTTTCACAATTTCGGTAATAAAGCTGTTTAGATCGCTGAGATAGCTGTTATAGTCGGCTATGTGATCCTTCTCCAAATCGGGCAACATCCTTGTAGAATGGCCCTGCCCCCGCTGATCGAGGGCATACATAGATAGGTATGAGTTCCGAACGTCATAAAAGAGCTCGGAATACTTCTCGTAGGATTCCGTGTGACCACCTATCAGGATCAAGATTACACGGGCGTCGGGTTTCTGCATCGCTCGATACGACAATACAGCTCCATCGGCTACACGGAATTGCCCCGTGGACGTACTAGATTCTACAAACGGTTGAATTTCCAATTCATATGCGGTTTTCAGCTCACCCTCGTCGATAGCGGCAAGTCGGGCGACCACGATCACAATTAGCACGAATGCTGTGAGTTTCTTCATTTTATTGCCAGTCCTTTCTTTATGTTTCTTCTATGATATCTACGATACACTCGACCCCCGACACGGTCAATAAACAGCCGCACCTTCCCGACTGGCAACCGGTGTCGATGAGATCACTCTTGGCCGGGCTTGAGTTTCTATACATCCATGGCACATTTCGGTACTATCGCCCCATGCAAACAACACATATCGACACGAATCTGTGCAGCAAATGTTCCTTGTGCGAAAAGGTGTGTCCTACTCGTGCCATTCCCATGACTGAGGACGGGTATCCTCACATCACAACTGAAACCTGTTTCAATTGCCAACAGTGTCTGGCCGTGTGTCCGGAAGCTGCCATCGTGATACGCGGGGTCAGGCCCGAAGAAAGTTTGGAATTGCGAGCTGAAGGATTGCCTTCTGCCGAGCAAATGGAATTGCTGATAAAGGGAAGAAGATCCATCCGGTTCTACAAAAGGGAAAATATTCCCAGAGAACGTATCTCAAAACTACTGAACCTGGCAAATCACGCCCCCACAGGGGTAACCGCCAAGAACTATCTTTTAAAGCCATATTCAGCCGTCGGGAAATGGAGGTGTTCAAAGAGAAGTTTTTCGCGACGATCGAAAGCGCCTTCGCTGAAGGAATCCTTCCGGAACAAGGCGCGTTCTTGGCCGATTTCGTCCGGGACTACAGAGAAAACAAGAATGACATATTATTCAGAAATGCGCCTCACATTTTTTTTGCCGTGGGGCCGGAGGATAAACCGATCGTACATACCGATGGAGTGATTGCGGCGACGTATTTTGAGCTGGCTGCCTATTCCTTCGGCTATGGGGCCCTCTGGAATGGGTATGTTGTTCATGCCATCAACACGGTTCCTGGCCTGCGAAGCTTACTTCGACTCAAGCCTGATGAAGTCGTGTGCTACGCCCTCTGTTTCGGCGTGCCGGATATTACCTTTAAACGCACCACACAGAGAAATGACGTAATAGCAGAGGAACTCCAGGATTCTTAGAGGTCCCCTGAGCGGCCCAAGGCCTGCAGGCTACCTTCGGTTACGGATTCCTTCCGGGTTTCTTATCCTGCTTTTTCTTCGTTTTTTGGTCGTTCTTCTTATCGTGCTGCTTCTGACTCTTGTCTTTGTCTTTCTTCCCTTTGTCTCCCACTAGGTGTCTCCTTTTGTGATTTCACCGTATTTTCGCATCTGTATGAGGATCCGTGAAGGCCCGCTTAGCAGTATGCGGCAAAAAAATAAAAAATACAGCTAAAAAAGGGGAACAAAAGGTGGATCAGTCAGATCTGTGTAAACAATCGTCCCAATTCCTGCCCCATCAGACTCAAAACCACCGGTCTATCGGTGCCATCGCGACATCGGTCTGTCTCCGCACTTCCGGGGCCTCTATAAGGGCATGGATGGAAAAGGAGGAATGTGTCGGATAGTCGGCCAAAACCTTTGCGACAAAAGGCCTCAAGTTTTCCACGGATTTGCTGATGTCCATCTGGATAAGTTCCATAAACGCGAGCAGTTCTTTCGTTCCCATCGGGAAGTTCTCTTTCGAAAATCCGAAGGCGGAGCGTAGAAGTGGCGCAAGAATCGGCGTGTTCTCGAGTACCAACTCGATGGCCCATCGGAAGAAAAGGTATCCGCCGTTATCCAACCTGAGCGGTGTACTGGCCAATCGTTCGCTGAACCGTTCGTTCACCAGTTGTCTTGTGATGTTGTCTACGTAAAATCCGTTATCGATGATCCCTACAAGTTCCAATTGCTCCCATTGCAGGATGTCCGTTGGCGATAAATAGCCGGCAGTCCGGAAACCGAGTGGATACAAGTGCTCCCGCGTAGCGGTGGATACGGTGCTCGCATCAGGATATGAAGGACCGAAGCCACTTCTCGCAACGAGGTATTCGATTGCGGTGGTGCACGTCAGATAGTGATTCCCATCACTGTGCTCCTCGTCGGCGAATAGGTTGAACCCCTGATCTTCTTTGATTATTTCTTTAGCGCTCGTGCTGAGGGTTTGTTTCCATTCAGGTACGGCATCTCGGTGTCTAAACACCTCGACGTATGACGATACCGTATCGGACAGGAAAACATGAAGCGGCACCACTCTGACCCCAAACGAATGAATTTCGTACACCGCCGGAAAAGAACCTTGATCGGTCTCAATATCAATATACATTCCCATGTGCGGCGAATAGTTGGGCCCATCGAGGGCCAGAGTAAAGACCCCTTCGGAAGGATTTTGGAGATTAATTATCAAGACATCTCCCGGCCTGAACTCGATGCCCCGATACAGAACGCCACTCTCGCCCCGACGATATTGGGTGAACGCAGAGAATCGACTCCATCGCTCAAAGGGCCACGCGGATTTGTACGATGGTCGAATGCGGATCCATTTATCTGGTCCATCCATCTCAGGTGGTATTGCCAGCCCTGCTTCGTCCATACCTCGGAGCACTCTTTTTGTTTTTCGGGAATCACCCTGAAGAAGCAGGAGTTCTACATAACGATCCATCAGTTTCGGATACTCAACCGAATCCGACCATCGTCGGCAGATTGATAGAATTGAAAGAAGCTCATCTTCACCGACGGCGACGGGAATGGACGACAGGCTCGTCAACATCTGCTCGGCCACCGACGGGTTCTCGGCGTTCGACAGCCTTTCTACAGTGAGCAGAGACACCGCGTGCCGCCAGTGTTCATACGCATACTTGATCTCAAAGAGATCGGCTCGAGTCATCTCACTCCTGGGCAACATGGCAAAACCGTGCGTGACCTCGGTCACCAAGTTGGACGTGATCGCACCCGGGGCAGAAAGAACATCCACGAGCCTCTCGGCGAAAACCTGAGCTTTGGGGTGTGTGTACGAATACTCCTCTGAGATGTCTATTATGGGAGTGTTATTCGCAGGCGTAGTAGCGCACGCGACAAGAGCGAGTGCCGCCAAAAAAAGAACCAGCACGAATCGCAATTCCCATTTACTGTAGAGCATTCTTCCTCCGGTCGCAGATAATCAATGCTGAACCTTGGAATACGCCTTCGCGGGGAGGAGACGCAATTGTCACGTAGATACCCCATTCGCTCTGTCGAGATCCGGATTCTCAGGACCGAAGTGCTTGAGCATTACGATCGGGTCACTTTTGGATGGATTTGTAATCCTCACACCTTCCACGGCCGCCTGCTCGCTGACGAAGTACTCGTCATGGGTGAGTTGGCCAAATCTGATCATCGTGGGTGTCTCTATCTCCCAAACACCCATTTCCCCATGCCCCTGGACCATTATCATGCCATAGGCGGCCGAGTCCTTGATTGTCACTGTCGTACCCGGAAAAACAGTTAACTCCTTCGCGCTAAGCCCTTCGGATTTGTAGCAGATCCAATTCTCCAGATAACCCTCCGCCTTCATCTCCTCCACCGGTCTTGCCGGAATGGGCCTCATAAACCGGTTTTCTCGAATACTCGGGTCGATGTTGAGTTCCCAATCGATTACCTCCAATAGATAGTCGATATCGTTCAGTTTTTCCTTTGGTGTATCCTTCCAGAGCAAACTCTCCGGGACCATTGCATCGCCCGCCAGAGACTGGTACATAGCGAAAACATCCGAAGCCCTCTGTGGTTCATACGTGCAGAGGCTGCCGGGAGCATGCAGCATTCCTGGCGGTACATCCCAACCGGTGCCCGGCTCAAGTCTGTATGCCTGCGAGATATTTGTCAGCTTGTTATCGCCCCTGGAAAAATCTACGAGACACTGACGGACTTGGTCCTTTGTCGTACCTGGAGCCAGTCCGAAAAACATATACGGAAAATCTCCACCGTAATTGTTCACTTGGGGAGGAAAAAAGTAGGCCTCGGGCTTGCCGATCTGCCCGGTAAGCCCGGCATGCTCCTGTCGATGATGGATATGGTGGGGCAGCGCTCCTTTGTTGTCGAAAAACTTCGAATAGATGGGCCAGCCGTTATACTCCTTCCACAGCCGTTCACCCACAAGGCTTTCCTTGAGCTCTGCGACCGCATCCCGGAGTAACACATGCTCCGTCCGCGAGCCATCCTCAAAGACGATGACGCTCAAACCCTCATTTTCGCCCGTCAGTGGGCCGTTGGAGGCAGCAGTGGTTGAGGAAAACCAGCGTTCATCTATGCCACCTCGCTCCCCCCCCAAGGCGTAGTAATCGTCGGGGTGCAGCTTTATCCTTCGTCCCGGGATGCAGAACGATCGAGGAACCCAGGTCGGCGATAGTCGTAGGATTCCCCCTCCCTGTTCCAATGCCGCGGCGGCGATAGAAAAATCGTTCATGTGCTGCTCCTTAACATATGTCGAGGCACACCCCAGAACGGCGCCTCGCAAGCGATTGACTATCAGCCAATTGTAGCGAGATTTAGACTATTATCAACGGCGCCCGCGGACTAAAACATTGATAAGGGAAATCCTCTTGAAAAAAAAACGATGTCGTTGCTATTGTTGGTAATCTGCACGTCCGTCTATGAACAAACCCAGTCAGACCTGGCATCCGCCAAGGACATCTGGCCTTTGATAGTCGACTATTCGATATTTGACTATCCGTTTGCCATTTATGCAGGGAAAACCGTGAATTCCACGGTTTCTGATCCGAACGCTGATGTAAGTCTTTTCGCCGGCATGGGCCATTCGAGTATGGATCAGGCCATGCAAATCTACACCGGGGTTAATCGAGCAGTCGGGTGGGGACTAAAGCCAAATACCACTGTTTGAATCGAGACCAGTCCTAAGGACGATCTCGCAAATACTCATGGTGAGCGTATATGACTTCGCGGTGTATGCGCTACCAGTGCCATATATCAATCAAGGGTGGCTGCATGAAGAGTGGCACCGAGCGGTCATGGTTTCGGCGTATGTCAATAGCTACAATCCATTTACACTGTTCACAAAAGAAAACGTAAGTGGAGGAAACGCCTACGCCGTCAGCTATGTGCTTGACGAGAATTTGGTATTGATGAAGGCAAACGACAATGCGAGTTTTGTCAGGATGTCATCAGCCGGAGGAGAGGCGCAACTTGCCGCCGTGGCTGAAATGCAGAGGGCCGATTTTTTTTACCGAAGACATCTTCCGCAGTCAGTCAATTACGTACTAAACACACTCACCATAATCGATTATCCTCGTATTTGCAGTGACAAAGAGATGGTCACCGCGAGATCGCTGAAACAGATCGAAAAGGACCAAGACAACCAAGACTATCGAGACGCCAAGAATTTGATTTTACCGCATGGGCATACGATCTGTTCAATCCAGATGCGCCGTATTCCGCACGAGGCTTGAACGTATACGGCAACGGTTTCGATCGATATATTTACGGTGACAAACTTACCGATGCCCAATATGAATGGATCGCAAAGCAATCACGCTTGGCGTTTATCAGCTATTTCAGTCCTATGAATCTTTTTGTTAGCGCGATACCTCTCAAAACGATGGATGATGGGAGCAGGATCAGGGGGAACTTCGCATTTCGCTACTATCCAACTTCATTTGGAAATGTTTTGGGCCTTGAATTGCTCTACCAGTCACCTGACTATAATCTCCGTTTCTGTGCACATGTCAACCAGAACTATGAGAACGACTTTCCTGGATTTGAAGCCGAACTCTTCGAGAAGCCCATATCGGTTGCTGGGGACGGGCTTCTGACAACAATTCGCATCGTCGCCGATCTACAGCCCAAGGATCAAGGTTTTTTCACTTCCGAAATGGCATTCGTCGGCTCAGTGGGAGCGACGCTGGAGCGGCAAATGAGTAAGAACTTCTTTCCCTACATAGCAGTCCAGGGCAAGACAAAAGGGTGGATAAGGGGAAATGAATTCTTGGGTGAGAACATAAGCATCGGAGTCGGACTATCATCTCGATTTGGTTTGGAGTGATTTTCCGGTCTTTTACTATGTCGTCATCCTTCGTCAGGAATACGATCAAAGGCATCCAGAACCTGTTTGGACCATCCACTGGAACGTAGGTCATCCTCCAACATTTGGCCGACAAGCCGAGCCTCGATTAGAGCCTCAACAAAACTGGTGATTTCGCTTTTGTCCGCATCCTCGCTCCTAAGATATAACTCTTCGACCGATATCTCATCATATTTATTACCGGCGAAATCCCCTCCAAGCAGAAAGAATCTCATGTCGTTTATCGAGAAACTAACCCGACCGTTTCTATCAACTGAAGAACCTCTGACTTGGGATCCTGATATGGCCGCGATTTCCAATAGGTAAGTCGTACCCGAATATGTATACCTCTTGGAAAGGGCTCCTGCAGGAATCGGCCTCAACGAATCAGTATCTACAGTAAGACGGTTACCATCTACAAGTGCCAAAATCACCAGATCAAGATAGTCATCAGGTATTATCGCAAAAATCTGCGTCGCCCCAATGCCTGTAGAAATCTGAATTGCGCCATCACTGAACACACTGAAATAGATTATGGATCGATTTTCCAAAGGCCCTATTGCGACCGATTTTACAGGGTAGGCGTTTTGAGCCGCCACCAGGCCGACAGACGCTACAACGAGTACAAATGCCATGAAAGATTTCTTCATTTTTCGCTCCTTTGAACATAAAACATTTTGATCTCCGAGAATTTCCTGCTTAATCCACCGGATGTAGGCATTGGGTCGGAGACCCAAGAGAGCGCCGCCAAACAAGCCTTGCCTCGCGTAAACCGACACGGCACGACCACGCAGCACCAAATATCACGCCGACTCCACGATTGCAATTTCCTCCTTATTGTAGTGTGCACCCTGTGGCTTGCGTCGTCAATATACGGCTTTTTCCCGCTTTTGGAGACGGATTCGATGAATTTTCCAGTCAGGATTTCTTCGGTGAATCTACCCGCGGATCGCCACAGCTCGAATCAGGGTGCATATAGATAATGTTGGACATCAAAGTCGCCGAAAATCAGAGTATGACAGAAATCAAGAGTCAGATGATAACTGAGGCAGTCGCAGCCGGCGGCACGCCGGTTGGCAAGAGAACTTCCCTCCATGAGTGTTTCACCTATGACCATACGCTGAAGCATCTCATGCTGTGGTACAACAAGGGAAAGACGACGAAGATGATTTCGAGGGAGTATAGTCCGAAGGATACAGACTTCATTCAGCCGCAATGGTATCGACGGGGCAGCATCGGTATTCACTCCGAGTATTGATGTAGAGCATCTCTAAAAACTGACGCATGAAATCGCGCACATGCGAAAAACCCCTATGGTGTATGGAGCTACATTCTGTCGCCCGCGCCAAAATGGTGGTTTTTCGATGTGCCCTGTATCTCTCGAGTAGACCGCTCCATTGGCAATAGCTGCCGACTCGCGGCCGAGGAGGCGTTTTACAAGCATCCCTCGTCTGTCGCAGGCGGGCAATATCCGACGCCCACACTTCTTTGGCCCCTGGCCGTGGAAAAAGAAGACTTTTCAGGACGGCCGAAGGCGAGCGTCAGTTGGCTGCCAAGAACCGGTCTACAACTTGCTGACGATACTCACGAGAAAGCGACTTGAAGAATGCGCTGTATCCGGTAACTCGCACTACCAGATCGGGATACAGATCAGGATTGTCGTGGGCGGCGAGGAGCTTTTCCTTCGACACAACGTTGATATTTATGAGAGTGCCCCCCATCTGATTATGGGCTTTCAAATATGCCTTAATCATTTCGCTGCCACCGAGTTCCTTCACCAAACCACTGTCCATGTCCACCTGCAGAGGCGCCGAGTTGCCCCACCCGGGCTGGACGCGGGCCACCGCATTGCTCTTGGCGGTAGGTGCGCCAGTTCCATTGGCCATGAACCCGGGATCGGGATCTGCGCTGTGAGAGATTTCGGTGCAAGCAAATCGTCCGTTCGGAGTCGCCCCGAGGTGCTCGCCAAGCACAAGAATT
>SDBV01005973.1_pt1 | contig 17013 bp, 5 predicted proteins | sample 2277081 | NCBI WGS metagenome assembly SDBV01 (sample SAMN10402039, study PRJNA504765) | marine sediment metagenome | isolation source: marine sediment core GS10_PC15, 223 cmbsf | place: Arctic Ocean: Southern Knipovich Ridge | collected 2010 | reverse complement strand
TTTGTATGTGAACATATTCGTATATCCATCAAAATATCATATATTATTTTCTTAAATGTGTGTAGCAACTAAAGTCTTGCACATAAAGTGCATAGCTTTAAACTAGCGTATCGAAACAGTAAATACTTTGATTTTTATAATAAAGAGACCCCGCAGTCTTGTGCCCTTTAGGTACAGAGCATCGGGATATTACGGTTTCATAATAAAATTAGCAAAAATTTTACAACTATTTTACAGGTTAATTAAAAATTTAATATATACTCAGATTTTAATATAGCAATCAGGGTATACTATACACCCGGAGGGCGTGCGCGGTTAATTCTTTATTTGCATTTTATTTTAGCAGCATGTATAATTGCTTAATTTAAAAATTCAAATTCATTAAAAAAGAGGGAAATATGATTCTCCGCGATAAATCTTTTTTATTAAACAAAAAATCCATTACATATGTATTACTTACTCTATTATTCAGTTTAATTACTATTATTTCTGTACATTCACAGAATAGCCAATCTGATGATGAGTATACCGCGTATCTGGAAGTAACCGAGTTTGAGACAGATATCAGGCAGCAGGAAACAATACTAACTGTATCAGAAACAGGTTTGTACAGTATCCAGGCAGAAAGCCCGACAGGAACAAGAATATCAGTAATTGACAGAATGTCCGGGATTCTTTCTTCATCCGGCTCTGTCGGCGATTATGACGGAAGAATTGACGTTTTACTTTCCGAAGGGGAGTATAAGATAAAACTCTTTTCAGATATTTATGCGGATGGCAGGATCTCCTTAAGTGTTTTTTTGTATAAGGAACTAAATTCAAATATAAATGAATTGCCGGTAAGATTAAATACTCTTCCTGTTATTTCAGATGGTGAAGCTATTTATACAGAATTAAATGATCTTGAACAGAAGTCTTACTGGATTTATATAAAAGAGGATGAAGCATTAACCCTGGAAATTATGGGGCGTAATCTTTCCGGATCTATACTGTGGAAGGACGGCATCTGGTTAACTCCTATTGTGCCTTCCGAATCAATTTATGAAACTGAACCGGGCAAACCCATGAAATATCTGGAATACCATCACGATTTTACTGAAGGTTACTATTTACTAACATGCTATGGAGGAGAAGCGGAGGACTGGACCGGGGAACTGGACAGCCTTAATAATCAGCCGGATATCATTGATGAGAATCCGCTTTATATCAGATACGGAATACCTTATATAGGTGAAAATGGAATGCAGGATATAATAATTTCTCCATTTGGAAGAGATGCCTACAGAATATCTAAAAATACGAATTACTTCGAAGTATTTAGAGAAAATTTTGAGGAGACAAAGATATTCTTAAACAGATTTAGTAATAGCCGCAGCAGGTTCTATAACAACAGGGCAAGCGCGGAGATCACAAATCAATCTGAAAACAGCTACAGTACTATAGAATATTCTCAAGGCAGTTATGAGCACACTCTTATAATTCAGGCAAATCCGGGAGATATATGCAGTTTAACATTTTTTAAAGAAACAGGTTATTATCAGTTTGATCATTCTTCATCAGTAACAAAAAACTTTTGGGTTTCAAGTATTGATTCCATAGAAGGCAGGAACCTCATAGATATTTCACCTATTATGTATGATCCGGAAACAAAAGAAGTATTACAGTACAATACTCCGGTTATAGGGACGGAAAATCCATACGTGAGGAGGATAAACCTTTTAAGTGAGAGTACTGTATATATAAATATAGAAGCGGCGGGAACATATAAAATTGTCGAGAGCGAGGAGTATGGAGCAGAAGGCAATTACTGGTTTGTATTATTCGAAGATGCAATAAATGGAACTTTTGGTGAAGAAAATTTTCAATTAGCAGATGGGTCATTTGAATTAACAGCTGGATTGTACATCTTATCTATAAAGCCGGTACACAGCGGTATACTCCATTTTGTAATTTACAATGAAAGTACAGGTTTTAATGATGCTGCTGATTCTCATAAATTAAATGCCTTAAATAATGCTAAACTTTTATTGGAAGAGACAGCTCCGGATACTGTTAATTATTTTACATGGCCGAATGTAGTTATACCTGCAAGAAGCAGGTATGAAGATGAAATATTGATTTTTCTTAATCCGAGGGAACAGGATGGTGAAATCGGCCTGATAGTAAGAGAGCTGCCTATAATCCTTGATAATCCGCTCCCTGTTTTTCTTCCTTCCGGTGAAACAGTGGAAATTCCGATTAAAATAGAAGATGTTTCTTTACTTAAAATCGGAGGAGCTAATCCAGAACTGGAAGTAAGGGGCGGGGTTAATTCAGATACGATTGCAATGGATGATCTTAATCTTTATCCTGGCGAATATATTTTAACTCTTACTAATAATAATCCTGATACAGAGCTGTTTACAGTTTCTGCTGAAAAACTGGAAACAGTAGAAATCCCTGCTCCGGAACTAAAGCCGCTGGAAGAGGTATTTACATTTCTGACAGAAGAGGAATCAATATACCTCGATTTTGACTATAACGAACAAAAGGAATTTATTTTAAGGGTAGGTGAACCCGGATTCTATAGAATTGAAACAAGCGGAAGGCTGTCTATGGGCTTAGATATCAGGACAGATCTTACTGAATCGCTGTTTTCCGAAAGAAATAATGGAATAGGCAGAAATGCTTTGATTCAGACTTACCTAAAGCCCGGAGATTATTTAATTCTGGTAAAAGCACTTGGAGAATCAGCGGGAAGAACAGGCATCCATTTAAACAGAACGCCAATGTTAGATGCGGGAAAACTCTTTGTAGATTCTATCGCACGCAATACTGTGGAATTAGATAATGCCTTACGATTTACTATAGATATAGAAGAATTAGGTGATTTCAATATAAATACTTACGGCCTAAATAAATCTTTCTCGTTTAGATTAGAGGATGATGACGGCTGGCCGGTAAATCTGCCGATAGGAACAGGCAGCCTGAATACAGAATTATATCCAGGAACTTATTATTATTATTCTCTTCCGGAACCATTAAAAACAAGGCGCCTTACCCAATTAATATGGAAAATTGGTTATGGCATGCCTCATGGTTTACTCATTGTAAATGAACCTGAAATTACTATATGGCGGGAAAAATCGGAACCTGATATTTTTTATTTTTCTCTTACTGCACCTATCGAAGCCACATTTTTTATAACTGAAGAAATGGAAGCTCGAATCTTTAAAGAAGGTGAAGAACTTTATTATTTGACTGGCGGCGAAGATACTGAAATTTATCTTGTTGATGGTGACTATGAAATCCGGGCAAGGTCTGTAGAAGAAAATAATTTTTATGAATATTCCATAAGGCTTTATACAAATTATTTAATTCCCGGAGAAACAAAAGATATAAACTCTGATACCATTACTTTAAGCGTGGCAGAGGAAAGTATCGTGGATATCTGGAGTACAGGAGCATATGATAAAAAGGCATCATTATGGGATGAAACAGGTACTATATTGCTAGCAGAAAATGACGATATGGAAAATGACTGGAATTTTCGTATTTCAAGAAAACTCGAACCAGGCCTCTATAATCTTAAAGTTGAAAATGCGGGTGTAGATTCATATGTAACATCTATTGTACATATGGAAATACGAAATGAACGGATCATAAACGCCGGTTCTTTACCGGTTGCATATAGTGAAATGCTCAATAAAGACGTATTAACTTTCCCATTTAAAACAGATAATATGAAGGAATTAATTGAAATAAAATGTATCGCGGATTCTGAAATCTCCATAGCATTATACAAAGAAGAAAAATTAATAGTAAAAACAGAAGATACCTTATATATACCCTTAGATGAAAACAGCAGTTACACTCTGCAATTCTGGCATAATGAGAATATCGATATTCCAGTAGGAATATCGGCAGAGATAATTAAAGGACTTAAGGTAACTGAACTACCGTATACCAAAGAGCAGATAAGTCTGCCCTTATATTCAAAATTTGTTAATAATACAGGTTTAAGTTATTATTTTTATGCGGAAGATACAGAACTCCTTTATTCACCTGGTATAGACAGGCCCTGTATTCCTCTTAAAGATTTTCCTGTAAACACTGCAAATAATTCAGGATGGATAATTAATGCAAATGCGGAAGAAAATAAAACATTACATATAATCCCTCTTGTGTTGAGTGAAAATGAAACTACTGCTTTAATGCTTGGCGATATAGAGCATTCTTTTTATATAGATCACACTTCAGGTAATGTGCTTTTACTTGAAGTGGAATCGGAGGGCATGTTAACAGGCTGCATGGTATTCCCGGATTATAATTTTAACAGTAATGAAGTTTTATGGGAGAGTATGCATATACAATACTCGGAAACACTTTCCGGTTTAAGCAGTAATGGTTTGTACCAGGGAAAACTGTGGAATATAAACAGTAATATAAAAACAGGAGATGATACCAACAAGGAACAGGCTGAACAGAGAATAAATCTCAATTTAAGGGGATTCGAACTTCAGGAACAGATAATTTTAGAAGATACTTTTACTTTACAGTTAGAACCGGGCAAAGCCTGTGAAATTAATATAGGCAGCAGAGTGCAGGAGCTTAATCTGCTTCTTGCTGAAAATGTTACGGCATTTTCTGTTAATAATTATATTTCTGAAAGTATAGTAAGTGCTTCTAATCGGAACATCGAGAAAATAATAACTGTTTCCGGAGGTAAAATACTATTCGTTAACAGAGGAACTGAACCTGCCTCATTTCGAATACAGCGCGTAGGTTTTCCTTCCGAAATTATTTTAACAGTTTCTTCCGGAAATCAATATGAAAGCATTATGGAGAGCGATGGAAGCATTATTTTTAATATTGATACAGGCAGAAATAGACCCGGAGAGTATACACTGAACCATGAAGGCGCCCTTAATACAGGAGACGGCGCTTATGTTCTATGTGTAGCCGGCGATAATGTTGATGCAGTATTGTATACGGAGAACGGAAATATTTATAAAGGGATAAACTGCTTTTATGGAAACAATTATAAAGAATTGCGGCCTTATCTTATACTTCCTTCTATGAACGGAAAGCTGGAGGTAAATTACTCCGGAGGATATTTAAAGGTCTGGCTTTCCGCGACAGATAGTATAGACACACAATTTATTGAGCCCTCCGGAAACATACGAAACGGGGTGCTTGATGATAATATTGGTGAGTTATCCGATAATTCACAGAAGTGGCTTGTAGAAATAATTGAGCCGGGATTTATCAGTATAGAAACAAATGCTCCGGGTATTACTATTTTGATGTCCGGTAATGAAGTAATAAGCATATCCGCGGGAATAGACGGAAGAAAAATACTTGCATATGTCGACGCGGGTAACTATAAAATCATTACACGGCCTTTTTCAGATTCCAGTCAAGCTGGAAGTATAATTGTAAATAATATTTCTATCAATATTATAGAAGACCACATTTATTTTATAGGCCCTTTTGAAACACAGGCCTTTAAATTTAATGTTACGCGAGATACTACAGTCGGTATTGGGCTTAAAGCGGAAATGGATTCGCTAAAATGTACACTTTATGATAATCAATTTAATTTAATTGCAGCGGGAAGTATTATTTTTGAAAACCTTAGGGTTGGGGAATATTTTATTGTAGTTGAGTCTGATGAAATGCCGGTACAGTATAAACCGCTTGTGCATGGTGCAGACGGAAGTATTACAGAAGTTCCTCCGGATGTAATAGAAGAATTTAAATAATTTAAAAATTTGCAAAAATGGAAGGATGATAATGAAAATTATTTTTAATAGATGCAGTATTGCTAATTCATATTTTTTTAAAGTATTTGCATGCTGTCTACTCTTACTTATTTCTGTTTGTTTTACAGGATTTGCTTTTGGCCGGAGTGAATCAGTTGTAATCGTTCCTGATTCATTCCTTCGTGCGTATGACCCTATAACTGTCTTTTTTGCGGATGAGCTTGGCCCTGTTTCCGGCGGCCCTCTTGATGAGCCCGGCGATTTTTTAAGGCTGACCCCTTTCCATCCCGGTGAATATAAATGGATAGACAGCAAAACCCTTCAGTTTCTCCCGACTGTTGCCTGGCCTGCTCTTAAACAATACAATGTTAAGGCTTTAGACTTAAGTAAAATCCTTTCTACTTTGATGATACCTCCGGCATCAGTGTTTCCTCAAAGCGGAAGTGACGATTTAGAACCTCTTGAAGAAATTCTTCTTTCTTTTAACAGCGAGTTTAGTACAGAAGATTTATATGAAATGATCAGTTTTGAGGTAAAACCATTACCCGGTATTGGAAATGAGAATACATACTGGCTGACAGGCAATGATTTTACTTTAAAAGAAATAGAGCGAACCGATACAGAACAGTATTTTAAATATCAGCTTATGATGAATAATGCTATTGGCTATGGCAAGCATATTATTATGCATATCCGTCTTTCTATGGATCATAATATCCAGGGCGCGCTGGCAGAATACTATTTTGAAACCAAACAGGAATTCCGTATAACAGGCATGGGATCCGGTTATGTTAAGTATCCTGTTTCTACGAACGGAAGTGTTTATTCCATAGAACAGGCAATTAATTGCGGAACGGGAACGTCCCCGCTTTTTATAGAATTCTCCGAGAATATCGCTCCGCTTTCCATAGAAATTGTAAAGAATCTGGTTAATTTTGAACCTTCTGTTAATGATCTGCTGTATGACGTAATGGGGAATAAGCTTTACATTTACTTTAATGTAGACAGAGATGAGCCATATAAGATGACTGTGCGGCATGAAAATATTTTAAGCAGTTCGGGAAGGCCATTGGCAAATTTCGGCGATTCGGAAATATATTTTTATTACAGGCAGCTTACACCTTACCTGCAGTGGGAAAAAGGCCTGGCAATTGTAGAACGTTTCGGCCCTCAGATGTTTCCAATGGAAGGAAGGGGGACAGACAGGATCGATTTAAGAATTTATAAAATAGATCCTCTGTCCTTAAATTATTGGCCTTTTCCATCGGAACCATTATCCATTGATGAAGAAACCCGTCCTCCAATGCCCGGTGAAGAACCGGAGTACGGAACAAACTTAACAGAACAGATTAGACTGCTGGGAAGCCCCCCTGTTTCTAAGATTATAGAACTGCCTATAGATGAGAACAGCGGCCAGACAACCTTCGGGCTGAACCTGGTTACATATTTAATGGAAATATCAGGGCCGGGGCAGCCCGGAACCTATTTATTAGGCTACAGGCTGCTGGATTCTTCCACAAGAAGGACCTATGTCAGGTTAACTGTAACAGATTTAAGCTTAAGTGTTGTAGAAGAGGAACATGCTGTAACCTTTATAGTAACATCATTAAAAACAGGTTTGCCTATAGAGGGTGCGGATATAATTTTGGACGGCGAGTATGATAATATTCTTAAGCCTATAGTTACAGGTACTACAAACGGGCAGGGTATGTTCCGGTATGAACATACTTATGATCTGGGAAAAGATGTGATAAGAATTACAGTTTCAAAAAATAGTGATATTCTTGTCTTAGATCCTCTAAAACCACCACCGCATTTTATGAACAACCACTGGTTTGGTACATATTCAGACTGGCTAAGCTGGCTTAACCGGGATCCAAGAGAGGAAAAGGAAGCATCTCGAAGAAGAGGGAAAATATTTACAGAGAGGCCTGTTTACAGGCCGGAAGAACCAGTTCATATATTCGGGTATATCAGGCTCAGACAGCAGGGCTTGATTATTAAGGATGAGAAAAACAGGGTAAGGAATGTTATTATTACCGCGCCGGGGCAAAAACAGTGGACCATTCCTGTGGAACTTACAGACACAGGTAGATTTTACATAAAATTCGAAGAAGAAGATCTTCCAACCGGTGAATATTATGTGTCTTTGCGTGATGAACAATCCGGAGATGAACTTTCTACCGTATCGTTTAGAAAGGAAGCTTACAGGATTCCGCGTTTTGAAATAAAGATATCCGGGCCGGACAGAGTGCCTATGGATTTACCATTTGAACTTGTATTAACTGCAGACTACTATGCGGGAGGCAGGGTTGCAGGACAGGATGTTTCATGGGAAATTACCCAGTATCAATACCAGGTCAATCCGCCAAACTATCCGGGATTTATTTTTTCCACCGATGAAAGATTCAGCAGCGGAAGGCCTTTTGATTCTACAGGCACGAGTAGGAAAAACGATGTAACTAATGAGAACGGTTCTGCTTTAATAGAGATAAATCCTGCAATAGAAGAAGACGGCATGCCGCGTATCTATATTGTAGAAGCAACCGTCCGTGGAGCCGATTCTCAGACTGTTACTACTGTAAAACAGGTCGTTGCAGTTCCGGCATTTGTAATTGGCATGAAGCTCGACCGGTTTCTGGAAGATGAGCAGGTGATACGTCCGGAAATAATTGTGATCGATCATAATGAGGAGCTCCTTTCCGGCAAGGAACTAAAGGTGAGGGTATATCAAAGGCAATGGCATTCGTATTTAAAGGAAACAGACTTTACAACAGGAGAAGCGGAATATGTTTCGGATGTTGTGGATGAACTTATTTATGAAGACTATTTTACATCCGGCGATAAACCAATAAATCCCGAGATAGTTGTTAATGTTTCCGGTGTTTATGTTGTTGAAGTAATGGCAACAGACAATCTTGGCAGGCTGCAGAGGCTTCAGTCCGATCTTTATGTTGCAGGAGATACGCCTGTAACATGGAAAAGAACTCAGGCCAATGTTTTTGATACATCATTAGACCAGGATAAATATATACCTGGAGATACTGCAATTCTATTGTTAAAAAGCCCGTTTCAGGATGCACGGGCACTGGTTATTGTAGAAGGGCCTAAGGAGAATACTTATCACTGGGTGGAAATAGAAAACGGCCAGGGATTGTTTTATATTGATATTACAGAAGATATGACTCCATCTATGCCCGTTCACGCGTTGTTAATGAGGGGCAGACTTCCCGGAACGAGTATGAGGATTGAGAGCGGTGAAGACCGTGGAAGGCCAATAGCTATGGCAAATACTACCTGGATAGTTGTTGAACCTGCAGCAAACAGGGTGAATCTTGAGCTGGAACATGATGATGTCAGCCTGCCGGGCAGTGATATGACTGTTCGTCTGCGTTTAACAGATCTAAACGGTAATCCTATGAATGGTGAAGTAACACTCTGGCTTGTGGACAGGGCTGTTCTTGCATTAGGCAAGGAAAAATCAATAGATCCATTATATGCTTTTATAGATCCGGTAGAAGCATATATACGTATACGTGAGACGAGAAACGAAGTGGTCGGTAATCTGCCTATAGAAGAAATGCCGGGCGGTGACGGATGGCTGGAATCAGAAATGGATGATCAATCTATAATGGACAAAACAACGATAAGGCGTAATTTTCAGACTGTTCCTTATTTTAATCCTTCTATAAAAGTTGTTAACGGTTACGCGGAAATAACTATAGACCTTCCTGACAATTTAACAGATTTTGCGATAAGGGCAATAGCGACCTCAGATTTTAGCAGGTTCGGCTATGCAAAATCCATTGTATCGATAAGGCTGCCTGTAATAGTACAGTCATCTCTGCCAAGGTTTGTAAGGCCCGGTGATTATTTTTATGCCGGCGGTATCGGCCGAATAGTTGAGGGTGAAGGCGGAGAAGGTAAAGTGGAAATTCAGGTAGAAGGGCTTTATTTGAATGAAACAGAAACATCAGTAATAGAAATAATCGAACTGGAACATAGAGCAGCACAGCAGTTGTTTTTTCCAATTACAGTGCCGGAAGACCTTGCTAATTCGGAACTGGAAGAAGTAACCATAAGAATGGCTGTAGAACGCACAGAAGACAGTGCGAGGGATGGTTTTGAAGTCAAACTGCCAATAAAACAGGATATAGAATTAAGAAGTATTAATCAGTTTATGCAGTTAGAAGCAGGAACAGAGCTTGAGTTTATATATCCATTCGAGGAAATAAGGCCGGATACGCTGAATCAAAGAATAATTATTACAAGAGAGCCGGAAATAATAAAAATGCTTTCTGGTATGAGGTTTCTATTAAACTATGAGCATCTCTGTACAGAGCAGAGAATCAGCCAGATAATACCGGGCATGGCACTCGAAAGTACATTATCTAAGTTTGGACTTGAAAACGAATATACGTTGGAAAGAAATATTATAGAAGACGTTTTTACTTATCTTGAGAGTACTTTAACTTCCAATGGCCTATACTCATACTGGCCGGGCTCAAAAGGTTATGTAAGCCTCACAGCATATACAGTTGAGTTTTTAATTTTAGCAAGAGAAAATGGGTATCAATTTAAAGAAGAACTTTTAGAAGAACCTTTAGACGCGTTAAAAGAAGCTTTAAGGTCCGATTATCCATATTTTATTCCTGGTCATGAGTTTAGAGAAAGAATAGAAGCATTAAACGCGCTTGCTAAGGCATATTATTTTGATGAAGCATACGCGCAGGACTTAATTGCTGCAGCTTCAAATTCAGATTTATATTCTCAGGCAAAAATATTATACTTATTTCTACAATTTGGAAGAAGCGGAAATGCAAAGGTTTCAGAACTTATAGAAAACCTCTGGCAAAGAACTGTATTTAAGCTTGTTGGTGATGATGAGGTTTTTGCGGGATTGGAGTATGTTAACTCTTATTGGGGCGGCCTTGTACTTTCGAGCGAAATGAAAACACTCGCGGGAGTAACAAGGGCATTATACAGAGCTAATCCGGAGGATAATAGAATTCGCCTTATGATAGATGAAATAACAAGGCGTGGAAATGAAGACGGCTGGGGAGACACCAACACAAATGTTGCAGCATTGCTCGCATTAGGTGAAGTGATAGAATATCCTGAAAATTATTCAGATAGATTTGTTTTTGAACTGATTTTAGGTAATAGAACCGAACAGCTCGAATTATCAGACCAAAGCCTTATTAAATTTAATACAAGAGAGGAGTTGGAAGCAGTATTAAAAGTAGCATCATATAATGTGCCTGCGGATGAAATGCCCTATGTATGGTATTCGTTGGATTATGTTCCTGCTGCTTTAGGAGACAGTGTAGAACAGTTAAACGAAGGTTTTGTAGTAGCGCGGGAGCTTTTAGAAATAAGTGAAGAAAATAGGATTATCAACAGGAATACCGCAGTTGCCGGTGAAATTATTACTTTTGATATGGATACGGTAGTGGAAGAGCATGTAACTGTAACTAATTCCAGTGCCAGAAATTTTGTTGCCGTCCGAATACCATTTGCAGCAGGTTTTGAAATAATGAATCCCGAACTTGCCACATCCCCAAAAGAAGCAGAGCCGGAAGGAATTTTTACCCTGCAGCCTTCATATTCATATTATGAAGATTCACAGGTTACATTTTACTATGACAGCCTGCCATCGGGTGTTTACCATTTTTATTTCCGCTTGAAGGCAAGTTTTGAAGGAAGCTTTACTCATCCTCCCGCAAGAGCGGAACTGATGTACGATGCAACCGTAAAAGGCCGTTCGGATGGAACTCGAATAGTAATAGACTGATAAACTTTAGCTGTAACTATTCAGCATCAAATAAAAAAAATAATAAGGAAGGCATGAAAGCAGGAAGATAATATTTGAAATTAATGAATAAAAAATATGGATTGTTTTTAAACTATAGTAAAATGCCTTTTAAAATTTATGAGGAAATTTATGAACAATTTTCTCCTGTATTTCTGCTTTCCTTATAAAAAAATATTAAAGTTTTTAGTCAGAATTGAGTACATCGCAAATTCCTGTAATAGCTTAGAGGTTGTAATTCAATATGAGAGATAAATTATTAAAAAATAACCGTACTGTTTTTATCATTTTATTCTTTTTTATTATTTCCCCTCTAACAGGTCAGGATTTTAATCAGGCATTTAGACTTTTCGAACAAGGTTCTAATGCATATAATAATGGAGAATATGAATCTGCAATTGAGCTGCTAAATCAATCAGAAGTTATATTTTCCAGGTATTTATGAAGGTTTAGGTAATGTACAATACGGTTGGGGTAAATATGATGATGCAGAACAATATTATACATTAGCAATGCAATATGCTGAACAACAAAATGCAGAACAAAATATTATTAGTCTGTTGATTGCATTTGGAAAAATTCACCATGCAAGGGAAGAATACAATTCTGCTATTGAACAGTATGAGGAAATCTTACAGCGTCCTGATATAGCTGAATCTATCTTCTATGCTTCAATTTTTAACAGCCTCGGGATGGCAAATTTTAAGTTATTAAATAATGAGTTGGCTTTAAGGTATTACCAACAGGCTATGGAAATTGCAAAAAAACAAAATAATATTGTTGAAATAATCAGATTACATATACATATTGGAGGGATTTACCATCAACTTGAAAAATATACGGAAGCTCTAGATCAATATTTTACAGCCTTGCCTCTGACCGAGGAATATCAAAGAGAGGGCGATCGTTCTGTCTGTTTAAATAATATTGGAGTGGCATATGTCTATTTAGAGGAATATTTAAAAGCCATTCCAAGTTTTGAACAATCTATAGAAATTAAGGAGAGATTACGTTTATCTGCAACCGGACAGGATCGTCTTGATTATCTCGCTTCTGAAATTAATGTTTATCAATGGCTTTCCCTTACCTATTTAGATATGGAAGATTTCGAGTCCGCGATAGATGTGCATGAATTCTCATCAGCAAAATATTTAGAAGAGCAGTTATTAGCCAATTCCCCTCAACAATTATATTTTTCCGGTGCTAAAAATGTTCAGCAAAATTTAAGTGCCAAAGAGCTTATTGTCAAATATGGTAGTAATTCTACTCCATGGAACACATTATTAACAATTTCTGACATAGGATTTTCAGGTGATTTCGTTCTGCCTTATCTTATAATTGAGCATGTTCCGGAAAAATTTCTAATTGAATATAGTCAGCTTAACGGTGATCACCGGGGACTGACAGTTGTTGGCAGTGAACCTCCAGTTGTTAATCTTGAAGAGATGTCATTTGATGATCTTATTTCATATTACAGGCTTCTACTATATTCAAGGTCAAATGAAGAACAACTTTATACTCTTGGCCGCTTATTATATAATTATTTATTAGCTCCTATAACTGAACAGCTTTCATATAGTGATGTAATTACAATCATTCCGGATGGTATTTTAGCATTTCTTCCATTTGAAACACTAATAATGCCAGATGGGCGATATTTAATCGAAGAATATGATATCTCTTATGTTCAATCATTAGCTGTTTCTGAAATAGTAAAGAGTCGGAATTATAGCAATTCCAGAAGTGAATTCTTAGGATTCGGAGGAGCCGAATATTCTGAATTTGATCCGGAAAACTTTCCGGAAGAGTATCAAATGGTTCGAAACCTTATGTGGAATGATCTTCCAGGTACTATTTTAGAGCTGCAGGGAATTGATGATTTATTTACAAATGGCAATATTTACTTAGAAGACGAAGTATCTGAAACAACAGTAAAATCACTATCAAATTCAGGCGAATTAAGCAATTATAAAATAATCCATTTTGCAACTCATGGACTTGTGCTTCCGGAACAGCCCAATTTGTCAGCCTTAGTATTAACGGATTCAGGAAGAGAGGATGGATACTTAACAGCAGCAGAGATTGCACAACTGGATATTAATGCAGACTTTGTTAATTTGTCAGCTTGTGAAACAGGATTGGGGAAAATATATGGTGGTGAAGGAGTTGTTGGGTTAGCTCAATCCTTTTTAATTGCAGGGGCTAATAGCCTCTCTGTTTCATTATGGCAGGTCTCTGATATATCAACACAAGAATTTATGACAGGGTTCTACGAGCTTGTAGTAAAGGAGGGGTATACATATAAGGAAGCGATGAGTGAGATGAAGCGACAGTTTATTCAATCTGAAGAGTATTCACATCCTTATTACTGGGCCCCATTTATCTTTTATGGTGAATAGTAAGAATTATATATTTAGATTATAAAATTTACAGAAAATTTCAACTGCTCTTTTCTCTATGTTGTAGTTGTTGATACAATTTTCGCGATTTTTTATCCTTTCAAAAGCTTCTCACCTCAAAAACACTTGATGCAGATTATAAATTTTACTATCATTTACTATTCTTTCCCATAAATCACTCATTCTTATTCAATAATACATAATATTCCAACTACCGGATAGAATTTTAAGTTGTTTTTTATTGGTTGCTTCTATATTGATTATAGAGTGAATTAATAGTATATTGCATGCAAATATCTCAATAATAGCAATGGTATAGCGTTATTGAGTAAAAATATGTGTTTTTTTATTTGGAAATGCAATTTATCAGCTTGTTGCCTTTATAGAAGGTGTGCTGTAAAGCCGAAGAGTTTCTTTTTGTAGAATTTGATACAAACCCTTCCCTTTATAGCATTTAGATGAAGAATCATTGTTTACCCCCTATTACGCTTCAATGCAAATGTGAATGAAAGGATTTTAATATGAAACAAACTGTCAAACAAAAAAATAGGGGGGAGAATACAAAAATTCTTCTCACTGGTGTTTTTGGACCGTTTGCACAGGATGATGATTATGGCAGCCGAAAAGATAATCCCATGGAGCTTTTCCACAACCAGGTAACACGCGTACAGGGTCCATTTTCCTTGCGTGTATTTCACAGGACCTTTGGTCTTTCAATGATCGAAGCCAATATTGAAGCAGCTTGTACTTTGCTGGAATTTCCAACTCTTGAGCGTTTTATTGCTGAAATTAAAAATAACTCATATGAACTGATTGGAATCAGCTCAATCGTAGTTAATATTAAAAAAGTAAAGAAAATGTGCAGAGAAATACGCAGATATCTTCCACAGGTAAAGATAATTGTGGGTGGCCATATTGCCAGTATGAATAATCTTGATGAAAGAATAGATGCAGATTACATCTGTAAAGGTGAAGGTATCAGGTGGTTTCGTAAATTCCTGGGTCAGGATGAAAATGCTCCCATTAAACATCCGGCAATGTCAGCAGGATTTGGATTGCGTGTCTTAGGATTAAATGTACTCCAAAAAGAAAAAACCGGGGTTTTAATTCCTTCAGTAGGATGTCCCGTGGGATGTAATTTCTGCTCAACCTCCGCCCTTTTTGGTGGTAAAGGGAATTCAGTAGTTTTTTATAAATCAGGTGATGAAATTTTCAATATTTTATGTGAACTTGAAAAGAAAGGAAATTTTAATTCATTCTTTGTTTATGATGAAAATTTTTTACTGTACAAAAAAAGAGCACTTAGACTTCTTAAACTAATGCAAAAACATAACAAAAGCTGGTCTTTCTATATATTCAGTTCTGCTGACGTAATAGCTTCTTATACAATGGAAGAACTGGTACAACTGGGAATAACCTGGCTCTGGTTAGGATTGGAGGAGAATAACAGCCGCTACTCAAAATTAAACGGAATCGATACCAAAGAGCTGGTGACAAAACTCCAGTCTTATGGCATGAATGTACTTGGTTCATCAATAATCGGACTTGAAAGCCATACTCCTAAAAATATAGATAAAGTAATAGACTATGCTGTTAGCCATAATACGGATTTTCATCAATTCATGCTCTATACACCGCTTCCCGGTACTCCCCTTTATCTTGAGCATAAAGAGAAAAACACTCTACTTGCAGAAACCGATGTTCCCATTCCTGAAATACACGGACAAAGCCGTTTTAACTTCCAACACCTCCATATTCCCAGTGGTCAGGAAACCAGCTACATATTAAGCGCTTTTGAAAAAGATTTTAAGATAAATGGACCAAGTTTGGCCAGATTGATTCGTACTATGCTTAAAAGCTGGAAAAAGTATAAAAACCATCCGGATAAACGAGTGGCAAAACGTGTTAAAGAGCAGTCAAAGCCGCTTCCAATTATCTATGCAGGTGGAATTGCTTCGATGATTAGATATTATAGAACTAACAAACCCATTTTGGGACAGCTTAAACTGATATGGAATGACCTTTGTTCTGAATTCGGATTGATATCACGTATTCTGGCATCATTAGTAGGATTATTCGCTTTTAGGATAATCTGTAAGGAAGAAAAGAGGCTTGCTGAAGGCTGGACATACGAACCTGCTGTAATATATGAAAAGAATAAAAGAGCAAGGAAGCTTGAGAAAAAGAAATTGTTCATTTCAAGGATAAAACTTCCGGTTTATGATTACAAACAGGTATTAGATAAATGCAGAGAACATATGGAGACTTTGTGTCATAATGTAGAAGAAAGTTATAAAACTTCGAAAGACAAGTTGGACTCACTTCTTAAAAAACATCATAAAGATCTGCAATCTCTTGTAGGAAGTTCACAATATAGAGCTGAGATGAAAAAACAGATAGTAAATAATACACTTTTACAGATTAAAAAAATCAGGCAAAATATGAAGGTCACAATCAGCACTATCCAAAAAAATATTCAAAATACTTGTGATTCGATGTCTAAGAGATACCTTTACTCACAAAAACAGATAAAACAGACTGGTAAACATATTTACAGAAATATGAAGTACATCATGTTTCAGTTACAAAAAGAATGCAGGACTATTAAAAGGACTTTCCCCCAAACCTTTTAATATTAGAGAATAATTATTTAAGGTTGAAATAGGGGAGGAACGACTTCAGTCATGCAACAGCCTCCCATGCAACCGGGGCAGGGCACCTCCTGGAATTGTAGAGGCTTCCATTATTTGATTCATTTTTTTCCCTTTTCTTATTGTGAAGGAAGAAATATGTCTTTTTATAAAGGAAATGACTATATTTTGACTCTGGCTTATAAGATTTACAGAAAATTTCAACTGTTTTTTTCTCCATTCTATAGTTACTTATACAATTTTCGCGATTTTTTCCTTTTGCAAGATGATTATTGTATTAAATCGCTTGATGCAGATTATAAATTTTACTTGTAAGCTATGTTTATGAAGTTAAATAGTAGTAGTGGTAATGAGGAGGGTGGGGTTTGGGGAGGGAGGAGACTAATAACTTGTGGAAATGTGGATAA